>JAABUW010008837.1_pt1 | contig 11640 bp, 1 predicted proteins | sample 5560081 | NCBI WGS metagenome assembly JAABUW01 (sample SAMN10711882, study PRJNA513363) | rock metagenome | isolation source: Antarctica rocks | place: Antarctica: Victoria Land, Knobhead sud | reverse complement strand
TTCTAAGTTTTTAAACAATACAATATTTTATTTATTTATTAATCGAATTTACTAAAATTATATATGTTAAATTTAAAACAAATTATTAAGATATATATATATACAAAGTATTTCTTAATTTAGAAGTTTTTTTTTTTTTAATTTACTTGCGTAAGTCGATCGCGAGTATTATAGAAATAAAATAATTATTCTTGAGTTATTTGTATTGCTAAATTCTATTGTTTTGTTTTAATCTATTTAGATTTTTTAAATAAATTTGTTGTTAATATATAAATATAGTTGCTATTAAAATTAGTTTTTTAAATCTTGTAAGCTAACAAATATAATTAAGAGTTTTAATATATATAGAATTGTAATTGCTTTATCTAATACTTAAAACTACTTAATTGAAAAGTATCTATTTTTAGTTATTAAGTTTTGTCAATATTGTAGAATAAAAAATTTGTAATTTTAAAACAATTTTTAATTAATTTTTAATTAAACTCTCTTTCTACTTAATTTAATTATCTATTGTTAGAAAAGCTACTTTTCTTAAGTTGTATATATATATTTAATCTATAAATTTTGGAAATTTGTTAATATAAAAATAGAAATTCTTTATCAAATATATATAGATATATTTGCTATTCTTAATATTAAAGTTGTTAATTGTATCGAATTTTCTAATAAACTTTTTATAGTAATTAATAATATAAAATTTAAATATATTAAAATAAGCTTCTCTTGTCTTTATATTTATTGATCGATATTTAACAAATATCTTCTTTAATATATTAAATTATTCTTGCGCATATTATATATATAACAAGATTGTTTTGTTGTAAAAGCAATATATTGTAAATATTATAAAATTAATTATTAATTTTGTTGCGTAAATTGCAATTAAAATATAATAGCAAAGCAACAATATTATAATTGCTATTAGTTAATAAAGAATAACGTTTTGTTTAATATTAATTTATTGTTAAATTTTGTTAAAATACTTAAAAGTATATAGATCGAAAATGTTAAAAATTAATTTAAAACTCTAATTTAGTTTAAATATAATATTTGTTTCTTTTACTTTTTTGTTTTTGTAAATATACTTATAAGTTACTCTAATTTAAGAAATAATATTCGCAATAAATCTTTTTAGTTAATTTATCAAACTTATTAAAATATTTTTTTAAGCTAATATAACAAATCTATTATTATTATGCTATAAATATTTACTTTTAAAAACTTTTACGCAAAGTTTCTTATATTATAAATATACTTGAAATTCTTTTTATTAATTTTATAATTAATTTAATACTCGAGTTGCTATAGTATATCTTTATATATTTGTAATACTTATATATCTATTAAATTGTTATATTTGTTTAAAGAAATCTTATATATAGTACAATAACAATTTTGCTTAATCTCGATTACAAATATCTGTTTTAAATAATCGATTATTAGTTTTGTTAGTACTAAATAGCAATATTTGCGTTAATTGTCTACGCAATAAATTATTAATTCTTTTATTAAAAGATTGTGCAAAACTAGTATTAAATAGTTAGCGCAATATCTTTCTAACAAATTATTCTTTATTTATGTTTTGTTATACAATTTACAATATTATAATATATCTCTATATTTAAATATTTTATATTGTTTTTCTTAGCGTATATTATTAAAATATAATCTAACAATATTATATTTAATTAATAGTTTTGTTGTATATTTCTATTTAAATTCTTAATAATTATATATGTTAATTATATATTCTAATTTTTTTGTTGTTTAAAGAGCTATATTTTATTTGTTAAAATAAAAATCGATATTATAGTTGCTTTAATTAAATAAGAAATTTGTTTTTTTATTAATTGTTAATTGTATAATATTGATTTTAAAGTCTATTGCTTTTTGCTATATATTATTGAATTAATATATATTATAAGTAATTTGTATAAGCTAAATAATTAAGTATAAAAGCAATAATTTTATCTATTAGTTAATAGTATATTTTATATATTCGATTAAAGTAAGTTGCATTTTTTACATTTAATATTAACTTAAATATATTAATTTTCTACTTGCTATTAAATATTTCTTACAATATACTATTTAACTTAACAAGCTATATATTATTGTTCAAATAAAAAATAAATCTATAAAATAACTTTAGATACTTGTTTTTTAAAAATCGGTTAATATTATTTTTAGTATATTTGCAATTGTAAAATTAATATATTAAAATATAGTTTGTTTAGTTAAGAAAAGATTTATAGAAATTCTTAATTAAATAATAATATTTTTTGTTTTTATTTTAAATATTTAAGTAATAGAGTTATTGCTAGATCTTCTTATTGTATTTAATATATATATTCGAAGTTTTAAACAATCTTTTGTATATTTGAGAATAATTTAAAAATAATCTTTTAATTTTCTTTTTAGTTATAGTCTTGTAACTCTTATTATATAGCAAAAATAATATAGACAATAAATTAAATTTAAATTAACAATTTTTATAAGAATTATTAATAAACTTAATTAATTTTTTGTAGTTGTAAAGTATTGCAATTAAATTTGTCTTAATTTGCTATATTTATTAATTTAGTATTTTTTCAATTAAACAATACAATATATTGCAATTTGCAAAATAGTTGTTTTATAAAAGATTAAGCAATAAATATATTAAACTAAGATTGTATTTAAAAGCTAAATTTAAATTTAAGAAATTATTATTTAAAGAAATTTAATTTATATAATATCTTAAGTTTTTATCTATTATATATACAATATTTATTATAATAGCTGTTTTTGCAATTTTTATTAATAAGTTTATACAAAAGTATTGTTTTTAATATTAATTGTCTTGTTGCGTCTTTTAATTGTATAAGATTTTTTTTAGATACTTATATATATTGATTTTTTTAGTTTAAGTACAACTTTTATAGTATTTTTTTATATAATATATAAAATTGTTTGTAAACTTTAGAATCTTTAAATATTTTTAACAATATATTGTATTTATATTAATTTAAATATTAAGTACTATATTAAACAAAATTGTAAAGCAATTAAAATATAAAATAGTATATCTAGTATTAATAGAGCAAACGCAATTACTTATAGTAAACTAGCGCAAAGATTTTGTAAATATTTGTTTAACAATTTTACAAAATTTTGATTAATTTGTTTAGTAGCTAGTTTTTTTTATTTTTAAATTTTTTTTTAATAAAAATATTTAAATTTTTTTTGTTTTCTTTTTACAACAATATTATTTAATGTCTAAATTTTTTTTAATACTCTTATAGTTGTATTGTTTCTTAGATATTATTTTTGTTTTAATTCTATTATAGTTCTTTTCGATATAAGTTGTCTAGATATTCTTAACTAATTTGTTACAAATTTCGATTTCTATTTTGCTATAAATATTGTTACAAAGTAGATAGATTTGTAGAGATTATTGTTAATTATTTATTAGATTTTTGACGTCAATTTAGTAGACAAAAATCTTAAAGATATAGTTCTTTTTAAAATTGCGCAACTCAAATAACTTGTTATTAAATTAAACAATTTTTGAACTTAATTTTATACAATATATAAATATCGAGTAATCTTTTATATTATTTTTGATAAAAAACAAGACTTTTATTAGTTAAATCAAAGAAGAACTATATTATATTGTCGAAAATTTTAAATAAATTTTAGATTTTTAAAAATCTAGAATTCTAAACTAATTAAAAGTATAGATTACTATTGATTTTTATTTAATAAAGATATTTATATAGCTTGTTTAGTAATTTTATAATATTGTTGTTAGCAATAATAGCAATCTCGATTATAAAGATTAATATAAAATTATATTTAAAATTATTAATATTTAAACAAATATATCTTTCTATATATATCTATTATCTTTCTACTAGAGTAGATTATCTAATAAGTCTTTTTTTTTAAATATATTTTTTATTTTAATTTTATACAAAGGAAAAATATAAAAGTATTTGTTAACTTTGTTTTTTCTTCTTTATTTTATACTTGCAAAATCTAAAATTAATAAAACTTGCAAATTAATTAATACAAAAAATAGAAAATTTAATAAATATAGTAGTTGTTGTTTTTTCTTTTTAGTAAAAGTAGTTTTAAAAATATATATTTAATTGATTTCTATTTACTAAGAATATAAGTATCTAAAGTACTTATATATATAATTGCAAAAACTCGATACTATAACAAAAAAAAATTATTTTTCTTATTTAGTTAGCAATAAGAACTACAAATTCTTGCATAATATTTAGTTTAAAAAACAACAATATATTTATAAATATAATATTAACTATAATTGCGACAATAGATATAAGAATTATATTATTTAATATAATTAACAAATAAATTTAGAAATTGTTAAGATTATAAATTGTAAATAGAATAAATTTGAAGTCTCTATTTTTAGAACATTTTTACAATTTGCGCTCTTTTAATATTAATTGCTAACAAGTTTAGATTTACAATATTTTAAGCTTCTATTAAAAGAACAATTTATCGATATATATTGCAACAAAATTATTACAAATAAGAAATCTAATTGTTGCAATAAATTGCACAAAATTAATAGCAACAATTATGTATTTAATCTAGACAAACTATATACAAATATTTTAGAAACTATTATTAAAATTAAGTTTTTAAACAATTATTTAGACAAAAAGCAATAGTATTGCAATCTTATTAAAAGCAACAAATACAAGATTTACAAAAACAACAAAAAATAGAAAATATAATATTATTCTCTCTATAGCAAACTTAAATACTCTATTGACAATATATATAAAGTATAGATAAGTTAATATATTTTATCAATTATTTGTACAAGTCGAATTGTATTATCTACACAATTTTGTATAATTATTTCGATAACTATATTTACAAACTTGTTTTTTTTGTTACAAAAAATATCTAGTTTTGTCTAATAAAAAGCAATAGAATTTTAAATCAAATATATATTTGTTTTGTAATTTAGATTTCTACAATTTTTAAAATTATATTGACAATTTCGGGATCTCTACTTAGAAAGTATCTATTGCAAAAACTACTAATTTAACTATTAGCTAGCTTAGAATCTATTTAGCAACAAGAGTCTTAGTACTTGTTTAACAAAGATTCAATTTTAATATTTAAGATACGTACAAACTCTTGCAATACTTTGCTTATATCTTTATTTGTTACTTGTTTATATTATAGTAATTTGTATAGTAGAATCGAACAATTCGAGAGATTTCTACGCGTAAGTTATGTGTCGACGAGAATATCTCTATTGCGTAATTGTGTTGTGCGCATAGAAGTTGTAAATTGTGTTTATAAATTACATTCGTAGATTGCGTTTGCAAATTGCGTCTATAGATTAAGCTTATAGATTGCGTTTATAGATTGCGTCTATTGTAGAGTTTGACAATATACAAGATTAGATCTTGACAAAGCGCGTATCAATTATATATCTACAAATCTTGCTAATTGTAGTTCAATTTTGCGCTTAATTATGTAAAGCGAGCATATCGACATATTAGCTAATTTGACTATTAGCTATCAATAATACTATTAACAAGGGTTCCGGAATTGTCGATGCAATATATTTTTCTACAAAAATTTATATTAAGAAAAAGTTCTTATCTCTAAGATCTACGTATATAGAAATAATAGAAATAGCTTTACAAATATCTTTTTTAGTATTAATAGTAGATAGTATATACTAAATATAGTAAATTTTATATAAAAAAACTATAAGTAGAAGATTTAATAATTGTTAAAGTAAAAATTAAGAATAAGAATAGATATTTTATTTAAATATTGTTTAATAGTTTTACAATTTTTATTTATAAATATATCTTATAATATTAATTTCTAAAATATATATTAAAATTCAAATATATATAAAAACAATATTTGTATTATTTGTAAACTATTTTGCAAATAAATTATAATAATTAGTTTTTTTATTTGTTTTATATTCTTTTGTATTCTTTTATATTCTTTAAAGTTTTTAATTTTTAATCTTAATTTTTAATCTTATTACAAAACTTATTTTATATCTAATATTAAGTTTCGAAATTTTATATATTATTCTTTTTATTTATTAACAAGTACTATATACTTACAATAACTTTAACAAATTTTAATAAAAAGAGTTTGTTTTTAAACTCTTTTATTATTCTTGTAATCGATTTATTGTTAACTATATATTTAAAGTATATATTTCTCGAAATCGCTTATAATATAGTTATTACAAATATCGAAACTCTAGCTTTTAAAGCTTAAATCTTTCTTCGATATTAAATATATTATATATTAGAATATTTTTTAAACGCAAACAATTATATAATACTTTAAAATTAACTAATTATAATATAAGTAATCTTGCTTTAATTGTCTATTGTTTTAATATAGAAATATTAACTAATATAGTACTTTAACTTCTTTATTGTTTAAATCTTTTTCTAGTATTCGACTTACTAATATTGTAATTATTAAGATTGTTGCAACTTAGTCTATTATTAAATTAATAGTGTTGTTATTAATTATAAATATTTAAACAATTATATAACAAATATTTAATCAAAACTTTGCTTAATTATTTAACTCGAAAAATTTATTCTTAGATTAATATTTTATAAAATAAATATTTTAACAATCTAATATTTTTTAAATTTTAAATATAATCTTTGATTAAATATTATTTGATTAAATATTATTTGCTAAAATATAACTATAAAATAAAAAAAATAACAAAAAATCTATTTTTGTACAATCTTTTTATTATTACAATTTTAAGATCTTGTTATTTTTTAATAAAATTTGTGTTTTAAGATTTATTAAATATTGTCGAGTTTAAATCTCTATTAATATATTATTTAATAATAATAACAATAATAACTTATATTTTTTCTTTTAAACTCGAATTGAGTTTAAGAATTACAATTTTAATTTTAAGATTATTGATAAAACGCAAATATTAAAAAAGAAATATAAGATATTTGCAATATTAAATTGTTTAATATTTCTATATTATATTTCTATTTTATTAATTTGTCGAGAAATATCTTTAATTTAGTTTTCTTATAATATAATTTAGTTTGTTTGTACTTTTGTTTAAACTAATTTGTTTTAGAATTTAATTCTATTTTATTTAGAACAATTTATACAAATATATTTGCAATAAAATTAAATTTTAAATTTTATTATTAGAGTTTATTAATATTTTATTTAAATCTTTCTTAAAAAAACGTTGCGTATCTATATTTTTGCTAAGATAATATATTGTTAGAGAAATATTGTTATAAAAATGTTAGTATTTCTTATAATAAATTTATTAAAGAATTGTAATTTGTCGATCTCTATATTGTATTATATTATTTGTTAAACTAATATTAAATTTATAGTATTTTAGATTGCGCGCAATATTGTCTCTTTAATTAATAGTATTAACAGCTCTTCTTTTGTATATTAAATAAAAAATATTAAAAATTTTTACTTTTTTAATTATTTGCAAACGTTAGCAATATAATATTTATTTATACTAGATAGATTGTTGTTGTTTGCTAATATATTCTCTAAGTAGACTAGAAATATTAATATAGAAATATTCTATTGTTTATATATTTAGTTTTTTGTAATATTTGTTTTTTTAAGTTGTTCTATTGTCGCAAAACAATATTTTTAAACGCAAAATTTATTGTTGTTAACAAAAAGTTTTTTGCGTTCTAACAATTTCGAGAAAATAGAAAAAAGATTTGTTGTTTAATAAGAAAAAAAATAATAGTAAAAAAAATTATTCTTAAAAATAACAATTTTAAAAATAAAAAAGAAAAGATTGTAAAAAATTAAAATTGCGCTTTTTATAAATAGAGCAATTGTAATTTTTAAGTTATAAAGAAAAAAAGTCTAGCAATAATAGAAAAAGTCTTATAAGCACAATATCTTTATTAACAACTAAAAAAGTTTATAATTGTATTAAGTTATAAAGATTAAAGCAACTTTCGACTAAAATAAAATAAAAAAAAAGATTATTTAAATAAATACTTAATTAATAGTATTTTTAATTAATAGATTTAATTTATTTGCAATTTTTATTTTAATATATTAAACTTAAGATTGTAGTTAATAATAACAAAAAAATGCAAAAATTCTTGCAAAAAAGCTTTTTTAAAAAAAGATTTAATTTTTTTTAATATAACAATTATAGATAGATAAAGATATCTTATTAAAGTGTTACTATATAGTTTTACAATTTGTTATAATATTAGGTTAGTAGTTCGCCAACTACGTTTGTCGATTAAACAATTCTTTGTTCTAATCTTGCTTAATTTTTTGAGCTTAATCTTAACTAAATTTAAGTTAAACTAGATTAAATTTAAGTTAACTCTTGCTAAACATAAAGCTTGCAATCTTATATAGTTAGCGTTGTTTTTTTTCTCTTTTTCTTTTGTCTTTTGTTTTGTATATTAAATCTAGTATAGATTTAAATTTTATCTAGTTATTAATTTAGATATCTTTTTAATAAAGATTTCGAGTTTAGTTTTTAATATTACAAAAAATCTATATTTCTTGCAACGCTTTTACGCGTTAAAATCTAATTTTTTCGAATATATTAATACTTATTTAATTACTAGCTTAATAAAGTATTTTAAACTCTTACTAGAGATTAAACTTATTGTTAAAAAGTTTGTTCAACAAGTTATTTAAAATTTAGTCGAAACTCTATATTAATTTCGAGAGCTTTAAAATTAAGTACAATTTAATATTAATACTATTTTTATTTTGTTTGTTTTAAACTCTTCTTTTGTAGAACTAAACGTAATATTTATAATTGCAATTGTACAAATTATTGCTCAAACTATAAACAATTAATCTATTTTTATTATACAACTTTTATTGCTCTTTACAAATATTACTACTTTTGTTATTTTTAAATTTAAGAAACTTCTTAATATATTATAATATAAAAGAGACAAAAATTAGTTAAATATATTGAAGCAAAATCTTATACAATATATAAATTATAATTATAATTAATATTTTATTAATTAAGTTAAAATTGTCTATGCAAAGTTACAACTTATTATAAATAAAAAAACTTATAATTTTATAAATTAATATCAAATTAATAGTTTTTGTATTGTTGTTTTTTTCGATAAATAATATCGAAATCTATATTACTATTGTAACAATTTTTTTGAATCAAAAAATATATATTTATATTTTTGCAAAACTTTAAAGCAAAACTTTATTAGTTTTGTTAAATATTACAATTTTTTCTATTAGAAGAAAGAACGTTCTTAAATAAAAATTACTTTATTAATTAATTATATAAAGTGCAATATTAATTATTTTACTTAAGTTGTTATTATATTTTAACAAACTTTTAATAATAAATAATTATTTATTTTTTAGTAATAGATTTAAGTTTTTATTAAAATTGATAAAAAGTTTTAGCAACTTAAATATTGTTAGTTTTGTATTGTTATAATTGTTGTTGTTTTTGTTAAATTAAAAGACAATTTTGTTTTAATTAACAATTTATTAGAATCTTGTATTATTCTTTTTATTTTTATTTTTATTTTTTTATTTGTATTAATAATCTTTGTAATATTTAACAAGTTAATAAATTTAAACTTTGCTATTATTATTGTTTAAAACAAATTTTTAATTATTTTAAAAATTAAAGAAATTTGCAATAAATAAAAGTTGTACTACTATTGCAAGTTGCAATATTTAAGCAAAATCGCAAAAAAATATTTTAATAAAAAATCTTTCTCTCTTTGTTTTGTTAATTTAGATAATATTTTTAGTATTAACAAAAATATTTTATTGTTAGCAAGAAAAGTCTAGTTCTTAAGCAAAATTATTTTTAAAAATTAATCTATATATTTTTTTGTTTTTTAGCTTTTTTGTTTTTTTTTGTTTTTTATTTTATAAATTTTTTTTAATTAAAATAATTTTAAATCTCTTTAAGTTTAATTCTATATTTAAGAATAATTATATAATAGTTTTTTTTGTTTTATATTAAACTTAATTTCGAATTTTTGTTATAATTTTAATCGATAATAGAGTTTTAACTTATATTTTTATTAATAAATTTTTTGCGCAACAATATAATTTTTCTCTTTATTAATTAATTTATTTTTGTAGACTTCGAGATTTTAATAATTAAATAATTTTAACAAACAATATTATTTATATTGTCGAAATTATTATAGCTTTCGACAATTATATCGAGAGACTATCTTTCTATATTATTAGACTTAACTAGTATTTTATTGTTATAAATCTATTATAGTTTTGTTGTTATTTTATTGATACAAACTTTAATTATAATATTTTTATAATATTTTTTTTCTTTTATTTTAAATATTGTTGTTAATTGTTTGTTAAAATCTATAATATTATTTAAGAAAAAAAAGAATTTTTGTTTTTTAAAAAATTTTAAAATATATAAAAGCTTTAAAATTAAAATTTTTTTATTATTATTTTTAATAATTAAATATTTTTGTCTAGTTTAAGTTTATTTTGTTAGAAAATATCTTGTATTTTAGTTTTTTATAAAAAGTAATTTGCTTGCAAGAAACAATCTAATTTTGCTTTTTAAAAACAATTTAATTTTGCTTTTAAAAAGCAATTTATTTGTAAAAAATAATTTAGTTTTGTTTTTTAAAAGCAATTTAGTTTTGTTTACAAAGAATAATCTATTTATTTTAATTTTAAATTTTGTCTTGTTTTATTTAGTTTAAAGCAAGAAATTTCTAATTGTATTTTTTAAACTATTTAGAAAAGATACTTTTCGAAAATTAAATATCGAAGTTTTTTGTTTTTTAAAATTTTTATCGAATAATATATAAAACAAGTTAAACAATTTTTTATATAATTTAACATAATTAAGTTAGAAATTTGTAAATTTAATTATATTGTTTGTGCAAAAAATATTGAAATTTTTAGTATTATTTTTTGAGAGATAGATATTTTTCTAAATTTAGTTAAAAATTTGCTTAGATTTAAACTATATCTTATTTAAATTTCTAGTTTATTAAATCTTTTAAAATTATTGTTGTTTTATAAGAATATTAAAATTAATACTTATAATCGAGATTATTGTTTAGCATTTTATTAAATAAAAAAGAAACTTTATTTAACAACTTTTATTACTTAAGAAGATCTAAAATATTATTAATAAAACAAAAATATCAATTTAGTTACAATTTTGTTTTTTAGATATTTTAAGTTTTTTAATATTTTTTTTAAGAAAGAGATAAATATTTTGTCTTTTTATTGTTTTTACAATTATATTATTTATTTTAAAAAAAATATTTAGTTTCTAGTCTTTGTTTTGTACAATACAAATTGTAATAAAACTCTAAAACTTTGTTGCTATCTAAATAAATTTTTTAGCAAAATATTTATTCGAGTTAGTTGTTTTTAAACAATAGTCTCTATTTTTTTTATTAAAAAACTCGAAAATTTACTTAGATTTTGTATAAATTATAGAGATTTAAATACTATTATAATTAAGAATAGATATTTTTTGTTTTTAATCTTCGAAACACTAAATTGTTTTAATTAACTTAAAGTTTTTATTAAACTAAATATTATTTTAGCATTTAATCGACTATATATTTGAAA
>JAABUW010008834.1_pt1 | contig 11645 bp, 14 predicted proteins | sample 5560081 | NCBI WGS metagenome assembly JAABUW01 (sample SAMN10711882, study PRJNA513363) | rock metagenome | isolation source: Antarctica rocks | place: Antarctica: Victoria Land, Knobhead sud | reverse complement strand
AGGCGTTGTACGCCTGGTAGGTCGCGACCGCGTTGACGATGACCAGACGGCCACGGGTGGCGGCCGACCGCACGGTCAGCGGCACGTACTTGGCCCGGCCGCGGATGTCGGTGAGCAGCAGCAGGTATGCCCCTGCCGGCCATCCCGCCGTCGTAACCCGCACCGACGGGGTCCAGGAGGTGGTGACCATGTGCCCCGGGCCCACCGTCGGGGCCGGCTGACGGTGACCGGGCAGGTGTCCGGACTGCCACACCAGCCGGGCCTGCGCGCCGCCGTACCAGCCGAGACGGAACGCACGCACCGTGAACGACGGGGCGGTCGCCGTCACGAACAACCGGAACGGCTGACCGGGCAGGACACTGACCCGGTCCGCGTACCCGGCCAGCTCCCGGGGGCCCGCGGTCCGCCAGCCAGGCACCCGCCAGTCGGCGTTGCCGGGCCGCCGGTTCTCGGCCCGCGTCCCGGCCGCCGCCGCCAAGCCGGGGTCAGCCTCGCTCGACGCCCGCAGGGTCGAACCGGTCGTGGAAGGACCGGACGGTGCCCGGGTGGCGGTCGATGTCGCCGAGACCGTCCCACCGGGACGGGTCGGCGCCGCTGCCTGGGACGTCCGGCCGTGCGGCGCCGACCTCGACGCCGCGCCAGCGGTACACCCGACAACCACCAGGCACCCGCACACCGCCCCGATCCCGACCCGCAACGCCCCCGACAGCCGCACCTGAAACTCCCCGCTCGAAACCCGCCCCGGGTCATCCGGACCACCCGCCCGGTAGGCCGGAGTCCTAGTCTCCGCTCGCATCACCTGCCTGTCGGTGAGCTGGTCCGCGAGGGTCGCCAACGCCTTCCCGTAAGCGGCGCCGTCAGATCGACCCCGACGACCGCCTGGTCAACCAACCGGGAACCGTCGAGATCCGCGTCCCCGCCGGGGGCCCCGGTCCGCCGGGGCGGAGCCGGTCACCGGCCGGCCTGGCGCACCCTCACGAGGACCTTCAGCGGGTAGGCAGTCGATCACCGACGCGCGGACTCCGGCGTGGACCGCGCCCCGGCGCATCGCTGCTGTTTCCCGGCGGGGACGTCACCTCCGGTCCGCTCACCGCGCCACCCCGCCGGAGGCGATCACGTCGGCACCGCCAGGGGCGGCATCCCCAGCGCCGCCTGCCGGTAGGTCACTGGCCGCGTGGGCCGGGTCCAGCGCCGGCCCGGAGGTGATCGGCAGATCGCTCCCGTCGGTCACCGAGCTGGCGCCGCTCAGGGACATCACCGATTTCTCGCTGCGCGCCGCTGGCCCACCAACTGCCGGGTCACCAGCACCGTCAAGGACAGGTGTGCCGCAAGGACCACCGAGTCAACCACCGCCAAGCGCATCAGGTGGTTGTCGATGCACACGATCAACACCACTAGCAGGACAACGGCGATGACCCAGTGGATGGCAACCGCGCTCATGCGGAGTTTCACTGTGCCCGGCTCGCTACGGTCAGGTCCTCGGCCGGCTGAACACTCCAGCCACCGCGACATTCCAGCACCCAAGTCACCTTTACCGGCCCGGACCGGTCACCGCGACCGCCCTGCCGGATCATCGGTCTGGGTCCTCGGTGTCGGCGCCCGGGAGGGTGGAGGTGTCCAGGGCGGCGGCGATCCGGTCCGCGGGTGGGAGCACCGCTCGCGCGTCGGCTGGGAGCGAGGACCAGTCCGCGACCGCGACCGGGGCTGAGCTCGCCGTCAGCGGGTACCGGACCAGCTGCTCGCTGCGCCCGGCGACCAGCAGCAGTCCCAGGGTCGGGGCCGTGCAGCCCGGGCCGGCGCAACCGGTCATCCACCATCGCCACATACGTGCCCAGCTGCCCGACGTCGCCACCGGTCAGCTTGTTGACCTTCAGCTCCACGACGATGTAGCGCAGCTGCTCGACGTGGAACAGCAGCAGGTCCACCACCTGTTCGTCCCCGTCGAGGTCGAACCGGACCTGCCGGCCCACGAGCGCCATCCCGTGCCCGAACTCCAACACCGTGGCCTGCAACCGGTCCATCAACGCCTGCTCGAGGTTGTGTTCGGCGACCGGCCGGGACAAAGACAAGTGATCGAACACGTACGGGTCCCGCACCAGCTGCTGGGCCAGGTCCGAATCCGCCGGGGGCAGCTGATCGGCGAAGTTCGACGGGGCCGCCCCGACCCGGCGGTGCAACCCGGTGCCGATCTGGTACTCCAACACCGCCCGGGACCAGCCCTGACCGACAGACTCGGCTGCGTACCAGTCCCGGTCCTCCTGGGTGTCCAACCGGTCCAGCAGAGCGCGGACGTGCCCCCACGGGAGTTTTCCCACAGCTTGTGGGGAGATCTCCAGGTCCGGCCACGCGGCCGCGAAGCCCCGCACGTACTGCAGGTTCGACGCCGACCAGCCCCGCTGGTCCGGGAACGCCGCCCGCAAGTCCCCGGCCAGCCGGTCCACGACCTTCCCGCCCCACCCGAGCCGGTCCTGCCGGTCCAGGATGTCCCCGCCCACCGACCAATACAGCCCCAGCACTTCGCTGTTCGCCGCCCGCGCTGCCCGCACCTGCGTGGCCTGGACCCGGACCTTCAGCTGCTCCAGCAGCTCCGCGTACCCCGCCGGGACCACATCAGCGTCGGCTGTCACCCCCCCCCCGGATCCTGCCACGCCCCGGCGAGCGTGCTGCGCCGCGGAGAACACCGGCACCGGCATGCAGTCGATCGTCGATGCCCGGACCCCGGCCTGCACCGCGTCCCGGCGCAACACCGCCGCGTCCGCCCGCGCGACCTGTTCCTGCGCGTACACCCCGACCAGGTCCTCCCCGTCCCACACCCCCCACACCGAGACCACCGGCGCGACCGGCGGCACCACCGGCGCTGTCGCCGCGGCGGGTCGACGTGAGGGGTTCCGGGCCCTCGGCGCCGGCGGGGGCGCGACCGTGGGCAGGCCCGGGAAGCTCGAACGCCAGCTGCTCCCCCGCAACCCGCTCGGCGGCCGTCACCCGGCCGCCCGTTCCGTCGGCGCGGCCACGACCGCCCCGACGGCACCAACGCCGCCCGCCGGGGCTCCCGCGGGATGGGCCGGGTCCAGCGCCCGGTACACCGTGGCCCGGGACACCCCGAACCCCGCCTCCAGCTCCCCGATCGACTCCCCATCGGCCCGCAGGACCCGGACCTGCCGAACCCGCGCGGCCGTCAGCTTCGGTGGACGGCCGGTGTTCGGGCCCCGGGCCCGCGCAGCAGCCCGGGCCGCCGCGGCCCGCTCGTGCATCAACGCCCGCTCGTACTCCGCCAGCGCATCGAAGATCCCGGCAAGCATCCGCCCCGTCGCCGTCGAGTAGTCGATGCCCTGCCGCAACCACCGCACCAACACCCCCGCCGACGTGAGGGTCTCCACCGTCCGGATCACCCCGGACAGCGACCGCCCCAACGCCACCACCACCACGGAGTCGCCGGCGCGGACGTGGTCCAGCAACGCCGCCAACCCCGGCCGGTCCTCCCGGACCCCGGAAAACCTGGCCGTGAAGACCCGCCCGCACCCGGCGGCCGCCAGCGCATCCGTCTGCGCCCCCAGCGACTGGTGATCCGTGCTCTCCGCGCGTACCCCACCACCACCGCCTGATCGGCGGAGAACTCAACGCGACGACCCGCTCAACGCGCCGGGCTTTGGACCAGCTTCCGCGACGCCGCGGCCTGCGCCGATGCGCGGGCAAACCGTCTCACCGACGGTTGTCTCACTTCGAAGAGTCTGAGCTCAGGACGCGCGGAAGGGTCCGTGCAAAGCGGCCCACTGCAAGAGCATGACGGTCTTGGCGTCGGCGATCTCGCCCGTGCCGATCTGGTGGAGGGCCTGGTCGACGTCGAGCTCGAGGACCTCGATGTCCTCGCCGTCGTCCGCGAGTCCGCCGCCGGCGCTGGTGCGGTCGGCCGGGGTGTACGGCGCCGCGTAGAAGTGGAGTTGCTCGGTGACCGAACCGGGGCTCATCCACACGTTGAAGACGTGCTGAAGCTCGCCGATCGTGACGCCAAGCTCCTCCGCGGCCTCCCGCCGGATCGCGGTCACGGGGTCGTCCTGGTCGAGCAGCCCGGCGGCGGTCTCGACGAACATGCCGTCGGGGTGTCCGTTGACGTACACCGGAAAGCGGAACTGCCGAGTCAACAGCACGGTGCGGCGGGCGGTGTCGTACAGCAGGACGGTGGCGCCGTTGCCCCGGTCGTAGGTCTCGCGCTGCTCGGTGGTCCAGCGTCCGTCGGCGTGCCGGTAGTTGAGGGTGGTGCGGCGCAGCACGTGCCAGCCGGCGGCGAGCAGCTCGACGTCGCGCACGACTACGCCCGGGTTGCCCGTCAGGTCACGCCCGGCACCGTCAAGGCCGGTGCGGCCTCGCGAGTCCGGCAGGTCCAGGCCGGGGCCGCGCCGCGCCGGCTGCCAGGCGTCCGTCACGGGGTGGCCGTCGAGCAACCCGGGACGTCCTCGAGCTGGTGGTAGACCGGCAGCCCGCGCTCGTGGGCGATCGCGACGTCCTGGTCGGCGCCGGTGGACGCGCCGGGCAGGCGCAGCACCGCGTCGCAGTGCGCTGGTCAGAGAGCCGTGAAGGTGTGTCGGGTCGCCGCGCCGGCGGGGAAGCCGCGCAGGATCGACGCCGAGGTCGGCGCGACGGTCATCGAGGTCAAGAAGGACCTCCCAGTGGGGAACGTCCGCGCCGAGGCCGTCCAGCAGATCGCCGGAGTCGCCGGTGCGGGGTTCCGATTCGACCGGCGACTCCGGCGATCTGGCTTTCTCCGGTCGCGGTCTGGCTGTGGCGCTGCCCGACCGAGCACCGGGTCCCCTAGTGCGACGCCTGCCCCCGGAGTTTCTGTGTTCCGGGACGGTTGGCCTGGTTGAACAGCTCGCGCACCTGCTCCGGGGTACGCACTCCGTGGCCAGACCATTCGCCCGGCACGGCGACGTCGCCGAGGACCAGCCCCGTCGGGGAGCTGAACAGCATCAGCCACCAGCCGTCATCGGTGGCGAACGTTGAAACCCAGACGTCGCGGACATCGGTCCCCGCCCCGGGGTCACCACCACCCAGGCGGGTACTGCTGATGAAGCGGGACCCTGCCAGCCGGTCGTGCAGCGTGGGGACCTGCGCTGCAGCAACCGCGGCGACCGTCTCGGGGTCGTCGAGGTTGACCGTGCGGCCGTGTCGCCTGCGCATCCAGCGGATCACGGGTAGGAAGGCCGTCCCCCACGCCAACAGCGACCCGCCGTCGTTTACGACTCGCTCGATGACCTCGATGACGAGGGTGGCGCCTGGGCCGGCCGCACCCCGCCCGCCCTCACCGGGCTCGGTGGACAGCACAGTTCCGGGCAGCAGCTTCTGCACCTCGGGAAGGTCCTGCTCGCGCAGGCCGGGGACCCGGGAAACGTCGACGCGGTCCCCGTCGTACTCGTCGTCGTGCAAAGCCACCGTGATCCGGAACGTGCCGCTCATCGCCAAACCCTCTCCGCTCGGTCGCCCACGTTGTGCCGGCGGGCCTTGGCTAGTGGGACGGGTATACCGGATCTGGTCGACCGAGTCGACCGGGCTGAGCGTTGGCGCGGTCGAGGATCTGCCGGATCACGCCGGTCTTGGCGTTGGCGTAGTGGTTCATCGTCGGCCACTCCCGCGCGGCGAGCTCGCGCTTGGTCGCGGCGTAACAGTCGCGGTCCTCGCCGTTCGCTCGCAGCCGGTCCCGGAAGGCCAAATGCGCATCCACGGCGGGGGCACCTTCGGACCAGACGTGCACGTGCACACCGAGGTCGGGGGTGCGCAGCATCCGGTGCCCGGCCTCGCGCACACGCAGCACATAACCGGCCGCCTCCAGGGGCGCCAGGTAGGCCGCCTCGTCTTCGACGTCGCTGACGACGACCAGCACGTCGAGGATCGGCTTGGCGACCAGGCCGGGCACCGCCGTCGACCCGATGTGCTCGACTCGCCGGGCCATGACGCCGAGGGCGGCCTTGACGCGCTGGTGCTGTGCCTCGTAGCGCGCCGGCCAGCTCGGGTCATACGAAACGAGGACGATCTCACGGTGCTCCGGTCCACCGACGAGGAACGCGTCGTCGATGGACTGCTCACCGTCGGCCACGTGCTGCATCCTCGTCGATGCAGTGTCCAAGAGCGTCGGCGTCTCGCAGCACGATCTTCAGCGGACAAGATCGTTCGACGGTCCAGCCGCTGACCGCGCCAGGTGCCGCGGCCAACACAACGCCAACTTCACCGCTGAGGCTCACCTAACCGACGGGCGAGGGACGCCCGCGGTTGTATAGGCGACGGCTCGGCTACTGAGACGGACCGGACCCACGGATGGTGCGGCCGTCGGTGTCGAGCCAGTTCAAGACGGTCTCGGCGAACCCGTCCGGCTCCGACGCGTGGACTTTGTGTCCGACAGGGATCGTGACCAGGGTGCAGTCGGGCACGGCCCTAGCGACGTGTACGAGCAGCTCCTGCCGGATGTGGCTGGTCGGGCCTCCATCGATGAGCAGGGTCGGCGCCGTGATCTCAGGCAGGTGCTTCCACCAACCCATGGAGGGATCGTCGACCTCCTGGACGATGGCGGGCACGACAGCCCAGTCGAACGGGAGCTCCCCTGGCAGGCCGCGCAGGCACCGGACGCGTATGAGGGAACGGTGGCGGTACGGCCTCCACAACGAGTCAGGCGACGCCCCAGGTCGGGGACCCGGGTACTGCCGCAAACTCGACCGGGACGGCGAGGGGGTCGCCTGCCGGTCCTAACGCGGCAGCTCCGCGACCGGTACCCAGCGGTGCCCGCCCGGGCGGCCGCCCACAGCGCAGCGACCCGGTACCGGTCGGCGGGGGTGAGCCAGCCCGGCGGCTCCGGCCGCGCCGCAGCGGGTGCACTCACCGGGCTCAGTAGCCGAACCGGTCGACGCCCGACCCGAGCGCTCAACATGCCATTGAGCCGGCCCACGGTCCGCTGGTAGGCGCCCTCCTCCTGCCCGGTCAGGACCACACTGCCGACACCACCCAGCACCCGGGCGCGGAGCCGGGCGGCGTCCTCGGTCCACGCCAGGTCCAACAGCCCGGTCAGCCGCGCGGTCCGCGCGGCCGCCGCGGGCGCGGTGTCCGGGTCCCCGTCCGGGGCGAGCGCGTCGGTCAGGACCTCCGCCCGGCGGGGGCCTCGAGCGCCCGCGCCGCCCCGGTCAGCGCGTCGATGTCGCCCGCGGCCAGCTCGTGGAACCGCAACGGGGTGTGCTCATACGCCACGTCCGGGCCAACAGCCGCGGCCCCGACACCGTCCCGGGATCGGTCCGACCCGGCCGGACCGCGTCCGCCACCCGGTACAGCGCGCCCAACGCGGCTCCACCCGGCGCCGCAGCTGCTCGGCGTCATCGGCACGGCCGACGCCGACGGGCGGATCGTTGAGCCGGGCGCCCTAAAGGGTGCCATCGGCGAGCCGAGGACCGGCGCTGAGCCTGCGCCGCGCGACGGCCGGGTCGCGATCAAAGCTGCTGTCCCAGCCGCGGTGCAGCTGCTCCCCGCTCGCCCCGTCCCACCCGCTCGCGTCCTCACCCGCCCGGGAGCATCAGCCGATCTGCGGATCCACCGCGCCGAGCAGGTGCACCGTGCCCGGACGGGACGGCCGCCGGACGAGCCGCGCGCACAGCCCGATCCGCCCCACCGGGGCGCCACCGCCACAGCTGGCGCCGGAGCCGCCGGGGTCCTCGCACGCACGCCCGTCACCCATCCCAAGCCCCCCGGGCCGCGCAGCTCACGGCCAGCCGGAGCGGGCCGAACCCCCCTCCCTTCGCCCCCTGCCACCACACTGAGGTCGTGACGACTCCCGCGTCCTCGGAGGAGTTGGTGGTGCGGCGGTCTCGCGGGGACCGTGGCGTGACGGTGGTGGTCATCGGGTTCACCGCCGCCGGGGGTCTGCTCGACGCCGCCGCGGGCGGTACCCCGACGTGGCTGGGCATCCCCGCGACCGTGTTCTTCAGCGTTGCCCTGCTGCTCGCCGTGGTCTTCGCGGTCGACGTGGCCCGGTCCGGGCCGCGGTCAGAGCCGCTGCTGAGGATCGGACCCGCCGGTGTCACCGTCCCCGGTGCGCCCCCGGTCCCGTGGTCGGACATCACCTCGATCCGGATCACCCGGGGCGGATGGCCGAGCACCATCAGGGCCGTCGCGTTCATCCCGCGACCCGGCCGGCAGGTGCCGGCCGTCCGGGCCTCCGGGCTCCGGAAGGGCCCAGTGGGCCGGGGCCCCCATGCAGCCGCCGCGAAGTACGGCAGCGCCTTGGTCGTCCTCCCCCACCTGATGACCGCGACAGCCAGCCAGACCGTCGACGCCGCCAGACGGTGGGGAGTGTTCGACCCACCCACAGCCACCCCGCCAGGCGCCGACCAGGTCAGCCCGCCGACCGACCGCGCTCCCCGGTGACCACGACACCGCCCAGCACCACAGGGACATCGATCCGACTCCGCGCCCCGCTCTGGACGCGGGTCTACAGCGTGCTGTTTGGCCTTCTGTGGTGCGGGCTGCTAGTCACCTTCGCGGTCCGCGCACCGCACGGAGACGCCCCGATCGCCGCGGGGATGCTCGTGTTCGGAGTCCTGCTCATCGGATCGAACCTCCGGCTGGGGGTCACCACCACCACCGACCGCCTGACCATCCGCAACCGCCTCACCACAACGACCCTGACCCGCCAGGACGTCGAGGGGTTCCGCGCGGGACCAGCTCCGAACCAAGGCTTCCCGCTCACCTACTGCGCCTACGCGCTGACCACCCAGGGACGGATTATTCCGCTGACGGTGACCGCCCGACCCGGCTTCCGCCGCCCACCCCAGCACGTCCACGACGACATCGACCTACTCCAACGATGGCTGGCCGACGTCCGCCGACCCTGACACCGAGCCGCCGCTGCCCGTCGTCCCGACTCGGCCCGCCAAGGCCGTCTCACAACCAAGGGAGTGAAACGGTGCGCAGCTCCTCGATCCGCGACACGACGAAGTCGACGCGGTCCACGACCGGAGCAGCCGGAACCTCGAGGAGCCTGAACCCGTGCTCTCGGTACACCGCCTCGTGGATCCGTTCGAAGACCAGCGACTCGGCGTAGCTAATTCGCCTGGCCGCAGTGGGCTCCACGAAACCCAACGGCCGCACGAGGAACGCCACCGGCTCGTACACCTGCGCATGCAAGACCCGGTCCACCTCCGCGGCCAGCAGCGGGCCCACCGGCCGACCCAGGTAACGAGCCAGCGCCACCGTGCACAGCGGGGACCGGTCGAACACCTGCACCGCCACCGATCCGTCCACGACAGCCAGCTGCCGATCCCGTTGGACCGCGGCGATCCGCTCGCAGAAGTCTTCCCCCGCCCACGGCTCCTCCACACCCTCCCCCTGCAGAGCAGCGATGACATCAGTCGCCGCCTCCGCGACCACCGCCACCTCACGTCGCCCCAGACCGTCCACCAGCGCCGTCTTCCCCGCCCCGGGCGCACCGGTCACCACGTACCGCCTCACCACACTCATGCCCCCTCCTGTGTCAGTCGGCGCCCGCGCGACCGCCCCATCCACGCCGGACTCCCGACGTGTTCACCGCGGTGCTCTTCGTGAGGTGAGTCTCTACGAGGAAGCAGGTTGACTTGGAGTGACTCAGCTTCAACGATGAACGGGTGGTGACCGCGCGGACCGTCTCACCGTCACGGGTGCCCCTGCCGCGCTCCTACGGGCTCTGGGTGGGCGCCGCGACCGTGTCGAACGTCGGGGTGGCCGCGTTGTACTTCGCGCTCGGCTGGGCCGCCAGCGCCCACGGCGGGTCGGCGGCCGGTCTGGTCATCACCGCGCTCGTCGGCACCCGGACTGTCCTGCTGCTGGTCGGCGGCGCGATCGCTGACCGCGTCGGCGCCCAGGCCGTGATGATCGCGGGCGACACAGCGCTGCTGGTGGCGACCACCGCCCTCGCCGTCGCCGCTGCGGTCGTCGGCACCCCGCTGTGGCTGCTGCTCGCCGCGGCAGTCGTCGAAGGCGCGGTCACCGCGTTCTACCTCCCCGCGGAGGGCGCGTTGCCCCGACACCTGGTGTCCGAGGACCAGGTCTCCCGGGCGGTCGCGCTGCGGGGATCCGGCGGGGAACTGGCTGACCTCATCGGCGGCCCCCTCGGCGGAGTCCTCGTCGCCGCTGCGGGCTTCACCGTGGCCGTCACGGTCGACGCGGTCTCCTACGCACCGGTGCTGATCGTGCTGATGAGCTTGCGCATTCGCGCAGTCGCCACAGGACCCCGACAGTCGCTGTGGAACGAAGCCCGTGCCGGCGTGACCACTGCCGCTCACGAGCCGCTGATCCGCTCCTCCTTCGCCCTGGTGGCGGTGGCCGCAGGCGTGTTCGTCCCCGTCGGAGCGGTCCTGGTCCCCCTGCTGGTCCGCTCGCGCGACTGGACCGCCGCCAGCGGCGGGCTGTTGCTCGGCGGTCTCAGCCTGGGCGGCATCGGCGTCACCCTCGTGATCGCCCGTACCGGCACCGCCCGTCGCTCCGGCCCCGTCGCCGCCCTCGGACTGCTCACCGCCGGCCTAGCACTGACAGCACTCGGGCTGGCGGGCAGTCTCTCTGCCTCGTTCGCCGCGGCGGTGCTCTCCGGGGCGGGTGTCGCCCTGTTCACCGCCCACACGTTCCCGCTCATCCTGCTCGCCACCCCGGACCCGTTCCTGTCCCGGGTGCAGTCACTGCTCAGCCTTACCCAGGCGGCGACCCTCGTGGCCGCCGCGCCGCTGCTCGGCGTCGCGGCCTCAACGTTCGGCCCAGCGAAGACACTGGTCGGAACAGGAGCGCTGCTCTCCGCTGTCGCCGTCGTCGCGGTCAGCAACTCGAGCTGGCGACTCGGATTGGTGCGGGACAGCGCCTAGCTTTCCCAGGTAGGAGGCTGCGATGGATGGCGGCCTGAGCGCCGAACGCTCCCGCTCAGATGTGAGAGCCGATTCCGTACCTGGCGGACACGAGGCGCCACTGCGGCCTCTACCCCCTCGCCTCGCGCGGGGCTCTGCCGTGCCGTTCGATGTGGGCGGACGCGGCACGGAGCCGGGTCTGCCGACGGTCGGCGGGCTCGATCATCCAACGCCGGCAAGGTGCCGTGACAGTTGCGTAGACCCGATCGCGGGGCGGCCCGGTCCTGGCGTCGGCCCCGCACAGTTGCCCGAACCCGTATGTGACTGCCCCCGAACGCTGGCGGGGTCACGGACCCAGCTCTCCGCCGACGGACCATGGCGGGGTCCACGCCGGCTCACCCGGTGACGTGGTCCGCCGTCACATGACTCGGCAGGCCGGTGGTGATGGCGGTGATCAGGGGCGCGATCCCGTCGGCCTCGACCTCCCGCGTCCCCGACCGACGTCGCTGCGGGTGTCGCGCTACGCGCCGTCCTGCCGCAGGCCACCGCCCTGACCCTCCGGGAGCGGGGCCTGCTGCGGGAGTGGCTCGACCGCATCGCCGACACGCCCGAGTGGCGGGGGCGCATCGCCTTGTCGGACAGTCCCGAGGACGACCGTGGCGTCCAGCTCCGGGGACCGGGCGACCCGCGCCGCCAGGCCGCCGCGGGCGAAGACCTCGACCGTCCCGGGCGCCTGCCGCCGACTGGTCTCGACCAGCAGGTGTCCCCCCGGTGCCAGCCACTGCCGTGCGCCGGCCACGACGCGGC
>JAABUW010008832.1_pt1 | contig 11646 bp, 17 predicted proteins | sample 5560081 | NCBI WGS metagenome assembly JAABUW01 (sample SAMN10711882, study PRJNA513363) | rock metagenome | isolation source: Antarctica rocks | place: Antarctica: Victoria Land, Knobhead sud | reverse complement strand
ACATCATAAGCTTAGTTGACTTGACATGTGCAGCATCTCCTGTGCAGCAGCACGAGATGTGTATAGTCATACACGCATCCATTGCAACAGTATCTGCATACATCAGATCATGCATTCATTGCAACAGCATGTAAACACATCAAAACATGAAGCTGCTGTCAAGCAGCAGGGCAAAGTTGAGCACATCAGGAGGCTGTTCCCTCAGATTTGTAGTGCTGCTTGCACACTCCTGTGACTGTGATGCTGAGAAAGCTTCACTGCAAGTGGCTGATGTGCCTGTCATACTAGGGCAGAGCACAGGGCAGGGCACATGCACTGCCCCAGACAGCAACACGCTGTGTCTGCTACCCACCTTCACGCAGCTGCTACAACATCCCCATCAGCATCATGCACAAACAGCCCTTTTTAACACTGCTGCTACAACACCCCCACCAGCATCATATACAGACAGCCCTCTGTAACACTGCTGCTACAACACCCCCACCAGCATCATGTACAAACAGCCCTCTCTAACACTGCTGCTCTGTTGCACAGATAGAAGGCACAGGCAGTGCACCAGAGGGCACCACTCGGCGTCTTGTCCTCACCTCTGCAGCCCTGCTTGAGCGCCGCAGCGACAGCTATGAAGTAGCAGAGAGGCGCCAGCTGGCCCAGCTCGCTGCACTGGTGCGCTTCATAGACCAGCCCCAGTGGTTGGCCCTGGAGTGGACTGACGGGGCCCCTCCCACCATGTATATCACCCCTGCTAGAGATGCTTTTCTGACTGCGCTTCTAGATGCTGCTCAGGTGAGTGATGGTGCCAATGCTGTGGTCCTTGCTTGCTGACACAGATGACGTGATTGGATGATGCTGGAGCCTGTGTGATTGTCAGGGCATTTGGCACCAAGCCCTCCTCTATTGTACATGTGAGATGTACATGAATGGGTCTGTATGGCATGTGGCATGGATCAGAAAATGTCATGCCATCAGCCCTGACGTGACACCCATCTGAGTTGCTGCCTGAGGCTGAGTAGCTGAGGGAATGTGTAACCCTGCGTTCAGCAGTGCATTCAAGGCCCAGTTTCTGTTCTAGCTCTGCTGTTTCTCAACTGTCTTTTGACATGCTTGCCAGGAGTTTTTACACAGAGCTCAGCTGAGTGATGCATGTCTGCATGGTTGCAGATTTCATCAGGCAGGGCAATTCCCGTGTTGCCTCACCACACCTACCCAGGAAATGTCATCTTGTCCAGCAAGGCATCCTCGGGACTGTCCCCACCAGTGCACTGGGATCCAGAAATCGAGAAGCTGAGTCTAGCTCATCTTGGAGCAGCTTGCAGAGAGGCCCTAGCAGCAGTGGTGGGGCCTGGCGGAGGGCAGGGCAGTGCCCAGCATGCCCTTGAAGAGGAGTCACACATCAGCCCTGAAGGGTCACATGGCAGCTTTGACAGCAACGCAGACACTACAATTGGTAGGGCGTCACATTGCACGACTGTCACCTTCATCTCTTCTGCTCAATGGAACATCTCTGCTATTGCTGCCTTTGATTTGGTCGCAATTGGCCTACTGTACATAGCATACCCCAATGGTCGCCGCCTTACAATTACATTGCTGCCAACGCTAAGGCCCTTGCCAATGAGGGGGCATCGGCTCTTGTATATTGCTGCCTTTTTGCGCTGGTTGATGCAGCTGCATTTCCCTGCTGTCCCCTCATTACTGCTGTGCTGCCCTTCCAGCATCTCAACGATGCCATGACACTTTCTCAGCTCAATGTAAAAGAGCAGTGATGCCACTACAGGATGGAACACAGTATGTTGTAAGGACACAGGATTACAGCAGATGCATGATGAACACACAGATCAGCAGGACTGCAGTCAGTGATGGCACCATCACACCTAGGATGAAAACCAACACAACAGGCTGACCATCATTGTGGGACTGCAGGGTCTCCTGGTGCAGCAGGCGGGGCCCTGAGGGGGCGCAGCAAGGGGGGGTCAGGCTCATCCGTCCTGGACCAGGCCAGAGGGCCAGTCCTGCAACGGCCCCTGCAGGTGGAGGACAGCATCCATTTCTTGCACCAGCGCATCCAGGAATTCAATGCCTGCCTCCCCTATACAGGTCAGAACCACAGCCCTGTCGCAACGCTGTCGTGCCGGTCTAGCCTGTGCGCATGATCATGCAAACACTTGCTGCGTGCTGTGTCAGCGTCACGTGATGTGTTGGTAGCAGCAGCCTGATTGTCGTCAGTAGCTTGCAGGTGGTTTAGCAGTGGTTTCAAAGCTGGGGATATCAAGAGCATACTCCCAACACTAGTTGAACAGTGCATTTGTATGCACTTCCACACTTGCTTTGGTTGTGCCTGACTAGGGCCCCTTGCTGCAAACCTTGCTATAGCATGTAGGCTTGACTTGCTTACTGCACCACTGCGTGCACAGGTTTGTTCTGCTTGGTTCACATGCCAGGTGCATTATGGGCTTGCGAGAGCGCATATGTGTGGAATACAACTCATGATTCACCAAAACAATCGTGCAAAAGTGCACTGTATGATTGCAGGTTCCAGTCCTGTTTATACACTGCAAAGCGCAGCTTGCACACACCATATACACTCTACATTGCAACTGTCTAATAACAATAATAACAATAATAATAAACTCGGTTTCCAGCTCATGATGAGCTAGGTACGTGCGGGATTATACTGTCTCAGAGTGTAAGAGCCATCACAACGTTACTTGCAGGAGTGTCAGTAGGAACGCGACCAGAGGAAGCTGGAGCCTGGATGACCAGCCTACTGGGGCTACTGCCCTCACCAGCGGGGCCGTCTGCAAAAGCCCCACCGCCAGATTCCCCTGAGGCTCTGCAATACATTGCAGTGCTGCAGTGCCTACAGCGTCTGGTGTCAGCCCCAGCACTTGCCACTGCCATGCTTAACACCATAGGTCATACATCACCCACATCTGCAACTGCATTAGATGTATCCCCTTGCACTTCTGTAATACCTGCCTTGTTGGCTCAACAGTAGTAGTCCATCCTCCTCTTCCTCATCCTCCTCCTCCTCTTCCTCTTCCTCCTCTCCTTCCCTCCCCTCCTCCCTTCTTATTAGTACGCTGAGAATGGTTACATAGACAGGAGTCTGGGTGTTTGTGCCTTGAAGCAAGAAAGGGGATGCTGGTCTCAGCTGGGCAGTCAACTTTGCGCAGCAGTGCATGCTTGATGAACATGTGTCTTGCATACTTCAGCTCTGACTCAAAGCCCGTGCTTGGAACAACAGCAAACTGATCAGCAGTACTCATCTCAAGCTGCATACCTTGCAGAAGTTGTTTGTCAACTTATGTCTGGCATTAAGGCACTCTCTTGACATGTCAAATGCTGTCAAGCTGTATTGGTCACCTTGCTAATCAATTGTCAGCCTTACACTCAACGTAACATGGGTTTGTTTTCGAATTCAAGCCGGGCATCATAAATGCATTTGCAGATCAAATTATCGAATTATTATTACTCCTATTGTTATTATTATTGTTATCATTATTGTTACTATTAGTATTATTATTATTATTATTGTTATTGTTTTATTTAATGTTATTTCATGCAGTATTTGATGTTGCTGTTCAGGGAGTCCTGCAAGGATCTTCGCTTGCCTAGCCTGTGGCCACGAGCACGTGGCTGCAGAAGCTGGCAGGCTGCTCACACGGGTGTGGGCTCCCCGGGCCGCCCGTAGGGGGGGACCCACCTGGACCCTCACCAAGGCTGATCGCCCTCAAGAGGAAGATGGGGGCCAGCTCAGCAGCGTTGAGGACCCTGTGATTTCCAAACAAGCAAAAAGCATATGCCTAGGTCCGACTGGCAGGTACAGAGAACACTTTGGAAAGAAAAGAAAAGAAAAGAAAAGACTATGCCTTTTGGCGTCATTTTAATGCGAAGCCAAGTATTATACCAGGCTGCTCAGGAGAGAAGACTTTATCTGTTGTGCTGTGCAACTCGTATGTCAGTGTGACATGACCATTCCAGGTTGGTGCAGTAGCTAAGCCAGCTAAACAGGTGTATTACATGACTAGCAATGCATGTATGTCAGGACTGCTACATGAAGAATCACTGTGCAAGGTTGCGTCAGCAATGCTTCTGTTTGGGCTCAGAGGGAGGGTCTGTACACCCTTGAATTGGCTCAAATAACAACAAAATTGGAGCAGCAGTTCTTGGTGCCTTGCAGCACTACCTGTGTGAGTGGCTGGTACACCAAAATGCCTTTTTTCATAATCTTCTAGGCCTTCTGCAGTGCATGGTGCAGCTGTGAGGCAGCAAGCAACCTTACCCTCTGCACATCTCACCCGAAGCTTGCTCAGAGACAGGCACAAAGCCTCCATCAGTGGAGCTTTGCTTGGCCAATGGAAGTCGACTGTCAAGAACCAAAAATAGCCACAACAAGCAACGATTGTCCCTGACCAAAGCCTCCGGTCCAAGCAGTTGTTGACGACAGCTGTGTGTTGCAGGCCTGTTCTGTTGATGGCTGCCTTGAGAGAGGAGAGGGCTGCAGGGCCTGTGGCCACAATGGCCCTTGTTGAGGCCATTGCTGCAGTTGTATGTGAGCCTGGGGTCCGCACCACCGACCCCATCATTTTGTCAGCTATGCTTCAGGTGAGCCCACTATGGTACAATCATGCAGTGTCACTCAGCAGGCAGACTTGTCTGCCGTGCAGCAACCAGGCCAATAACTCTGTTGCTGTTGAGGCCAATAACTCTGTTGCTGTTGAGGCACATTATGCCTTTCAGCTGATGTGTATGCCTTACAACTGCCGGCAGCTGCATGACATGCCTGTAGCTCAGACCAGGACGCTGCGAAGGACTGCTGCGAAATCCTGCAAGAGCTGAAATACTTCTGGTGTTCAGCAATTCTTTGACAGACCCTTACTGTGGTGCCTGATGTCAGTAATTGTGATTGTAACATAGGCAGCCTGAAAGATCCCTTGGAGGCAGTCCTGTTGTGCTACAACAATTTGCACAGCAAGATGCAACCATCTTGCACTTGACTATGCCCCTTTCATGTAGTCATATCCTGGACTATGAGTCAGCCAAGCTGAACTTGTCACACCAGAGTCATCTACCCAGAGCCACCACCAAACTGGCTGTCACTAGAGTTGATGGTGTATGAGCCACAACTGCACCTTGTCTGAACTATGTTTACAGCTCCAGTTATTATGACACATGAGCATTGTGATTATGTCAGGAGGTGGCCGGCCTGGGGGCACCCCTCTTTGCCCTGTTTGAGCACCCCGCACCCCGCCTGCTGGACGGGGTAGCGCTCATGATGCGAGCAGTAGCTGAGGGAGGCGTGTTGGCAGCAGCCCCCATGCGTGAAGCAGCCCTAGCTGAAGGAGCCCTGCTTTCCCACCTCCTCTTGGCCACAACTCAACCGGTCACTTTCTCCTGTGTTTGTCTGCCAATGTGTATTGCCACATAAGCATTTACAAAGCAGCTCATCAACCATGTTCACAGTACATTCACCAGCAGCTTTGCTTGGCCAATCTTGTTGTCACAACAAGCAGCATGCACAGCCTTCCTTGTGCTTCCGCTCCTCCTCTATCGTGACACCTCACGTCACAGCAATGGTTGCAGAAACATGCAACTGGTTGCAGAGACACACAACCGCAGCTGGTCTTAGGCGCTGGCGGCCACAAGACCGGCTGCTCTGGAAATACAAGACTTGTCCTGCAAGTACCGAGCTCATCATGAGCTGGAAAGCGAATTCTCGTCATTATTGTGAATGTGTTATTATTACTGTTCTCTTTACTATCACTGCTATTGTTGTTGATTGGGGCCAGGATGTAGCATGCAGGTGTCTGGATTTGCATCTATATGGTTTATATTAATGTATATATTAACAGTGTTCTTACTTGTCATGCATGCTGTAAATTCACGCTGTTGTCGGTCTTGCCGTCTTGACAAGGTTGATGGGTGCAGGGGGCTAGGGGGCGTTTGAGCCAGGATCTAGTGGCCCTGTGGGTGGACGAGTACGGCCCTGCCCTGGCCCTCATGCGCCGCATCTTCCCTCCTGGCCTCACGCGCTACCTCAGCGTCAAGAAGCCTGCACCTGTCACACCTCACCTTGTCAACCCAAGCCAACTATCACAGGTGAGTTATGCCCAGGGTTGTGCCACTACAGTGTTGCACTGCAGACAAAAGGAGTGTTAGGCGCAGGCAAGCCTGTTGAAAGCTGACTCATCACAATGGTCAATGGCTTCAAAGGGTGGTTTGGCTTGGTTTGATGCCAGCAGTGAGCAATATGTTGAGTTCATCAGATCAGGCTTGCTGGTCCAGGGGAACGTGTGCATCAAGAGGACACAATTTTTTTGTGCATTCTGTGGTATTTACCATCACTTTGCTGGGCACTCTGTTGCCAAGCTGAAGCTGAAAACTGACAGAAGGTCAAAGTACAAGCCATGTAAGCTGCAGCACACCAATGCTGGACTCCGCAACTGGTGCCTGTAGAGGTTCTTCAACTGCTCAGTGTAATGATGTGTATCAGCTCCAAAGATTCTTCAAATGCTCAGTGTCATAATGTGGATTAGCTCTATTGAATGTAGCAGCTCGCAAATATCATCACATTTCTAAATCAGATGTGAAATGCAAGCAGGGCCCTCCTCCGTTGGCGCCTGCAAAGGCACCCCCCTCTCAGGCAGACCCAAGCCCCTTGTCACCCACCCAGCGCTCCTCAGCCTTCACAGCCAAGTCCAACAACCCCTTGTCCCCAAAGGGGCCCCAGGACCCTGGTGCCCGCAGACCAGACCACCTGTCACAGCCCGGCAGCAGTGAGCAGCAGGCTGCTTTGTTGAGACAAGCAGCGCCTTCTGCACAATCACGTGCCACAGGTACGCTAAGATTCTGGTCCTGAGACATTCTTGAGGCTGTAGACATGCATTGCTGACTGGCAGGGCAGCTGCCATCCTTGTACTCTACAGGCTACTCTGACAACCACTCTGACAACTCTCCTGACAACTATTGCTATGTGGCTGTTTCTGCAGACAGCCTTATGCGCATGACAACACAGCACAATGTACATTACTTGACCTCTTGTGCACGCCATAGCATACACTCATGGCAAAATCACGTATCTGGTTTCAAGCATCCAAATGTATCCTGTTTCTGCATGCCAATATTGCCAAGTGACCAAATGTGGTATGTAAACATGCACTGTGATCATGATGCACAGAGGCTGCAATGTGATGCAGGAGGTGGTGCAGTGCAGCAGGCGCCTGAAGCCGGCATTGGGACCTTAGAAGGCAGCATGCAAAGGGGAGCCTCCCTGAATGTTCCCCCACCCGTTGCCAGGACTGCAGGAGGGCTGAAAGGTAACTGGGGCCTCTTCTGGGGTGCTGTGCAGAGGGACCATTGCCATGCTGGCCTGATCTGGAATGAGGGCACTAGGGCAGAGCTGCGAGAAGCCCTTCAGGTGCAAAGCTAAATGCTTCCTGACACTGCCCATGAAGTCAAGCTCTGTCTGATCCCAAAGAAGACTGCCTGGATGCATGGGATACATTATTCAAGGATCCGGCAACGTTTCTGCTGTTGACTGCAGGCGCTTGCAGCAGTCTTGTGAACATCTTCATCAAGCATGCATACTGCTGCATGATGTCGCAGATGCCATGTTGCTCAATATACTGCACATCCACCAGGTAACTTCAGTAAGGGTTAGTAATAATAATAACAGTTTACAGGCGCTCCAGCTATCATTCTTGCCAGGTACCTACTAGGTGTGCCAACCCTAATCCTGTGAGCCAACATGCACTAACATGACACACTTGCAAGGCAGTTCAGTTGGGGTTGATGTATGTCAAAATTGGTTGCCTAACAGCAGCAGCCAGAAGGGGCAGTGTCAAGGGGCAGTGTCAAGGCAGCAGGCTCAGGCAAGGAAAGGCAAGGCAAAAGCTGGAAAGGCAGGAGTTGTCAGCACTTGTCCAACTGGCAAGATCTCATTCTTGCTTATGTTGTTGCCTTTCAGACTGAAGAAGCGTTACTAAGGCAGGGCCGCATGAGGGTGGCCGAAGGAGCAGGCCAGAAGCTGTGCTGGAATGCACGGGAGTTCAGGGTGGGGTACCCCAGCCTAGCCTCCCAGCTGTGCATTGGGGGGGTCTACGTCAGGCTTCTGCTGGATGGTGTCGATCAGGTGATGCATTCACTGTCATGTTGAACAGCTGACGTCATGTGATGTTGGGTCAGAGGATGGTCACACAAGGGCCCTCAACAAGCTGTCCAGGACAGTCTTGTAGTTGAGAATTTGCATTGTGAAAGAAAGCGCAAAGCCATGAAAAGCAAGCCAATGGCCCTCTGGCTTGGGTGGGGGGTTGGATTTTAGTATGCTTAGCAACATGAGGGGAACATACAGGTGAAGATTGGCTACAGTCACCCTGGGGTGCCTCTCCTGTTGCCCCACCTTACCTTGACTTTCCCACCCATCTACCCTGTGTTTCCCCTAGCAGGAAAGTGGTGGGGGAAGCCTATCATGAGCTGAATCAACTGCAGACTTCACTGCAGATCAAACTGCGCTCATCACCCCTGCAACATATATGAGTTTGTATGGGGGTATGAACATGAAACACCAGTGCATGGGGAGAAAAACATACATTGACACCTGTGGTGTCTGTCCCCAGGGAGCAGTGGAGAAGGTGGCTGGTCCCAAGGATCTCTTCCAATCCCTATATCACCACTTCCTGTGCCTGGCAGACACAGGCCTGCAACTCACCCCTGCAGCCAAACCCACCCGGGGCGGGGGGTCCCCCACTCCCAGCCCATCTGTGGCAGCAGGGGTGCAGGGGGATGTGGAAGGGGAGAGGGTGCTTTGCATCAGGGCCATGGCAGCTGTTTACCTCAAGCATGCTGGGGTCATAGGTGTGCTACCAGTTTTGCTGCAGATAGTCTGCATGAATGCCCATTTGTTTACTCATGCTTGCACTTGGCATGTTTCATAAGCATGCTGGGGTCATAGGTGTGCTACCAATTTTGGCTGCAGATATTGTACACGCATGTCCACTTGTTTACTCATACTGGTGCTTAGCATGTTTCATAGGTGTGCTGGGGTAATAGGTGTGCTACCAATTTTGGCTGCAGATATTGTACATGCATGTCCACTTGTTTACTCAAGCTTGCATTTGGCATGTTTCATAAGTGTGCTGGGGTCATAGGTGTGCTACCAGTTTCGCTGTAGATAGTGTGCATGAGTGCCCAGTTGTTTACTCATGCTTGCACTTAGCATGTTTTGTAGGCGTGCTGGGGTCATAGGTGTGCTACCAATTTTGGCTGCAGATATTGTACACGCATGTCCACTTGGTTTACTCATGCTTGCACTTAGCATGTTTACAGGTGTGCTGGGGTCATAGGTGTGCTACCAGCATGCAGATGCAGTATATGGATGTCCATTGTTTGCTCATGCTGTTGCTTAGCATGTTTTGTAGGTGCCATGCTGAGTCACTTTTCTTCTTGTTGCAAGACACTGCAGCTTATCAGCAGGAGTAGCTGCATCTTCCTGCACTAGGCACAGCTTATGTGAAGCACGCACTGTACAGATCATCTATTCATGCTGGCTGCATTATATGCAGTTGGCGAGATTGGCAATACATGCTGTACAGGGGCGTTTGATGGTGTGGGACATGTAACAGCCCTGCTGGACTTCAGCATGGACAGGGCTGTTCGGTGCTGCCTGCTCAGGCTGTTGGAGTCCCTTTTGGCTCCAGAGGCTAGTAGGCAAGATGAGAAGGCAGGCAGAGTTGCTGCTGCCAATGGACGAGCCTTTGTTGAGGCGGGGGGCGTTCAGCTTGCTGTGGACTTGGTGGCAGGTCAGAACCTGACAAGCTCTAGAAAGAGAAAAAGAAAAAACGACTGCGACTTTGGCGTCAGTGTAATGAGAAGCCAAGTCTTCTACCGGGCTGCCCAGAGAGACAAGCTCCAGCACACTTGCTGTGGCTCATTGTTGCTTTTCAATTTTGCAGCCATTGCTTTGCCTGCTACTTGTGTGTTTGCCTGATCTTTTGATGCCCACTCTGTGGCAGACATCGCCTGTGATTCTCTGCAAGTTATGCCGCTGTCAAACTCACAGTTGAGCTGCTGTTGAAGACAGATTTCATCACCATTGTGACCCAAAAGGACAGTCGCCAAGATGGTCAGATCAGCTGCATAACACTGGTGAATGCAAAGAGCTTTGTCCACAATGCAACTCCCAACAAACAGCAACTACACTGTGCACAAACCTACGTCAGCTGTTTTGCACAAGCTGTGTGGAAGAGTGATTTGGTGTGTGGTGAGTAGGTGCACATGAGGCACAGGAGAGGACTCAAGCCCCCCTCCAGACCAACCTCATTGCCTACTCCAGCCATGCAGAAGCCCCCAAGGAGTGGTTCCACTACCCCAATGATGCCCAAGCACCACCCACTCCCATAGAAGGTACTTGCCCTCTCTATTGTTGCTCTGATGCTTGTGCCCATGCGGCTGATTCAGTATCTTGTGAGCAGCATTTAGCATCATGTGCGCAGCGTTCAACGTCATTTGAGCAGCGGTCAGCTTGGCTTGTGATAGGCATGTTGTGGCAGCTGATGCACACATATAATTGTGATCTTTGGCGGACTGCAGCACAAATTGCCAGGTGTCATGTGAAGGCAGCCACACCACCATCACTAGCATCATATTCAGCTGTCTCTGCATTTTCCGGGATGTTGCGTAAGAGCTCCCAAGCAGGGCAGGGCAGCTATGAGACTGTGCTCGAGCCAAATGATGCATTTCATTGACTTTGTGACATGGTGTCATTCAGAAGGGCAGGAAGGTCCCATCACCAAAGCAGAGTTGAAGCAGGCCTTTGCTCGGGGCCAGGTGGGGCTAAGCACCCCCTTCTGGGCCGCAAGCATGCCTGAGCCCAAACCAATGGCATCCATCAGAGAGCTTCGCTGGCTGGTCTCTCACCGCCTTGGTACTTCTTCATCTTGAAGGAGCTGTTGTGTGTTGCCTGGAATACTCAAAATGGGACTTGTCGTTGCTGAATGACCCATTGCTTGTCATGACAATGTGTGAGAAAGATGTGCTCTTGTTGCATGCTACACGCATGCTGAATAATGAGTGCTGACTGCCATTGCCTCATGGTTCTTCAGTCTTGGTGTGTGGTGTGTGGTGTGTGAGACAGCACTTTAGCAGGGAGCCCCTGTCACTTGCTCAAGGGGTCAGGTACACATCGACATCAGTGACTGCTTTCCATGCTATTGTTTCAAGCCTTGCATGATGGCTGAACATCTTCCCAGAGTCAGGCCCTACTGCAACACTGTTGTGCTGTTGCCTTGTAACAATCGTGAGCTGATGCTGCACACACTCACAAGCTGCTTTTGCTTGATGGTGATGGGCTCCCCCCTTAGGGTAATGTGACAACCCTGTGGGGCTCAGTCCCATGCCCTAGTGCCTTTGGCAGCATTGGCTCTCAGAAACAAGCTGCTTCAGTACATCTACTTCAGCTATTTCTGCACAGTCTCACATGCATTTCCTGCACTTGCAGGGGAGCTGGGTCCATTTGCCATGGCAGAGATTGGTCTGAGACTGCTGCATAGTCTTGTAAGGCTGCAGCCAGCGCAAGGAGAAGGGGGCCGCACGCTGTACCCCCTACCCTTAGTTCACCGCCAGATTGCCGGCCCTACCTGTCTTCCCCAC
>JAABUW010008831.1_pt1 | contig 11649 bp, 17 predicted proteins | sample 5560081 | NCBI WGS metagenome assembly JAABUW01 (sample SAMN10711882, study PRJNA513363) | rock metagenome | isolation source: Antarctica rocks | place: Antarctica: Victoria Land, Knobhead sud | reverse complement strand
GGCAACACCTAGCTCCTCGTAGTCTTTGGCTTCAAGGTTGTGTGGAGTGTCTCCCAGGTGCACCTTGAACATGTGTGCTCGCGCCTTGGCCTCTGGCAGCGCGATGTATATTCGCTGCGCACACAAAGGATTCAGGTGATGACCTGCTAGCAAATCATGCTTGTCCCTGTACAAATTTACAAAGCAAAACAGAGAGGGCTGATCAACACAGTAGAATCAGCTTTACACCCAAGAAATCAGACTGTAGGTAATATGCAGACTGCGTTTAAGAGCACAGCAAATGCTGGGAAGACATCAGGTGCACACTGTGCTCCACAACTTTTGCATAGAAATATCTTGTTCTGCATGATAGCTGTCATCTGAGCAAGCTCACCTTGTCAAACCTTCGTCGTACTGCTTGGTCCAAGCCATATGGTATGTTGGTCGCACCCAGTACTAGTACACGTGCTTCTGAGCTGGTCACTCCTTGCATCTGCACCAGAAACTCAGTCTTGATGCGTCTGGCTGCCTCGCTCTCACCCTCCCCTCTGGTACTACATAGCGCGTCAATCTGCACACAGAAGGTTCAACAGTCAGAGGCCAGCAGCAATGCGTGCCCAATGCGTACAGGGCTTACACACAATTCCCCTTGGTGCAGTAGCTGCTGCAAAGCCCCTGGACAGGCTGGTACCTGAACAAGTTTTCCTGCAAACTGACCAAACTGGAGCTGGCAGGCATGCACACATCCATGCCGGGTGTGTCGTCATGCAATGGGTGGTGTCGGCTGGCAGCTGTGCATGCATACCTCATCTATGAAGACAATGGCCGGAGAGTGCTCGCGTGCCAAGCTGAAGAGCTGGCTGACAAGCTTCTCACTCTCACCCATCCACTTGGAGACCAGGTCACTTGATGACACTGTGAAGAAGGTTGACTCTGCCTCTGTCGCCACAGCCTATGTCACACAGCTCCACAGAGTGATGTGCTAGAGGTCGACACATTGGTAAGGCAGCGCTTCTTGTCCAGGCGTCGGTCACCTGTACCTTGCCAAATGATCAACTGTGATATCTGAGCAGCTGTGAATTTCAGTTACTGTAATCGGGCTTATGCATTTGCGCACTGTATATTGCCTGTTAACCAAAACGTTTCTGACGCAAGTCAGCGATGTTGTAGAATGAGACAGTTTTCGATGCATGGCCTCAAAGAGTCAAACAGCTGCTGTTTTTGGAAAGACAGGCTGGCGGTCTGCTCCTCACCTTGGCGAGATAGGATTTGCCAGTTCCAGGAGGCCCATACAGCAGCAGCCCACTCCAGGGCTTCCGCTTACCAGTGAAGAACTGAGGAAACTTGACTGGCAGAATGACAGCTTCCTTCAAGGCATCCTTTGCTGCCTCCAGCCCAGCAACATCGTCCCACTGCACAGCGATGCCAACTCTAAGCTTTGTTCAAAGCTGTAACAACCTTTGACTAGCGCTTGAAGCTCCAACAAAGCATTCTGACAGGCGTTCAGAAGTGTGCCAGGTATGGTATCTGGATTCCCATGCCCTATTCCCCAACTTACAATCGTCTTTTTGCTTAGAGTTGCAGCGCCTGCCTTGGCTACTTAGAGCACGCATAGTGCGCTGATAGAACTGACGTAAACATGGCATATGAAGCACTGACCTTGACATTTGGCCTCTCTGCAAGAATGGCGCTGCCAAGCGATGCTCGAAGCTTGTCCTTCTCAGCATCTCCTGACTGCAGAAACACATCAGCTTCAGCAGCAGACATTGCGAGTAAGTGAGGAGGCCATGCAAAGAAGGCCAACAGGATTGTCAATAAGCTGCAGGCTGTGGTGAACTATGCTGTGTTGCTGACCGTTGCCGCATTGGTGCCTGCTGCTGTCAACATTGAGGGTTGCTGGCCAACAGGAGGTTGTGGAGGCAGAGGGCTTAGAAGGCACAAGGTGTCTTTGAACAGAACGCTGTTGACCAACAAGGTCTGTGCAAACCTCAATTTGACAGTAGCTGGCACCAATGCATCAACACTGCTCAGCACAGCATGGTCCACTACACCCTGCAGAGTGCTGACAATGTGGTTATATACACCTGAGACCTGAGGGATTTCATGTTGTCAAGCCCCTGGCGGAGATTACTCATCAATCAGTCTAGTGGTTTCGTAAAAGAAATGCACGCTTGCTCCACGTACTATGGCCACATATACGCAGCAAATGCAAAGGAGTAGCTTACATCTCCACCACCACCGCCCCCTCCCCCATTGCCCCCAGGGGGAGCGCCCCCGCCTGGCCCTCGTGCCTTCTGTGCACCGTTTGCTGGTGTTGCAGTTACAGGTTGCTGGCCATTCAGCAGTGCTTTGATGTCCTCCGCTCGTTGCAAGTATTCCTTGAACTGCAAAGGACAAAATGGGATGAAGCAAGATTTGACATGCTGCGCAGCTGAAGCAACATTATACAACACAGCACCACACCTTGAGCGTAATTGCTTCCTTAGACCTGGGGTTCTTTTCATACTTCAGGTGCGTCTTGAAGTATTCTAGAGCAGTCATGTACAGCTCAAAAGCTCTTTCATAGTTTTCATTTTTGTCCTCGTTCACAGCCTCTTTCACATACTCTATAAACACAGCAACAAACGTATATTTCGACCTGCGGTGGGCGACCCGGAGCGCTGTACACGGGCAAAGGCCATTACCTATAGCTCGCTCCTTGAAGTTTCCATACATTAGGATCCTCCTCCCAGCGCTTGATCAGCTGAGTTTGTTGCTGGTGTAAACAATATTTCAGTGTCGCTCACTGATCGGCGTGTGCCGGCAGTTTGCAAGTGTGCAGCAATCAGTAGCTGCAGATCGCAATCGCAGTCCCGCTGGCACAGCTACGGGGACACAGGTTCTGCAAAGTAGTAGTGAAATTTGCGCACGATCAATGACGCAGTGTTGAAGCTGACGCGCGAGCAACCTCTGCAACAGCGGTGAGAAGCTTGCAGTTGTGTCGCTGGCACCAGACTGAACGTGTTACGACAAATCTTTGACCGTAAGTCCTTCTTTCGCCGTACACCTTCAAACTTTTGGTGAACGCGCATGCGCGAGCGAGCGCTTGCTCATGTAGCATAACCTTTGAGCGACCTTGTCTTGCGGCTCTATCAAGGCTGCTGAGTGCAGTCAGGTCCTGCTGCGGTCGCGGACTTCCGTCTTGCGTGCAACGTGACATTTACGGGATCTGACTCAGCGTCACCTTCCGGGCTAGCAGCGCCCTGAAAGCTCTTTAGACTTCAGCAGATCATTCTTGGCCACTGGCCATCACAATATGTGCTGAGGCCTCGTGTGGCCTTCACGAGGCCGCAGCGAGGGGTGTTACGGTTCTAGCGTAATGACGAGCGTAGTTTACTTGGAAAATTATGTTGAAAGTAAGCAAACGCCCCTGCATGCAGCGAATGGTTGCCTTTGTCAGTGCCATGAATTGCCACGAACAGCTTATGCATAGCAAGATGGGCTTTGAGGACACAAAAAAATCACAACCATAAATCACAGCTCATTTGTTGCTGCACAGCTGGAAATAAACATAATTCTGGACACATAAATGCAGGTACAGTAGGTCTGCCCTCCGAGCTGCAACGGCTTCTCAAGACCATACAGGATCTGGATGAGAGATCTCAAGGTGCATGCATAAGCGGCATGCATTTCACTGCATGGTGCTGCCTTCCTGTATGCTTGTGTGACTGCTGTGCTGATTGCCAAGACAGAGACTTTGCTTCAGCTGACCTGTTGTTGTCAGCACGTTGTGGATGCCTGCAGTGCTGACACTGCAAATCCAAGACAATGTGGATGAGTGCCTGAATATGCCTTCCCAGATTGCCCGCAAGCCAGGCTCAGACAGTCAAAATGAGGTATTGTGGAATATCTGCTTAGGTATCTCATCAAGCCGTCACCTGCTGCACTACACAGCTAAATGCTGCTGACCATATTTCCTGTTCTACAACATCACCAGTACCATCTTCCCCAAGCACAACACTTGGCAGCTACGTTGCTACAAAACTGCACATTGCCACGAACCCCAATTTGTGATTGTCATGTTCACCAGTAGTGGCAATGACAGCTGGCGTACTGTATTGCACAGGTGGCTGATCTTCGCAAGAAGATTGAGGATGAGCAACGGATGCTGATGCAGTGGTCGGAGGAGCGTCTTGCACTGGCACAGTCGCTGTTAGGCCTGCTGGAGCTGCATCTCACTCAAGCCAACAAGGACATCACAGCCTTTGACAGTGAACTTCAGGTCTGCCACGTACCTCACTCTTTCTGCATTGCCTCTCTCACCCTGCATGACCTACAAGTTCAAAAGTGTTTGCAGCAAAGTTTGCAATGGCTTTGTATCCACAATTGCTGTAGCAAACTTGCATGGTAAGCACGTAACTTGTCCGTTGCTTTGGTGCTTAAGTCCTGTCAATTGCCGGTGCTGTGCATTGAGAAGGACCTTTGTCATTGGGCTGGTTGGTTGGCATGGTGCAATGTGGCAAGAGTGTGAGTGCTTGACTGCCAGATATGCAGAATTCCTTGATGAGGCAACTGTCTTTGGCTTATCAGCCTGCACTGGACAGGACATTGTACTAGTTGCAAGGTGTGATGCAGGTTCAGAACGCGAACATGGAGGGGGGCATGTTGGAAATGTACACCAGCCCGGCTGACCTCAGGAAGCAGCAGGTAGCAGACCTGCAAGCCAAGAGGCAAGAGAAGGTGACAGTACAGCATGGCCTTTCCAACTTGGCTTTTCCAACTTGGCTTGTCCAACTTGGCCCTTTCAACTTGGCCTTTCCGCCATCAGCCTGCATCTGTCTGCCATATGGCAGCTTTCCGCAATGTTCTGCACCTGGACGCATGCATTATTATCTCAGACTGCGCCGTTGTGAGTTTGCATGCATGAGTCATGCTGTGTTGTCAAGCTTAAGCTGTTGCATAGTCTGTGTACATGCCAGACCTAGCTTTCCCTTCTAGACAAATGCATTGCTTGCATCAGCAGCCTGTAGAGCAGGCTCAGTCAGTTCTAGAATGAAAAGAAAGACTACGTTTTTCAGCGTCAATTTAATGAGAAGCCAAGTTTTATACCGGGCTGCCCAGTCAGTCAGTTGTACAGCAGGCTCAGCAGGAGGAGGAATAACTTGCGTCTTCAGCCAACCATTCAGGTTGTACAGATGTGTCAGGGTTGTCAGTAACCTGGCGGTTCAGTTGGTTGTCTCTGGGTTAGCTGTGGTGAGAGGTGTGAGAGTGGTGCAGGAAGCCAGGCGGCGCCAGAAGGAGCTAGAGCAGGTGGAGCGGCAGAACGCAGCAGCAGTGGTGGCCAGCCCCGGCCCTCAGGCCCCCCCTCACTTCCCGGCTCCCACAGCGCGCCCCCATTCTGCACGCTCAGCACGCTTTGCAGAAGGTGCGAAGCTCATCTTCTGCTGCCACTCTAGTGGCTGCAGTTGGTGGATGGGCAGCTAATGGCACAAGCATTGGACCTTCAGCTTTGAAACAGTTCCATTCTAGCCTGATGGCCGACCAGGCCGCTTACCAGCCTACGACAGTGTTGCTTTTGTCTTTCTCAGTTGCAGCATCGCGTGCTTGCTCAACAATCAGCTGCATTGCTCTGAGTTAGAGCTAATTATATGGCAACTTTGGTAGCCAAAGGAGTGTGGTTGATGCAGGCGTGGGTCTTGCAAATGGTCAGTCAGAGGGTCATCTGAGCCATGCACAGAAGCGGCGGTCACCGCACACTAGCCCCCGGGGAATGGCCCTGGCTGCGGCTGCTGGCGGGCCAGGGCATGTTCACACAGAGCCCCATGACATGCCCATGCCGCACTGGGCCCCCCCGGGCATGAGCCATGCTGGCAGTGCGCCTCAGGTCAGTAGTTGAAGGGCAATCATGATTATAACAACATTGATGAGCATTAAAGGCTGGTTTGGTAGCTGACAATGGTGCTTATCTGACCAGCTCTCCTATGATAGGATTCACCATTTTGCCCATATTTATATACAGCAAGTTTTCTAGACATTCCTTGTGTATGATAGTTTTGCACAGGGCAACCTGTTTGGATCATTGGCCAACTCAGCACGGAAGCAGTGCTTATAGTCATAAAAGCAGATTGACAACGTGATGATATTTGTCATGTGCCATGCAGGCTGGTGGTCGCCTACTGACATACCATGACATCATCCATGAACTGCAAGGCAGGAGAGCTGAGCTATACTGGCCTGATGACAATCTTTGGTATCTTATATCCATAGAGCATGTTGACTTGCTTACACAGAAGGCCAGCATCATGTATTCTACAGGGGAGACTGAGGAATTGAACCTCCATGATATCGTCAAAGAAGGCCATATGTCTCTTATACCTGATAGGTAGCATACTCACACATAAGCCAAACAAAACAGCTGCAAATGCGCAGCTGCTGCGGTCCAACATACCATGCAGATTTCAGCCCTCAGCATACAGCAGCAGTCATATGTTACTGAGCCAACTGCGTGCATGTACAAGGGCAAAACCACTGCACCTGGCTATGCCACAGCTTCCCACGTTGTATGTGAGGACGTGCACCAGTGAGATGAAGCACAACACACATGACACTGGTCCAGCTGTATGTCTATATAGCCTCACGTGTATGCTTGCAATCGCCCAACACGTGTCCGATTTACACATTATGTCTGCGCAAAACACGATGTAAACCATGCCAGCTGAATGATCCCATATCCCAATCACAAGAGGGTTGCAAGAAAGAGGCATAGTGCAGCAATAGTTGATTATCAGTACAGAATAGCAGCCTTGACGAAAGTGAATTCAATCTATAGTTTCAAGAATGGTCATAAGCGCTTCATTTGCAACTAGTTCATCGGGACCTGTGGACGTGGAAGAAGCCACTATAACACCAGGGCAAGCACAAGGGTGAAATTCATCATGCAGCAAATACCTAATGTGTGCACTTAGCTACACATATGCTGCTGAACATAAATTAAATAGACACTTGATTTGCAACAGCCTGCTTGATGAGTGTGTTGGGGAGAAGGCGCCTGTGCAGAAGGGTCTCCCCTGTGACAGGAGAGCTCTGATGCTCCTGCAGCCACTCGGTGATGGCAGCTTTCTCGTAGGTGTGCCCATCAGCAGCAATGACTGGATTCAAAAAGAACGCCTGCGCCATACACCACCATCTCACAAGGCTTTAGATCATGCCTGTGGTTGATTCCAATCTTGGTTATCTGGTATGTTATGACATCATGCCAGACACACCACAGATAAGATCAGCAAAGCCTGCACAGTGTGCGCAGCATTTGCCATCTGACATGCTGGTACAGTTGCAAAATTGTCCATCTCACCTTGGAAATTGGGCAGCTCAGCAAATGCTGTACAGGAGTGGCATGCACCGTGGATTTGAGGCCTGTCTTGTTGACATCCATTGACCACACAGCAGCAGCAGATGGTGTTAGACAAGATGCATGGCTGGCTGCAGCTGCCCTTGCTGAGGAGCCCTGCAGCTTGACACATGTGCTGTTGTCTGTTGACCATGCCACGCCAGGTACTGCCGGCACTGATGTAATCTGATGCACTTGCTTCTGCTTGGCTGGCTGCTTGCACATCAGATGCAGACAAAGCAGGGTCGCCTTGCAAGCTGTCTTGAAACAGAGGTCCAGCAGTGCCCTCTGATGAGCTTGTGGCTGGTGCTTGCTGAGATGACAGAGCAAATTGTGCCAGCTGCTGGGTTGCTGCCTGCTGTGCCTGCTGCTGCTGCTGCTTCTTGACCTTCTGCCTGCTCTTCTTGGCCTTCCTGGCAGCTGCTTGAGCAACTGCCTGTTCCTCTTCAGCCATCAGCTGCTGACGGATGTTGTCAGCCTGCACCTCACCATCCTGGGAGCCCTGCAAAGAGCCCAAACCTTTGGATCAGTCAGCACCATTTGCCTGCTATCCTGCTGCAACTTCGGCACTAAGGCTTGCTTTCTGCAAGTGGTGTACTGTGTGTATACAGTGCATACATTCTGCCAGGCCAAAGGGCCTTTGATGTCCACAAAGGTGGATGACACGATGGCATTGCTTACAAAGCAGAGCAGAGAAGAAGGCATAGCTGCTGGCCTTGCATATGCACGAGGCTGGCAGGAGATTGCGAAACATATGCTTGCACGGATTGTCACAAGTGATGGATGCCAGCAGAGTATCACACCGGAACCATGCTTTGATCCGGCGCACAAAGTCTGCACCCAGTCTGTTGGCCAGATGTGGGTCATCAAGGTACTGCTGGAGGGCTGCTGGAGCTGTAGCAACGCTGCACCAGATGTCCGGGGTCAGGTCAACCAGCTGTGGCTGCCAGAGCCGACTACTGTACATGCTCTCCAGGCACTTCACAACAAGCTCTGCACTTGTCAATGCAGTTCCTGTGCCTTTGGTTGTGGCAGCGCAAGGCCAACAGGCAGGTTTGAAGAGGAGCATGATAGCAACCAAATGCGTGGGTGCAGAGACCAAAGACACATGTGCAGTCCTTCAGGCTGGAGACCTTATCCAGGCAGGTGGTAAAGTTTACACAACAGTATGCCATTCAACAGCTGGCTTGCAGCTTTCTGTTTCATGCATATGTTGCTGTTGCTACAGGCTCGTTTCCAAGCTGAGTTTGGATCAACTCACCAGCATGCTGACGAAATGCCTTGATCCTGCGCTCTGTGAAATCAAGAACATCATGTGAACGCTGGTTGCGGGTCTGCCAACTCAGCATGGCTTGCCGCTGCACTGAAGTCTGCTTGTGCTTGCCCACAATGTGCTGCACAGATTTTAGATGGGTTGTTTTGTACTTTTGGATTGTCCAAAGCATGAAGCTGAGCTCATGCACCATCAGAAATAGAAACTGTAGCAAGATGAGGAAGCTCTCCACAGGAGGGCTGGGCCTGTCTGTACCTGGGAACATCTGCTCGTACGCGCCTGCAGCAATGCATACCCATACGAGTCATCACTGCATACTTTTGCTCAAGGACTCTCTGCAGACTATGCACTGAAAACAAGCTTCAGTGGTGTTGCCAAGCCAGAGATTATTATGTGTGAGCCTACAGTTCACTGGGCAAGAGTCTACAGCATGCATGCTTAGGCGTATGAAGTCATCCACTACACCCAAAAATCGCAAGTTTGATCAGTTTGCCATTTGCTGTGCAAACAAAGTGATGGAGCTTGTGACTCACCAAGCATCTTGACGTAGGGGCGCACAACAGGGGGATCTTGAGTAGACTCTGGGTCGGGTGCTGCATCCCGGTCCTTGAATTTGAAGAAGGGTATCACGTCCCTGCTCATCAAGCGCCTCAGCTCCGTGACATACGTGATGGTAGCCATTGCAAACAGCTGCTGGCCAAGGTATTGCCAATCCTCTGGATCCACCGTCACATCAAGAATGAGTATAAGCGTAGCTGACAGATCCAGCTTGCACATATTCCTGTAGCGGCTTTTATCGCCTTTCCAGATGACCTTGCAAGCCATGGAATATGCGTGCGAGCATGCAGCTGATGAAGAGGAAGCTTGCTCTGATGTTGATGCAATGCCATCTCTGCCACCGGCTGAGGCCTCATCCCTGCTGAATCTGACAGGCAGCTGGAGCTTTAGCAAAAGATCCACCAGGGTTCTGCTGGCACCCTGCAGCCAACGCATCTCAGGCTCAACCCACTCAATGAGGGATTGCAGCAGCAGTGAAGTTGCAATGGCAATGCTCATATGACTGTAGAAGCATGCAGTCGGTCCGCACTGGCTCCTAAACGCAATGTTCACACCATGTGGTCAGCATCGTGTCAATACAGCTAGTGCGCAAGTTCCAAACCAACCATGGCATGAACAGATACATAGCTACTGCCTAGGCTCCGCTAGATGACAAGCTCTCGCTACATTGTGTATCCCAAAGTGTGTTATGGAGACAGTCTTGAGGCATACCTTGAGATGTGCATCATTGCAGTTGCCTTGCAAAGGCTGCTCAAGTCCATACCAGGAGTAGGTTGCCCACAGCACGTGACACCTCAGGTCGTGATCCTCTACTAGCTCACAGAGGTGAGACCAGACATTCTTCAGCATGGTCTGCACCTTCTCACCCACCTGCATCAGTCAGTGCATCCTGTTGCATCAGGCAGTGGATGCTGTTGCGTCAACCTTGCAAACTGGTACATGTAACCCTTGCAGCTGCTGCAGAGCAACTGCCAGCCAGGCAAATCGTCTGACTCATCTATGCAAACAAGACTGTAAGGAGACGAGCATTGCTCAGACCGCAATCCTCATTGTTCACGTCGCAATCCTCATTGTTCATGCCTTGTGCAAGCTGGCAGGAGTCAACTGGGCAACACATTACCAAAGTTGCTCACAAACAAAATCAATCACGTGCTGCAAGCCTTACCAGATTTGTCACAGCTGCATGCTCAGAGCAAAAAATTCGGAACCTCCACAGCAGGCGGATCAAGGCTGTGCAGTGCTCAAGGGACCACGGCCCTGCTGCCTGCATCAGCAAGCCAGCACCACTTAGCCAACTATGCTTAAATTGTCACAAGTCACAGGATTGGCATGCAATCCTCATGCACCTGATTGTGCAGCAAGCTCCTTGATTAACCAGCAGAAACGGTGTGGAACAGCAGCATGGCGACCTGCATCAGTCGATCAATCAGAAGCTTCTGCAATAAGATGGAACTCCCATCTTATAGGTGCATGCATACCCAGGGTGCAGCAGCAGCTACACCACCTTTTGAACCAATAGCAGACAGTAATGACTGCAGTCTTGGGATTCACTGCAACAACGCACCTGTGTCCCCTCTTGAATCTGGTAACAAACAAAGTCAGCCCAGTCAGCAGGGGCATCATCCACAATTGTCAGTGCTGCGTTTTGATACAGGCCCGCAAGACATGCTGCAGCTGTCAGCCGCTCAGGAAGACTGCAGAGGACATGACTAGCATGTTTCACAGCATCAGGAATCTGAGGATGCTTCATGAACAGACTGCGGACTGACTCATTCCCCAGCGCAAAGTACAGGGCTTCCAGTGCTGGGACTGATGCACGTTCATATGGTGCTTCACCTGCATGCTTGCCTGCACATGCCACATCATGTGTCAACAGCATGTTTACTCTGCCAATGACGTGCAAGTACTTTGCTCACAGTATGGGCTGAGGCCTTGGCGGTATGCGATTGTCAGCATGCAGTCAAGTTGATGACATGTCGGCTTGCATGCGCTGCTCACAAGTGATGCCAAAAGGTTCTAGGTCTGCATCGTACAAGGCAAGCAATGGCACTGTTAAACTGGTGACTCTTGCAACTGAGCAAGCACTGACTGCAGGCTTTGGCTTTGGGTTGATGCATAATAAGTGCCATGTTTCACAACACCAGCATGGGGCGCTCACAGAACAACCACCATAAGCCAGTCCAACATCGAGTTTTCTGCTGCTGTACTCTGTCTGTCACCATGTGGTCCATAGCATCTTGGCTGGCAGCCTTTGGCTTGTCACCATAGGATTGCGCCAGACCTGGGGCCCTTTGCATCAAGGCCACGCACAGTTCTGTCAGAAGCGGAGACTCGTCTCTGAACAACAGCCAGTCTTGCAGTAGAGCTGGCACGCCCACACAGAAGGTTGTTACAACACCAAGCTCAGGGTCAAGCAGATGCCCAGCAAGCAGCCGGTGTAGTAGCTTGATCAGTTCCTGCTTCAGAAGGATTT
>JAABUW010008830.1_pt1 | contig 11649 bp, 21 predicted proteins | sample 5560081 | NCBI WGS metagenome assembly JAABUW01 (sample SAMN10711882, study PRJNA513363) | rock metagenome | isolation source: Antarctica rocks | place: Antarctica: Victoria Land, Knobhead sud | reverse complement strand
TCCGGCCGGGGGGCCCCCCCCCCCCCCCCCCCTCCCGAAATCAGGTCTGCCCAATGCTTGCCTGCCCTGATTCCGGGGTTTCATTTGTGCGATGTGCATCGGACAACTGTCCGTTGCCGCTCATGCACCGCGTGCGCTGTGCTGCCAGCCCCCAACAGCTAGAGTATTCAATGAGCATATGCATCTAGCTATCCATGCATCTAGCTATCCAATGTCATATAGCGAACTGCGTCCGAGTCTTGTGTAAGTTGCGATTGGGCCGCATGTGTCCGATAACACGCATATTTCGCCATAACTGATGCGTTCAAAGATAGACAGGCAGGACCGCTGCTGCACTTTGTGACGGTGGCGCCGTCGGGGACGAGAAGCATGTGCTGATGGAATGTCCCGCGACAGACGTTGTCCGGCAGCGCTTTTCTTGCCTGTTTGATCTGGCGGTGCCGCCGTGCATACGTCAGCTGGTGTAAGGAGGGGACAGAATGATGGTTGCCGAATTCATGTTGGCATGCTTGGGAGAGGTGGGTCTCATCGGCTCATTTGCTGAGCGAGTGTCATCAACAGATTGCGACATGATGACACATGATGGTTTATCGGTGATTTGATGCCTTATCAGCCTGAGTGAGGCTGGCAGAAGGAATTTTCGGCCTCTCACCCCCTAAAAACAATACTACGGCACAATGCACTGCTGCGACGCCCTCGTTCATCTGCTCGATAGGGTTCGTGTAGGGTTCAGATCGTCATTAGCGCGCGCCTAAACGTCAAGCTGCAGCTCAGCTAACCTCCATCAAGGGGCCTCAGGCCGCTGGGCTGCGGCCCTAGGCATGAAGTGGCGCCTTGTCAAGACCGCTGGGCAGCAGGTGACGCACAGCACGATGCCGCAAGGTGCCGCGAGCTGCCTCCAGCCGTCAAGCTGCTTAGGCAACGCCAGCGCCGTCTCCGACCGCTGGAGACCCCCGTCGGCCGATGCTGACGGGCTCCTCACGGCCGCCATGCTGCGGCGGCTCCGCTTCACTCCCTTTCTTTTCTTTCGGCCTCATTTTGTGCTGCATCCGCGACTCATGTGATGACGGTGGGCTCTCTGCGGCCGGTGATCTTTATCAGGTCGGAGATTGCCAGCGCCGCGCTCACCAGCGGCTTCACCGCCTGGAAACAAGACAGGGTGCGGCCGTCAGCTGAGATCTTAACTTGAGCCTCAACTTGAGCCTCCTAATCTTGCAAATTAAGAGGCTAATATGTAATCTTGACCAGGTCCAAGATCGCCAGCGCCGCGCTCACCAGGTGGCTTGATTGTCTGCAGACATTCGATGCCTGTGAAAAGTTCCAGAACTCCAGAGACAGAAGAACGAATGTGCATCTTCACCAGGGCGGAGATGGCCGCCGCTGTGCCGACCAGCGGCTCCACCGCCTGGGATCAATGAATGCGCTATTCAGTGATGGAAAACTTGGAAGGACCGACACACAATCTGGTGAAGATCAGGTCGGAGATGGCCACCGGACGCGCCGACCAGCGGCTAGACCGCCTGCCAACATGCATCAATCAGAAAGGTGAGCATTGCTGTTGAAGGTTTCAAGGGAATCTACACCCATCTCTGCGGCGTCCAGGGTCAGCGCCTCGTCTCCGGTGTCCCTCGCAATGCTAAACCCTAAATCCTAACCCCTAAACTCAGTGTACTCTTAGTGAACTTTCGGAGTCCTAAGATTCGAGACTGCAAGAACAGTCGGACGTTCAACTTTCTTTTTCTCTTCTTTGGTAAAACTGTCGAAGTCCAAGGATGCGAGACTCCAGGAACAACCAGACGTACCTCTGCGGTGTCCCCAGTCAGCGCCTCCTCCCCGGCGTCCGGTGTCACATGCTGCTCGATGTACATTCTCCAAGATTGCGCATTTGCGAAGTTCTTGGGGGAACTCTGCGGACAAAGCAGTTGGTCACCTCGGCTGTGTCCCCATTCAACGCCTCCTCTCCGGCGTCCGGTGCCACATACTTCTCGATGTACATGCGGATGGTCGCGCCCGAGGAGCCCGTGCCTGCAGGTTTCTAGGATTTCTCAGCAGTCGAGACCCATGCAGATGCACCCTGGAACCTGACGAATGAGAAAAGCACCAGGGGAAACCAGCCATGAACCTCGAAACTACATCACAGAAAACGGCCCGCACCGCTCGTTGTCGCAATGCGCAGCCTGGCCATCTGTGCATGCGCTCGCCCTGATGCAGCGCCGCAACCTGTCGGATGATTGCACTACGAGACTTTCGGGATCTGAGGCTAGGCTCACCTGACAGCCGGAAGACGAAGCGAGAGCCATCGTCGAACACGAAACGCGCGCCCTGGTTCTTCGCCACGCTGCCATCCACGGGGTCCGTGTATGTGAACTGGTCCGCTGACGCAATCTTCATGGACTTGAACTGTGTGATCTCACCCTGCAGGGGAGAAACATTGAAACTTTCCGGCATGGCAGCAAAATATATGGAGAATGTGCGAGTCCCTTGTACATCCACTGCTCCTCGCCGGCAACCTTGACGGACTTGAATTGCGCGATCTCGTTCCTGCAACACGCGTTTGAGACTGGAATCCTTTGTTGTCAACCAGCACTAGTTGCTTGCGGGAGGTGACTTCAGGCAGCGCAATCTGTTTATAAAAATTTTTACAGATAAAAAGCCAGACATTGAGAACAGGCGCACCATTTTACTTTGCAGCACGGACATGACCTTGTGAGTCATCCCAATATTCACGCCGAGTCATTCACACTGACTGAGATCAATACAGAGTTGAAAGGACACCATCTTGCTCTCCAGCAGGCTCATGACCTGGTCCGCCTTGTCCGAATGGACGCCGAACACGAAAAGGCATCCCGAACAAGTTTGTCCTTTCTTTGATCTACGAAATAGCGCACCATCTTGCTCTCCAGCAGGGACATGACCTTGTCCGCCTTGTCCGACTCCACGCCTTCGTAGTCGTACCGCGTGTAGTAGTTGCGCCCATACCTGCGGGCAGGGTTTAGGGTATCCTGATAAGCGTCTTCCACTCTTGTGGTCGGATTTCATGTCATGGGGCCTAACCCCCGGCAGCGCCCTCGTAGTCATACCGCATGTAGGTGCGCCCGTACATGCGCCGAGTTCATGCAGGAGGGTTCAGCATTTGGCGGCGACCGCACAGCACACCGTGTGCGCTGACAGCGTCGTCAACAGCATCTTGCAGTGAAGCAGGTGTACTTCACCCAACGGTGCCGTCGCTCGAGTGCAATGTCCCATTGCGCAATCAAGACTGCAGTCGGGGATGCGAGATCGCGGCGCCCTGAGCCTGTGCCAACGGCTGACATCAAAGCAGGCTAGTGCATGGAGACAAGCACAGAGAGATGCCAGCTCTGAGACCCGGAAAAAGGCGCACTTGGCCCAGTGCGCGCGAACGAGCTGCTCCACGGTCACCAGCTCCTTCTTCTGCTTCTCGCCGCCGCCCGGCAGGTGCAGCCCTGTGTCGATAATACAGACACTGAGAACATGTTGTCGATTCGAACAAAAGCCAGTGCTTGCGCGATGTTCAGCGGCCATGAGCTGTTTGGTCTGCTCCTCGCCGCCATCTCGGCAGCTGCAGCATTTGTGGCAGCTGCAATGTGAACGCGTGCGGCGGGCCGCCAGCTTGGCGCCCCTTCCCGGGCCGTGAAACCTACGAAGACTAGGAAGGAGGGGATGAAGGCCAAAGATTGGAGCCAGCTCAAACCTGGCGCCTTGTGCGCGACCTGCTGCAGCAGGTTGCGGTTTTCGTCGCGGTTCACGTACGCCAGGATGGACAGCCACGCCAGCACCGCCCACAGCCCGTCCTTTTCCCTACACAGCAGCAGCAGCATTACATGTGATTCGGATGCAGCTGACTACGAGGTTCAGCGCCAACTGGCAGGGAAGAATGGACAGCCGCGCCAACACCGCCCTCAGCCCGCCTTCTCCCTGGGAACATGGAAAGCAACGCTGCAGCTGGTGACACGCCGGGAATATTCGAGAAGGCGGACGGCCAGCCACTTTTGCATGCACGACCTGAGGCGCAAAACTCATTGTGCGCCGCTCTTCTTCAAGCATGAGCGCTCAGCATGAACATTTGCGTTTGCATCGTTCGAGCAAGCACGACCAGGCGCACTCACCTCACATGGTCGCTGCCTGTGCCAAAAGACTCCTCGCCTGCAGCAGCAGCATGCGAACTGTCAGCAGACGACGACCCGCATTGTCATTAGTCCTGCAGTTGGGTGTGCTTGGCAGCGGCCAGCAGCTGCGACGCCAAAGCCTGAGAAACCCGTTCACAAGCTGCCCTGGTCTTCAGTATGCCATGCCAGATGACGACACACGTGGCATCATGACGGCTGTCTGAGCCGCTGTCAGGGTAGGCAAGGCTTACATAAGCTTATACGGGTCTGAGGAGTCTCACCGCAGATGGAACACCGCCCATCATCCATGAGGTTGCCGAAGAATTTCCAGCCGGTGGGCACCTCGTAGGTTTTGATGCCCTTCTGCTCGCCCACCCTGTAGGCAATCGTCAAAGGTCAGCCCGCTCATGCACTCAGGTGATGTAGCTGCAAACAGGAACCGCCTGCAAATACTTGGAGCTATGGTCAGACGACTAAATGCCACAGTCCTGGGCTGCAGAGGTGGCATGCTGCGCGCAACGCCTTTCAGGCTGCCTTGAAAAAAGGGATCACAGCGCGGCTTTGCGTTTACTTTCCAGTGAAACTATCAAGATGACTACATCTACATGTATAGGGCCGTGGACGTAGGCATGCTGCGCGCGACGCCATCGAGGCCGCCTTTGAAATCGGGGCTCACACTATGAACTTGCCAACTCTAGTCAACCTCTGTGTGGTATGTCTGTTATGACCTCGGATCATCTGTCGCGCACGGCGGATGTCGGCATGCTGCGCTCGCCGCCCTTCACGATACCCTCAATAGTGAAATGAAACTCCATATTTTACTGTGTGCCGTTTGATAACACTGTCGAGCGCGGCAGACGTCGGCATGCTGCGCGCGACGCCCTTCAGGCCGCCCTTGCAGTAGGCAGTTGAGATTATCTCGTTGGCCTGTTGTATACGCTTTTGCCTTTTTTCGGCGTGTCCCCACCTGTCCAGGGCCGCCGATGTTGGCATGCTGCGCGCGACGCCCTTGAGGCCGCCCTTGAAGTAGGGGATGGCCTCCGCCGCCGAAGCCGCAATCAGCGCTACGCTGTCGCTCGGCGTCACAAAGAACCCCTTGCCTGTGGGTGCACAAGTCCACCTGGACGCTGCTCTTCATTTGAGTTGAATTTCCTTTGAGGCCATCATGTACTCCGCCGCCGACATTGCGACGAGCATGACGCTGCTCAAGGGCGTCACGAAGAAACCCCTGCCTGCGGGCGCAGTAACCGTTCACTTTCAGTACCATAGCTTTCAGAGCGAACAGCTCCAAAACCCCTCAGCCGCCAACGCCGTGATCAGCGCCAAGCTGTCGCTCGGCGTAACGAAGAAGCCCTTGCCTGTTGCTGAAAGTCGGCGTCGCGAAGCCCTTACCTGTTCATTAATACATGCAGGGCGAATTGGAACTTTCAGCACTTCGATCATGTTGACGCCGCAATGAGGGCCACACTGTTGCGTTGCAACACCAAAAGGCTGTTGCCTGTAGGCTGCATGGCGACTGCAGGTACCCCTGACAACATTTTGAATGTGATGCTGCGGGCAACACATTTCGGACGGCAACTGGGTGGCCAATTATGTTTCCTGCTGTACTTTGCAAAAGGCAGACAGCCAGTTCTCTGCACAACCTACTGCGACGAAGGTGCGCACCGAGGATCATGTTGCGGTCTGCGTCGCCGTCGCATGCCGCGCCAAAGTCTGGCACTTCTGCCGGCTTTGTATCACCTGTGTAGTACCGCATTTCAGCTTCCGACAGTGGCGACACGCTCGACTTTGCACAAGCTCCTGTCATGTGGCGCATGCCACTCTGCTTCAATGCCATCAACCAGATCATTAGAACTCATCAAAGCTGAAACACATATCTCACCGAGGCCCATCGTATGCACCAAGTTCTTTGCGTAGGTCAGGTTGGGGTCTGCAGCAGTGGAGATAGTCAACTCAGGCTACGGTGCGGATTTACCGACAACCTGCCAGCTCGGGGTGGAAAACTGCTGTATGGCATGCCTTGCAGCTCCACAACCGGATCATGTTGCAGATCACGCGCAAATGTCAAACTATACAAATCGCAAGTGCGTATCGAAGGAACGCAGGAGCTAGTGAAGCTGCAGGAATGCGCCTGCGCACCTGGGTGCAGCCCGCCAAAGTCCTGCACACACCATCCAGAAACAAGGTCATACACATGTCAGCGCAGAATTCAGGCCATCTTCGTACGGTCTCAGCGACAGTCGAGCGACAGCGACAGTCGAGAAAGGCCAACTTGAGAGTGGTTGTCTGACACAATGGCACAGGCAGTATGCATGGAAGCACGAAGGCGGAAGGCAGCGCACCTCCTTTGGAACGCAGTTCATGAGCGCCGCTTCCGGCACACACAGCTCCTGGAATGCAGATATGTTTACTAATTTGTTGTTCATTAAACTACTGCAGCCACCTAAACCACCCAGCGTGTGAAGACATCAGGCAGCCTCGAGGTGCTTGCTGTTCTGTAGAAGGGTCTTTGAATGCAGCTGCCGCTTGGTGCAGTCATCGAGCCTATGCAGCTGTAGAAACCGTGTCCCGCAATGCCCACAAGGCTCACAAAACCCTGCCGGGCGGACAGTGCGGCTGCATGATGCAGGAAGCGGCCCGCGGCGCGCCGGCGGACTGCTGCGTCCGCCTTTCTAAAGACGCGCAACATTGACCGCGTCTTGATCAATGTGGGCTGCTCACCTGGGCGAAAATTCGCTTTGCATAGGGGCCGGACACGCCGTTCAGGCCATCGAAGGTGAACTTGAAGTCCGGCCGGTGCAGCAGCGCCTGCGCATTGCGTACAGATTCTCAGGGAAACTTAAATGTATGGCATCTTTTTCTCAGTGTGCACTTTCATCGAGCAGAAATCCTCAACAACATCCTGTCAGACATGAAAGCTACAGGGCAAGCAACGCAGCATACACAATCATTAGACCAGCCATGGTCGCCTCCAGCGCCGCTTCGAAGTACATTCAAAGTCGCATCATCCCATGAAAACCCTGAAATCCTACCTTGATGGCGCCAAAGTCGAAGATCTGCTTCACCAGCTTGAGGTAGTCCTCGATGGGGTCGATGACCTGCAGGCAGGTTTTAGCGGCGCTCAGGATCCAAACACCACTCCGCCGCCGCTGTGCCATCATGCAGCGCCATGGTCTCAATTGCTGCTGCGTCAGCATTTGCGCTGATTAGTCAATGCCACGCACAGTCAGAGACTGTTTCTGCGAGGGACTCCACTGCCCAATGTGCTTCTGGGCGCTCGGCCCTTTTCATTAATCCGCGTTGATTGCAGCTCGCTGCCGCACCAGACCTTTCAAATGTCCCAAGATTCTCAAGAAGCTCACCTCCACGGTGAACTGCCCGAACTGGCCATCGATGTGCTGCACCATGAACGTGTGGCTGCCAGTCTTGCTGAGGTCCACCTCGGGAAGGTCCTCCACCAGATGATACCCAGAGATCGTCTTGGTGCCCTCGTAGATGGCGTCGGTCAGCTTCTCCGGCGCCGGCCCGCCGTTCTCGCAGTTGTACCTGCAGAAAGTGGTCTGGAAGCGTCAGCGCGTTGACTCCTTTAAAGATATGGTCTTTGCACCCTCGTGGATGGCATTGGTGAACTTCTCCAGCGCCGGCCGCCGTGATCGCAGTTGTATCTGCACAAAGTGGTGTGGAATCGTCAGCGCGCTGTGTCTTTCAATGAGATGGCCTTTGCACCCTCGTGGAAGGCATTGGCGAGCTTCTCTGGTCCTGACCGCCGTTCTCACAATTGCATCTGCACCAGTGCCACGGCAACGCCATGGCGTTCCATTCCTGTCTCTTCCAAAAGCTTCCAGGTGTATGCATATTCACCTTGCTCAGGTGCATTCTAAGTCAGCACAGCAAATGGCCGGGCACCCTCTCCGCTGCAGGGGCTGCTGGCGTGTACTCCACCGCAGCACAAGGTTTGCATTCACATTGTACAGCCTGGACGCACAGAGCAGGGGCTGCATCGGGCCTGGTACTCACTTGATGCCAAAGTCCTCGTCTGGGCCGCCGGGGTTGTGGCTGGCGGTCAGGATGAAGCCTCCGTAGGCACGCCCGTGCGCCCGGTTGCGGATCACCGCCGACACCGCCGGCGTCGACATGATGCCGTCTACGCCCACCTGTCAGAATTTTAACAAAGGTCTTGCAGGTTTAGGGGTCTGAACGTGACCGCCAGCACCCTCCAGCGCAGTCATGGTGCCATCCACTCCCACTTGTCATATGCAGGTCCTGGCGGCAGGGGCCAGAACCGCCTCACGCTTGCGTGTGCTCGTGAGTTAGAAGGGTGGTGTGCTTGCGACCTTCTTGTTGTGCACTTATGAGCGCATTCAGACATGTGGAGCGACAAGCATGACTGGCGCGGCCACAGCGGAGGCAGCGAACGTCACCCAGAGGGAGCGGACGCCATTCGCCGCCGCCATCTTGATGATGATCTGGATAGCGGGCTTGCTGTAGTAGCGGCCATCGCCGCTGGCCACCAGCGTGCTGCCTGCAGGCCGCAGAATGGTGCATCAGATGGATCTGCTGGCACCGCTGCCGCTGCGGTCATGACACACCCCGTACAAGCTGGACATACTGCCAGCATTCGTGCGTCGAAATGAGGTCAGAGTCTGGATTGAAAACTCTCGAGCCAGGCGGAGCAGCCGCACCCTTGAGCTCATCTGCCGGCAGCGCATCGAAAGTGGCCTGCACGAAGTTGGCCAGGTAGTGCGGCTTCTCAAACTCCTTCACCTGCACCAATTGTGTCACGCGGCGTTCTCCGTGATCTATGTTGGTGATGCAACACGGACCGCGAGCGACACTGCTGTGCTTGCTGCCTGTGATCTGAAAACATCGAAATCAAGGTCATCTGGATTTTGCAGCCCAAATAAGGCTGCGGCTTGACAATGACTCTGACCTTCTTGCGCAGGCCACTAGTGCCGGGCTTCTGGCCGTCGTATGGCTTCGTGTCCACGAGCTTTGCACCATAATCAGAGGGCATTTTGGTGGTTGCGTCAACAGCGCGTGTGTTGTATCTCGTCGATGGAACAGAGCCCAAATGTGTCCCAGATTCGTGCTACATGCACCCGCTTCTGATCGCAGCAGTTACGACGCATTGCAAATCCAATATGCTTGAAAGCTGGCTTGCTTGGAAGCTGGCGCGTCGCTGGCCTTTCCCGCCAAGTGCATTTCAGGCGAAAGGGGGAATTGTAGGAAAGGTATTGGCAGGTGGCAGCTGCAAACACCTGCAAATAACTGCTTTCGAAACATCCGCTGTTCTCAAACAGATGACGAGTGATGATGTGTTTGAGCAAGACATTTGCGCAGCTGCAGCGGTGCACAATGGCAACGGTGACAGCGGTACTCACAGCCGCTCGGCATGCCTGTGGAGCCTCTGAACACCAAAGACAGCTCTCAGCAGCATCATTTTGATGACTTCCCTACATGCCACCGCTGACATGGAGATCTCTGCGTGAAGATGCATTGCCGCACAGCAGCGCCAATGGACCAGACGGCGGAGTCGCATCGGGAAATCTACTAACCATCGAGCTTGACTCATGCCGCCCAGGCTCACGACGGGATCAGGGTTGTTCACGCACTCTTGGTAGCAAATGCAGTGGTGATGCAGTGGTGATGCAGTGGTGAGAGTGTGCCAAGGCTCGTTGATGCGTCTTGGGAGCAGGGAAAGTCGTTCCGAATGCGCTCCGTGAGCGTCGTGCGAGATACTTCTGCAGCCTAATATACTCAAGCTCTCAGCACATGTACGACTGGATGCGGGACATTGTAGCGGCAGTTTGCGGGCTGCACCCGCAGGCGCACTTCCTCATGGTGGACTCCGCATAGAGGGCGGTCAAAGATGCCAAACCGTTGGCGGCCGCAGCTAGCTACGCAGCCAGCGTTCTATATGTCTGCCCTGGCCTGCCGCCCTGCGTCGTGGACACTGTGGCCTGGGCCGTCAGTCAGCCTCTGGGATAGCGCGGACAGCTGCCTCAAGTTGGCACTGCTGCCGCACGCGGCCGCACAACTCACAGCCGGCAATCGCCCGCCCCTCCGGCCGCGCAGCAGAGGCGCTGCTCGAAGTGTCCGTCGACCTCGCCCTGCACCTGCTGGAGCGCGCCATGCAGCGGCAAGCGAAGCCCGCTGTAGAGGCTGCCGCCAGAGCGCGGGATGACCGCGTGCATCCAGGGTCTGACGTGGGCGGCCAAAGCCGCCTCCGGACTCGACACTCTTGCGCGGCGCGGACTCCGGGCGGCCGTCACCGATGCTGCCGCGCCGGCTCGCGCACGCCATCTGCAGGCTGGGCCGCAAGCTGCTGGCGGTGGCGGCACGGCCAGCTTGCAGCGGCATGGTGGCTGGCGCGCTGGATGCGCTGCTGCACAGGCAGCAGGACAGGAGCCTGCTGCAGGCGGCGCAGGCGGCCCTGATGGCGGGGGGGCTACATCCCAGAGCAGTCGTGCTTCATCGCAGCACAGTAGGCGGCGGTGCAGTGCATCTATCTCTGCTGATGATAGCCAGATGGCGCCGGCTGAGCGCATCTACTGCCTCAACGGCTGGTGACGGCGATAGTGGTGCTGCAGCCTGCGATCCCATTTTTGACGCGACGGCAGCCAGGCAGCAGGTCGAGGCTCTGGTCGGATCCCTGCGGCACTGCGAGTAGCTGCTGCAAGACCAGCTGCCTGTCGCCGGCGCAGGGCCTGCGGAGCGTCGGGCGCGCCAGCAATCAGTCAATGTCCGGTCGGGTTCAGTAGATTGAGAATTTGTGTTTCAAAGCACCAAGCCTGATGTTGGCCAGCCAGGCGGGCAATTGAGACAACGAGGGGATTGTGAAGAGACGGGGGGATCGAGAAGGCGGCAGGGAATTCCGAGTATTGCATTCGAGCGGTTCGCATAAGGTTCCAATAAATCGCTGAATTCAGCGATTCGAATGCAGCACTACGTTCCAAAGCAATGCATGGAAATGCTAGCGAGTGACGGCAGTACCTCAGTTGTGTTCGAGGCAATCGAGACAATCAATCACAGTGTCCAGCAATCAAACTTCCCTAAAGCCTAGTTTCATGAGTGGGTTCACATTGGCAGCGGCGGCTGCGGTCCAACTCCATGCTAGAGCTGCTAGAATCTTGACCTTACTAGAATCTTGACCTCACACCGCGCAGCTGATCCCAGGATAAGTGTAATGTCTGATCCTACGGTCTCAACCTACAAAACCACTAGCACCAATGCGATCTCAATCCTTTCATTAATCATATCAGTTCGACATCCACCACTGCCGCCGCCATGCTGCTTCGTCGGACAGTCATCACCGTGACGATGCCGGCGGAGGCGGACAAGGCGGCGGAGGGCTCGGGTTGAACGGCGGCGGCGGTGGCGGTGGCGGCGGCGGCGGCGGGCTTGATGGAGAGCTGCTCGGCGGCGGCGGCGGGCTTGATGGAGAGCTGCTCGGCGGCGGCGGCGGGCTTGATGGAGAGCTGCTCGGCGGCGGCGGCGGCGGCGGCGGGCTGGATGGAGAGCT
>JAABUW010008828.1_pt1 | contig 11650 bp, 16 predicted proteins | sample 5560081 | NCBI WGS metagenome assembly JAABUW01 (sample SAMN10711882, study PRJNA513363) | rock metagenome | isolation source: Antarctica rocks | place: Antarctica: Victoria Land, Knobhead sud | reverse complement strand
CCACCCCCACCCCACCCCGGAGCTGCTGATGTTATTGGTCAGGATGTTTGGAAGTGGTGCACCAAAGGACTGACCTGTGAGCATGACGCCAAGGGCGGTGATGCCGGCAGAGGCGTGTAGCTGATGTGCGATGGGAAGAGCCAGGGCCATGGTCACACTCCTGGGAATCATGGCTGCTGTCAGACCTGCGCGTGGCATATGGATGTGAATGTATGAAGTGTTGTGCGCAAGAAAACAGACCCGGTGGCTCAACATCCACATGTGTGGCTGGGAGGGAGCTGTTGTAAGTTTACACTCAAATGAAGGCGGGAGCCTGATTGCCTATGCATATCTTCTGTTATGTCATCAGCATTCCAACTTGTGACTTGTATCAGTCATTCAACCTTTGCCACTGTATCATCAACACAGTCGCATGATTTGGACACTGGCTGCAGACTGAGTTTCTTTGGTCATGACAGCAATAAACATGCACGTTATGGTTATGCTTCCCCTGCAGCTTCCCCTGGGAGGAAGGCCTGCTGAAATCAAGGGCTGCTAGTCTGCACAGAACAGCAGTGCCAATCATGCACAGAGAGTATGAATGCACACTAATGAAGAAAGGCCTTCTCAGATCAAAGCCCAGCAGTCTGCAAAGAGCAGCAGCCAATCACAAACAGGGAATATAAACTAGCAGAAGAAGGCCACCTTGCATCAAGGCCTGCCAGTCTGCAAAGGACAGCAGTGCCAATCATGCACAGAGAACATGCATGCACACTAGTGAAGAAAAGGCTTCTCAGATCAAAGCCCGGCAGTCTGCAAAGGAAAGCAGTGCCAGTCATGAACAGGGGGTACACATGCAAACTAGCACAAGAAGGCCTACTGGAGTCAAGGCCTGCCAGTCTGCAAAGGAAAGCAGTGCCAATCTTGAACAGGGCGTACACATACAAACTAGCAGAGGAAGGCCTACTGGCATCAAGGCCTGCCAGTCTGCAAAGAAAAGCAGTGACAGCCATGAATAGGGAATACACATGTAATCTAGCAGAGGATGACCTACTGGAATCAAGGCCTACCAGTCTGCAAAGAACAGCAGCCAATCAGGAAGAGGAAAACGCAAAGCAGCAGAGGGAGGCCTACTGGAATCAAGGCCTGCCAGCCTGCAAAGGACAGCAGTGCCAGTCATGAAAAGGGAGTACACATGCAAACTAGCAGAAGAAGGCCTACTGGCATCAAGGCCTGCCAGTCTGCAAAGGACAGCAGTGCCAAGCATGGACACCCCAGCAGAGACTACACAAGAGCCCAGGATCTCAGGTGCATGCCGCACCATCAGACGCCGCTGGTCAAAAATCTTGAAAGCAAAGGATAGGATGATGACGCCTAGGAAGCTCATCAGGAAGTCGCCAGCACCATACAGGCCGGCACCCTGCAGCACTTGGAAAGCATGCATTCTTTTTGTTGCGTTATTTTTGTGTTGCATTCTTTTTGTTGCACTTTTTTTGTTGCATGCATTCTTTTTGTCGCGTTCTTCTTGTTGCATTCTTTTTGTCGCATGCATTCTGCTTGTTGCGTTTTTGGACAAACACCTGTTGGAAGCTGAGCATGCCTTGGTCAAGTTTGCAAGCCATGTGGGATGAAGGCAAGGCAATGCTACAAAGTGAATGCTGGGACAAGGTGCAACATGTTGCTCTTGGAAGGCTGCTCAGAGCAAGATGACCAGCAGCAGCAGCAGCAGCAGCAGCAGCATAGCATTTTCAGGCAGGGTTGCAGCGACTACAATTAGCCCAAATAACTTGCTAAGCCAGTCACAGGAGTCACAGCATTGACCACCCAGCAGGTTAGCACAATGCAGTGCAGCAGATGTAGTGACAACAGCATCACACCTTTGTCAGGTAGCTTTGCAAGGTTTGCTGGTAGCCCATGCAAGTTGCAATCCATGCACAATCGACCCCCCGGCAGATCAGAACAATGACATGCAGCAAGTGTAGTGTCAACAGCATCATACCTTGGTCAGGTAGCTCTGCAAGGTTTGCTGGTAGCCCATGCCTGTTGCCAGACCAAAGACAGCAGCTCCAGCATTGATCACTAAGCAGGTCACAATGATGGGGTGCAGTATTCGATTGGCAGGTGCTGGAAGGAGGGAGCCTATGAGGGTGCCTTCTAGCGTGGCAGCTAGTAGGCAAGGAAAGGTCATGTAGATGGCCCAGCCGTGGTTGAAGCATGCTAGAGCCACAGAGACTGCTGCTACACCACCTGCACAGAAGCTGCTTATTTCATGTGCAAGGCTCAGAGGACTCAAAAGACTGTGCGCTGTCATGGTGACAATTCTAGCTGATGCCCGCGGCCACTTCAGATTCTTACTTTTGTGTTGGCTTTCGGCCTGGCAAGTTGCTTGAAAATGCAACATGTTTGTACTTTACTTGGAACACAGCCAAGAAGGTGATGGGCGCAAGAGAGGAAGAAGGGGATCAGCCTTGCAGCATTCAACTGCAGGGGGGTGCATGAGGACATGTCAAACAGGGGTGTGAGGAGGCAGACACATGCTGAAGTCCATATGAACTTATGTGCATGGTAAGAACCTACAAGCTAATCAAAGTAGTGCATAGTGTGGCCAGCAACAATGGAACAAACAACAAAATTAGGCTGCATCAACAACTGCAGCACATACCCCAGGTGATGAAGTGCATCCTGCCGAAGGGGGGCAATGCAGCAGCAGTGGGGGCGTCCAGCATCTCTGTCTGTACGTACTTGCGTACCAGGAATGCCACTTGGGCTGTTGAAAGCAGAGTGAGTGGCATTCCAATGGCAACCACACCAAACATCTTGGCCAGTGACGTGCCTGCATGGCATCCTTGCACTGGCCAATGCATAGCATGGGAAACAGACACACATTTGTGTTTGATGTTACTTGTTGCAGGTGTTAGTGATGTCTGACGCTATTGATGCTGCTAGCACGGTTATTGTCACAATCCATTTTACTGTTATCATTATTACCTGCTCTTGTTGAGCCCCACCTGTTTCTGATGGGGTGAGGTGGTCAACGCAGCTGCAGGCAGCATGCCCCTCAGAAGCAAGAATGCCTTGTGAGAAGCAGAGTGTGAGGCAGGCATGTGGCATGTGCAACACCAAATGTCAGCAACAATTTGCAGGACTGTGCAAGCACCTGGCAAATGCCAAAGCATCGAACAGCTGACAAGACAGCGACGCATGACCTTGAAACAGCATCAAATCGGCGTTGTATCCATCAGCTATTGGGTAGCAACCAGCCACACGCACAGTGCCGTGTGACTGCACAATCACCAAAGGTCACATATGCCTTTCCAGCGTCTAGTCACAAGTTCAGTGCCTTGAGCAATTAGGAGCAGGATGTTGAGATCAACACTCAACACCTCCAACAGCTGTCAGCGTGCTTTGTGTAAAGACCCACCTTCGATGCCCTGAATGGTGAGGGGCAGAACAGCCAAAGCAGGCACATAAAAGGCGCCAAGCCACCGTTGAATCCACAGGATTGCCGGGTCAAACCACCTCACCAGCTTCTCAGCTTTTGCAGGGGACACCTTTTCAATGATGGCCAGGGATGAAATGATCGTGAACATTCCTGTCACAGATGACAACACTGCATTGCTCCATTGTGATAATGGCTGACTGGGGGTTGTAAACACCAACAGGACAGCATGGTGCCGCTTGGCTTTGGCAGCGAAGACCAAGCAAGGGCAGAAGCATGGGGAGCACCAATCAACACACAAGATGCCTGCCAAGGTTGAACACAGTATCTCTGCAAGCCTGGCTGACCAGCAATGGCTTCCGGCTGTACAAAAGCAAACATTTGCGTTAGTGCGATACTGTGTGCATGACTCCCACAATGGACGCTCCTCATGACACATGCATTGTTCGATCCCGCCAGTGGGCATAGGTTTTCCGCCTGCAGAGCTCGTCTAGACATAGCGAACCGTTTGTGTCTGCAAGGGGTTGGACCAGTAACACAAGGCAAAGTTAGAGGGTTACCTATCAGGGCACTAGGAAATTGTATATCCAGAGCATGTGTGAGCTTGCTGAGGCCTGTGTTCATGCCATACAACAGCAGGATGGCCAGTGAGAAGTGAGGCAGGGTGCCGGGCATCTCTTCCAGCTGCTCTTGTTCAGGCTCATCCTTGTGGTCTTTCTTCATCTCCATCTGCCTGCAGAAACAGCAACAGGCTTTCGCGAGGCAGATGCGGTCAGTCTTCTTGCATGGAGGTCTGCCACACTGGACACTGGTCAGACTTTGAGATTGTTTGGAGATTTCAGTTTGTGAGATCCACACATCAGAATGGCCCCATCAATATGACTGCCTGTGCAATCAGGGAGAGGTGGGATAGCCTTCTTTGCTTGATGCATCCCCTTCGATGAGCCAAACAGGCTCACAGTGTGTATAAAGGGATGCTCAGCCATAGAGTAGACAACAATGCCAGTGGAGGAGGCAAATCAGTAGCAGCTGTGGCCTAATGGCACCAGGCTAAACCTGACAAAGCAGAGCAGACATCATGATCTGCAATGCAAATGGAAGGTGTTCATGCAAATGCTGTCAATTACCCTTTACTAGCAGGTGGCGTGTCAGCTTCAGCTTCTATGAACTCATCAGCCTACATGGTAAGCAGAGTTGTGACTATCGCGTCAGCAGCAGAAGCAGCCAGATACTTGAAGCTATTTGGCATCTTTGCAGTGCATTTTGATAGCAGACTGCAGGCAGCAGTGTGTCCGACTCTTCATACCTACCAGTCTGTTGGTGGGCAATTCATCTCTCCGGGCTGCGTGTAATTGCGTCCGTGGCGCCTGAATCAAGTTTCTGCCTGAGTTTGCACTTACAACTGTCAGTGGTGTCTCTACAGATGAGCTGACTGTTGTGTCTCATGCGACATGATCAACGCAACTTGCAGCCTTATCCTTCCATGAACTGGTCAGCAGCTTTTCAACGGAAGGTCGGTCATGGACAGGCATGAGAAGGTCGTGCACAACTGGTCGGCATGTGCAGAGAGCACCGTACCAGCTTTGCCAGGTGTTAAAGCGACGATCACCGGGTAAGGTGCGACATTAGAATACGGTAAGGTTGCCGCGCAAGGGTGACGACCTCCCTGAATGGGGCGACAGCGACAACTGATCTGTGTACACCCCTTGAACGGTAGTCGTGATTGGACGTGTGTACAGCGCGCAACCGAGGCAGTGCTTTGCCAGCTGCAGAAGCGGACGCGTGGAGTAGAGAACGTTTCTGCAGACGGCAGCATTGCTTCCGAAACAGTTGACTTGATAGCGCACCCGAGCTGGATTGCGGAGGGAAAGGGGCCAAAGGCGTTTTGCAGGTCAAGTGTCTGCAAAAGGCCCTCTGATCATGCATGAACGGTGTCGTAGCAAAACATCAGGCAAAACATTCACCAACAGCGTGCGGATTTCAGACCTGAAGCACTTGCAGTTGCACTTGGAGATAAGTTCGTATCACCAATTCGGGTCAGGGCAATGCAGGGCGCACTGACCAGCTTTCAAGTACAGGCCCACGTCACTAGGTGCCAGCAGCGACCTTGCTGTGGAAGTCTACGTCGTCAAGTGCCTTTCACGTCTCATCAAGCGCCAGCAAGTACGTCGAAGTTGCCCGCTCAAATGACTTAACGTCCGCTCTGCGCTGATCAGCATGTTCCCTCTGCAGCTGAGTCAGTTCTGCACAGACACAGAGGAGGCAAAGAGCAGTGGCGTCAGCAATCTCTGCATAGGCAAACCACCAGGAAGCTTCAGACCTGCTGCTCATCAGAAAGCGGTGACATTCCCCCAGTATGCCTCGAAACTAGAGACACAGCAGCTGTTGCCTTCTCACTGTCTTTTGCAGCAGACCTTTTGTATTTTGCTGGCATACACCGCTCAAATACGTTGCTGAAACTTGCCCTACTTTGTCTTGTGTCCTGACCTTGAACAGCATGGAAATGCGCAATATCAGGTATGTCAATGTTGTTGCAGAAAAACACTGAATTTGGCTACTCTCGCAAGGATGTGCTTATCATTGGCGTAAGCATTTTTGGAGGCGGATTTGCCATGTACTATGGGCTGCAAGCTGGAGGCTTATCACCAGGCATTGCTGGCAATTTCGTACAATTGTTTGTTGTACTTGGACTGTGTATTGGCTGGATTGGATCCTACATCTTCAGAGTTGCCAACAAGGTCAGCTGCGTTGAGTTGCCATTCATGACTGTACTGTCCTGTATTGAGCTTTGTCACATGGCATGATCAGCTCATGCTATGTGTCATTGAGCACACCATTGTGTCTGAGCAAGCCAACGAGTGCAAGCAAACAGCTAGGGTGATGGTGACACAAAGAACTTCAACTTGGCATCATGCAGGATATGACGTACGTGAAGCAGCTTGAGAACTATGAGGAAGAAGTGATGGCCAAGAGGTTGGAAGAGATGCCTGAAAGTGAACGAGAAAAGTTGATGGCCAGCGTCGAGGCTGAGAAAGAGAGGAGACAAGCGCGGCAGCAGCAGTCAAAGTGAAATTGTGTGTTGTATACCTAAATTCTGTGTAGTACATCAAGTTTCAGATTGCTTGCAGTTCAACACAGAGCCTCCTTGCTCAGGCGGTTGCTGCACACATTTGCTCTGTTCTGTGCTGATAATGATCCCTTCTGTTGTAGCTCATTATACCATTGGCCAATTCATGGACCGATCTTGAAATTTAATGATGTTTGAGATTTGCAGCAGCTTGTGCACAACCATGCCTTTTTTGTGAGGTGCTAGAACGGAGGGCACTTGCATTATGGCACATCTATTGGATCTCCAAGACCACACATGTAATCAGTAGGGAATCGGTGATTTCAAGAGTTCATGGCACTTTCAGCATGTGGGATGGACGACCTGACAATCTACAACTGTGTACATGTCTGCCTGCATTGGCGCAGTCTTGCTCCACGATCTTTTTCCCCTCTAGCATAGTCACATCAACACTGTTGGTAAAGCACCAAAACTGCCTGTTGCAAACCGCCGGCCTGAAAAGGAAATCTCCAAAATTGCACCATGGTCACCAGATGAACCGTGCTATGCTGTGGTCAGGCCATCGGAATGGTCTTAACAGGAAGATGTACACTGTGGCTGCGTTTGTTAAAGCATAAGCTGCTATGATGAGCCTGAGCTGTGAAGCCGACGCCGGCGGCATATGGAGAACAACCATGGCAAACGGAATTGTGAAGTACCTGCAAAGATATCCAGACCAGATGGGTATCAGCCTTCAAAGGCAGCCAAAGATGATACAGGCAGACACTTCATGGCATTGTGACGAATGTCTATGTGCCTGCGACATGCTTCACAGTGTGCACTCAGAATGCGACTCTTTACTGGTGACAACATTGCTGCCTTGCCATTGACAGCTTGACATCTGCTGAGTGTGTCAAGGTGCACACACTACAGTAGTGTAAAGCCATCATTGTTGCTGCACAGATGCTGTGACCATTCAGGTCTCAGCCAAGTTTACAGCATGGACACCAAGCACTGTCTTTGTACACAACACATGCAAAGTGCAAGAATTTACCTGAATTCAATCAGCCAGGCAGGCACAAGAGTCACTACTGTACACAGGGTCATCAGGAGTGCACACAACTTAGACTGCTGTACCATTACACTGTTCCATATGCTCCAGCCAGAATATGCGTACAGAGGTATCAGTGCATATCTGGCCGCTGGAGACCTTGCAAAGATGTCTTTCCAGATGTAGAACGTATAGTGCCTGCAAGCAGCCACAATGGGATTTCAGACATGTAGAGCAATTGTGAGGCCACAAGCAATTTTTGATGTACTTTCAGGTTTGCAAGGGAGACAAAATAAATATACTAGCATGGATGATGCACAACGCAAGGACCAGCATGGATCAACAGTCAAATGAATGTATGAACAAGTGCTTTATGCATGAATGTATGATTGAAGGATTCGATGAACAAAGCAATGCATGCGTCATTTAATGCATGCATGCATGTAGGCCGGCAAGGAACGAGGGAGAGATGTCATTGCAGTTATGACACATTTGCATCCCACACACACGGTGTACAGCCTATGTCATGCTTCATGTCATATGCACTCATGTTGCTGCTCATGAGGAGACAGGAAGCTTCATGGCAAATTACCTGTTATCAGCAACAAGATACGGATGGACCATTGTGAACTTATTGACAAGCAAACCTAGAATGGCAGTAATGCTCAACAGCTTCACACTGGTCTGGAGTGGCTGCCTGTGTAGGGCCTGTTGCAGACCTATCAATGCTTCACGTAACCTGCACAACACTGGATATACTCACACCAGCCCTGATCACTGCAGACCTGATCATCAATTGAGACGAACTGAATGTTTGCTTGGACAACACTGGTCTGTCCTCTACATACCTGTCTGGTCTGACATAGCCGTGGTCCTGGCTAGTCTTCATTGCAGGCCAAGCTGTCACAATAACAACGAGCTTATGCAGCGCAAGCAAGGTTGGGGACGACTTGGCTACGCAGACTATGTTGCAGCTTGTGAGAGACCAAAAGCAGCAATACGTCTTCAATCGGAAGACCATGTCAAGGATCATGTCAGCTTTGCCACAACCGTAGTGAACGAGCTGCATCAAATGCAACCATGACCAACCTGCTGCTGACAAGCATGAGTTGTTGTCCGGCACTTGCTGCATTGCTGGCATCCTGCTGCTGCATTGTTGGTATCATAGCTTCCAGACATAGGTTGATAGAAGATCTGCCTGCTGAGCAAACTCTGTTCATAGACAAAGGCAGGCCGAGAGGCTCACCTGGCAGGGCTGAAATGAAAGGGCGCCAGGGCTATGGCAGTGAACAGCACAAAGTACAGCGGCTGCATGAGGTGCTTCGCAGGTGTGTGTGCTGCCTTGTCCCCAAGTACGATGCCCCCATTCCACATCACAAAGGCAGCAAAGACTAGGGGCACAAGGATCAAGGCCCAAAGGTCTACCAGCAGAACCCATTTCAGATGCCATGCTCTTTCCATGGCGAACATGAGCTGCTGTGGCAGTGCTTCTGGGATTGGCTTGTCTGACTTGGTTTTGAGACAACGCTTCAACACCGACATCTGCAGACTCACACTGCAAGGTTGCAAACTGAAGACTGACCTCAGGCCATGCCCTGTTGTGGGCATGCAATGAATGCGATGAGAATGCCTCAGTGTTTGCTGGTAAGCCGCATTCAAATCAATGTTTGGATACTGACCATGCACAGCAGCAGTTGGACAGACCTAGGTGTTGCATGCATGACGCTGACATTGCATGGGCCGACTGATGTCATATGCCTGAACGTAAAGGCTGGCATCAGCCACGCCATGCAATGTCAGCGTCATGCATTAATCACCTTGGTCTGTCCAAGGCCCTGAAGCAGGTGTCAGCCCATCTTTACACATGTCTCAGGCTGATGTCAGTCTGCATCGTGTGTGACAGCATGTGGATGGTAGGATACTTACTACATTGTGCCAGACAGATCTGCATATTGTCACATCAAGTAAGCTGTGCAGCTGTTGGGTTACGCTGAATGTCACGTTAAACAAAGTATTTTCTGATCGAAACAAGCAGAAATTGCTTGCATGATCAGGAGAGGGAAGCAGGCCTACCCCTATGATGAAGCACACCCATACAGCATTTGTCTGCCTGAACAGCACAGCCCAGCCTGCTAGTAAGGCGCTGACCTTGTATCTGTGTTTTGAGCAGGCCTGCAGGACAGACACAACCAGTGTAGATAAGAGTAGTCTGTTGTAAGTAGTCTGTTCCTTTCTTGAGGAGAAAGGAACAGAGTACGCCTTTTGGGGTCATTTTGATGAGAAGCCAAAAATCATACCGGGCACACCAGCATATTGCGGCATCTCCCAACAAGACTTATCACTGCACAGTCATAGAACTACCAAGCGCGTGAACAACACACGTGCTCTTGTCAATGAGGTGGCAAGAGATTTGTACAGTCCTGTGTGCCTATATGCTATACTAAGGGATGCAGATCCATCGGAGCACTGCACTGAATAAAAGCCACACAAAAAGTCGACGCTCTGGTCATAGCTAAACAGTTTGTAAGTGGAAAATTCATTACAGCTTGCAGGAGAACGCAGATATTGCAAGCAAGTTGCCATTGCCTATGCATGTTGTTGGCTGCAAGGGCACGCCTGCAGGCAGAAGGGACTCACCAAATACGAAGCCATGACAAATGTGAGGGAGCCCACGTCTGTGTAGTACAGGAAGTGGAAAAAGAAATGTAGAGGGAACAGCACCACTAGCCAGGCCTGCAAGATCAGACTGTTTCTGCACAAGCTTATAAGCTATCGATGTGATGTGCTGTCCAAGTGCCAATCTCAGATGATCTGATGCAACAGCCAGAGCAGCGCACAGGACTCATCACTGTGCATGTCTCATTGAGCAGGCGGTGTACTGTGATTGAACATTATTTTGAACTTCGTTCAACAGCATGCCAATACTAAATCAAAATGTCCATGTGCTGCATATGGCTTGCATTAGGTTGCCATGCTACTGCTGATGCATAGGCCAGTGACTCACGACACAGATGATGTCATGCCAAGCAAGATATCTAATGCAACCATGCGTTGGAAGAATGCTTGCGCCTGCTTACCATTTCGGCGGAGACAGCAGAGGTGGCCAGTGGATGAAGTAGCTTGTATACATTGCGCAAGAGAACAAAGCAAATCACTCCAAGCACCAAATTGCAGCTTCTCAGCAGTGTTGTGTTGCAGCCCTGAACCTGTGCGCAGACATGCAGACACATGCTGGGACTCTAACAATAAGGCACTTTGGTTGCAGATTTTGCCACAAACTAGTAGCTGCATATGACATATGATGTAGCTGATTTTTGATTGAGCTGTGGACAGTGCGTTGTTTGCAAGCATGCAGCTGCGACAATACCAATGCAAGGTGAGCACGATGTTGCATTGTGCCGTGCTGACTGCGGCTATGAAGCGTACCAGTGGCAAGTATTGATCAGGCAGACACACACTGCCCAATAGCTGAAGTGTGCGAGCGTGAGTAGTGCCAATAATGTACAGTCCTGGGAATGTAGTGATCTTTGGATCCCACCGGTGGAACAAGCCTGAACAATACCTTTGCGTTTGTGGAACGTGAAACGGTTCATCCTGCATCAGGGGTATGGTATGTGCTTTGCAATAGCAGTGTCAGGTTGTCAGTAAGAAAGGCGATGACAGTGCTTACCTCACCATGTACGGCTCAGGAGCGTGTGTGTGAAACATCCACGCAAAAGCGAGTAAAAGGGGGAATAGCACAGTACATGAGGCTGGCAAGCCACTCATTGTGCCGATCGTCACGTCACGTACAACGCCATGTATCAGGTGGCCGTGATTGCGTCTCAGAAAGGCGCAGAGAATTCTTGTGTTCTGGACAATCCGCAGTCGCGATCACCGCTCGCACCAACTAAAAGTAATGGGGAGCTGGGGAACAGACTGGGGAATACAAAATGCACTGACATATCGGGTACACAGAGAAGATGAAGTGTGCACCTGGTCACAAGTTTTGCCTGGTATACAGTAGGGCCCATAAGTAACGGTCGGACCAGCAACAGGTACGAGCTTCGACGCTAATGCGAAGCGCAAGTCTGTGTTTAAGCGGCGGTCCTTCCGAACACAGCAAGTCGACCCGCACACCTTTCTGTGTACGGCT
>JAABUW010008827.1_pt1 | contig 11652 bp, 18 predicted proteins | sample 5560081 | NCBI WGS metagenome assembly JAABUW01 (sample SAMN10711882, study PRJNA513363) | rock metagenome | isolation source: Antarctica rocks | place: Antarctica: Victoria Land, Knobhead sud | reverse complement strand
GACCTTGTTGATGCTGAGCATTGACTAAGGCTGAGCTCGGTAGCAGGAGACCAGGGCTGCTGCTTGACCTGGCCCTGTCACATGTGATCAATTGCTGACCCATGCTGTGTCTACTGCAGCTGTCAAGAGTGGAGCTGCCCCATTTGGCATCACTTTGTGGGCAGTAAGCGCCTCGATGTTTGGCTGCAGCATTGGCATTGAGCATGATGTGACTGACTCCCATTGAAGACATCAACGCATGGGCCATGTTGTGATGTTTGATTGGCCTTCCGGCATGAAAACGTGTGACAAGACGTTTTGCTGAAAGCTGTTGCATCAGGTTGATCAACAGCCTATCTTGACAATATATTGCAAGGATGTATAGATTGATCTGATGTGGCTGCATTTCGAAGACTTCTGCAAGGGTGCCAAGGGTGTTGTACTGTTGCTGAAGTTGCTATTGTCATTCACGCTGCTGCAAAAAGTATAGCTAAGTCGAGAAAGCAAATGTGCTGAAGTTTCTGATGCAAAAGCGAAGAGTGTTCATTTTGGAGAAGGTCTCATGTGACAATGTAATTAATATAGACAACCTGGTCATGTCTGAAGCTAGGATGTTACAAAGACAGCTCAATGTGAATGCAGCATGGTGTAGCAGCTGGGGCAGCAGCGCGTGCGCTCTGAGGTATCTTGCATCAAAAAATCGTTTGCAAACCAACCCAACATCACATTTGTGTTAGCGCCGTTGGACCTGGGGACGGACCTGTAGACATCATTCCCTGAAATAGTCTCAGGCAATGACAGCTGAAAAGACTGAGCGTCTTGCGTGCACAACGCCCCTGCCGTACATGCTTTGAGTTCTTGAAAACCGGCAGTTCCTGGCCAGGTACAGTAGGTGCCATAATGAAGGCAGAACAAGCAAGTTTGTCGGCCTCGCAGCAGTTGATCGCAAGATGCGTGGTCGCGTTTCACTTCGGCATGTGGAGCTGGGGCATGTGGATCGCGTTGGTGATTGCATGCTTCTTTCACAAGATATCCGCAGCCTTGATGACCTTGTAAGCCTGCCTTGTGTGTGAACTTTCAGCTCTGCCTGCCTTGTGCAGCAAACCCAAATTTCAGCAACTTGGTATCACGCAGGTACCTTGCGTACATCTTCTTGTACCACGGCAACAGAGCCTTGTCGACACATGTTTACCCGACACACTTCAGGAGGTATGGCATGAGCAGAGTGTGATCAGTGGTCTTCAGAACGCTGCTGTACAAGGAACAGTCTGTCGCACATGCACTGAACCTTGCAGCTGTCTACCAGTTGGTCAGGATGGAGGAAAGCAGCAGAATACTTTCCTGCTAAGTTGCACAAGTCAGCAGACCTGGATCCCACTGGTAATTACCTGTTTGCGTGCCACCCACACGGCATAACAAGCTGGAGGTAAGCTGCAATGCAGTGCACAAGAATCAAGCAAGAACCTTGGACTAAGGCAGATGGTATGATGTGTTGGTTGTCATACCTGCCATGCAGCAAAGAACTGCAGCACACAACCTGACACATGCATGTCACCCTGATTGAACAATGGTAATGGAATGCTACTGCAGTTGCTCATAACTGCATTGACTGGATCATTTAAACTCAGTAGCATGCTTGCCAACAAGGCAGAACAAATGTACTTCTTTGCAGCTCATGGCTGGCATTTGCTACTGAAGGCACTGGTTTTGCAAAGCAGTTTCCAGGGCTGACCATGCATGTGCTGACGCTGACGACCAACCTGAGGATGCCGTTCATGAGAGAGTACTTGCTGATGCATGGGCTGTCAGACGTCAGCAGACAGACATGTACCAAGATCCTCAAGAGGTGGCGTCTGCCTCTCACTGCTTGCACACATCGCTGCATCCATATTTGCATGATCCTAATGTGCTGCTATGCAGCCTTGCTACAGTCATGCTGATGCATTGACAAAGCAGTACTACACGCCCTTGATCATGCATTCATGGCAGCATTATTGAGGAGCGGCATTGCTCAGCATACCCAGCAGCAGCATGCTCATGCTTTTTTCTGTTCTTACTTTTTGAGTTGTGAGAACCTCCCATAGAAACAAATTGCGTGGTCGGAGGCTGCCACAAGATTACAAACTCAGTGGGGGAGTCAAGCGGGAAGCAAATGCACCTGCTTGCAGGCGGTCCCTTATTTCATCACTCACTCTGCTGGCTGCCTGCTCGCTTTGCCACTTGCTGACTCTCTCACTCACTAACTCACTCACCACCCACTTTATGCTGACTTACCATGTTCTGTATCTGCAGTGGCAAAGGCCAGTCCATCATGTTGGCTATTGGTGGGGCCACAGAGAGCTTGTATGCTGGCCCTGGAACAATGGACCTGGTGTTACGCCGGCGTAAGGGCTTCGTAAGAGTAGCGTTACAGACGGGCGCGTCCCTGGTCCCAGTCATCAATTTTGGGGAGAACGAAGTGTACAGTACCATCAGGGGGGACCCCAACTCTGGGCTCAGAAACTTTCAAATGTGAGAGCTGCTGCTGCTGCTGCTGCCCTGCTTTGCCTCAGGTTGATTAATGCTGAGCATCGCACACTGTACATCACTTCCTATACATCTCTTACTGTACATCACTTGCTGTGCATCACTTACGGTATGCGCACTCTGCCTCAGGTCGCAGTGCACTGCATGACTAACCGACTTTGGTACAGTCAAAATCATGACACCATAATAGGTGTTCATAACTTTGCTGTGGGGCTCTGATAGATGAAAGGGCAATGCCAGCTCTGCCCTGTGTGCCACACAGCCTGCCTGCAGACACGCTGCATTGATTGCCCCTGGTACGAGTCCATAGTAGCGAGTTCCACAATTACTTCAGCATCACTAGGCCGGATCAAGTTTACTCTCATGTAATCAAGCACGGCTGAAGCAACCAACAACATGGATTGGCGTCAACGTGGAGAAACTGAATGTCTGTATGATTGGCATGCAGATGGATGGAGCGCAAGGTGGGCATCACCATTCCCATCTTCTGGGGACAAGGCGTTGCGATTCCGTTTGGCTTCCTGCCCAAGCGCTGTCCCATCAACACAGTAGTTGGAGCTCCCATATCAGTGTCCAGGTAAATGCACGTGCGCTGGTCCTCATGCAACTCTTAGCAGTTGGATGTCATGTGCTGCTGTTGTGTCTGTGTAGTGTGTTGGCCTCTGATTTGCAGCAATTGGCTTTCATCACAAACAAGCTGGAAATGTTGGACTGAAAAAAAGTTGTACACGTCATCATCATGAAATTGCTGTACACCTGCCATGCAGGTACGAAGGCGACATCAGAAGTTCAGAGGGGCTGCAGCAAGTAGATCATTATCACAGGAAATACATTGCAGCTCTGACTGAGCTATGGCAGGCAAACAAGCCAAAGTATGCCAAGCAGGGCACAGCTGACCTCAATTTAGTTGAGTGAACCTGCCTGTAACTTTGCTCATGCAAGGCATAGGCACCCCAAGCACCAGACAGTTGTGACTATAAAGCAAGTGGTACACAACTGCACTTGATCACTCGATGTGCAAGCTACTGCAAGGAGAGACACATCTGTTGGCAAGCGCTGCTGGCAACTCCAGGCAAATCACATCTTGCAGTTGTTCAAGTTATAGTTGCTGAGCAGGCATTAGAAAACAGCAAACGTGTCAGCAATGAAAGCAAAAGCTGATTGTTGTTTAAACGTGCACTTTTTCCTGAGCGGTGAGATTGACGCAAGCTGTGACATAATCTGTATGTGCCTGCACAGACTTCATGCTGGGCAGCGCCCTGCCCTGAGAGTCAAAACGAAACTTTTGGCTTCGTATGCAGGGCATCGTACAGTGTCTCAGCATTATGACAACCTTCAAAGCATCAGGACCAAAGTGGCAACATTGCTTGGAATGTTCATATGTGGCAAGAAAGGTCATGCAAACGTACTGTGCCTGCATAGCCTGCAGACACCAACCGTCTTTCAGTGATGAGCGTCAAGCTCTTTTTAGACATGCTGCGCATGCTGAAGTGTTGCGCTCAAGGCAACACAACAGAGTACACCCTGAACTAGCAGGCAAGCATACGCTTCTTCCTCTGTGCTTGTTCCCACGCTGTTACTGCAGCACAATGTGCGGTACCTGTCTGTTCTGTGTATCTTTATGTGACTCTGTGCATTGCAGCTCATTCTGTGTTGTACCAGTGCAGAGTCCAGCTGGCAAAGAACGCAGCGCAGCTCTGGCCAGTCATGCCTGTGTTGCGCTGGCCCCCATCTGCCATTGTCCCTGCATGGACCAGATATCAGTGGCCTAAAGTCAAATCTGCAGCGGGAGTGGGATCATACCAGAAATTGTCATCTTGGCGGCATAGTGGTGAAACCATTTTCTACTGCAAAGGTTTGGTGGAGATGCGACAAGTGCCCAGATGGCAAACCGCATCAGTGGGAAACTGAGGTCAGATGCAGATCAGAAGGCTGTGATTGTCCTTTTTGTTCCAGTCATGCTGTCTGTACTCACAACTCACTAGCAAGCTTGGCGCCGCATATAGCCAAGGATTGGGATTATGCTGGAAATGATCTGACTCCAAGCCATCACACATGGAAGAGTGAGAAGGTTGTCAGTTGGAAATGCCATGTGTGCAGTCATCGGTGGGATGTAGGCATTGCTGGCCGCGTCAATGAGAGCACTGTGTGCCCTGAATGCTATAATGCAAGGCGTGGTTTCAAGAGAGATGGTACAAGATGGTACAAGAACCAGCCATCCATCATTGGCTGCGACAAGCCACCCTATGATGCTGCAGTATGACTATGCGCTCAATGCACTTGCTGGACTGGATCCTGCTAAGATCAAATGTGGCAGTCATAAGCAGGTGCACTGGATTTGCCACAATTGTCCCAAGGGGCAAGTACATAGGTGGACAGTGAGCCCCAATCAGCGCTTTCACCATCACAAGGGGAGAGGTTGTCCGTATTGCAGAGAGGTTGTCCATATTGCAGCAACAAGAAGGCTTGCAAGTGCAATTCGCTGCAAAGCAGATGTCCACAGATTGCTGCTGAGTGGGACTACAGCAGAAATGCTGAGACACCAGATGATTATCTTGCTGGCTCTCGGGCTATTGTTTGGTGGACACAGCCACAACGCCCAAGTTGGCAACAAGCCATTGGTCCACGTACATTTCACAGATTGAGGGAAGCTCGTCAGTCTGCCGTACCGCCAGTCAAGCATATGTCATGAAACACGATTGGGATGTCCAGAGTTTGCAGGACTTATTCAGAATCCTGAAAACTTCCTTGAGTTCATCAGTCGTTTCTGCAAGGCGTACTTGAATATATACTTAGGACAATTATGGTGCCCCATGAGATTATCACTTTGCTAGCCGTCCTTTTGGGGATGCCTGCTGTACTCTTAAGGTATGCATTGGGATTTTCTGCATGATTGTGCTACACTGCTGCGCCAGACTTTGTAAAACCTAGCGAAGCGCTAGCTGTCGACGTCGCTATGGATTGACCTGTGTGACATGACAAGTTTTGCTTCTGCCTGAAAGTTGTGGAGGCCTGATACATGAGAGGGTGTTCAGTAAGGATGGCCTGCAGCTGGTGAGTGCATCAGCGAGCCCTTGCTAGATATACATGTCCAGCTTTGGCTTATAAGCCAAGGCTTAATTAAGCGGAGATGGACAAATGTATGCAGTGACACATATTTTACTGGTTGAGCTGGTGTCTCTAGTCTCTGCAAGCTCAGTGACCAAACAGGCCAAATAAGCCCCCACTGTGATGCTCTTCTTTTGCTTCATCATGGCCATGCTTCTGCAATGCGGCCAGTGCATCAACCATATGTGCATTGCTGTCATGGCCATCATGGGAAGACTTCTTTGCAGCCTCTGCCATGGCTTTGATAATGGCTGGATCTGCGCCTGCACCACATTTGGCATTTGTTTGGTGTCAATGCACTGATGTAGCATGCGCTGAGACGAGATCAAAACAGATACAGTATACACTGTGCTTGTGATGACTAATGCTATTGCGGCGACCAACAGCAACGGTGGTTGAACGGCTGACAACTGCTTGTGCTCATGCATGTGACCTCAGGCAGGCAGACAGACAAGAAAGCCAAACATCATGCACTGTGCATAGGCTCAATGTGACCAATAACATTGGTCACGACAGCAATCAGGCATTGCACCAAGCCTGTAGGATCACGCAAGATGTCTAGCATTGATTAGCAATGACAGCAAGAGCTTAATCAACAAATGTATGCAGAGCCATGCAGTCCTTGCCCCTATGCAAATTTGAAGGTTCTACAAATGTACTACGACTCACATTTACTTATAATTTTAGATTTGACGTAGACGAAGAGTAAGAAAAAGAAGTCATAGAAGGCTAGCATACCTGATTTGCTGAGGGATGCCAGAGCCTTTGAGATCTGGTCATCGCCACCTGTGCTGCGCTTCTGATCCTGCTTGCCGCTCTCAGCAGGGCTGCTGTCCCCTCCTCCACCAAAGATGCCCTTCACTGCATTCACTGCCAGACCGCCAGCGCCCACTGCAAGCATGGCCTGTGCACAAGCACCCTGTCAGAAGCTGCGCATAGGGTTCAGGGTCAAGAATTGAACAAGCTGATGAAGACTAGGAAAGCTGTGCATATGCAGCTGATGATGAAGAAGCTGCTTGTATGCAGCCAGTGATGAAGAAGCTTTCTTTAATAAGCTGAGGAAGATTGCGCATGCAGCCTGGTCGATTGTGCAACTTCTGTCAGTAAGGGCAGGGACATGATGTATGACCACAGCTGATTCAAGAGGCCACTGCCGCATCTGCTGTCAGTAGGCACCAATGTGCAAACACTATACAGCTTTGGAGTTGCGTGTGTCACTGAATTGGGACCTTGCGTTGCTGTCTGACATGTTGCATTTCAAGACCTGCTCCTGAATGCAAGTCTCTTGACTGAATGCATCCCAAATGGTTGAAAGATGCAGAGCAGCTGCCTTCATAGCAGGCCTTGTCCCCTCAGCCTGAGGCCCTCATGTTCAGCAGAGGACACAGTGGGGGAAGCAACACTGGCTGCTAAGCAGTGATTGCATTTGTGCAGTCCCCACGTTGGCAAAGACAGCGGTGCAATCACAGAAATTGTCATGATGATTACAGTTCAGTCACCCTCATGGCATGGCCTCCATTAGCCTGATCCAGTTTGACGAGAGCCCACAGGGCATTGGCAGCTTCTTGAGGGTTGAATTTAGAGGCCAGCTCCTTGACCCTCTGAGCCAATTTGCTGATGGTGCCGCCATCCAATTTGCCACCCAATTTGGCAAAACCCCACAGGGCGTCTGTCAAAGACCTGGGGTCAAAATTGCCTACCTGGCCTGCTATTGCTTTTCCCAGGGATGCAACAACACCTGCAATCATCCACTAAGCTGGTCAGTTGCAGCCTTTGTCTAAATAAAGCTGACTGGACACCTGTGCAGTCAAACGTGGACCAGTTAAACATTGGCTAGAATGTGGCTAGGCTTGCATGCCATGCAGTTAGAGGCGCACAATTCCAAATCTTCCCCAGTCTGCAGGTATGTGGCTACAAAGGCATGTGCACTGACTGTGCTACGTTGCTTACAACAATGGGAAGATGATTTTGCTGCCTACTTGCAGGGCAGGTTGACTGCAACCTGCCCTGCAAGCTTTTTCTGCTTAGCAATAAGACCTCAGGCTGCTGTACGGTCACAGGAAATGCAGCACAACTTTACTCCAGTTTCATGTGTGTCGCTGCATGCTGTGCACTGCTCTGCAGCTTTGTACTGTCCCATATGCATCATGGCTGCTGCAGAAGAAAGCCCCTGACTTAACCATGAGCATTTTTGCAGCTGTGGACTGGCAGGCAGTGCTCAAGCATGCAGAGCACCATTTTCGACTTCATCTTTGAGCTGATCTTTGAGTTGAAATCGTTGAGTTTTGATAACAAACGCAATACCCACCTGAGTCGACTTTGCCTCCTATGGTGCCCAAAGCCCACAGAACAGCAGCAATCTGTGCTGGCTTGAAAGAGCCAGCCTTGGCAGAGATCAAGCCAAACACAGTGGCCAGAATTTTGGGGTCTAGTTTAGTGCCTGTTTTGGCAACAGACCAAAGCAAATTTGCAATCTCTTGGGGTCCGAATGAAGACCCTTTTTTCTCTAGGCTGGTGTTCAGGGAGCTGACTAAAGAGCTGTCTGGCTTGGTGCCCTTCTGTGCCAAGTCATAGAACTGACTGACCAAGGACTCTGGGTCATCATGTTTTGTGGCGTGGGAGCTCTGACCCCAAGCGTGCACTGCAGCAAACAGTTGCCACAGAGTGAAAAAGTTTCTAGATTGTATGAGTGAGGAAATGGCTTATGGAATGTGCGTGCACAGCATGTCAAGAAGAGCATCAGCAGTTTCAGGTTTGCAGGTTTCTAGCTGCCAAGCACGGGCTGCCTAGGACGTTGGCGCTGAAGAAAACAACTGTGTGTGTAGAGACGACCTACCTGCTGTTGAATGCCGGAGTTGTGTATCAGATCCTTTCCAGGCCGCACTGACGCGCTGCAAGCACGTGCAGGCCAAAGTCTGATCAACACCCGATCGCGAGCTTCCCTTGCTGTTTGACAGCCTTGTCTCGAACAAAAGAGCAAGCCGCAAGAGAGGGCTACCTGTGCATTGCAATTCCCGCCAGACTTGCGCATCTGCTTAAATGGTGACCGAGTTCCGCCTGCAGCGGAGCAGGTGAAGGGTTTCACGGCAATTCTAAACGGCTGCGCGAGCGTCCGCTGTGTCATGCTTTGTTGCATGATGAAGCTGCTATACTTCTACAAGAGTCAACGACGAAATGCTATGTTGTTCGCGCTGCTCACGTATTCTGCAGACCCACGAGCTTCGGATTGGGTACGGGAACTTAGACCTGCTGAGGCATCTGGCTGGATCCATGACTAAACCAGTGAGCACGCCCATGCGCTGGCAGCAGTTGAGCTGAAGCCAGCCGGCCAGATTTATCACCTCAGGAGTCACAAATGTGCCATACGCAAGGACAGCGCTGTGTGCTACAAGGTACCAAGACAAGATGAAGATAGCTTATGTCACAGGTCATTATTGACAATACTGTCATGACATGACTGCACACATCCTTCAGAGATTTAGGTGTTGGACGTCTCATACTGTCTCTACAACAGTTGTGACTAACACATATGCAATTGCAATTGCAAGTGACCCTACATTGGATGCATGAAACATAGTGATGCGTATGGTGCACATTAGGAGCCTGCCGACATAGTGCAGCATCAAGTATGCGTATGTTTCACATGTTGGGTGAGGGGAATACACAACTGACTGTTTTGGCAAAATGAAGCCAACTGCCTGTTGTGGTCGAGGACCTGTGCATGGAAAGTACAGTATGTTGTCCAACATGAAGCACAGTTTCCTACACCTCACAGCATACAACAGTAATGATGGTTGTACCACTCCCTAATGGTACACCAGGGTAACAGACAAGACCCAGCCCATTCTGCTTGCAACGCAGCTGGCATGCTCTATATGGAGATTACACATGTGAATCCAGGAAGTCTTGTCTCTCTGACGCTGCTGTACCCAGCTCTTCCTGTCTGATCTCTTCACCTACAGACATCACATGACATTATAAAAAACACCAGTCAGCCCACATCATGTGCAGACACAGAAACACTGTGCTTGCCCTTCAAAGATGCAAACAAGCTGATCATGTCAACATGACACACAGCTCTGGCATTAGAATCCACATCAGTAAAGCCTGCAATGTTGGCAGCCATGCTGCAGCACATACCATCCTGACTGTATTCTGCGCTGCCAGGCAAGGTTCGCAATCTGACTGCCAGGGATGCTAAACCAGAGTCAGAAGATGAGGCAGCCCAAACGGAATGATCTGATTGCGGTGATGCAGACACTGTTTCCGTGAAGCCTGTCATGCAGCAAGCAATGGCTGGTTGGCATGCTTGCATAGAGCTACCATTACCAGCTGATGAACTTGTAGTTGCTTCACAATGGTGCATGATCTGGACACAATGCATGGCACAATCACGGAATGACAAACAACAATTGCTGATGGGAGTTTTGCACCTTTGCAGCAAGCGCTGTGAGCCACGTAAAGATGGCAGTTGAGAATGAACCAAGAACAGGCAAAAGGAAAAGGGCATGATAGATACCTTTGCTGATGACAAAGGCTTCTCCAGCTCGTTGGGAGGCAATGCCAGGGTAGTGTTGCCTGTAGCTTACAAAAGCACAGAGCACGCCCAGAAAGAATCCAACCGTGACATCCTCCCAATGATGCCAGTAATCCTGCAGTATAGACATTGTATGTGTAAATTGGCCAAAGTTGGTGTGGTGCTGTAAAGCAGGCAAATCATCTCCATCAAGTCGTGCAGCTGCACATAGTTGGCCTAGCTGTTGCTGCTTTGACTGTCAAGTCAGATGTTGTCAAGCTTGATCATGTTTGTTTCCCTTTGGGCCTCATGTTACATCCTACAGGCCGATGATTTGGCATGATTTGGTACAATTTGGTATGATTTGGCATGATTTGGTGCAATTTGGTATGCTTGTGTGCCAGGTCTTGTTCCCTTGCAGCTGTTGCTGATGGTCAAGCTCAGCACTTAACAATGCTGTTTGTGGAGCACTCCTGATCACTGATTGTGCTCCAAACAGGCAGCATGATTCAGGAATGCTGCTAAGCAGACAGCATGCACTAGGCTGTCGAAAACAAATGGTGTGCATGCACCTCAACATTTTGACCTGGAACACCAGTCCTGGATAGTACCATCAGTGATCTGAAACACCAGTGAAAACCCATGACAGAGTATTACCAGTGAACTGAAACATCAGTCCCAGAAAGGAGTGCAGTTGACAAAGCCCCTGTCTGGAGTACGTCCTGCACCTGGCTAAGCAGTGCACCAGCTGCAACAGCATTTCACGGGCATACAGCTTTACCTGTCAAAATGCAGCTTTGCGTGTAACTACTCAGCTCTATTTGTGATTGTCCAGCTTTACCTGTGACTATCCCAACTCATACAGCAAGGCCACTAGGCATGATACTCACAGCAGCCATTTAGGAGTATGTCTAACACTCACCAATGGGCTACTACTAATGAAACCAAAAAAAGAAAAAAAAAACTATACAACCAAATACATGTAAAATAACTTATTTCGTTTTTACACCCTCGTTTTTTGGTTTTGATTGGCTGTAAGAAGGGAGGCAAAGGCATGCTGGCTTACTTGCAATCTTATGATACTCATCCAGACAACCAGGCCAGTGGGCATGACACTGGACACAGCCGTCCAGGACTCTGCCTGACATCTCACCAGCTACAAGAAGGAAGAGGAAGAGGGTAGGCAAAGGCCCTCCAGCTTACCTGCAATCTTGTGATGCCGATCCAGACAGCCAGGCCCGTGGGCATGACACTGACAATGGCCTTCCAGGGGTGGCCGTGACCATCAAAGCAGCGCAGCTTGCCTGCCAGCCAGAGGGACAGATAGGCCAAACCGCTGGTACTCCAGGAGGTATGTCCTGCACAGTTTGTATGAGGTGGCTGCAGAAAAGAAAAGAAAAGAAAAGGAAAGAAAAGGAAAGGAAAGGAAAGGAAAGGAAAGGAAAGGAAAGGAAAGGAAAGGAAAAGGAAAGGAAAGGAAAGAAAAGACTACACCTTTCGGCGTCAACTTAATGAGAAGCCAA
>JAABUW010008826.1_pt1 | contig 11652 bp, 9 predicted proteins | sample 5560081 | NCBI WGS metagenome assembly JAABUW01 (sample SAMN10711882, study PRJNA513363) | rock metagenome | isolation source: Antarctica rocks | place: Antarctica: Victoria Land, Knobhead sud | reverse complement strand
GACTGACAGGCAGCTGCCTGTCAGTCGCAGGCCACGTCTACCATCGTGTGGTACACCAGAGAGAAAGGGGAACATAGTTGAACACGGGAGGACACGTCATGACAGCGCCGGTAAGCGCGCTTCCCGCCGCGCTCGATGGGTTCGACGACTTCGTCCGGGCGATTATGAAAGACTGGAAAGTCCCTGGTCTGGCCCTGGCTATCGTCGTCGACCGCGAGGTCGTGCTCTGTAAGGGCTACGGCTACCGCGACACCGAGCGGAAGCTCGACGTCACGCCGCACACTCTGTTCCCCATCGCCTCGTCCACCAAGGCGTTTACGACGATGTCCCTGGCCCTGCTGGCCGATGAGGGCAAGCTGGACTGGGACATCCCCGTGCGGGAATATCTCCCCGCGTTCCGCCTCTTCGACCCTGTCGCCACGGAACGGATGACGCCGCGCGACCTCGTGACGCACCGCTCCGGCCTGCCGCGCCACGACCTCGTGTGGTACCATGCGACGGCCACGCGCGCCGAACTCTTCGACCGCTTGCGCTATCTCGAGCCGAACGCCGACATCCGCACGGTGGTCCAGTACAATAACCTTATGTACATGACAGCCGGCTATCTGGCCGGCCACCTCGCGGGGACGAGCTGGGAAGACGTGGTCCAGGACCGTATCTTCGCGCCCCTGGGCATGGCGGAGAGCCTATTTACCGGCCCGGCCGTGGCTGGCGTCGTGGACCGCGCCGCCCCCTACAAAAAGAACCGGGAGACCAAGCTCGTCGAGCTCATCCCCGCCTACGCCGTGTCGCAGGACCTCGAGATGGACGACCCGCTGGGGCCGGCTGGCTCCATCTGCTCGACCGCTGAGGACATGGCGCGCTGGCTGCTCCTGCACCTCAACGGCGGCGCGCACGGCGACGTCCAGGTCGTCTCGCGCGCCCAACTCGACCAGTTGCACACGCCGCAGGTGGTGTTCCCCGGCTCGATCGGCCAGTTCCCGGAGACGCCGCACAATAGCTACGCGCTGGGTTGGTTCGTCGAACCGTACCGCGGCGCCAACGTCGTGCACCACGGCGGCAACATCGATGGGTTCACCTCACTCGTCACCTTCATGCCAGAGCGGGGCGCCGGCGCGGTGATTCTTATGAACATGGACGGGAGCCCGGTGCGGGAGATCATCGCCAACAACCTGTACGACCGCCTGCTCGGGCTCGACCAGATCGCGTGGAGCGATCGCTACCACAAGCTCTGGGACGAGCTCGAAGGGGCGCTCGGACAGGGCAAGGAACGCAGCGAGACCCGGCGCGTGGCGGACGCACGGCCGTCGCACCCGCCGCAGGCCTATAGCGGCGGCTTCGCGCACCCAGGTTACGGCCGCCTCCACATCGCCCAACGTGAGGACGGAGACGGGTTCACGCTGACCTACAACACGCTGGAGTTGGATCTCACCCACTACCACTACGATATCTTTGAGCTCCACTCGGAGGCGCTGGATCTGCGCGTGAAGGCGACGTTCCTCACCAATGTCCAGGGAGACATCGACCGCATCGCCATCCCCTTTGAGTCGTCGGTCAAGGATATCGTGTTCGCGCGGCTGCCGGCCGAGGAGATGACCGACCGGCGCTTCCTCACGCGATTCGTCGGGGAATACGAGATGCTGGAGGCGATCGTCGCGGTGCGCCTGAAGGGCGAGCACACGCTACAGCTTGCTATCCCCGGCCGGCCGGAGATCGAGTTGGAGCCATACCAGGGGACGGAGTTCGTGGGCAAGGGCCTCTCGGACATGAGCGTCGAGTTCATGCAGGACGACAACGGCGTGGTCACAGAGGCGCGCATCACGTTCCTCGGCGGTCTGTTCTCCGCCAAGCGCACAGGGGCTCAGAGCTAAAGGCGCCCGAAGAGCATATGATCACCTACATCATCCGCCGCATCCTAATCGCCATCCCCTTGCTGTGGGGCGTGCTGACATTGGTCTTCGTGGGCGTGCATCTGATCCCCGGCGACCCCGCCGCGATCATGCTCTTCGGGCGCGGCACGGCTCAGGACGTGGCGCGCCTGCGCCACGAGCTGGGGCTTGACCTGCCCCTGCCCGTGCAGTACTGGGACTTCATCACGCACGCCGTGCGGCTCGACTTCGGGCGCTCCATCGTGAGCAGCCAGCCGGTCTTTGACGAGATCTGGTCGCGCTGGCCCAGCACGCTCGAACTCGTCGCCGTCGCCATGGTCTTGGCCATTCTGTTCGGGCTGCTCGGCGGCATCGTCGCCGCCGCGTTCGATCAGCATCCGCTGGGCTTGGGCGTGACCGGCCTGGCCATCCTGGGCATCTCGCTGCCCGAGTTTTGGGTCGGCACGATGTTGGCGCTCATCTTCGGCGTCAAGTTTGGCTGGCTGCCCGTCTCCGGCATCGGCGACTGGCATAACGTCGTCCTGCCCGCCGTCACGCTGGCCCTTGGCATAGCCAGCGGTCTGGTCCGCCTGGTGCGCGGGGCGCTGCTCGACGTGCTGACCATGCAGTATCTGCGCACGGCGCGCTCCAAGGGCGTGCGCGGGCGCGCGGTGCTGTTCCGGCACGCGCTGCGCAACGCGCTGATTCCGGTGGTCACGATCCTTGGCCTCACCGTCGCGGGGCTGCTCGGTGGTGTCGTGATCATCGAAAACGTCTTCTCATGGCCCGGCCTGGGCTCACTGGCGGTCAGCGCGGTCGCGGCGCGCGACTTCCCCGTCGTCGAGGGAGTCACGTTCTTTATCGCCGTCATCCTGATCGCGGCCAACCTGCTGGTCGACATCTCCTATGCGTGGCTCGACCCGCGCATTCACTACTCGTGAGTCGATGGTCGATGGTCGATGGTAGGACGGCCCACTCGGCGAGCATTTGGTGAATAAATGCTTGACGGCATCAACGGCAAGCCGTACGTTGCCCCATCGACCATCGCCCATCGACCATCGACTAAGCAAACAGCGAGGACCATTCATGACCCTATCGTCCACCCCCTCCATCGCCGAAACCGTCCTCGACGAGCCGGTGAGCGCGCGGTCGGCGTCCGTGTTCGGGCAGGTCCTGCGGCGACTGCGCGGCGACCCGCGCGCGCTCGTTGGCCTGGGCCTGATCGGCCTGATGGCGCTCCTGGCGATCTTCGCCCCGCTCATCGCCCGCTACAACCCCGACGCCGTCAACGTGGCGATCCTCAACCAGGACCCCACGCCCGCGCACTGGTTCGGAACGGACTACCTCGGCCGTGATATGTGGGCGCGCGTGCTCTATGGCGGCCGCATCTCGCTGCCCGCCGGTCTCGGCGTGATCGCCATCGCCCTGGGCGTCGGCATCCCCCTCGGCATGGTCGCGGGCTACGCCGGCAAGCTCTTCGACGACCTGATCATGCGCCTGTTCGATGTGCTGCTGGCGCTGCCCGGCATCCTGCTGGCTATCGGCATCATCGCGATCCTGGGTCCCGGCCTCACCTCGGCGGTCATCGCCATCGGCGTCGCCAGCACGCCGGGCTTCGCGCGCATCGCGCGCGCCTCGACCTTGCAGGCCAAGACGCAGGACTACGTTGAAGCCGCGCGGGCGCAGGGCGCTGGCCCCTTCTACATCGTCTTCCGTCATATTCTGCCCAACATCGTCGACCCCATCATCGTGCTGGCGACGCTGGCCCTCGGAACGGCCATCCTGGCGACGGCGGCGCTGAGCTACCTGGGGCTCGGCACGCAGCTGCCCACCTCGGACTGGGGCAGCCTGCTCTCCAACGGCTTCGAGCACATGTTCCAGTCGTGGAGCGAGATCACCTTCCCCGGCCTGGCCATCGGGCTCAGTGTGCTCGGCATCAACCTGCTGGGCGACGGCCTCGGCCACGCCCTCAACCCCCGCAGCCAGGCGCGTTGAGCGGCACGGCCTCACTAACGAACCCGGATTAGGAGTAAGTAGGACATGGCATCGTTGACAGACGCAACCCGCACGACAGCACGGTCCCACGACGAGGGAGGGCTGGACGGCGCGGTGACGATCGAGGAACCGCGGGACCCCGCGCACCTCATCGCGATCGAGGAGCTACAGGCGCGCGCCTGGGAGATGGAGCCGCGCGGCATCGTCCCCGGCGCCCTCATGGGCATCATCGCGTCGGGGGGCGGCATCCTGCTCGCGGCATACGACCGTGACCACGGCGACCGGCCGCTTGGCTTCGTGCTCGGCTTGCTGGCGCGGCGCGACGGGCGCCTGTATCACGCCTCGCACATGCTCGCCACCGACCCCGCCTACCAGGGGCACGGCATCGGGGCGGCGCTCAAGCGCCGCCAACGTGAGATCGCCCTGGCGCAAGGGCTCGATCTGATGACCTGGACCTTCGATCCGTTGATCGCGCGCAACGCCCATGTGAACCTGCGCAAGCTCGGCGCGATCAGCCGCACCTACTACGAGGACTATTACGGCCCTATGGACGACCGCTTCAACGGCGGGCTCCCGACGGACCGCTTGCTCGTGGAGTGGCGTTTGAACGACCCCGTGCCGCCCGTACCCCTGTCCGTCCCCGCGCCGCCCACGCCCATCTTGATCGCGGAAGGGGGCAAGCCGGTCCTCCGCCTCGAGCGGGCGCCTGCGGGCGCGCCGCTCTCTGTCTGGGTACCGGGGGATAGCACCGCCATCAAAGAGCGCGACCCCGCCGCGGCGCTGGACTGGCGCCTGGCGCTGCGCCGCGCGCTCTCGTGGGCCTTCGCGCATGGCTACGTGGTGCGCGACTTCAGCGCCGGCGCCTATGTCCTCTTGCCGGACGAAACGCCGGGATGATACGGCCTACCTTCAGTCGCTGGCCTGACCTTAAAAGGTCATGGCAGGAGACGGACCTTGAAAGGTCGGCCTGGGCGCGACACGCGTGCCGTCCATCTGTGAAGCGGCCACTGTGATGACCACCGAGAGACCTTTCAAGGTCCGGTCCCTGCCATGACCTTTTAAGGTCAGGCCAGCGGTAGCGCGAAGTTTAAGGAGAGGACAATGCGGGTCCACATTATCAGCGACATGGAAGGCGTCAGCGGCATCGTCCGATGGGAGCAAACGACCGGCGGCCACGCGATGTACGAGGAGGGGCGCCGCCTCTATACCGAGGAGATCAATGCCGCCGTGCGCGGAGCCCGCGCGGCCGGCGCGACCGAGATCGTGGTCATGGATTGCCACGGCGCGGGCGGGGGCTGGAGCTTCAACTCGCTCATCCCCGACCTGCTCGACCCCGGCTGCGAGTTCGTGGTCCAGGAGCACTGGACCGAGTACACGGCGTTCCTGGAAGAGGGCTGCGACGCCGCCCTCTTCGTCGGCATGCATGCCCGCGCGGGGATCGACGACGGCGTCCTGAACCATACCGTTTCGGGCCAGGCTTGGCAGAACCTGTGGTTCAACGGGACGCTCGTCGGCGAGACGGGGATCAACGCCGCGCTGTGCGGGACCTGGGGCTGTCCGGTCCTGCTCGTCACCGGCGATCAGGCCGTCTGCGACGAGGCGCGGGCGCTGCTTGGCGAGAGGCTGACCACCGTGGCCGTGAAGAAGGGGCTCGGCCGGCAGGGCGCGCGCCAGGTCGCGCCGCGACGCGCGCGGGAAATGATCGAAACGGGCGCCCGTGACGCCCTGCGCGACCTCACGGCCGTCCGCCCCTACAGGCCAGGCCAGCCCAGCGAGATCGTGGTCGAGTTCACGCGCACCGACGCGTTCAACGAGTATCGGCGCAAGCCGGGGCTGACCGTCGTGGGCGATCGGCGGGTGGCCACGCGCGCCAACGAGTGGTGGGCCGCCTGGCGCCAATTGTTCCTGTAATCTCCTCGCTGGTGACTTCCGACTTCCGACTTCCGACTTCCGACTTCCGACTTCCGACTTCCGACTTCCGACTTCCGACTAAAGGATGCACAATGAAGATCGAATCCATCGAATTGCGGCGGATCACACTGCCGCTGGTCAGCCCGTTCACCACCAGCTTCGGTACGCAGAGCGAGCGGCCCTGCATCATCGTCTCTGTCCACGCAGAGGGCGTGACCGGCTACGGCGAGTGCGTGGCCGGCGACGGTCCCTGGTACTCGTATGAGACCGTCGAGACCGCCTGGCATGTGCTCCAAGACTATCTGATACCGCATCTGCGCGGCTATGACCTCGACGACCCCATGGGCGTCTGGGACCTGCTCGCCTCCATCCGTGGGCATAACATGGCCAAAGCGGCGCTCGAGATGGCCTGCTGGGACCTTGCCGCCAAGGCGCGCGGCGTGTCGCTGCGCGACCTGTTGGGGGGTGAGCGCGACCGCGTGGCCGTGGGCGTGAGCGTTGGCATTCAGGCGTCTCCGGCGGCTTTGGTTGACACCGTGCGGCGTTATGTCAACGACGGCTACGCGCGCATCAAGCTCAAGATCGCGCCCGGCCACGACGAGGCGTATGTCACAGCCGTCCGCGCCGCGTTTCCTGATACCCTGGTGCAGGTCGACGCCAACTCGGCCTACACGCTCGCCGACGCGCCGCTCTTCCAACGCATGGACGCGCTCGACCTGCTGCTGATCGAGCAGCCGCTGGCCGACGACGACATCGTGGACCACGCCACGCTGCAGCGCGAGCTGCGCACGCCAATCTGCCTCGACGAGAGCATCCACTCGCCCGACGACGCGCGCCACGCGCTCGACCTGGGCAGCTGCGGCGTGATCAACATCAAGCCAGGGCGCGTCGGTGGGCACCGCTGCAGCCGCGAGATCCACGACCTGTGCCGCGCGCGTGACATCCCCGTGTGGTGCGGAGGGATGCTGGAGACCAACATCGGGCGCGCCCACAACGTGGCGTTGGCGTCGCTGCCCGGCTTCACGCTGCCGGGGGACATCTCGGCGAGCGCGCGCTACTACGCCCACGACGTGGCCGGCCCCGACTTCACGCTCAACAGCGACAGCACCCTCTCCGTGCCCAATGGACCCGGCATCGGCGTGGAGCCCGATCCCGCGGCGCTCGAGGCGGCGACAACACGGCGTGAGGTGTTCACGCGCGACGGGGTGGCTTGATGAGCGCGCTGGACACAGACATCGACGTCCTGATCCGCGGCGCCCGCGTCGTCGACGGAACGGGCAACCCCTGGTACGACGGCGACATCGCGGTCCGCGGCGACCGCATCGTGGACATCGCACCGCCAGGCCTTTTCCCCGCGGGGAGGGCGCGCGAGGAGGTCGACGCCGCGGGGATGGTGGTCTGCCCCGGCTTCATCGACATCCAGAGCCACTCCATCCTCCCCCTGATGCGCGACGGGCGCTGCCTGTCCAAGATCACACAGGGCGTCACCACCGAGATCATGGGTGAAAGTTGGACGCCCGCGCCGTTCGGCGGCCGTATCGACGACCCGTTCGGCGAGGCCCCCATACGCCTCGACCTCGGTGACTGGCGCGCGCGCGCACGGGGGTGGCGGCGCTTCGGCAACTGGCTCGACGCCATGATCGACCACGGCGTGTCGCCCAATATTGGCTCGTTCTTGGGCGGCGGGACGCTGCGCCAGTACGTCAAAGGCATGGCTATGGGCGGGTGCGACGCCGGCGAGTTGACCACATTGCGCCGGGTCGTGGCCGAGGTCATGGAGGATGGCGCCTTCGGCGTGTCCTACGCCCTGATCTACCCACCCGACCACTATGCCGGGACCGATGAGATTGTCGAGGCCCTCACGGTGTCCGGCCGCTACGGCGGCCTCTACATCACGCACATGCGCTCGGAGGCTGATGCGTTGGAGCAGGGGGTCGAGGAGGCGCTGAACATCGGGCGCCGTGCGGGGACGCCGGTCGAGATCTACCACCTCAAGGCGTCCGGCCGCCGCAACTGGTCCAAGATGCCGGGTGTGATCGCGCGCATCGACGCGGCGCGCGCCGCCGGGCAGGACGTGACGGCCGACATGTACCCCTACGTGGCGGGCGGGACCGCGCTGACCGCCGTGCTGCCACCGTGGGCCTCGGCCGACGGCAAGCTCTTCGACAACCTGCGCGACCCGGCGACGCGGGCGCGCATCCGCGCCGAGGTACTGGACCCATCGGGCGAGTGGGAGCCGATGGGCGCGCTGGCCGGGCCGGAGGGCGTGGTACCGCTCGACCTGCGTCGCCCCGCGCACGCAGCCTACGTGAACCGGCCGCTCGCGGAGATCGCCGCCGAGCGCGGCCAGGACTGGATCGACGCGGCATGCGACCTCCTGGTGGCCGAGGGGCACGGCATCGGAACCATGTACTTCATGATCGACGAGGAGAACGTGCGGCTGGAACTGCGCCAGCCCTGGATGAAGATTTCGACCGACGCGGGCGGGCTCGACCCGGCCTGGGCTACGGCCCTCGGCCCCACCCACCCGCGCTCCTACGGCACGTATCCGCGCGTGCTGGGCCACTACGTACGCGACGAGGGGGTCATCACGTTGGAGGACGCTGTGCGCAAGATGAGCGGGGCCGTGGCCACCCGCCTGGGACTGCGCGACCGTGGGCTGCTGACGCCGGGGTACCACGCCGACGTGGTCGTCTTCGACCCCGCGACCGTGGGCGACCGGGCCACGTTCGCGGACACACACAAGCTCTCGGTGGGTATCCGCGACGTGTGGATCAACGGAGCGCGCGTCCTGTCCGGCGGCGTCCACACGGGGGCCACGCCCGGCCGCATCGTCGCGGGTCGGGGCCGGGCCTGACGGAGGGTGGTATCTTTGTGGAGGGGTGACTGCGTTACCGCCATTGGAGAGCGGAAATGTCAGGGCCAACCTGACGGAGGGTGGTATCTTTGTGGAGGGGTGACTGTTCAGGAGGAGACACGGGGCAAGGTATGTGCTAAAGTAGCGGCATGACAGATAAGAGCGTGTCCACAAATTAAGGCCTTGGGCATTGACGTTCGAGAAAGAGGAACATCGACGCTAACGTCATCCAGGTCTCGGTATGATGGGAATAGCGTTCATATTCCTTGCTCAAGAGTCGGTTGGTGCCCAGCCAGGAGAAGGTCCGTTCGACGACCCACCGTCGGGGCAACACCACGAAGCGCGGTGTCTGTTGGGGTCGTGCGACCACCTCCAACGTGAGTTCCGGCCACAGCGCGTCCTTCCAATCGGCCAACGAAGACGCCCGATACCCGCTATCGACCCAGACCCGACGCAACGATGGGAACAGCTGCCGCGCGCGTTCGAGCACCAGCTGCGCCCCGTCGTGTGCTGAGATCGAGGCCGCATGCGTCACCACGACGAGCAGATTGCCCATCGTGTCCACTAACAGATGTCGCTTCCGTCCCTTCTTTTTTTTTCGCCCCATCGTATCCCGTCTCCTGAGAAACGCAGGTGCTTTGTGCCGTTTGTGAATCCAGGACCGCAGCCGTCGGTGCGGGATCGCGTCCATCGTCCGCACGCTCCTGGTCACGCAACAAGCGGTGGGCCCAATCGATCGTGCCGTCGCGGGTCCATTTCATGAAGTAGTAGTGGACGGATCGGTAGGGGGGGAAGTCGCTGGGCATGAACCGCCACTGACAGCCGGTCCGCATGCGATAAAACAACGCATCGACGACCCGCCGGGTATCGATCGTGCGTTTGCGGCCCGGCCCACCCTCGGGCTGAGTGAAGCAAAACGCGATCCGCGCCCATTGGTTCTCGGTCGTGTCCGTCTCGTACGAACGCATGCCCCCTCCTCATTCTTTCTGTTCTTGCGTGCTGTGTGCACCAAAAGCATACCATGGAGGTCGAAGGTTTGTGGACACGCTCTAAGGAGACCATCGTCGCGTTGCGGGCAGAGTTGTCCACGGCAGACGAAACGATCACGGCACTCATAGTGCAGCAGGCGGGGCTGATGGCACAGGTCGCGACGTTGATGGAGCGGATGGCCGACCTCGAGAAGCAGCGCGCGACAAACAGCCGCAACAGTAGCAAGCCGCCCGCGAGCGATGGACCGGCACGCCGTCCCCACAGCTTGCGGGGCAAGAGCAGGAAGAAGCCCGGAGGACAGCTAGCGCATCCTGGGGCGCATCTGCGGCTGATGGACACGCCGGATCAGGTCGTGGCCGCGCATCCCGCAGTCTGCAGGATCTGTCAGGGGCCGCTCATAGGGGGAGTGGGCGTGGGGATGGAGCGGCGGCCGGTGATCGACGTGCCGCCGGCGCGCCCTATGGTCACGGAATATCAAGGGCACACGGTCCGCTGTCCGGCGTGCCATGCGACAACGGGGGTGTTCCCACCGGACGTGACGGCGCCGGTGCAGTACGGGCCACGGGTGCGGGCGGTGACCGTCTACCTCATGCCGCAGCAGTTGTTGCCGTATGGGCGCACGCGGGAGGTTCTCACCGATCTACTCGGTTGTCCGGTCTCGGAGGGAAGGCTCACGACGCTGGTGCAGGAGGCAGCCGACCGCTTGGCACCGGTGGAGGAGAGGAGGCGATCGCGGGAGCGCTGCGGGCGGGAGCGTTGCTCCATAACGACGAGACGGGCCTATCCATCGAGGGCACACGCTGGTGGCTGCACAGTGCGAGCACGGCGCGCCTCACGCACTATGGCGTCCACCCCAAACGTGGGGCGGCGGCGACCGATGCCCTGGATATCCTGCCGGGCTTCGCGGGTGTAAGCTAGACTTTGGCCATTTAGACGGCATCATATAGCATCTCCCGGAGGTGATCGACAGGGGTGCGGAGACTTTTCTCATATCGGGGTAGAGAGGCGACATGAAAAAACTCCGCGCGCCTACAAATACCGGCCGACCACGGGCTGCGGGCACAAGATGGAGGCGTCGCCATGAGGCTCCACACCGCCCGGGGAAGCGCGGAGGAGCCACTGACAACAGAACGACGCGTGCCCATCATGGTACGTTTCCTTTCGCGCAAATGGCCAAAGTCCAGGTAAGAGCGTGTCCACAAACCCTCCATGCTCAAAAGGTATTGTTTCCAAACCAACGGGGGCACAATCAGTGGTTCCCTGGGCATCGGGAGGACGCGCACCGCCATCGTGCCGTCTGGGGCGTTTGGAGACTGCGCGCGGGCGAGTGCGGCGCGTCGGGCGACCGCTGGTGGACGCAGGATCGCGTCTTTTTTGGCAACAACGGACCTCGTGGTCGACCAAAAGGTAAGGTGGAAGGGCCGTGGGTTTGTGGACACGCTCTCAGCTAGACTTTGGCCATTTGGACAAGACATAAGAGGCAGATTACGCTGTAGGTGTACACGGCGACGTAGAATTGACCCATTTGCGCCGAGACTCCGTCATTGACGTTTGTGAGGCAGACGTGAGGCGAGCAAAGGATGGCCATCACGGTGACATCCGCGTCGTCAAAGTGCTGACGGACGCGTGCCCAGTGCGCGACCCAAGCGCCTCCTGTGCGTCTGGCGTCCTTGGGGAGGGCCCGACCTTACCGTGCTCATGCCGGCCGGATCCCTGCGCGCGGCTCCCTCCATTAGGCGGCCAGAGCCGGCGCGCTCTGGCGGGGTGTGCGGCCTCGGGTGGAGCGGGCTGCGGTAGCATCACTGCCCCGCTCCACCGCAGCCTTCCGTAAGACAGCCTGCACGGTGAGGGTATGGTGGACCCTTTTGTCAAGACACAGGGGAGGGGCACTTTAAGGTGGGGATTGCTCCTTTCTCCCGCCGGCTGGCGGGGCTGTGTAGGTTGTCGTTGACGCGCGGGGCCGCAGCCGGGGCGACGTAGACCTCAGCCGGTGTCTGATAGCCGAGCGCCTGGTGGGGGCGCCGGTGGTTA
>JAABUW010008815.1_pt1 | contig 11666 bp, 13 predicted proteins | sample 5560081 | NCBI WGS metagenome assembly JAABUW01 (sample SAMN10711882, study PRJNA513363) | rock metagenome | isolation source: Antarctica rocks | place: Antarctica: Victoria Land, Knobhead sud | reverse complement strand
CCAGCACGACATCTGGGGAACCGTGCTCGACTCGGTCTACCTACACACCCGCTCGCACCGGCAGGTGCCCGAGTCGTTGTGGCCGCTGCTGAAGGCCCAGGTGGAACAGGCCATCGAGCACTGGGCCGAGCCGGACCGCGGCATCTGGGAGGTCCGCGGTGAACCCCAGCACTTCACCTCCTCGAAGTTGATGTGCTGGGTGGCCCTGGATCGGGGAGCGAGGCTCGCCACGTTGCACGGAGAGGACGACTACGCCGAGCAGTGGGCGAAGATCGCCACCGAGATCCACGCCGACATCTGCGAGCACGGGGTGGATGAGCGCGGCGCCTTCGTGCAGCACTACGGGACCACCGCGCTGGACGCGTCCCTGCTGCTGCTCCCGCTGCTGCGCTTCCTGCCCGCTGATGATCCGCGGGTGCGGGCCACCGTGCTGGCCATCGCCGACGAGCTGACGGTGGACGGGCTGGTCCTGCGGTACAAGGTGGACACCACCGACGACGGGCTTTCCGGCGAAGAGGGCACGTTCACCATCTGCTCGTTCTGGCTGGTCTCCGCCCTAGTAGAGATCGGAGAGCTGCGCAAGGCCAGGCACCTGTGCGAGCGGCTATTGGCCTTCGCCAGCTCCTTGCAGCTCTACGCCGAGGAGATCGACTCGACGACGGGACGCCACCTCGGCAACTTCCCGCAGGCGTTCACCCATCTGGCTCTGATCAACGCGGTCGTGCACGTCATCCGGGCCGAGGAGAAGGACGGCGAAGGCTTCCAGCCGGCCCACAACGGCCCATGATGCGCGAGGAGCGGTACAACCCACCTCAGCAACCTCGAGCTGCTGTGCGGTGGTGGCTCCGAGCATTCGCCTACCTGGCCTGAAGCAACTTGCGGCAACAGAAGCGCCACTGCGCTCAGCCCAGCGCGGCCTGCACCCGGGCAACGGCCTCGCGGGCCTCGGCCGTGACCAGCGCCACCAACTCCCCCGCGGGCAGCGCACGGGCCAGGTGATGGGTCTGACCCGCCCACAGCGCCACCGCAGCCTCGTCCCCAGCCGCCGCAGAAGCCGCGCGCACCGGCTGGGCAGCACGGTTGAGCTGCGGATAGGCGGCCGGCGCGGTGGCGGTCAACTCGTCGAGCAACTCGTTGCGCACCGCCCGCGCGGGACGGCCGGAGAACGCGCGGGTGAGCGCAGTGGGCCGATCGGTGGCCACCGCGGCCCGATGCGAGGCCGAGGTCCCCGCCTCGGGGGTCAGCAGGAATGCGGTGCCCAACTGGGCGGCCCGCGCCCCGGCGACCAGCACCGCAGCTACGTCTGCGCCGTGTACCAGTCCCCCGGCGGCCACCAGCGGCAGATCCGTCACCGACTGCACCAACCGCAGCAGGGCCAACAGGCCGGGCTCATCGTCGACGGAGTCGTCAGCGCCATTGGTGAACAGGCCGCGGTGGCCCCCTGCTTCTCGCCCCTGAACGATGAGGGCGTTGAGCCCGCAGGCAGCTGCCCCAACTGCTTCGGCGCGGCTGGTGACCGTGGTCCACACCTCGGTACCCACGGCGTGCAGCGAGTCCACCATCTCGCGGGCAGGGGTGCCAAAGTGGAAGGTGACCACGGGCACGGGGTGCTCCACGAGCCAATCGACTTTAGCGCGCCAGCCGTCGTCGTCCCACCGCGCCTCGCCCCGGGTGACGCCGAAGCGCAGCGCCCACCGGTCCAGCGCCGCGAGGTGCGCAGCCAGTGCGGCTGCGAGATCGGCGTCGTCCGGGTCCGGTCCGGCCGTGGGCAGAAAGATGTTGACCCCGAACAGCCCCCCGACGCCCACGCCGGCGCGCAACTGCTCGACTCGCTCGGCGAGGGCCTCCAGCGTCAAGTTGGCCCCTGCCAGCACCCCCAGCCCACCGGCGCCGGAGACCGCCCTGGCCAGCTCGACGGTGCTCGGGCCGCCAGCCATCGGTGCACCGACAACCGGGACCATGAGCCCCTCGAGCACAGTGCTCATTTCGGTGCGCTCACTTCTTGGCCTTGTCCCCGGTAGTGCCCTCTGATGACAGCGCAGCCACAAACGCCTCCTGCGGAACCTCGACCCGCCCCACGGTCTTCATCCGCTTCTTGCCCTCCTTCTGCTTCTCCAGCAGCTTGCGCTTGCGGCTGATGTCACCGCCGTAGCACTTGGCCAGCACATCCTTGCGGATAGCGCGAATGTTTTCCCTGGAGATGATCTTTGAGCCGATCGCCGCCTGGATGGGCACCTCGAACTGCTGGCGCGGGATCAGCTCGCGCAGCTTGCTGGTCATCCGGTTGCCGTAGGCGAAGGCGTAGTCCTTGTGCACGATCGAGGAGAAGGCGTCCACGGCCTCGCCTTGGAGTAGGATGTCCACCTTGACCAGCGCCGCCGCCTGCTCACCAGACTCCTCGTAGTCCAGGCTGGCGTAACCCTTGGTCCGGGATTTTAGCGCGTCAAAGAAGTCGAACATGATCTCGCCCATCGGCATGGTGTAACGCAGCTCCACCCGGCTCTCGGAGAGGTAGTCCATCCCGCCGAGCTCGCCGCGGCGGTGGTGGCACAGCTCCATGATGGTGCCGATGTACTCCGCGGGGGTGATGATGGTGCAGCGCACCATCGGCTCGAACACCTCGCGGACCTTGCCCTCGGGCCAGTAAGACGGGTTGGTCACCTGGTGCGCGGCGCCGTCCTCCAGCACCACCCGGTAGACGACGTTGGGGGCAGTGGAGATCAGCTCCAGGTTGAACTCCCGCTCGAGGCGGTCCCTGGTGATCTCCATGTGCAGCAGCCCGAGGAACCCGCAGCGGAAGCCGAAGCCCAATGCCACCGAGGTCTCCGGCTCATAGGTCAGGGCCGCGTCGTTGAGCTGCAGCTTGTCCAGGGCGTCGCGCAGCACCGGGTAGTCCGAGCCGTCCATCGGATACAGCCCGGAGTAGACCATCGGCTTGGGGTCGCGGTAGCCCACCAGGGGGTCGGAGGCTCCGTGGCGGGTGGTGGTGACCGTGTCGCCCACCCGCGACTGCCGGACGTCCTTGACCCCGGTAATGAGGTAGCCCACCTCGCCGACTCCCAGCCCGGTGCTGGCCTTGGGCTCCGGGGAGATGATGCCGACCTCGAGCGCCTCGTGGGTGCTGCCGGTGGACATCATGGTGATCTTCTCGCGCGGGGTGATGCGGCCGTCGACCACCCGCACGTAGGTGACGACGCCACGGTAGGCGTCATAGACCGAGTCGAAGATCATCGCCCGGGCCGGTCCGTCGGCGTTGCCAACGGGCGCCGGTACCTCGCGGACCACCTTGTCCAGCAGCTCCTTGACCCCGGCACCGGTCTTGCCGGAGACGCGGAGCACGCTGTCCGCCTCGCACCCGATGATGTGGGCGATCTCCTCGGCGTAGCGGTCCGGGTCGGCCGCGGGAAGGTCGATCTTGTTGAGCACCGGGATGATCGCCAGGTCCTTGTCCATCGCGAGATAGAGGTTGGCCAGGGTCTGCGCCTCGATGCCTTGGGCCGCATCAACGAGCAGTACCGCACCCTCGCAGGCTTCCAACGCCCGGCTGACCTCGTAGGTGAAGTCGACGTGACCCGGGGTGTCGATGAGGTGCAGCACGTGCTCGGTCTCGGGACCGTCGACGCCCGGTGCCACCCAGGGCAGCCGCACATTCTGCGCCTTGATGGTGATGCCGCGCTCACGCTCAATGTCCATCCGGTCCAGGTACTGCGCCCGCATCGCCCGTGGGTCCACCACCCCGGTGAGCTGCAGGATGCGGTCGGCCAGGGTGGACTTGCCGTGGTCGATGTGCGCAATGATGCTGAAGTTCCGGATACGCTCAGGCGCGGTGAACGTCGTATCGGCGAAGCTGGAAATGAGACGCTCCCTGGTCTGGGTGATAACGGTGCGGGTGGTGCGGTTTGCTCCATGGTCCCACGCGGGCGGACCGGGCAGCCGCACCTGCCGCGACCGGACGTAAAGTCGGTGCTCGTGGCAGGCATCTGGACGATCCTGGGACGGCAGCTCGGCAGGTTCGCGGTGCGGGAAGGTCCGCGCTTGCTGCGGCAGCTGCAGAACAGCCCCAGCTCCGGCGGTGGCCGACCCGTTGCGTCCCGGGCGCTGGCGAGCTCTGACCGGGCCCGCCGCATCGAGTACGCACCTTCGCTGGACGGCAGGGCCGATCCCGGTGAGGTGGTCTGGACCTGGGTGACCTTCGAGGAGGATGTGAACCAGGGCAAGGATCGCCCGGTGCTGGTGGTCGGGCGCGAGGGCTCGGCCACGCTGTTGGGATTGATGCTGTCCAGCCAGAGCAAGCGCAGCGAGCAACGAGACTGGCTCGGTCTGGGCGTCGGCGGGTGGGACCAGGAAAGCCGTCCGAGCTGGGTGCGCCTGGATCGGGTGCTCGACGTGCCCGAGGAGGGCATTCGTCGGGAAGGCGCCATCATGGACCGGGCGTTGTTCGACCGGGTCGCCCATCGTCTGCGCGTCGACCACGGCTGGAGCTAGCACGAGTAGGCGATCTTGACCGTCAACGTCACCGCGAGCAGGCCCGCCACGGTGAGGAACACCCGACGCACGAAGACCGATCCCAGCCGGATGGCCAGTCGGGCGCCGATGGACGCGCCCGCGAGGTTCCCGACGGCCATGCAGGCGCCCACGCCCCACACCACCAGCCCGTGCGGCGCGAAGTAGGCGAGTGCGCCGAGGTTGGTGGCCACGTTGGCGAGCTTCGCGGTCGCGGAGGCAGCGAGGAACGCGTAGCCGATCCAGCCCACCAGAACGAACACCAGGAACGATCCCGTGCCCGGGCCGGCCAGACCGTCGTAGCCGCCGATGACGGCGCCCGTCAGCGCCATGGCCGTGAGCTGTCTGCGTCGACCGAACCGGAGGTTGTGGTGCACCCCGAGGTGCGGGCGCGCAAACGTGTAGAGACCCACCGCGACAATGGCGATCAGCACCACCACGTTGAGCACCATCGCCGGTAGCGCGTCGGCAAACGCCGCGCCGCCCACCGAACCACCGGCCGCAGCCGCGGCCATCAGCCCGGCCGCACGCCAGTCGACCGGGGTGCGGCGGGCGTAAGTGACGGTCGCCGAGCTGGTCCCCACCACCGCCGCCACCTTGTTGGTGGCCACGGCCATCACCGCCGAGCCCGGCAGGAGCAGCAACAGTGCAGGAAGCTGGATGAGGCCGCCCCCGCCGACCACGGCGTCAACCGCTCCGGCGAGGAACGCGGCGACCACCAGGAGCACCAGGACTGTGACACTGATCCCAGCGAAACCGGGCCAGCTCAGTGCACTACTCACGGGTGCGTACGGTATCGGCAGAGCGTCGGTTTGAGGATCTGGGTGCAACGCTGATAACCTTCGTGGTCGGCGCTGGCCAGTTCAGGCTGTCCGCATTCAGTGCCAAGTCTTTCCCAACGCGAGTGATCAGAGGGCGTACGAGTGGCCAACATCAAGTCCCAGGTGAAGCGGATTCGCACCAACGAGCGGCACCGACTGCGTAACCAGTCGGTGAAGGCTGCCCTGCGTACCGCAATCCGCAGCTTCCGTAGCGCTGCTGCGAGCGGCGACAAGGAGAAGGCGTCCGAACTGCTTCTCGCCGCTTCCCGCAAGCTCGACAAGGCGGCAGGCAAGGGCGTCATCCACGCCAACCAGGCCGCCAACAAGAAGTCCGCGATGGCGGGCCAGGTCAACAGGCTCTGAGTGCGGGACCCGTTCGGGGGTGCGCCGGTCAGCCCCGGTGCAGGTCGATGACGCCGAGCACGGCGCGCTCCACCGCGTAGTCGGCATCGGCGGCGGCGCCCTTGACGTCGGCGTTCAACAGCGCGACCACCTGGAGCGCCGCACCAAGGGCTTGCGGCGACCAGCCGCGGGACTGCGCACCGGCTTTCTTCACCTTCCACGGCGGCATTCCCAGCTCACCGGCCAGTCGGTAGGGGTCGCCGCCGCCCGCGGCACTCACCCTGGCGATGGTCCGGACGGCATCGGCGAGTGCGTCGGCCAGCAGCACGTGGGGCACGCCCCGCTGCGTGGCCCAGCGCAGTGCCTCCAGTGCTGCGGCGCGCTCACCGGCGACCGCCTTCTCGGCGACGTCGAAACCCGTCACTTCCGCGCGGCCCCGGTGATACCGATGGACCGCTGCCGCGTCGATCGCCCCCGGGCTGTCGGCGACCAGCTGTGCACACGCAGCGGCGAGTTCGCGCAGGTCCGAGCCGACCGCGTCGACCAGGGCCGGGACGGCGTCCCCACTCGGGCGAGCACCCGCGGCGCGCAGCTCGGACCTGACGAAGTCGGCGAGCTCGGGCGGCCGGGTGATCTTGGCGCAGGTGTGCACCTGTGCGTTGGCTTTGCGGAGCGCGTCGGCCAGTGCCTTACCTCGTCCCCCACCTGCGTGCGCCACCACCAGGACCACAGCCTCTGGCAAATCGGCGGCCGCGCTGACAATGAGGGCGGCGGTCTCTTTTCCCGCCTCGTGCGCCGCTTCCAGGACCAGCACCCGGGCCTCGGCGAACAGTGACGGGCTGAGCATCTCGGCGAGCTCCGGTCCGGAGGTGGCGCCCGCGCGCACCTTTTGCACGTCGGCGCTGGGCTCAGACGCGCGGGTCTGTTCGACGATGCCTGCGATGGCGCGGTCGACGAGCAGCTCCTCCTCACCGAGCACGAGGTGCAGAAACTGCCGTTGCGGAGCCGTTGCCATGGGCAGGATCGTCGCACGGCGGACCGATCACGGTGCCGGGCGGGGATCTCCCCTGGCGACCACTGAGGAGCCGCCCTGCCCGGGCACCAGGGCGATGTCGCCGCGCTCGTCCGTGCGGGCCACGGTGGTCCCGGCCGCAGTGAGGTGCGCGAGGACACCAGCGTTGGGATGCCCGTAGGTGTTGCCCTTGCCCACACTGACCACAGCCACCCGCGGATGGACGGCGTCGAGAAACTGCGGCGTTGAGAACCGCGAGCCGTGATGCGGCATCTTCAGCACGTCGGCGTGCAGGTCGATGCCCGTCTGCAGCAGCTCCTCTTGCGCGCTGAGCTCCACGTCGCCGGTCAGCAGCACCCGTCCCACCGCGGTCTGCGCCGCCAGCACCACGGAGTTGTCGTTGAGCTCGGTGCCGACGTCGCCGCCGAGCGCGGTGGGCACCGATCCGACTGGGGCGAGCACGTCGAGTCGCAGCTGTGGCCACTGCAACGACTGACCGGGTGCGAGCTGCACCATGGGCACCCCGTGCCTGGCAGCCACCGCCTGCACCCGCCGGAGGGTGTCTGCGGGCAGATGCAGCGGGCCTAGCGCCACCGCACCGACGCTGCGCCCGGCGAGCACGCCCTCCAGTCCGTCGACGTGGTCGGCGTGCAGATGGGTGAGCACCACCAGCGGTATCTCCCGCACACCGAGGCGGTCGAGGCAGCCCGCCACCGCCCGAGGGTCCGGACCGCTGTCAACCACGACCGCCCGGTGCTCGCCGACCGACAGCGTCAAGGCGTCGCCCTGGCCAACGTCGCACGCGACCATCGCCCACCCGGTCGCCGGCCATCCCGGGGTAAGGATCTTGGTGGGCACCCAGACCAGTCCGGTGCCGAGTACCACAGCCAACGCCAGCCCGCGTAGGGCAGGGCTGCGGGCGAGGATCAGCACGGCGCCGGTGGCACCGGCCATGCCCAACGCGCCCGGCACGCCACCGGAAACCACCACGGTCGCCGACGGAATCGCAGCGCAACGGTGGGCCACCTGCACCAACCACCACACTGCCGGGCCCGCCATCCGCACAACCAGCTCCCCGGCGGCGGGCCACGTCGGCAGCAGCACAGTCGCCAGCACACCCAGCAAGGTCGCGATCCCTACCGCGGGCGCGGCCAGAATGTTGGCGAGCACAGCAACCAGGCTCAGCTTCGCAGACAGACCGGCGATCACGGGTGCCGTGACCACGAAGGCGGCGAGCGGAACCGCCAACAGCTCGGCAACACCGGCCGGCACGCCCCGGGTACGCATGCCCAGCGCCCACCCTGGCGCGAGCAGCACCAATCCCGCCGTGGCCAGCACCGACAGCGCAAAGCCGGCATCCACCGCAAGCTGGGGGTACAGCATCAGGAGCACGACCGCCCCGCACAATGCGGGCACCGCCTGCTTCCTCCGCCCCGTGACCAAGGCGAGCAAAGCGATCGCGCCCATCACCGCCGCCCGCAGGACGCTGGGCGAGGGTCTGGCCACGATGACGAAGCCCACCAGCGCCGCTGCGGCCAACACAGCGCACGTGCGCGGGCCTGCCCCGACGAGCTGGGCGAGCAGCAGCACCACCCCGCACACGATGGTGATATTTGTCCCGGACATTGCTATTTAGGCAGTGCATCCGACAGGAGACACCACCATGAGCACTACCAACACCACCCACGACAGCAGCTCGACCGCTTGGCTCGGGAGCCTTGTCGGTGAGCTGACCGGCGAGCAGACCGACTCGCTCGTCTGGCAGCGACGTGAAATGTCATTCACCGATGCGTCGACCGAGGACCTCAGGACGACCGATGAGTGCCTGATCGGGGACGCCAAGCGCACGGTCGAGGAGAATCGAGTCCTCGCGTGGGCTGAGCAGCAGCCACGACTTGCCGCACCGGCCTGGCACCAAGGCGCCTACCCAACTGTGCAGATGTTCACCAAGGCCGGGGAGCCGGTGCGCACGTTCGAGCGGTACTTCGACACCCCGGCCGACGGCTGGTCGTGCTACCTGCTCGTTGAGGACGTGCTGACCGCCCGCGGGGTGCAGCGCAGCCCGACGCTGGTGCACGCCGACGGACCGAACCAAGGTGCCACACCAGCGCAGGCACGGGCACTGGCCGCGGCACTGCTGGAAGCTGCGGACACGGCAGAGACGATCTGAGCGGGCGCTGAGAGCGCCGTACAGCCACGAACGGCCCTGCCCTGGACTGCCAGGGCGGGGCCGTTTCGCCGGGTCAGATACCAGCCAAGTACTTTGAGACTGCTACGGTCCCATCGAAGTAGTTGGCGTGGGTCAGCCGGACGGTCTCGATCGAATCTGACCCGATGAGGACGATCTCGATTGCGTCGCTACGACCGACATGCTCCCGCTCACGCTTTGAGTAGGCAGCCAGTGCGCCTGTGGCGTCGGTCCCGAAGTGCACCTCTTCGAGAAGCTCACCCTTATCGTGATCGAATACGAGCAAGAAATGCTGTATGTCCCGTGTCATAGCCTTCCTCCTCTCAGGTACGGCTCGGCTTCGCCTCTTAGCATGGCGATCCTGTCAAGCAGTGTGCCACCTACCGGTTGGCCTTGCTCCTCTAGCGCCATGGCTTCGGAGACTGACTGGAACCAGTCGACGACCTCCGCAGGTCCACGGCCACCCTTGATGTCGTGCCCCAGCCTGCCTGTGAAGCGCTCCACGGTGTAGGCCCACTCGTGCATCACGCGGGTGCGCAACTGGATTTCAATGCGCCTGCCGGAGTACTCAACGATCAGATGTACAGCCCGGTAGCCGGTAGCACGCGGCGTCCTCACGTAGTCGTGATGCTGGACCGGTGGCCGTCTGTGGCGAACACGCGACTCAACCCGGCGCAACTCATCGAGGCTGTCGAGCACTGCCCGGCAACCTCCGATGTCAGCCATGTTCCCGAGCGCCATGGTGGGCTCTCGTAGGAGCTTGTCGGCGATCGTCGGTATCCGCTTCAGGCGCTGCGACACCTCAACCCTGCATTGCTCCGTGGCGAGCATTGATCTCAGTCCCATGTTCGCAGCGGCTAGAGGGCGCGAGTGGGCCGAGCGCCATGCTTGGAGGACGTCGAGCGCGGCGGACACCGCATCCCCGTCCACACCCTCGTTTCTTAGGGCGCTGCGCAGAGTCTTGCCAGCCTTGTTGACCTGACTCTTACTCGGAGCCTGTTGCCCGATTTCCCCCACCTGCGGAATATTAAGCCCCTGGAAGCGGCGTGTGCCCATAGGCGGATGATCCGGGCCGTCCACGGTGACGCGTATGACAACTACCGACGAGTTGGGCATCCTACGAACTGAGAGCCAAGCAACGTTGCTTCGGGCGATCGTCGAGGCGAGCGAGCACTACGCCGCTCCCCACCACCTGCGCGATCTTGCCGAGGCGCATGCGCTCGTCACGGGGTCCATAACCAGCACGAGCCACGCCGAGGTCAAGTCGAACTAGGCGGCAGGCGGGCTCGCTCACGCGGACTGTCGCTGCCAGGGTGGGCCGAGTCCGCCGTCGATGACGTGCGCCCGACCGAGCGACTTGGCGACGTAGGCCAGCTCGGGCGGCAACAGCCTGGTCCAGCCCAGATGCGGCAGACCCTGCGCGGCGCCCCACTCCCCCCCGGCGGTGTGCCACGCGTGCCACGCCGCGGACCGTCGATGTTGCTCGGGGGTGTCATCGGACCACGCCGGTACGGTGCCCGCGCCGGTTGCCCACACCGCCGGGTCGGGACCGGCGAGCAATTCGGCTGGTAGCCCGTTGACGCTCTCGACGGCCACCTGCTTGCGCCTCACGACGCCGACCCCTTCACCGCGTAGAAGCCACGCGCCCCACCCCGGTGCTGCGGACGCTGCTCGGCGTCATCGTCGGGCAACCGCAAGGCGCTGAGCAACCGGGCCAACGTCAACCGCTGCAACCGGGCCTCCACGGCCGCCGGGTGAGCTTTCGGGCCGTGCTCGGTGTCGATCACGGCACCATCGCGCCGGATCACCGCGTCAAGGTCGGCCAGCAGGTCCGCCGTACGCGCTGCTTCGCGTAACAGGGTGGACTCGTGCTCCTGGAGGTCGTAAACGTCGGTTACAGAGGTCCACAGGCCAAACCGGGGGCTTTCAAGCCGGTTGGGCGGCGAGGATTGTTCATGGGAGGCAACCTTTCTCGGGGTGGGAGGTGCTTTTTCGAGCGTTTCAGGCACTCTGAACAGGGAGGGACCTAGGGAACGGTCCTTGCCGGGGTGATCGCTGTGGTGGTATCCCACCCCTGTCCGTTGACCGTGACCACTGGTCGTTGGTCGTGTCGGGCTTGGGCGCACAGTGGTCGATGGTCAGTGATGTGCGGCGGTGCCACCCATGGCGGTGACACCCACAGGGGTTGCGCAGGTGCGGGTGTCACCGCCGGGTGTGCTCACTGGGTGTAGGTCATCACCGAGAAGCCGAACGATGCGAGGGTGCCGGTGATGGTCCACCGCCAGCGCAGTCGGTCGGTGAAGGGCTTGTTGATGTTGATGACCTGTGCTCCCACTGCTGTTGCGGTGGTGAACGTGCCGAGTTGATACCAGGTTGCGCCGTCGAGTGAGTCTTCGACGACCATGGCGAGGGTGGGTGTCGTACCGGCCACCGTGGTCACCGCGAGTTGGGTGCGGATCGTCTGGATGGCGCCCCATCCTGTGATGGGTCCGGTGTCGGCGGACGTGGTGCGGGTCGCCGGGGCGACGATGGTGTCTGTCGCACCGGGCGCTGCATAGGTTTGGTTGGGCATGGTGGGTCTCCTTCGTGTGGTGGTGCGGGTGGTGTGTGCACCTTTGCTGTCTGCTGGTGTGTGCTGTGGTGACAGGCGTCGCTGGTCGGCCGGTGGGTGGCGGGGTCACCTCGGCGCGTGCCCGCCACCCAACGGTCACATCATGTTGACGGCGGCGCCCATCTGCCTTTGGTGCTCGGCGGCCGCCAGCTCCTCGGCGTACACCTCCCGCCACTTTGTGTCCTGCTC
>JAABUW010008812.1_pt1 | contig 11667 bp, 17 predicted proteins | sample 5560081 | NCBI WGS metagenome assembly JAABUW01 (sample SAMN10711882, study PRJNA513363) | rock metagenome | isolation source: Antarctica rocks | place: Antarctica: Victoria Land, Knobhead sud | reverse complement strand
GGCGTGTAGTGGGCATACTGCGTCGAGCGCGCCAGCGCCGCCATCTCGGCCGGCGACACCAGCTGCTCCAGCTCGCGGCCCAGGTCCTCCCAGCCCGGCCGGAACGCCTCGTCCTGGCGGCGGAACAGGGTGTTGGCCAGCTCGCCGGCGCCGAAGCCGACGAAACGCGCGAGCCGGTCCTGCTCGGCCTGGGTGGCGTGCCGGTCCTCCGCCTCGATCTCCTGCATCAACCGGATGGCAGCGAGGTTGTCGGCGGCACGCGCCTTCCAGCCCTGCGCCAGGGCGCGTTCGCCCGATAGCCGGAAGGTGCGCGCCGGCACGCGCTCCAGCTCCGGCTCCGGGGTGGATGCCGGTTCCACCGGGTCCTCGCGGAAGCGGGGGCCGGCGCTGGCACCCAGTGCCAGGCCACTGAGGGCGGTGGTGTCGAACAGCGAAAGGGTGAGCTGGGACATCGGATACGATCCTGTCAGGCGAACGCCGGCCGCCCGGCCGCCTGGTGGGGCGCCGGGGGACCGGGTGCGATGAGGCCCGCCCCGGTTGGGGCAGGCGGAAGGGGGTGCGACTAGGCGGGTGGGGTCAGGGCGCGGCTACCAGGAACCGCAGGACGCCTCGATCAGCATGCGTTCCAGCCGGTCCACGCGCGCCAAGGCGTCGCGGTGCAGGGCGGAACCGGCGCGCGCCCGGGTGACGACGTGATCCCAGGCGTCATGGTCCACCGCGAAGCCGGGGACGCCGGTCGCGGAGACATCGATGCGCTTCAACTCGATGCGGTGGCTGCCGTCGGATAGCAGGCCCAGGTAGGTCAGCGTCCAGCCCTCCTGCCAGGCCGTCCGCAGGTCCAGGTCGGCGACCGGTGAGACAGGTGGGGTCGGTGCGGCCACGGGGGCCGTTGCCATTGTTGTCGTTTCCATGTCGGGGGTTCTCCGTTTCCCGTCTTCTTTCCGAAGACCCCCACCCGCGGGCGCTCCGCCCCGGCCCGCGCAACGGCGCGACCGCTTGGGAGCGGGACCGGAGCCACGCGCAGCCGGGCCGCTTGGCCCGGGGAGCATGGCGAGGACCCTCCCGTTGCGCGGGCCGGGGCGGTGCGGCAGCCCCTCCCTCATTCCACCCTCCTCCCCCGCCCCTCGTTCCGGGCAGCCTGTATGTCCCATCATCGTCATTCCCCCAGCACCAGGAAGCCACCGTGCCGGGCCAGGGCGGCGAGGGCGTCGCTGACGCTCGCCAGCAGGGCCGCGTTGTGTTCGATCACGGACGCGATGGAGTTGCTGTCGCGCTCGGCCAGCCGCGTCGCGGCGTCCTGATGCTGCTGGACGGCCGTGCGCAGCTCGCGCACCGTCGCGTCCAGCGCGGCAGGTGCGAGCACGCCCACCTGCGGCGTGGGCAAGGGATCGGGCGTGGCGCTCAGCCACATGCCGATCTCCACCAGATGCACCAGCACCTCGGCTCGGTCGCCGTTCTGGATGGCTTGCAGCAGCAGGCGGACCAGGCGTGCGGGATCGAACCCGCCAACGGGGTGTGCCATGATGGATGATCCTCGATGGGGGGACGCCCTCGTCCATGCGGGCGGGCGCCGGGCTTGAGTGGAGGCGGAAGGGCGAGGCGGGCTTGAGCGGCCTTGCCGGGTCAGGCTGCCTTGTAGGCAAGCGCCCGGTGTTCGGCGCAGTACGGCTTGCCGGTGTCCGCGGCGGCGTCGCAGAACCGGAACCCGGGACAGCCAGGCTCGCCCAGCGGCCAGCAGCACGGCTGTGAGAGGCCCCGTCTGCAGGAGATAGACGGGACGGGAGGCGGTGCCGGCGTAAGCGGCAGTGCCGGAGCCGCCTGGACAGGGGCCGCTGCCGGCATTCGCACGGGCAGCGTCACCTTGGGCCGCGGCGCAGGGGTGCGAGCCGGGTGCGTGCTACGCCGGATCGGGCTGGGACGTTGCGGCAGATCGAGGCGGTGCGCCTTGCCCACCACGGCATTCTTGCTGACGCCCAGGCGGCGGCCGATCTCCGCCGTCGAGTGCCCCTCGTCCCACAGGCGTCGTAGGTTCGAGATAGCCTTGTCCGTCCATGTCGGGTCGTCGGCTGACCCGCTGCTACGCCGTGCTGCTGCGTTCCTTGCCATCTTCGGATGCTCCTTTCCTTGAACACCCTCCCCGGCGCCGCGGCCCGGCGGCCGGGGCAAAGGCGCGGCGCAGCCGCGGGACCGCAAGCCACGCGCAGCCGGGCCGCTTGGCCCGGAGAGCATGGCGCGGACCCACCCTTTGCCGCGGGCGGCGGGCTGCGGCAGCCCTTCCGGCTTCACCCCCCTTCCCTTCCCATTTCCTCCCCTTCCTCCCCTTCCTCCCGGCCCTTGCGGCTTTCCTGCACCTCCGGTGTAGTCATGCCTGGGATTGCCTATCTCCAGGGCAGCAACCGACTATCAACCCGGCCCCTGCCCTACCCGCATTGGCCGTCCGGCCCGGCCGATGGAGAATGACGACCCGATGGACGACACGGACGCGCCACTGCGGCACAACGACCCCGAGACAGCCTCGGCCGAGACGAAGATGCGCCTGGCACTTGAGCGGTTGGGCACCCGGGCCAGCCAGTCCCAACACGGACCAGGCAACAGGACCAGCGGTGCCGCGACAACCGCCCGCACGGGGCCGATGCCACGCAAGCGGTTCGTGCGCGACGGCGAGGTGCCCGTCGAGCGGGTGCCGACGTCGGCCCGGCCCGTGGGCGACGCCGGGTTCGAGCTGGCCGAGGAGCGCGCGGCGCGGCAGCAGGCGGAGCAGGCCCTGGCCGATGCCCAGGGCACCATCTCCCGCCTGCAGATGGCGCTGTCCCGCGCGGAGCAGGCAGCCCGGACGGCACGGGAGGCCGTCCAGGAGCGCGAGCTGGCGATGGACGGCCTGCGCGCCGAGCTGGCGGACACGCAGCAGCGGGAGGCGGCCCTGGTTGCGGCGGCGCAGGCCGAAGCCGAACGGAAGCAGACCGAGGCCAAGCTACCGCGGGTGCCGGCCCCGGCCAGGGAGCCGGAGCCCGTCAGGTGGTGGCTGCTTCCCACCAAACCGAACCGCTGATACGAGCGGACAATGCCCGTCACAGCAGCAGCCCTTGCACCGGCTGCACATCCGGGAGAGGCGCCGGCGTCCCCGGCATCCCGGTGCAGGCGAGCGGCAGCGGCTTGCTGTGCCGGCCGTCCCAGGTCAGCGACGGGCATTCGCTGAGCAGGCCGCCGCGCATCGCCAGCACGTCCCGGGCGATGCAGGCGTTCTCGTTGCCGCCGCCCGGCCGGCAGCAGGGTTGGCCCGCGCGCGCGGAACATCGCGGACAATCGAGGGACAGGGCGGGATCGGCCGGCCACTCGGCGGCGCAGCGGCGGCACTGCACCGGCCCGGTGGCGAGCGGGTGCTGAACGAGGCGAAGGGTGTGCATGGTGCTCGGTCCCTTTCAGGGTTTCTGAACACCTCCCCAGCCCTGCATCCCGGACCCGGCGGCAAAGGCGCGTCGCCTTCGACGCGGGACGCGCGAGACCAGCGCAGCGGCTCGCGCGCCCCACCCTTTGCCGCCGGGTCCGGGATGCGGTAGCCCTCGCCCACTCCTTTTCAGGGGTTTCCTGCCCCTCCTCCCGTTTCTCCACGCCCTGCCGTCCGACGCCGAACTGTGTTCACAATGAACACAGCCCAGGGCTGGCGGGGCCGCCGCTCCACAGCGGCGCCGCGGCCGACGCAGAGTGCGGGATAGGGTGGGGCGCCGGCTTCGCCTATAGTCGCAGCGTACGCGACCAACGGACCTTGGGGATGTCCCCAATCTCCAGCACCTCGGGTTGGCCACAGAACCAGCAGGGGGCAGCCGGAGAGGAGGCGTGTTGCACGAGGGCAGCGTTCATGCGGGCCTCCCCGCGGCTGGCACGTCGCCGGTGACGAAGGCCCGGCGGGGGTCGCTCCACGCGGCCTGCTGCCGGTCGTAGGCGTGGGCTAGCGCCGCGCCGTCCCGGCCGAGCAGGTTCAGGCGGCTGCTGGGACGGTATGCCGCAGCGGCCGTCAGCAACGCCAGGAAGGTGGAGAACGCCGTATGCTGGCGGCACAGCCGGCACAGCCGGTCCAGCGCCGGGGTCGGCCGCGGCGCCGGCACGGTGTGGATGTCCGTGCAGAACGCCGCCCTGTATCCGAGCGTCCTGGCCTGTTCGCCGGCAGGGCCGATTGCGGCGACCTGCCCCATCTTGCCGCGCACCAGCACGATGGCGGCACGACGGAAGCCCCTGCTCTCCGGGAAGTCGAAGCTGAGGACGTGCAGCTGCACCGGGCGCAGCCGCTCGGCGCGGCGGCCCTGCACGGCATGCCGGAAGGCGGATCGAGACATGGCGATGTCCTTTCAGGAGGTGGCGGGCGGCATGGACCGGTCCTGAAAGTCCGAGTGCAGCACCGGCAGGTCGGCCATCGGTAGCGCGTCACAGTCGAGCAGGACGTACTCGCAGCCGCGCTTCCGCGCGTAACGCATCACGGCAACCAGGTCGGCCGGGACAGATGCGATAGGCGTCTCGCTGGCCCAGATGAACCGACCGTGGCGGGTGCGCCCGCCCAGGATTTCGGCGCTTCGGTTGCAGGGATCGCGCACCGCCTCGTCCGTAGTCTGCTCGTCCAGCCACGCCCAGGTTTCAGGCGACAGATGGCCGCTGGAAGCGTCCAGGAACCAACGGGCGCTCATGCCGCATCCCCATGCCGGCATCGGGGGAACAGGAACGGGCGGCGTGCTGTGTGGATGAGCATGGCATAGCTCCAGACATGCGAAAGCCCGCGCGAGGCGGGCTTTCAGCTTGGAAAGAAGGGGTCGGAATCTACTCGTAAAGCGGGCGTGCCGCAGGAAAGCCGACCGGAAGGCTGGCCGCCTGCAGGACGTGGGCCTCGTAGGTGCCCCGGCTGGTGGAAACGTGCTTGGGCGGGCGGTCCTGGTTCAGCAGCACCAACTTCAGCGCCAGCTCGGCCGCATGGGCGTCAGCCTCGTGTTCGGTCAGGAAGGACCGTGGCGTGCCGCCCAGGGTGCGGTAGATGTCGGGGGCGGTGACAAGCTCGCCTTCGTCGTACCCCCAGCCGCCCTCGGCCGATCCGCCATAGCTCTGGCTGGTAAGATAGCAAGCCACCCAGAACAGCGCCTGCTCCGGAACCGGCTCCGGCATATCGCCAGCCTGATCGTCGATGGCCGTCACCGGAGCGCATCCTGCACCGGCCGTACCGGCACCGTAGAAGCCAGGTCGGACACGAACCCTGGCGCCGCCGCCAAGGCATACAGCGCCCCTGCCAGCAGCACCGCGCCCAGCACCAGGCGTACCTTCATCATCGTTCTCATCCCTGCCATCCTTCTGCTCTGCCTTCACCACTCGAAGACACAGCCCGGCAGCCGCTTCGGGACGGGGGGTGCAGGGGGCGCGCGCAGCGCGGGCCGCTTGGCCCTTGCCCCTTGCGGCCCCGGGCACGACGCGGCAGGGCCTCCCCTGCCCTTCTCTCTCAGCCCTGCCCCTCCTCCCCTTGATCCTCGTCCACCTCGATCAGGCACGCCCACCCGTTAGGTCACTCTGACCCGCTCGCCATCTCCTCGGTGAGCAGCACAAACCGGCCATCCAGGTCCCAGTCGCCGTCCTCCTCCCTGGCGCCGTCCACGATGACGCCCTCCACGGAGGACATGCCGTCACCTGCCATGACGATCAGCCGCACGCCGGGCCGGGCGGCCGAGGATAGCGGCGCGCTCATGCCCGTGCTCTCGTGGACTGATTGGAGGTTTCCGGTGCGGTCGGGCGGGACAGGCCCAGCGCAGCCCGGCGCCGTGTCTTAGCCACGTCGTTCCAGTCGTTCAGCCCGCCAAAGGGCAGGATGCGGCCAGTGCGGACCCTTGCCTCGGCCGCAAGCGCCGCCAGCATTTCCGCATACCGCGCCCCGGGCGCGTCGGCGTCCGTTGCCTGCACCAACATCGCGCCGGGATGGGCGGCGAGCGCCTGCAGTAATGCCTGCAACGCCGCTACCGTCTTCGGCCCCATGCCGCCGCTGGTGGCGACGTAGAGGGTGTCCGCCCGCAGCCGCTCGATTCCAGCCAGGCTCATGGCGTCGATCGGCGCCTCGCACACCGCCAGGCGCGTGGCCGGCACGGTGCTAGACAGCAATCGGCCTTGCAGTTGAAACAGGGTCTTGTCCCCGCCCGCCGAGAACCTGCGGCAGTCCGGCCTCCGCATCTCGATGCCGACTACCTCACCGGCCCCGTTGCGGTGCGCGAACCAGGCGCTGCCGTATGGCCCCTCGCGCAGCGCATCCGCCCGGGAGGCGGCGATCAGCACCGGCTCTAGCAGGGCGCGCTCCTGGGTCAGGTAGCGCCAGGTCTGCGACCCGCGTGACAGCGGGCGGCGTGCACTCCACCGCGTTGCCGGCGGCAGGTCGGGTGCCTTGTCCCGCTTGGCGGCAAGGGCGACCGGGAAGGAGGGCGCGATGCCGCAAAGGTCCCTCAGCGCGCGGCGGACCTGGCCGAAGCTGGTGCCTGGCTCCAGGAACTGCACCAGCGCAAACACGTCGCCCTTCCCGCTGCCGGTCGCGTCCCACCAGCCACGGCCCTCGTGGTTCACGATCACCACTTCTCCGGCACCGCGGCGATACTTCCAGCAGCGCTGCGTGCTGTCCCGCTTGTCGAGCTGCCACCCTCGCCGTTCCAGCACCGTCGCGCAGCTCACGCCGGCCTTCAGCGCCTCGATTTCTCCGTGACGTCCGCTCATCGCGCTGCATCCTTCATCCTTGGATGCGGTCCCGAGGCCACGGGCCAGGGGCGGGACAAGAGCGCGGGCACGGCCCGCGGGAGCGCAGCGACGCACTCTTGTGGCGCGTCTGGCACCGATGGCATTAGCCTAATCATCCTAACCTTCCCTGTTCACCTCCTCTCATTTCCTCACCCGCGGATGCGAACGGCTCCCAAGTTCGCCGCAGCCCAATCCGATGCCAGTCAGCACCGCACAATCGAACTAGCGTTCTAGTATTCTGATGTTCTGGTATTAAAACCTGAAAGCGTTGTTACGTTCTCGCGTTGGGGCGCGGATATGCTGGCGCGTTAAGTCGCTTCACGAATCTGAGCTTATTGGAAGCCGGAGCTGCACGGAGCAGGCGGTCTGAGAAGCCGAACCATTGAGCGCTGGGGGGCTAGCCCACTTGATATTGATATCTTTCAAGCCTGAAACGCATTGACGTTCCCGTGTTTTGGTGCCAAAACTTTGATATGCTGCGACGCCGTTAAGCCGCAACGTTGTTGCGTTTCAAGGTTCTCACGATGAAAGAGTCTGCAATGGCGCAACCTAAAAAGCTGAGCGGCGCCGCCCTTGCCGCAGAGTTGGGAGTGCTACCATCGTTTTCTGGATCACAAGCAGCCACCGGCAACGAGGCCGGACCCTCGCGCCTTCAGGACGCAGGTGCCGCTTCCGCACCCACTCCAGATCACGTTCAGGCCCGGGACGCGCCGGCCTCTGCGCCGCAGGAGGCACCAAGCTCCAAAAAGCCGCAGGGTGGAAGGCCATCGAAAGCCGGCGCGGACGGAATACCTTTGAACGTCAGGCTTTCCCAGGGCGATCACCTTGCACTGGCGCGTCTGGCAGGAGAGATGCTTGTTCCGGGCAGGCCCATGCCCACGGTGCAGGACGTGGTGCGGAGCCTGATCCGCGGGGCGCTGCAGCAGCCCGACACAGCCCTGGGCCTGATCCGCCGGGCGGACATGCCCTGATGGCAAAGACCATCGTCATCGCCGGAGACAAGGGCGGTTCGGGCAAGACCACGACCAGCCATGCCATCGCGCACGGCCTGGCCATGTACGGTGTCCACGCGTTCCACATCTCGACGGACCCACGGCGAGAGATCCTTCCGGCGGCGGCCCGGCGATATGCCACGCTGGATGGGCGTGACCCGAAGGCGCTGGGTGCGATCCTCGATCGGCTGGGGGAGATGGGGCAGGGGGTTGCACTCATTGACGGCGGCGGGGGCCGGCCCGATGTGGACCGCGTTCTATCCAAGGCGGCCGACCTTACGATCCTGCCATTCATGCAATCGCAAACTGACCTGCGGGTGGTGCGGGCCGACCTGGACCGCCTCCCGGACGCGGTAGGCCTCCCGAACCGCTGGCCCACCCAGAAATGGGCGCGTGATGTCGCGGACCGTGAGCTCAGGGAGGAGCTGGAAGGCTACCTCGGGCGGCTGATGTCGCCGGTCCCGGAGGTCAATGGCTACGTCTCACTGCTGCGTGAGACGGGCGCAGCACCCCGAATCAACCCACCCTGCAAGCAGTTGGCAATGCGCGTGCTGGAGCGTATGGAGTTGAGCCTCTTCAGCTTGGAAACGCAAAAAGATTGAAGCGCTCCAATGTTATAGGGTTTTGGTGTTTAAACATATATATGTTTCAACATTGATATATACTGAGGTTAGAACGTTGATACGCATTAGTGCGACAGGTTGCCCGCTGCCTCACCTTGAAATTTGCTTAAGCGGCAGTCCTACCCCGGCAGGTATCGCGAGCTGCTGTCGGTAGGACGGGCATGGGCGTAGCGGCTGGTGGTGGCGAGGCTCGCATGGCTGATCTTAGCCTGGACCAGGTGAACGGGGGCGCCGCTGTCCAGCACGTGGCTGACGTGGGCGTGGCGGAGCCAATGCGCAGACACCCGGTCCGACAGGTCGGCCCGCTGGGCCGCGCGCTTGACGATGCGATGCACCTGGCTTGGGTCCAGCGTGCCGTCACCATCCCGCGAGCGGAACACCACCCCGTGCGGGTCCGCGCCGCGCAGCCAAGCCAGGTCGGTCCAGATACTGGCCTAGAGCACCACCACCCGGGTCTTGCCCCCCTTGCCGAACACCGTCACGGGAGTGTCAAAAACCTGGGGCGCTACGCCGCAAGCTGGATCGCTTGGTGGCCAAACCGTCCGTCCAGCACTGCGGCTCTGACCTGAAGCACGCGGTGGGCACCTAGGGGCGACCAGCGCATCTGCTGGCGCTTGTTCATGCGGGCACTCACCAACTGGTTGACGGTGCCCTCGATCCGTGAGGTCGAGATCGGCTTGCCGGCCCGGGAGCGCTGGCCGTAGTCGATCAACGCCCCTTCGTTGGTCTCGATGTAGGCCTGGAGAGCATGCAAAGTTGTGGGGTGGTCGCGCCGGGCCGCGAGCTGCGCTATCAGCTCACCCCCATTCCGAAGGGGCGGAACCCACCCGATCACGCCAGCACCCCACAAGTTTGGCTCTCCCGCACTTTGCGTGGAGGCAAGAGGCCGCCTGGAACGGATAACTCGTTGAAGGCCTGAGCGGACTTTGCACCAGATGGCTTCGGCCAGCGTGTCATATACGGCCAGGCAGGCAAGTGCTGATTCCATCTTCGGATCAGTCACTTGGTAACTGACGCTGGTGGGACGGCTCCACGCAAAATGCGGGAGAGCCACAAGTTTGCATGCTTCCCACGCGAAACGTAGAGTCCCTTGGTTAGCGCGGCTCTGGCCATTTTCGGTGTAACCCATAAACCGCCCGCTTTGAACCACGCTCTAAAGCGAGGCGCGCACGGTTCCTTCATTCCTCTTGGACGGGGCGAAGGGACCGGCGTTCCTGCCAGCCCGGGGCCAATACCCAGTGCCCGTCCGCTTGCAGGATCACGTCGCGTGTGGGGTCGTGCGAGGCCCGCGCCAGGGCCAGGCTTTCCGCATCCCGCAGCAGGTAAAGCGTCCCTGGCTCGTAGGCTCCGGAAGCCAGGCTCCCTGCCACGTTCGCCCGCAGGGCCGCGACCGCAGCGTCGTCCACCCGCGCCAGGTAGATGCAGTCTGTTGGCACGCTGGCTCGTACCGCAAGGACGCCAACCGTGTCCCAACCGGGGGCGACGTTCGCCGCTGGCGCGCAGCGGATGCGGTCGTAACGCCGGATCGCCTCGGCCCAGAACGGGTCTGAAAGGCGCTCAGGTGGCTCGCGCGCTGCGGCGGCCGCCGCGATGCCGCGTGCCATGATGCCGGGGCGCAGATCCGCCCACTGCACCGCCAACAGGACCAGGAGCAGCCATCCCGTCCGCCTTCCGCCCCATGCGCGCGCGGCCGCGGCGATGGCGCCGAACAGCAGCGCGTAGGCGAGCGGCAAAGCCATGCGCGTGGAATTGCGCAGCGCCGAGGCGACCCCGATGAACCACTCGGGCGGCTCGAACAGCGTCCAAACCCGCCCCGCCACCGCGACCTTGTGCGTCACCGCGAAGGCCAGCAGGAAAAGCAGCGCTGCGGCGAGCGGGACGAGGCGGTGCGGGAGCCGCGTAGGCCGCAGCGCGAGGCCGACAGCCCCGGCGGCCAGCAGCAGCAAGCCGCCTAGGCCCAAGTAGTGGCTGCCCACGGCGTCCCAATGGCCAGTGTCCGGCAAGTCGGGCACCACCGCGGACCAGTCTCCCGGGTCAAAAAAGCCCAGCAGGTCGAAGCTCCAGGTGCCGTAGCTGCCGAAGTCACTGCCGACGCCGGTTCCGTGCCCGCCGTGCAGCAGGAAGAACCCGCCAGCCCAAAGCGAGGCCAGTGCCGCCCCGGGCACCGCCGCAGCCTCCAGCGCCGGCCCGCGCCAGTCCCGGCGGCCGCTGGGCGGCGGCTCCAGGCAGGCACGGCGGGTCCAGTCTGCGGCCCAAATCACCGTGGCCATAGCAAACAGGTAGGAATGGACCAGGGCGGTCACGGCCAGCAGCGCCGCCCACGCCACGCCACGCCTTCCGCTGCCCCCGGGGGCGAGCGCCAGCAGCAGCGCTGCGAGCAGCGTCCATTGGCCGGCGAACGACGTGTGCCCCGTCATCCGGTGCATGAGCATCGGCTGCAGTGCCAGGAGCCCGGCACCGCAGGCGCGCGCGAGCGGGTCACGCGTGGCGAGCCCAACCAAACGCCAGCCCACCCATCCCTGCACCGCGCCGCAGGCGAGCAGCCAGGGTCCGATATATTGCGGCACGTCCAGCACGCCGCGCAGCGCCTTGAGCGGCAGTGCCAGCAGCGGGAGGGAGTCGGTGAAGTAGATGGCGGTGCCGATCTCCATCCCGTAGCCGGGGTTGGCGCCGGGCGGCAGCGTCCAGGGGGAGCGGCGGAAGGAGGTCCAGCCGAGCCAGGACTGGATCGGGTCCACCCCGAGCTCGGCCCAAAGCCAACCCTCGTTCCGCGGATCAAGCGGCCTGAAACCGAACAGTGCGACCGTTACCGCCGCGCCAAACAGCACGGCCGCCGCAGCACCCACCCATTCTCGCCGCATCCGCCCCTCTCCTCCACCGTCCGACGCTGGAACGGCACCGAGGCGGGCTGGTTGTCACGGCCCAGGCCGCACGCAGCACGGCAGAGTCAACAAGACTGCACGGCGTGGTTCAAAACGGGCGGTTTACGGGTTACACCGAAAGTCGCCAGAGCCGCGCCAACCAAGGAATTCCACGTTTCGCGTGTAACCCGGATCTGAACCACGCCGGTATCGGTGCTTCACCCGCACAGGCGCTGACTGTCGCGGCGCGTAGCCGTCTTCGTGGACTGGCTGGTTAGGGTGTTTGCCGGCCAGCTCTCGAAACGGAAGACGCACGCGCCGACCTAACCTGAATAATTCACCAGGGTTGGCGGGCATGGTACAAGCCGTTGATCCAGCGTAGAATGTGGTTCTTGAGGCCAATTCTACGGATCCGGAGCGCCATGCCCGCCAAAGTTGAGCTTATTC
>JAABUW010008810.1_pt1 | contig 11671 bp, 10 predicted proteins | sample 5560081 | NCBI WGS metagenome assembly JAABUW01 (sample SAMN10711882, study PRJNA513363) | rock metagenome | isolation source: Antarctica rocks | place: Antarctica: Victoria Land, Knobhead sud | reverse complement strand
TCACCGACGGCGGAGGCATAACCTTCGACCGTTCGGCAGAAGATCTAGATTTCCTGATAGATCTTTCTTTTCCTGGCATTTACTATGTCCCCTTTCCCTCAAGGTCAGGGTGGAAATGACCCAAATCCGATGCTCGAAAGGTGTTATTACCAGCAGAGGTGTCCTTTCTGCCGGATTTGGTCGGCCTGGGAGGCCCTTGCTGTCCTAAAGCGTACACATATTTCGTGCACTAGCTCTACGATCCTGTGGACTTTGCCGACTGGAAAAGCGGGTCGACTTGATTACAGCCTTCCATAGTCACATCATACCTTTCAAGCTCTATGTCTTTTAGCAAAGGTACTAATCTCCTCTTCCTAGCTCAGATATGAACTAGTAAGCCAACTCTGGGTTCTGAGTCCCCAATTGGAGGACGAGTCAATTTTCCATGACAAAAATCTAATATCAAACTCGAACTCACTTTAGTAACCTGGAGAAGGGAGCGCTGAGATATAGAAAGGCATTCGCCGAAAGTGACTGCTTCGCTGGCTCCCCTTAGCTTCATAACCGGGGTTCGAACTCATGACGAAAAAATTGCGGTATTCAAACCACGCATCAGACTTCACTAACATCGTCTGCTCAACGCGACGTAGCATCCCGGAGGTGTGGCTCGATACAACCACGGAGGTAGATAGCGAAGTAGTCCCATTCGGCTCAAGCTTCAGTAGCCATCTTGATCTTAAGCTTGGCATCAAAGTATTTAGTAGATCTTTGGCCGTGTATTGGCCAAGGGGTCTAGGTGCGGTTTCTTCAACGAATAAAAATTATTGGCTCAATCATAGAGATCACTGCAATAATTGCGTACCGTAAGATGTCTCCATAAAGGGTTGAGGATCCTAGACTTGATTTGAGGGTCTTGAAACCTTCTTTTGTCTGGCCCTTGGCCATATCGAGCAAGAGCATTTATCTCTGCCTTCTAAGGAATCAGCCGTTTGAGGCGTTCATGTTGATATTCGTCTGGCGATTACAACAGGAAAATAGCAGCTACTCACGGGAAGAGCTGCGAATGCCTATTCTTTTTGAGACGAGACTCTATCTGTGATCATGTTAGCACCTTTTTGACTAGGCGAAGGGAAGATTCAATTCTGTTGTGGTATCGGTGGTATTTTGCGAGAAAAGCTCTCTTATTCGCATGGATGGCTGTTGGGCACATGTGGACAATGCGAACCTGGCGTCCGTTCACGTTCGTGATGATGGAGCCAAAGGTTTGTCGCATGAAGAGAGTGAGGATGGGCGGAAGGAGTTTGCTGGCAATGTCCGGGTCGATTTGCGCTCCTGGTACAGGCGGAGCAGCGTGACGGTGCAATGCCTTGGGGTCCGGGGGCCGCAAGAAGCCATGAATGCTCTCCGTATCCACAGAAGTGTGCTGCATCTGCTTGAACGCTTTCTCGTACCCGAATTTCGGAAGCCGCCCCCAAGTCTAAGCTCTTTCCCATAAAAGGCTCCATGCTTTGTGCGCATGAACTTCTCGCTTAGCAATATATGCGCAAACAGACGTACACAGCAAACCCTCCCCTCGATTAAGGCTGTCCTCAATCTCCATACCATCTTTCAAAGCGCCCATCGGTTCTCTACATCCTGGTAGTAACGTCGCTTCAATATTTCGTCAAAGACAACAAAGTTCGTGTATGGTGTTCTGTGCCATACATTGCGGTAATGGAACTCGAGATTTTGGAAACGTGGCGATGGTAGGACTTGATCGGATGCTTTTTTAGTAGATCAGATCAGGATGGGAATGAGCTATTAGAAACTTGCGATTGTAGCGACTGCTTGGAGCTTGGATAAATGGGGAATAGTATTATGTAGTTCAGACCGATGAATGGTGTATTTGGTGGACGGTTACAGCATGGAGCAGAGGTTGGCTAGACGGCTGAGATGGGTCAGTATGAACAGATCAGAGGGATGGCGCTCGTGATTTCCCGCGAGAAGTCTCGAACTAGAATCACGGTTTGCGGTCTCTTTAGCAATCCAAACGAGGAGTGTCTAGGTATATATAAAGTTCCTCCCAGTTCTCCAACATCTTACAGGGGTAAATAATGGTGGATGCTCGTTACCTGATCGGTGTGGAATGGGCATAATTTGTATAATCGCAGCCAAGTCTCTGGTTCCAGTAGCCAGCTATTAGATCAGTGCGCCTTGAGTGTGCCTTTGGAATCTTATTAGACGAGTCTACAGGCATCTCCATCGGTTTGAGGGTTTTTGTGATAACTCGCTGCCACTCTCTACCTACAGCTTCCTCGTTCTGCTGCCTCAACTGCTATAACTGTGCCTCGATCGGGCCTCAACACTTCGTCTCCGCCCGTTGCAGACCCTCCGAGACCAAACGCTGTGTGCCTCCTAAATCGATTCCTATGGAGATGCTTCAGGAACTAGATATCGTAATCCTCAAGAAGTCCTCAACTGTGATCTCAATTTTAAGGGTCCTTTCATCTCTTAAGACGGGCTATTGTAACCCAGCAATTGCGTGGCCGTTAGATTCAGCTCTCGTAGCATTCATTCTGCGATCTTAGTCTGGTGAACTACCCAGCCCTAGCGAACCTGGTCTAAGTCTTCCAGTGGCATTGCGGCTGCTGGTTTCAACAGACCCTCCATTATTTCCAAATGGGTATGTGTTATTTTTTGACTTTGCCCTCCGTCTTAATCACTTTGCTCTTGCCCTTGCGGCTGTATTGAATGGCCTTACGCTTCTTGCGGAGTTTGGGTTCCTCCTTGATGCGTTCGTTTTCTGAACTGGCTTCTCTCTCTTCGGATGCCTCGTCCCCGAACGCGTATGTCGACTTGGTCGATTCGTTGACCGGAACCACATTGATTACCGAGACCAAAATCTTAGGGACTTCTCGCACCCGTTTCTTATCGCCTATCAACTGTGTCGTCTCGAAGACGATCGCATAGTGTTGTTTTGCAGTGGTGGGCTTCGTCAACACAATCGAATCTCCATTCCCGGTAACGTTAGCTCGTACTGCTCTCTTATTTTTGAAGGGTTTGCGCCATTGTTTGGCTCTAATCTTTGTCTCCACTTCTCTAATTGTCTAGATACCTTCGAGGTGTCCAGACCCGTAGGAATCTCCTCGTCGTAAAATTCTGGACGTTCTTTTGAGTCGCTTATTGAGTTGGAGCTAGGGCTATCGCTGGATCTTGATGAAAGGGAATGACTGTCGCTGCCGAAATCTACTATTACCAGATTATGACGAGTAGTGTTAGTAGGTTGGTGGGATGTAGATGTGGCGATCGTGGAGATTGGGGATGCAATAGTAAGATTGGGTGTAAATATTATTGTCGCGCTCGTCACACTAGAAAGGGCGCGAACCATCGATGAATTTAGTAGGCGATTTCCGGTCACTAGGACGTCATTGTGTCCGAGAAAGAGAAGAATGGCAGCCAACTCTCTATAGTTGTGCATGCTGTCGAGACTGTTTGTAGATTGTCATAATATGTGAAAATCTCTCACTGGTGCATTGGTAGTATTTCAGCAATGTCATTCTGGAGGCGGTGAGTGCTTAGCAAGCATGAGTGGTGTAGTCGGGAGATGTTAGGACGGAAGATTTATGTTTCCAAAGTTGGGCTTCATGGTGTCTTCCTCATCTTAGGGACAGGTTGTGCTGAATATGTCTCTGATGACAATCTCAATATTGAGGAAGGTATTATTCGTCAGCACGGTGATCTTGAGAGCGTTTCTCCTCCAGTATTATATATAGTATGTGGCAGATTCCCGCAAGAGTAGAACAGCTCTCACGGCAAGGATCGTCACTGTTATTCCGGAGACAAGGAGTCTTTGGTAAGCACAAGTAATTCAACCAGGACACATTGCCACAAACAAATGATATCGTCAAAATAAGGCTTTTTGATGTCTGCCCTGCTTCGGATCGACAGGTAACGTCCTTCTCTCATCTCGGCAGAAAATCAAAGCACGATTGAGGTGTTCGGCCGCGATTTTGCAATTTCCTTTCGTCCTTCGAATGTTCGTGTTATAGCGTCCTTAGCTGCCATATTGAAGCCTTTCGTAAGGTCTTCTTTGGCGGCTTCTAGATCGGCTCTCTCCTTTACAACTTCCGTTGGCGGCTGGACTCCCTAGGAGGTGGGATTAGAAGGCCGTCAATGTAGCTTAGCGTCAAGAACACGGTGAACATGGTAGTCGCGACATTTCCCGGCACATCATTGTTTGGTGTCATATTGTGTTTATTGCGGGTGTTAGGATTCGAAGAAGTCCGTTCACCCAGAAGAGAAGGACCAATCCATGTCTGCAGAAGGCTTCGGGAGAAGAGGGTATGCCTTGATATGAAGAAGGCTTCGGGACGTCGCAACAGTAGGGGCGTATTTGTACCTGTGGAAGACTTTCAGTGATCGCGAGAAAACTGCACTTGCTGATTGAGAAGAGCAGTTGACAGAAAATGAGAGCTTTCTCTCTACCGCGTATGATATGTTCAAACATGAGTATCTGCGAAACCCTTCAGCAGTCCGAACGAGTCTCAGCTTCATCTGGAAGGGCATTGCTATTCCAGCCGGTGTCGAGATCTTCACAGAGAATCGATGCTCTACGGACAGCGGAGTCGATTCGGCCTGGCTATTTACTTTCTTCAGAACCCGAGGTTTGTTATTTACGCCGGTATCTGGCGCTGGTATTGGAGTCCCAGTTTCGAAGCTTTATCCGAAATGCTGACTTCGCCCCATTGCACGAATATCTTTAAATCCTCACTTTTGCCAGAGAGCAAATCTCTGTCAGGTGAACGCTTGTTGCTTGGGCCCGCCAACCTCTCCGCTGCTTCTACGACGCCCTCCAACATTGGGGCAGGGACAAGAGGGGTAGGTATCTGGCTCGCATTGTCAGAGCTTCGAAGTGCTCTCTCAATTTGGTGTCCAGTGAGACAAATACAGAATGAAGACTTCATAACGATACGGCCATTCCGGTAAATCCATGGCCATTTGGCACCGAGCAGTATATCCAACCAAATCATGGCTCTTGGTTACGCTGAATGAGACACGGACATCCAGCAAAGATTAATATATTGTGCACATGATCCGGGATTTTGAAAAGAGGGATAAAAGCGAAAAGGTCTCTGAGAACCGATGCTTCGGCCTACTATCTTTCATCTTGCCGATGAAATTCCAAGGCCCTTCTCTTATGATTCAACGACAACGAAGAAGCCGCAATAGGGTCGACTGGGTCTCCAGCGCCTATCTTTACTTACTCCCTGTTTTTCTGGAGAGAGTAGCTGTGTGTTTGAATTACCTGACTACCAACGCGGGATATCCAAGAGTTCCAAGTTGTTTGCAACTATATCGCAGTGCTTGCTGGGATTGAATATCTTCATTGATAGGTTGGTTCAACGGCCGAGTTATTGGAGAGCTTGCGGTTGGGGTCTCTAATCGTCCAGAGTCGATCCCTCAACACGGTCGAAAGCCCCATTTCAGGGTCCTTGAACAGCTCATTCAGACCCAAGAACCTGAACCCAGCGATTCAAGATCGATGAACTTCCATTTCAGCCGCTGATTTCCGTCTTTGGTTAAGAAGTTGGTTCCTGCCTTCGATAAGCTCTGTTCGTACGTTTCCAGAGACTCTTACCGTTCCCAGCCTCAGTCTCAACCTCACGATCTATTCGCGAGGTCTGGTCATGGTATAATGGATTCGTTATGCCTCTCCTTCTTGTCAATCTTACAACTGCTTTATGAGCTGACATGTTCCTGAGTGTCTTCTTCTTGGATTTAAACTTCGACTGCAAGTTGTTTATGAGCTGGTTAATCTCTTCAGTTGAATCCTGTCAATTATCACTTTTTCGATTGAATGCTCAGATTCATAGTAAGCTGCTTTGAATCTTGCTTCCGCTTCTTCTTTGCTCTCAATTTTTCGTAGTTTGCTTCACTCTGCTCCCAATCCGCTACAGGCTCAAGCATCTCGTCGCCTGTGTTCTCCTCCTTCTTCCGTGACTCTGTATCACAGAACCTTAGGGGGTTGATGCTACTATAGTGCCAATCCTCAATGATGGCGCCGGGTCGGTCCATGATAGCACGATGATCGTGGAACTCAATTTCCGATTCGCAAGGTTTGGCGAAGGTCGTTCACAAAATCAATTCCGAAAAGTCTCAGAGCGCGTGTTTAGCTGATACTCAAAGGCCTTGCTCCCCGTGAATCGGTGTTTTGGCAAAAGAATTCCACGCTGATCCCCTCGTCGAAAGGGATATCTTACGCCATCCACACACTCACAAGATCTTATCATCGTTAAAGCTCTACACACGCGAGAGACGGGTGCATCACGGCGTGTCCGGCTTGCATGGATTTCTGGCCCGTCTCTCCACAGGTCGCATGCCATCGAAGCTCGAGATTTTGCACCATGTCATTGAAGAACCCGGGCGGCGTGGTGATTTTTCCACGAGATCCTTCCTAGGATCCTGTGATCCAAGCTCCTTTTCCTGTTACGCCAAAAGTCCACAATAGACCGTACATATCCAGCGGTTTGTTTATCATGGGCGCGGCGGTGAGGACTGGGTTGAGCAAAGCTCAACTTTCAATCTTAGATGCTCTCAACTAGTCGGGCTCATTGGCGATCACCCGGTCAAGAAACCCTAGCCGGCCATGCATGTCGAGAAAATCTCGAGCTCTCTGTCGCGCGGCTCTCGCTGTGGATTGTTGGGATAATGAGATCGTTGCTGTCACCGCCGTCTTTCTCGGAAGGTGAGTTATAGTATAGCTCTTGTAAGCAGCCATCTCTTTGTAAGCCATGCCTACTTGCCGCAAGGTCTCGATGCCACTGTGGTAGGTTGAGCAAAGATAGGGTATCTGAAATCAGAAGAGAGGATTGAGAGATGTGAGACTTTAAGATATAGTGTACAGTTTACCTTCCACGGCATCGCACCGTGTATCTTATGAAACACCCAGATCTCGTGCAGAAATCCATCACTAGCCAGGGCATAGAGTCCCCACCATACATCAAAATAACACAAACATCTATTGTACCGGCATTCACAAACTCAGACCGACGAAGCAACCAATAAAGTTCGTATGAGAGTACAGGAGTATATCCAAAGTAAAAGATGGACAAGACATAGGAAGTGCAAAGAGAAAATCATAGCGACCAAGGAAATTGCGGCCTTAAACAGGTAGCCTCGTTGCCAAGCAAAGTTCACAAGTGACTTGGGATGTCAGTATTCAAGTTTTCGCCTCACATCACTCCCACAGGTGAGGAGGTGAGCACGGGAGCCGGTTAGACCGTGACTGGAGATATAAACCCACAAGAACCCAACCCCTCCGTCTTCCCAACAACTTAATAGAACGCCCTATCTCAGTCTTGATACTATCTTGCACCAGGCTTCTACAGCCAGATTGTAGCTGTCCTTGAGCTCATCAAGATTTTGTTCGGCAATTTGGATCCGCGTGGTTCTTTTTTCCCTTCCATCTGCTTGTTAAGAATGCTGAGGTGTAGAAGAATCTTCTGGAGGAAAGTATGCGGTTGTGATTGCGGTTCCCCACCCAAGCTGTTTGAAGGAGCGGAGTGCAGGTAATTGACGATCAAAGACGAGAAGCGTGGAAAGCTCTTGTGGGCTTTCGGGTGCTGCACGGAGAGGGTGATGTATTTGGTGCTGTAAGGACCTGGGTAAGAGACTTTGGCTATGGTGTGAGCGTTCGAAACCTCAACCAGTAGCATGCGAAGGATGAGGTTGTGAATCTGTGCAAGCACCAAAGAGCCTGTTCGTAATGACGCATCCCCTGCTCTCGCCCGCAGTCAACCGAAATACCAAGTGTATACAGCAGCCGATGCTCAGCCTCCAACGCCTTCTTTGCTCATCTCACATCAAATCCCAGACCTACAGTCCCATCAGTACCCCAGAACTCAAAGCCATGCCAACCCCATACATCCCCATTTTTCCCCCTCACTCCCTCAAAAAGCCTGCACCCCACCCCACGTCCACCTCCTCAGCGTATCATTCTCGAACCTCTCCCCCATCACCTCCAACTCCACCCCCCTCTCCCCCAGCACGCTCTCCCCTTGCTGTATCAACGCCGCGCGCCTCGCCAACTCCTTCCTCTCAGATCTTCTATTACCCACTACCCAATCAACCTTCATCAGCCCAACAACCCACAAGCCCCGAAAGCTGGTCTAGGAGAGACGGGGTGGGGGGAATTGATGGGGCGTACATTTCCAGAACAGCAGATACACAACCATGCTCAGCACGAACGCAGCCATGAAGGCTAGCATGACGCCGATTTCTTGCGCGGTGCTGGGGCCGGGGTGGAAGGGGATGTGGGGGATGTTGGCGCCGGTGGGTGCAGACATGGTTGCTGGGTTGAGTTCAGAGTGGCTGGCTACCAGCTGCTTTGTTGGCCGCTGAGCGAGCCAGAGGAGGTCCGGGTTGGGAGGTAGGTGCTATTAGGTGTAGGTCCTGGTGGGTTTCACAGGTCTTGCGCTGTTGACACCGGGAATGTTGCGTAGAATAGCAGGATACAGTCGAAGGAGAAGAAGGGAAGATGTCATGGTCGTCGCAAGGAGATCCATGATAATAATGTAGGAATTAAACAGCGCACCGTCAGGCTACGCCGCTCGGGAGTTGAGGCTCTAGGGAGGGGTATCGAGGATCTATCCAACAGTGGGTGACGTTTTGCTGAGGCAGTTCACAAGGCACTAAGATGCTGCGCTTGGCTGGAAGTGGCTCGGTGTGCTGGAAGCCCTAAAGCTAGTCCTAGATTGAAGTTCCTTACTTTACTCTACGGAAACGGGCAATTATGCTTTCTCGACGTCGTTAGTGATGACTATTGGCTTTCTTCCTTCCAGGATGTTTGAAGCGCCAGAGGAATTATCGAGTTTGGTGTTGACAATTGGTAAATACAGAAAGCCTCAATCGAGTAAGCAAAGGCTCGGAACTGGTCATTCTCAGGCGCTATGACTCGTTCTTGTATCGCTCTTCCGCAGGCTTCTGTATTGCAAAAAAAAATGGCTACCCTCTTAAGCCTCTTGTCGAACTGCCTTGGTCACTGTTGCCTCCTAATTCACATTCACAAGAGTCGGTCTTTCCAATTGCACAAAACATCAATTAACGAGGATCGAAGCCAATGTGAAGCAATGCATCGCCTCAGCTCACCCAAAGGGCAAGCAACACCAGAACTATCATGATTGCCAATAACCCAGCAGCGACGCCCTTCGCTGCTAGCACCTGCGCTCCACTCGTGAATGCTGCTGGCGCGGGCCAGTCTGGTTCACCACCAATGGATGTATTCCCAAAGCCACCCACGGGGTTGCACAACGCATATCCCAGATAGTTGATCGTCCTCAGCTCTTCCTGGCTACAATTTTGTACTTCGCAACCGCAAAGTGTCTCATTGGTGGCTTGCGGTCACACGTAAGCTCGGTTGGCTAGATTCCCACACCCGGATTGGGACAGAAACTGCGACTGGCATGCTTGGGCGCAGGAAGGGAAGCTGGCAATATTGGCCACATCCTTGCCAGCGACTGCTGCAGCAGCCGCTGCAGTGGAAGAGGCGATGGCAGAGGAGACGGAGGACGGATTGACGGTGTTGTTCGAGTAGAGGGGCGCGCAGAATTGGGCGCTGAGGGTCTGGGCTGTGGTATAGTCGCTGGAAGTGCAGGTGACCTTTTCACAGGCCGAGATGATGGAGCGGTAGGTGGTGCCACATTGGCAGGTTATGTTCTCGGAAAAGCAACCCTGGTTAGTTGTTAAGCAGGTGAATTTGTGGAGTGGATGAATGGCCTACGCTATCAGGGAGAGTCTCGATTGCGCAATACTGGGCGCATGGTGGATAGCTACTAAGAAGAGTAGGGTTGCCAACGTTCAGGGCGGTGATAGTATAGGTGAAGATGCAGAAAGAGAGCAAGAAGTAGAACCCATGCTGGCCGATGTGGAGAGCGGTGACTCTTAGGAAATCAAACCCAACAATATTCACCCTCAGCAGGAAGACGCATGAACGACGGACGAACGGGACCAAGACGAAATTTCAGCACGTTACCATCCTGTTATAAGGGCTTTCGTTACTATAATCTCAACCATCAAGCTAGAGAATGTACGACGCAGGAGCTCAGAGCTGTGGGCTGAACGGTACATCTTCGTAGCGTAGAGCGAGCTCAGTGCATGTCTGAGCTGCATGGTCAAGCCAAAGTAGTCGAAGCGCTTGTACGGATTTGTTCGGCAACACCGTCTCTACCGAGCATATTGCGTCCATAGCTAACAGATCCGAGAGCTTGTTCGAGGACAGTGGTAAGTCATGGCAAGCGCACATCGTCTATTCATGAGCCCAATCGATGTTCTTGATTATTCGGCGAGCAGCATTGAGCACTGGTACACGTAAACCGCCGCTCCGATCGTCGACAGTGACATATGTTCCCCGGCCGCTCGAACTCCGTACGTTACCGTCAGGGAAGTTCTTCAGGCATACCATCCTCTCCATCAGCCATTACTCGCTTGGCTTTGACCTGTTACGCGATAATCTTCGCAGAGACGCAGCAGGGGAGCTTCCGGCCGCAGAAAGAGGATGTCCCATGCAAAGCCTCCATCTACCTAGACGCGCATTTGCCGAGCGCAGGAGCTCCGTCATCAGCTTCTGGGAAGCCGAGGGCCAGTATGTTCACTGTGTTGGCCGGCGTGCCATAGGATCGCTTCTGCTATCGCCACAGATGACCATGAAGGTGTGCTCGATGATCTCACATTACTAGTGGGAGAATAGCCTTAGCGGTCCTACGCCCAAGATCACACTAGCAGCGCGTGGGGCGAACGCGTCACCATTTCCCTTCGTTCTTTACATCGATGATCAAAAACAGAATTCAGCAACAAGATACCTACTGCAGCCTAGAGAAAGTAGCAGAGCGCCACTCAATTCGTGAACGAGTTTGATACTCCATCATTGATCGTCCAGAGGACCGTCACGAGTCTGCGATCCCTAAGCCTCAACGTAGCTCTTTGTCGCAAGTGCGCGGCTGAGACACCAACAAATTACAAGATGACCAAAGCGCGTGTACGGTCACAATGGAGAGGACCGGCAGGAAACCAGTCGATGAAGAAGTCAAGCTACTTCGTCGACGAGGACGATCTTGACGATGGGCGAACATTGGTCTTTCCCTTCAGGAACTGCATCTGTGACTTCAGTGACAGCGAGGATTGCGAAGAAGCGGGTCGCGACCCTGAAGATTTGCGGCAAATGGTACAGAAAGACGCAGTGCTAGTCAATGGGGCTCCTTGCATAATCCACGACTGTTGCTGCAGGAAATGCCACTACGAGCGTATCGAGATGCACAAGAAATCGGACTGTGTCTGCGAGCAACTCCTTCAGTTGAGTGGTCGGATATCACAAGGCGAATTCGAAAGGCGGAAACGACAAAATACTCCATTCCTAGCGAAGGGCGAACGATGTCATCACGGAATTTGCTGCGTTGGATGCCACTTCAAGCTGCTGCAGGATGCGGAGCGCGAAGAGCTGCGTGCTAGTATACTCGAAAAAAGGCGCGAGCGAGCACGCATAGAAGAGGAACAGAGGCTCGAGAGGAAGGCACAGAGGGATGCGAAGAGGAAGCAGTTGAAGCGTGAGGCTGACATGGCCGAGGAGATTGAACGGGAAGCCAAGGTGAGGCTCGTGCGCAGAGTCGAGGAGTGGAGGGCCTCTTCGGATACAGAAATGGTCGATCGCACCACGGCTGAG
>JAABUW010008809.1_pt1 | contig 11672 bp, 18 predicted proteins | sample 5560081 | NCBI WGS metagenome assembly JAABUW01 (sample SAMN10711882, study PRJNA513363) | rock metagenome | isolation source: Antarctica rocks | place: Antarctica: Victoria Land, Knobhead sud | reverse complement strand
TGCTAATGCCGGTGCTACCGCTGCCGGAGCCGTCGTTGGCGGCGGCCGCTGCCGAGGCCGGCCCCGCATCGGTGCGCACGTGATGCTGCTGCTTCTGATACATCAAGACAGTGTGGCAGCAGTAGATCGCAGTGACGAGATGCACCGCGCCGAGCCAAGCTGCTGTAAGGCAGCTCATATAAAGAGCCGCCTTTGCCTGCCAAACCCGCCAAAGCTTGACCCGCCAAAGCTTGACCCGCCAAAGCTTGACATTATTTGGCACAGCACCGGCATTGTATCCAGTCCATTCAGACGTGTATCAGGCGGGCGCCAGCGGCGGCGCGTACAGCCAGCGGGAGATGTTTCTGCGGGGGCAGGAGGAGGAGACGTCGCTGTCTTTCCAGTACGTGCTCAATGATGGCGACCCGCACAACAGCATCTGGTGCGCGCCCAGTGAGCTGCGGTTGCCTTTTTATTAAGCGCAAAGCTGTGACGTAGACGCTATGGACCAGGAGCATTTCGAGGCAGCTGCCGCCAATGCCTTTGTGAGGCACCTCCTGAGCCTGACCGCCTCGTCTGTGCTGAAGGCACTGAGCATCATAAATCAACGGCTCCACGTGTGCACATGTATCACACAGATGCGCTCATACAAAGTGGCTTTATGCGTGCAGGCTGGTGGCCCTCAAGAACATATTCTCGAGGCAGCTGCCCAACATGCCGCGCGAGTACATAGCGCGCCTCGTGTTCGACCGGCGGCACCGCTCCGTCGCCATCGTGCGCCGCGGCCGCGCCGTTGTGGGCGGCATCTGCTACCGCGCCTTCCACGAGCAGGTGGGTCAGAACTGGGGGCCTGCTCAGGAGTCGGACCAGTCCAGGAACAATGCGTTTCAGCACGCAAGTTCGCTACACTCGCGGCCGTGCAGTGTCGTCGGCCTCTGCTGCCGCGCTGATCACGAGCAGGTGTGGATTATGCTTTAGCAACTCTATGCAAAAACCATGAGAGTATTCTGCTGCACGGCCGCTGCATTCCTGCTGGGACCAGCCAGTCCAGTGGTGAAGCTACACAGTTGATGTGAGTAGCAGCATATCCTGCTCACATGCGTAGCCTAGTCCCAGGAGCACTCTTGCACAGCCAGAGGCTGCTCGTTGCGACATCACACCCGCATCGGCTGACGGCAGCACGGTTACTGTGCAGGGCTTTGGTGAGATCGCGTTCTGCGCGGTCACAGCCAACGAACAGGTCAAGGGCTTTGGCACGCGCCTCATGAACTACACCAAGGTGCGCCCTTCTATGTTCCTGTTTTGCCCTGGCGCACTTTGAGCATTCACACGTGAACACGCAGCCGTCATAGGCATCGCTGGTTGCTTCGAAGCGCTCTGCATGAGGTGGCCAAAAAGCCTGTGAAGGCTCATGTCGCAAGCCAACAGCCAGTTTCGTTTGTTTGGCGCCAACGCAGGAGTATGCCAGGACGAAGGGCCGGCTGGGCGCCTTCCTGACGTACGCGGACAGCGCGGCAGTCGCTGAATTTTTGCTTTGTTATGCTTCAAGTAAAGAGTCAACTCGTCTGTCACAGGAGAGCCAAGGTAGAGGGCCGGCTGGGCGCCTGCCGGGACGCGGCGGTCGCTGGAATCTTTGGTGATGATTATGATGATACATATGTGCTGTAAAGAAGTCAATACATCTGCCACAGGGGTATGCCAAGACCAAGGACCGGCTGGTCGCCTTCCTGACATATGCGGACAACGCGGCGGTGGCCATAGAATCTGTTCAATGTGCTATGGCATCAACCGTGATGCGACCTCATCTGCCACAGGAGTATGCCAAGACCAAGGATCGGCTGGGCGCCTTTCTGACGTATGCGGACAACGCGGCGGTGGGCTACTTCAAGAAGCAGGGCTTCACCGCCACCATCAGCCTGCCCAAGGAGCAGGTGCGAATCTGTGGCGGACTCCGCAGATTTGAGATGTAGGAATGTCACATCCATCGACAAGGCTGGGTTGCCACCATCAATTTGCCCTAAGGCTCTTGTGTGATTAGGCGGGTGCCCTGACAGTCCAGGAAGACTTTATCTGCTATCAGCAGGCGTGTACCGACCCCTAGTCAGCAGCATTCAAAACGGACTGCTGCGAATGCTCCTTTAGGTTTGAATTATCAACGTACATTGCGCCGCGTACCGCCTATCTGCGCGGATTCAGTCTGTCGCGCAATATCCTGTACACATTGCAGAATAGTTGCGTGTTGAGCGATACAATGCACCGCTGTGGCTGGGCTGGATCCAGGGTTACGATGGTTGGAGACGCATGGAGTCCCTCGCGCCTGTTGGCGCGCATGCCCGCACCGCGCCATCGGCTTTGACGCTGACCACCTGAAGCTGACTTGTGTTACATAACTCTGAACTGCAGTGGCTGGGCTGGATCAAGGACTACGACGGCGGGACTCTCATGGAGTGCCGCCTCTCGGCGCGCATTCCATACACCGCGGTGCCCGCGATGCTGCGCGCGCAGCGGGAAGCGTTGGACGCCCGCATCCGGACCCTGTCGCGCTCCCACATCGTGCACCCGGGGCTGTCGGCGTTCGCCGGCGGCAAGAAGGGGCCTGTCGCCGTGGGCGACATCCCAGGTGGCGCTCCTCCTTGTCGAAACAGCAACAACAAAGGGCAGGAACAAATTGCGGTAGCTCCAGAATGCTGTGCCCCATTTCAGCGGGAGGCGCTGGACGCCCGCGGTCGCACCCCAAAACCCTAAAACCCTGTCTCGCACACCTATCGTGCACCCTGGGCGTTTTCTGGCAAAGCGGCAAGCGGCAAGCGCGGCCTTATCGCCGTCGCTGACATCCCAGCTCGGTGCCTGCTTCTGTCTGGTGCCCTTCGGAAGCCCCGCATCCGCACGATGCTGCGCTACCACATCGTGCAACCCTGCTGCCCGCGTTCATCGGCAGCGGGTAGGGCAGCGGTCACTGTCGCTGACATCCCAAGTGGGCGACCTTTATCGTGAAACGTAGGGCTTCATAGCGTTGAACACGGAGGAAAAAGCCACTCGATGCCCGCATCCGCATGCAGTCGCGCTCCCGCATTTCTCACTCGGGGCTGCCGGGCAGTTGACACAAGAACAACAACTCAGCAAAGTTCAGCAAACACGGATCCCTGCCTGCCAGGTGTCAGGGAGGCAGGCTGGGCGCCAGAGAACGAGGCCCCGCAGCACTGCCGGCTGCCGCTGAAGGGACTTGATAAGGAATGCACGAGATCATGAACAGGACAGGACAGCTGTTTGGTGCAGCCACGATAGACATCAAGTCGGCAGGGCGGACCCCGGAGGACGCTGCCCCGCCGCCTTGCCAGCTGCTGCTGGAGGGACTCGAGAGGGAATGCAAAAAATCATGAACACGAACCAAATGTACATGAACCAGATGAACATGAACAAGCAAGCTGTTTGGTGTTCCCAAAATGGGGAGGAAGGAGGTGGACGCCCGAGGACAAAGCGCCGCCGCCGTAAACGGCTACTGCTGGATAGAGCAGACATGAAACATAAACAGGAACACGAGCACGAGATAGCATTTTTCCCGTTTCGCTGGGCAGGTGTTACGGAGGCGGGGTGGACCCCGGAGAATAAAGCGTTGCTGCCAGCCGGCTGCTGCTGGAGGGTGGCCAGGAGATATAATCGGACAGCAACACGAAAGGAAGCAGTTCTTTTTGTTTCTCGACAGGCGACATGGAGGCAGGGTGGACCCCAGAGGATGAAGCCCTGCCCCCGTTTCGGCTGCTGCTGGAGGGTTACATCCGAACTGAAAGGAAAGTGGAGTGGGAAGCACATGGTTTCGCCTGCTGGAGGACGAAAGAAGGCCATCGAACTCCCATCGAAAGGGGCTCACCTGGGATTGCTCCTGTGCTCTCTCAGGCGTGAAAGCGGCGGGGTGGACGCCGGACGACGAGGCCCCGCCGCCCTACCGGCTGCTGCTGGACGGGCGCGCGGGCGCGCAGGAGGCGGATGTCGGGAACCTGAAGGCGTTCATGGGCGCATCGTTGGCGGCGGTGCGAGCGCACGCAGACGCCTGGCCCTTCCTGCAACCCGTCTCCAGGGCGGATGTCCCAGACTACTACGACATCATCAAGGTGCGCATACTTTTCAAATACTTACGTAGTGATTCATACTAAGTAAAGCGGGGTCCATGGGAATCTAAGGGCCTTCACGGGCGCGGCTTCGGTGGCGGTGCGGGCGCATCCGGACGCGTAGCCCCTCCTGGAAGCCAGTCCCCAGACCAGACCTCCCAGACTGCCACGACGTCAAGGTAGGGTTTTCGAGTGAAAATGTGCAGAACTCCACAACGTACAGAACTCCACACATTCGATTGCGAGCATTGGAAGCATAGGGCGCGCTTTGCGCCAATCCATGCCTCCTTGAAGCCGGTCTTCAGGTCGGACGTCCTAGACTACTACGACATGATGAACGTGCGCCGCATTTGCAGATCCAACCCCTGCAAACACTTTTTCCTTGCTGGTCTCAAGCTGGAGTGTCTCTTGACAGGGCGCGGGACCCCATCGGTTTGCACCCAGTCGGTGAGCGACTTGGAGCCGGTCGCCTACGGTTGCCCGTTAGGGTGTTGACTTTGGATCGACTTCACTTCATGATCACAGATGATTTGAGACTCTGGGGCGGGCGTGCAGGATTTCGGCGAGCCACCATGGTCGACGAGCGGCTGGCCGCAGGTTTCTATGGCAGGCCGGACAGTTTATCACATGCGCATTGTTCATAAAACACACCACTTCACACGTCAGAGCCGGTTTCGTGGTGCTTCCCTCGTGACAAGGATCCCATCGACCTGCTCAACTGTTGGCGAGCGGCTGACTGGCGGCTTCACGGCAGCCTGGATTCCGAATCAGGATCAGCAACTGCATGGAGTTTGTTTCTGAACTTCACAGGACCCCATCGACCTGCGCGGCTAGCAGCTCGCTGCCACGGCTTCCAGGAGCCTAAGATGATGATCAGCCCTCACCTGCCACCAACATCATTCCGCTGCCAAAGCGCAGGATCCCATCGACCTGTCCACCGTCGGCGAGCGGCTGGCCGCCGGCTTCTACGGCAGCCTGGAGATGTTTGCGGCGGATCTGCGGCGCATGTTCGCCAATGCGCGCGTGTACAACGCGCCCGAGACGCACTACTTCAAGATCGCAGGCCGCCTGGAGGCCTTCTTCAACGAGCACCTCGCCTCGCACCTGGTCATGGACTGAGAGGAGATAAGGGGATTTTCAAGGAGATAGGGTATCTAACATCCCCTGCAAAGAGTGACTGAGCACTCGAAACAGTGCTGGGGTTCCCTGTCGGCGGCGGCAGCAGCTGCTGCCGCCCATTCAAACGAGCGTGCGGCGCCGCACCTGGCCAAGAGCTGATCCTGGCGGCCATGAGCTGAGCGGCAGCTGCTTCGGGTTCAGTTGAGAGGGACGGTGTGGCGGCGGCGGCCGACGGACATTGCACCAGATGACGAACTTCGGAAGTAGGTGTGTGACATGTGGCAGTGTGGTTCGGAATGGCCGCTAGATTTTCGAACGTTGGCATGGGTCCTGCGGCTTCACATTGGAGTTCACATGCTGAGACGGTTGACTGTATGAATCGCCAGGACATCTGATTGTCAGCGCCATCCTTGACAGCCTCAACTCAAAAACTCGCTCATCCAACTGCGCTCCGCTGCACCGCTGCTCCGCTGCTGAAACCCCATTTGCAAGTAGTCTTGAGGTTTTGATGTCAGCTGCCTAGTAGTCGTCACCGCGCGAAACCACCTCCTTGCGCGTTGGGTGCAGGTACAGGGTGTGCTCGAACTGCGCGATGTAAGAGCCCTTGATCCCGCACAGCGGCGGCAAGGCGTCCACGATGCCCGCGTCACACAGGTTCTTCAGCGCCATCCCGTACTTGCTCTCCCCCACCCGGTCCAGATATCTGCACCATTTGCGACTGCTGGTGGTATTCTATTTCGTTGGTTCGATCCGCGTGAGCTGCTGCAGAATTGGAGCTGCAGAAGTCACAGTGTGCCGGCACTTGCCTCACATAGGGAAACAGGCGTGGCGAGAGACATGATGTAAAAACAGAGGCTGAGGCAGTGCGGGAGGCAGGGAGGCGCCCCGCACCGCTTGCAGAAGGCCAGGGTGCCGAAGTTGCGGTCGATGATGGCCAGCAGCTGCTTGGCGCGCGGCAGCCGCAGCGGCACATGCCCCACATCGAAGTTCTTCATGTAGTGGCTGCACTCCAGGTCCTCCCGCACATAGCCCTTGCCTGTGTGCGCACATACACTTAAGTTTCAGGCGATTTTTCCGACAAACAAAGCGTCTTGTCCGAAGGGTGTACTGCGGCACAGGATCAAGGGCCCTGCCTGCGCGCATGCCGACTCGATGTTTCTGGGATTTTGGCAGCAGCATTATAGAATCTCCAAGGCGTTCTGCGGCACAGGCGCTCGCCACCACCGCAATGACAGCCTCGTCCACGCCTCGAAGTGTGACCCTCGAAAACATGTAGACTTTTACGTCACCTGTGGAGCCGAAGGTCTCGATGGCGAAGAACTCGCCCTCCTCCATCTTGGTGGCCTCGCCGCCCTTGACGATGGGCACGCTCTTGCCGGCGTGAATGCAGTAGGGGCTGATGGAGTGCCCGTTCAGGTTCCGAATGCACTTGACCTGTGTTGCGCAACAAGGGGGCAGGTCAAGCCGTGGGGAGACTGCGCTGCCGTGACTCCGGCTGCAGATCAGGAACCAAGCAATGCCGACGTTGAAATACCTTAGACAGGCAGTTTTGTTCAAGGCATACATGAAACTCTGGCGAAGCTCTGTCGGAGCTGGCTCGCCAGCAGGTCAGAAGCGCTCTGGTTCAGCGGCAGACCTGGCATCGTCTAGTGTGAGACTGTTGAAATATATAGAAGCAAATGCACCTGGTGGGTGCGGCCGTCCAGCTCAATCTCGTAGGACTCCATGACTTCCTGCACCGCGGCGCCGATGTCGCACAGCCGCACATCCACGCCCGCCTCCCGCACGCCTGCCGAATTCAGACACGGCATCTGACTGTTGCACTACACTTCCTCTTGCCGGGGTAGGTGTCTCCAGCACTTCTGATGAGTATAAACAGGCGCAAGCAGGCTACACTTTGAGCGGGGCCCTGGGCTAGCCCTGTCAGCAGCTGTCACATCAGAATCCTCGACCACAGACACCATGGGGGCGGCACGTGCACTTTTCCGTCATGGAGAGAGGGGTTTCGTAGAGCACCAGTGTCGGTGGCGGCCTGCACAGCGGCGAGTAGCGGGTCGTATTTGGGGTTGAAGGCACCCGTGAAGGCGGAGTCGATGATGCGGCCCTTGATCTGTGTCCCGAAGTCCAGCTTCATCACGTCGTCGTAGCCAAGCACCGTCTTGTCGCCTGCGAAAACAATAAGTGAGGTCGTTCAGCACGAGTTGCAACGGCGGCAATTGGCCCGGGTCCGGCCGGATGGGCAGCTTTGCAGCCTCACCCAGCTGCATTCTGCTGCGTTCTTGCCCACAGGCTGCGAGCTGCACCTGCCACAACCAGAGCACGCTGCAGCGCCACACTGCAGCGTGTGCTACCCATCCACATTGCCCCACACGAGCTGAAAGGCTCAAAATATGATTGTCAAGCAAGTATACTCTCCCACAGAGCAGCAGGAAAACCTGCATTGGGCGTCCAGTGCGCGGCGACGTGGTTGAGGCTGCAGCCGGTGGGGAAGGCGAGGCCCGCGTCCAGGCCGTTCTCCTCAATGAGCGCCCGCACCGAGTTCTCCAGCGTCTCGCACAGCTCCACCATGGGGATGCCTGGCTTCGCGATCGTGCGGATGTACTTCCGCACCTGCCGCGCGAGAAAAAGGGGGACACATAAATCGAGAGGAAGTCCAGCACAGCTCCACCATTGGGATGACCAGCTCTGGGTGTACTTCCGCACCCGGGGCGGGGTGAATAGCGTCATGCAAGAGACCATTCGTGCGCCACGGGCAGTGCATCAAGGTGTAGAGTTGGCGAGGGGGACCCTTTGGGCAAAACCTCCTTAAGCAAGCTCATGTTGACATCAGCATCATTAGGTTTCCAAGCTGAACCTGTTCGCATTCTCACCTGCCGGTGCACCTCCGCACCCTGGCGGACCTCGTTGATGATGTCCATGTTGGACCGTTCCATCGCCCGCTTTTCCTCATTTGTCTCCCGCCACCGCTGGCTGCCAGCAGCCAAGTGCAGAGTCGGTGAGATTGTCATGGCGACTACCAGGCTCGCCTCTGCATCTGGTCTTCGGCGAACTGACCAAGCAGAATTAAGCACCCTGGGATTCAATTTGTCGAGTCACAAGCCATCATGCCAGACCGCTCACTCGTTTTTGTAGGGCTGCCACTCGCCCTCTGGAAAGACGCCGTCCGGGAACAGCGCCGCGAGCGGAATGCTGGGAGGCTCTGTCTGTTTCAGCGCCTTCTTGCCTGCGAGACAAGGGCATCGTATTCGGTTTGAATCGCTATGCCATGGAGATTGCTGCAGACTCTCAGACGGTGAGACAAGACAAGCGAAATCCAGCTCACCCTTCTTTTTCTTCCCAGATGATGCCGTGCTGTTTGCCGCATTGCCGTCAGCTGCCGGGCCGCTGCCTGGTGCTGCGTCGGTCGCATGACTTTTAGTGCCTAGATGCAGAACGAGTTTCAATGAATCTGTGAATTACTCAGCAGTCTGGCACCCCAAGTCAGCGTCTCCCAAGTGCACCACTGCCGCAGGGTGCAATACCGCCTACCTGCTTCGGCCTCCTCGGCTGCCTCCCGAGCTGCCTTGGTTTTCGCCTTTGCCTTCTTTATTTGCGACTTTGACATGCCCGCATACGCCTGCAAGCAACAAAGCATTGTTCATTGGCATCGCAGGCATCTTGCAGTGCATGTTGTGAGAGCCACAAAAGCTCACCTCTGCAGGCGCGGCACCCGCATCTCCAGCATCTACGTCTGCCACATGCTCTGCGATAGAGCGCTCTGCGGTGGCCACCGCTGTGTCCGCTTCGGGACGGAGGGGCAACGACGGCATGATGTTGCGACAAAATTTGAGTTACTTGAGCGGCCGCGGGACGATGCAGCCGGATACAACTCGCTTGCTATGCGAAACGTCGGCATGTGAAAAGTTGAACTTTGAAAGTTCGACGCCTCCTGCACCTTCAAGAGGCATCTTCGGGCGTGAATGAAGCCGCAGGACTTCAAATCGCTACTTGCCAGACTAATGTCAGACAAGTCACGTGGCTTCCCACCCCTGGTGCAATCCAGTGCCCAATCTTTCGCGCAGAACCGCACTGACATACAAACAGATAACAAACAGGTTAGGCCGCGGGAACAGGGAGCACAGTGGCGCCAGCAGTGTGGGCGGCGCCTCTCGACCCGGTGGTAGGAGGGGACCCGTCGGGAGCGCTCGAGGGGCCGCCGCCGCCGCCTGCCGCGATATTCGCCGCGGCGGCAAGCGCACCCGTGTCGGCCTCTTCCGTCGGGAGCTCAAGGCATGGACGCCGAATCTCGATGCTTTTAGGAGTCCTGCGGATGCTCTGGATGCACAGTTCAGCCAGTAGAGAATCCACTGCAGCGGTCGTCATGCCCAGGTAGAACGGTGGCGCTCTATAGCCTCATCATGCCGGCGTCATGCCGGCGCCGCCGACGATGAAGGGGTGATTGCACACCTCGCCCCACTTATCCCGCAGCTTGGCGGCCAACGCCGCATGCTGCTCAACAGGCTGTGGCACTAGAGTATGTACACCTGAGTCATACGTATACTTGACCAGAACATATGTGGGCAGTTTTTGCCGGCGGGGTTCCCGATGCACTGAGGCGGCCTGCGTGCGGGGCTCAACGTCAGTCCACATCGGGGAGGTCCCTAGGCTGCCTCGTTTTAGGCCCCGCCACAATGCCGTGACTGCATGGTTGTGCCTCACTTTCATGATCTGATTGACACTGGCATTCGTGCACTCATCGTTCAAGTGCATGGTGTTCATTGTCCGTCGCCTTCCTGCACAGCGGGCACAGTACCTTTACTTTCGGAGCATTTTTCGGAGTCCACGTGGCGTCTTTGCACCTGATGTGCAGTCGATGCGCGCAGATGACGAGTGCGTGCCTCAACTCCATCGGCGTCAGGCTGTGATGCCACCAGAAGGCATTGTTGGCGCGGATATGAACACCGCCTTCCTTCTCCAGCAGGCAATTGATCTGTTACAATACAGACTGCTCTGGGTCATTTAACACTTGAGATGCTTGGTCGCAATTGCTAGCGAATGTTCATGTGCTTGTAGGTTGTTGACGGCCCACTTTGTCCGCGGGTCGGTTGAGTCGCCCCTGGGATGTAACCTTGCTTTGTAAGTGATCCAGTGCTGGCTCCGGCCTGGTCGCCCTGCACTATTGAAGACATACGCATTGCAATCGACATGCGCCCTGGACGCCAGCTCATCTGCCCTGGTGTTGCCGCGCACATCCACATGTGTGCGCACCTTCAGCAACGCGAGGAGCCTAACCCATGACGCAATCATCTGTGCCTGCTGCAGCACAACTTCCCTGTGCTTGCGCATCTTCATCTGTTCAGGCCTGTTCAGGCCCATCAAAATGAGATCAATGGTCATCGTGATCCTTTAGTCCCATGCCGACCGATATTTCCTCTGACTCCAGGAGAACCGTTTCGGTGACGGATGTGTTCCACTTACTGCCGTCCGTATCTTCGGATCAGGGGACCTCCGCAGTGGCGTGGCAGTCATGGACACAACTAAGTCCATACACATGTCAATCACTGACCTGAGGCTGGCCACTGCAGGCGGCTCGATGGCGCGGCGGAACGCAGAGCACAGCTTGTCACTGCGTGCTGGCGGGGAACGGCTCCGTTCCGCTGGACGTTGCCGCTAGCCGTCGCACCTTCCACCTTATCCTGCACGGTCTGCAGCTCGCTCCTGTAGCAGTCGTGAAGCACTTGGAGCATTAGCTGGCCTCGCCAGTGACGATTAGGGCTTATTAGAGCGCACCCTGCAGTGATATGGATTCCTGCATTCATGTTCTGACTCTCAGCTTCAGGAAAATCGTCTGGAGTAGGGTGTGGTTCCACGACGCCATAAACAAACATATGGGACGGACAGCGTGGTGTTTGATAAACGACGAGCTCTGCAGAAGGCACCAATTTTTGGATGCAGCAGTTGCTTCCGCTGTTTTGCAAGCAAAATGATACACCACGATCTTGCATGGAGAAAATCCATTTCCTGTGCAATGGCAAGTCGTCGCGTCGGCGCGTGCTGTCGCCAGTACTTAGCCCGACAACAGTTACAGCAAGCAGCTGCTATCTCCTCCGCACTCAGCCCGACTTCTTTGTGGGCCGGTAGCTCGCGTCCAGCACCTGCAAGGAACACCGACGAGATGAAATGGCGTCATCGTCTTGGTGCCCAGAATCTGTCGACCTTGCTAACGCAGATATGCGTCTTTCAGGTGATCTGCTGGCAGCACGATGCGCACATTCATCCTTTGGCCAACACTTCGTAAGTGATTGCGTGCACACCTGATTCAGGTCGAAGTCGGGGCGCGACGCTGTTGTGATTGGACATGAAAAGCTTCAATTGATGCACATAGGACCCAGTGGTCCTATATATACAACAATTCCCCCCCACTCAGCAACCGCACGTCCCGGGCGGCTAACTCCGCAACGGCGTTGTTGCCGGTGACCAGCAGGCCCC
>JAABUW010008807.1_pt1 | contig 11674 bp, 19 predicted proteins | sample 5560081 | NCBI WGS metagenome assembly JAABUW01 (sample SAMN10711882, study PRJNA513363) | rock metagenome | isolation source: Antarctica rocks | place: Antarctica: Victoria Land, Knobhead sud | reverse complement strand
CGCCGGCGGACGGCGGCAGCGGCGCCCGCCGCGGATCGCCGGGCGCCAGGGTCTGCGCGGCGGCGTCGGCACAGGCCTTGGGACCTGCCGACGCCGGCCGCTGGCCGACAGAGATCGTCAGGCCGGAGCGTTGCAGCGGAGACGACGGTCGCGGCGGGCCGCCAAAGGGCCTGTCACAGGGGCTGCCCTCCGCGGCGGCCGCCCTCGGCATCAGCTGCTCGTCCATCATGCCCGCCGGCAGCCGCCCGCTCGAGTGCTGTCCGCTGGAGGGTTCCTCGTCGGAGAACGCCTCGCCCACGCCGCTGCCGCCGCCCCCCTGCAGGGTGCCGCTGCCGTCGTCGCCGCTACGCCGCGGCCGGCCGCCGAGGTGGAGGTGTTCCGCCAGGCGGGGCCCCCAGCCGGAGCCGCCGCCACCGCCGGACTCGCCAGACCAGCTGGGGCGCAGCCGGGCGAACAGCGTGCCGCTGGCGCCGAGTGAGGAGGCGGGCAGCGGCCCTGGCGGCGACAGCTCGGAACTGCTCTGACTGGCCAGCAGGCTCAGCGCGTTGTAGCTGCCGTGCTGCTTGCTGCGCAAAGAGCAGATTGGACACCTCAAAGTCATGAGTTGTGCTACGGCCGCTCGCATGTCGCCACATCGTTCGTTGCCGTCTTCCAGGTACCCCTTCGGCTTGCTTGGCCGCCACAAAAGACAGGAACCCATTGATCACAATGCAAAGCTGCAAAGCAGGGAGCAGGGGGCCCCGCATGCCCGTGAGGTAGCACAGGCAGAATGCATTTCCACCCCAGCATGCATTTCCACCCCAAAGGGGCCTGTACCTGTTGGTGGAGGCACTGCTGGAGGCAGGGCCGCCGGCGGCGAGTGCATCGAGCGCGCAGCAGCTGCCATGCAACTTGCTGCCGCTCTCGCTGCTGCCGGCGGGCTGCATGCCCCTGCCGCTGCGCCGCACCAGGTTTGGGATTCCCAGGGCCACAGCCTTGCCGCCTGATTGCTTGGCGGGCTCCAGCAGCGCTGCAGTGGGAGAGGGGATCGCCCTTCAAGTTCCGATGCAACAGCAGCGAGGTTGCATTGCATGCGCAGCTGCATGCATAGGGGGGCGACTGCCACCAGGCAACAGCCAATGGAGCTGAGCGCTCATGTACTCAGTAGCCTTGAGGACTGCTGGCTGTTGCCGTAGCGGCTGGTCACCTGGCCAGCCTGTGGACATGAAGTGCGGCGCCGTCACGGAGTGAAACCGGCCGCCGCCCGACGGCGGCGCGCTCGCGGGCCGCGAGCCGTTGGCCGGCGTGGCGGCGCCGGCCATGGAGGTGCCGTCGTCAGCGCCGGGCCGCGACGCCGCCAGGCCGGCGGGCGGCAACGCGGGGGCGGAGGCGCAGTCGGCGAGGCAGGTGGTGACGCGGCCCCCGGGGGAGGAGCTTGGGGAACCGATGCCCGCCAGCTGCGGCAGCGACGCCGTGCGTGGCACGCCACCGTGCACCTTCCGCTCGCCGACCTGGTGAACGGGAAACGGGAATGCGCTGTGTGACATGAAGCGTGCACAGTTATATGCCTTGCATACGAGCTTTGGCGAGCCGCAAAGCTGACGGATGATAGCGCGAGGGTGAAGCATGAGATCGGACTACATCAAAGAGCTGACCTGACCTGCAAACAGTAGGTCTGTGCTTGCATGACAGCAGGCGTGTGCATGCACGCATGCCCACTCGATGGCATGCATTCCGCAGGACGCCTGCAGGCGCAGATTGTGCAGATGCCGTAGCTGCGCACCTCATCGTCGGTCTCCATGCGGGTAAGGAGCTCGCTCTGCAGCATCAGGGAGCCCGTCCAGCTGCCAAACAGCCGGCCGGAGGAACCGTGTGGAGCGCGCCATGGGTAGCTCTGCGAGCGAGGCACACGGCATGACAATCGTTTCCACTGTGTCATGAACGAGAGGCAGGAGCGCCAGCTGGCGATCAGCGCCCCGCGCCTGGGCCGGCCGGGTGTAGCAACAGCGTTCCTTTCAGCGATGCATGCAGGCGCTGGTGACGCACAGCGCAGAGAAAGCTACTCCCACGTGGAAGCTCAGCTGTTCCACAAGCTGAGGGTCAGCTGAGGTACCGAGCAAACATGAGTACCTTTCTGATGGGCTGGCTGAGTACATCGTGCTCCGGGCTGAAGTGCCGGCAGGTGGTGCTCGTCGCCATTACAACGGTGCCGCCGCCCTGCAACGATGGCAGGCAGTCAGTCAGAGGTCTGGGTGTTTTGGGGGATGGGACGTTCAGCTGCGTCTTCGAAACGGCGCGGGGTGAGCAAGCGTCCTGAGAGCCAACATCACACTGGTCCAGCACGAGGCGGACCAGCATCGGGCGCACGCGTCGTGACCAGAAGCGTACGAGCTTGGGTCCAGCCAAACCAAGCTCGGTTGGGCTCGAGCATGCACGCGATCGATCCGCTAGATGGTCCCATGCAGACGTATCTTTCAAACGCAGCCAGTAAAGGCAGCCGATCGTCCATTGCAGGGGGCTGAGCAAGGCGGTCCGTCCTTGAGCCCCGCGGTTCGTGAAATAGCCCTGTGAGCCGCTTTGAGGCCTGACACAGTGACCCACTGGGCACGCACTCTGTCGGCATGCATAAGTACGAAGCAAACGGCTGCCTCGGCGAGACGCCACAGACCCGCGTGCCCAAGCGACCTCGCTGGAACGAAGTTGGAGGACTGCTGAGGACCCCCCACCTGTGTTGGAGCGACGGATGCCTGCGATAAGAGCGCCCCCTGGTGTTTGTCGATGCCGCTGCAGAATGCTGCATGCCGTTGCTGGCGTCCCAGCTGCTGCTCGCGGTCAGGTTTTGCCTGGCACCAAGCTTCTCCGCGACACGCAAGGCCTGAAGATGGCACTTGGTGTGTCCCCTCGCTTGTTTCTCGCTGGAGAGTTCGGAAGTGAGTGGTGGTGCAGTGCGTGTCCGCGCGAGCGGCAGCAAATTTTCTATACTAGCGCCGCGAGCGTCGTTGCAAGGTGTGGCTCGCGAGGGAAGGCTCGCGAGGGAGATGTTCATTCAATACCCTGTTACTAATTGCTGACGTTGAAGTACAACTTCCAGCTGCCTTAACAATGTGCATCGCAGCACAGTGCAAACATGTGCATAGCGGCTGACTGCCTTTCTTCAGCGCATCTCAGCCTCACAATCGCTCAGCACGGCACTCAGTTCCGATCTGACGGCGGAACGATCGGACTCATGCCCTTGTCACAGCTAGGGTTTTAGGCAGGAATTTGGACGGTGGTGATTCTGGCGTCATTGGTCGCCGGCCAAAGCAGGCCAAAGCGCTGCAGACCGTGCACATGCGTGTTGGATGATACGCAACACCGATCTGCTGGGTGAATTCCGAGTCGGGTGCGCCGTGAGAGCTAGTCATAACGTTTGCTGCTAGAACGATCTGGCCGAAATGAGGGCTCCTACCCTGCCCGGACATTATGGCCGGTGCAGCCAGCTGCGGGCGCCTGCTGCAGCACATCTGACACACCTGGGCCGGTCGCTCAGGCGTCCAAGAGCCAGCGCCAGCGACTTGCAACCTCAGCCCTGCCGATCACTGGCAGCCAGAGCCAGCGCCACGATGGAGCGCGCAGCACCGACGCAACAATCCGAGGTGGTATTTTGCTGTCCCAGAGAGTCCCAGGGCCATTGTCTGCGCACTCTGCTCGTCAGGCTGTACGACATTTCAAGTTGGACTCGCTGCAGAGGAATTCTGTAATCTGATCGCTGCCAGCCTCTGGGCCTCCACACCGTCGTTTGTTTGCACAAGAATCTCAAATTCAGTCTGGCCGCTGCCATCCGTCTGGTCTGCCTGCCCGCGGTCTGGCAAGGATTCCACTAGCAGACCCCGCACGGCAAGAGGTGCCAGCAGGGCTCTGAGGCGACGAAGCCCCGGAAACAAACTAGGAGTAAACGGACTAGACATTATACAACCGACTGCCCGTCTACTGAAAGCTTTACCGACCAACAAGAAACAGAGCCGACCGGACTTAGCGGTGGTGCTGCAAACGCCGCGCGCCGAAGCGCTGGCATCGGACGCATACTCAGCAAACGACTGATCAGGCTGCCAAGCGCCAGCCAAACTGACGAGCTGTCCTTGCCAAACACACACAGGGCCGGCCGGACTCCGCGGTGGTGCTGCCGACGCCGCGAGCCGCAGCGCTGGCGTGCGATGAACGCTCCTTCTTCGAGGAGCACCGCATCCGCGCCTACGAAGTGGGGCCCGACCAGCGGTGCACCATCGTCACCATCGCCAACCTGCTGCAGGTGAGGAGTCTGTCCGTGCTGTAACTCCCGCAGGTTCGGACGGCCGCAAGGCTCCCGTGTGAGAAGCCCCGCACCTGGCTTGCTGCGCATGCGAGACAGTCCTAGCCCTGAGTGCAATCCTCGGACCTCCTTGAGTGGACAGCACCTCGGTAAATCCACGTGGAAGCTGATACCGCTCGTTTGCAATCTGCAACGACACAATGAATCTTGCGTTGTGAATTCGATTCACAGGAGGTGGCGGGCAACCACGGCGTGGCGATGTGGGGGCCTACGCAGATCTTGCGCAAACCGCGCCCACTAGGCCAGGCTTGCATGCTGCAAATCAGATACCTCTGCACTCCGAATTTTGCTACAGAAGATGGCGGGCAACCACGGCGTGGCGATGTGGGGCCGGGGCGCAGAGGGTTTTGCCACAAATGTGGTTCCAGCGCACTCACCCTCGCGGTTCACAGTGCAATCCGCAATGCGCAGGAGGTGGCAGGCAACCACGGCGTGGCGATGTGGGGCCGGGGCGCAGAGGGTTTCGCCACTGATCCCATCATGGTGGAGAACCACCTCATCTTCGTCGCCACCCGCATCCAGATCCGCATGGAGGAGTACCCGCAGTGGTGGGTCTTGAAAACCGCTGCTTTCGACCGCCGCTTTCGCTTTCCTCAATCGTGTCGAGCGATCGTCCTCGATGCTCATGGGCCGTGAGGGCGTTGGCGCGGGAAGGCAGGCTGTCCGATGGTGTTGCATGTGGCGTCGCCTGCAGAACTTTCTTTTCAGGCCGAGCGCCCCGTAGACATGCAGCGGTTTCCTGTGCTCACCGCAGTGGATGAGCAAATCGATCAAGAGCGCATCAGCGCCTCGCCTTGCGCACATGCCCCATGGTCAGCATCCTGGTATACAACATACGACAGTTCAGATTGGTTAGGTCCAACCCAGTGCCTCCAAACCCTAAACCCTAAACCCGGTGCCTCGCAGGGGCGACCTAGTATCCATCGAGACCTACTTCCAGCGCGACAGCCGCATCGCCTTTGAGCGCAACTGGATCATTAAGAACGCGGCCACCGGGCAGCAGCTGGGCGTCGCAACAAGGTGTCGTTGATGGGCCTGAGCTGATTCCAGATTGTTGAGCGTTCTCAGAAAGGCGGCACCAGCGTGATCGGAGTGCTGTTAGACCGACGTCGCCAAACAGCACGCCGGCCTGGCTGTCCCGATCGCGCGTCCCGTTGCATTGCTCGTGTTGTATGATGCGCCGGGCCCGAGTCTGCACCTCCCGCGCAGCACGTCACGTAGCGTGAGAAGACTTGTCCTCGCCTGAATGCTGAGCGCCATTCCCGCGCAGCACGTGGATCATGCTCAACACCCAGACGCGGCGGCCGGCGCGCATCCCGCCCGCCATGGAGAGCAAGCTCTACAGATTCGCGCCCGCCGTCCCCAGGTGGGCAGAAGTCATACGCCCCAGGGCAAGGGCCTAACACACGTGTCCAGCTTATCGGGGGAAGCCTTGTCGGGGGTATCAGTATCGCGTCTCCGGTCACCGGCGGGAGAAGTTGTCCCTGCCGACTATGCCTGGCGGCGGGCGTCTGGGCAGCCGCCTGCGTGCGCCCTGGCAGACTCGAGCTTTTCACACCGCCACAACGACCCCCAGCTCACGGCTGCAACACGTGCGCTGCCGTGTCGGGTGTGCAGGCACACCATCAGGGGCGAGGAGGCGAAGCAGAAGCTGCCGAATTTCCCAATGCCCCCCGAGGTGCGCGCTGCCTGCTTATTTTTTACAACCCCTGTACAATGTTCACAGGCTGCGTTGTGTTGCTGAACATGCACTCTTCAGAGTTCAGGCATCGAGGCCTTTCCTGCAGCAGTTCCATCAAACGCTTGTAGGGTTCTCTCCCAGTCTGGTATAATGGGTTTTAGGGTTTTGGGCTACAGACCTCTTCTGTAGGCGGCGCGCCGTTGGCAGATTCAACACACGACTGTGCATGCCTGGAATGACCATTCCCGAGTGCATTTGGGGTTTAGGGTTTAGGGCTGCAGCAGGTCATGGGGGGCGGCGCAGCGGCGACGTGGACATGAACCAGCACCTGAACAAGCCATGCACACATGTCTCTTTTCCCGAAACCTCAAGACCTTTCTCTGTTTGCTGCCGCAGGTCATGGGGACGGTGCAGGTGGCGCGGCAGCGCCGCTAACATGAACCAGCACCCAGACAACAGTATTTATACGCTTTTATTCATCTTGCAAGCTCAATTTATATGTTATATGTTGCCCCTGTGCGCGCAGATCATGGGGCCGGTGCTGGTAGCGATGAGGACTCTCAACTCCATTCAAATCCCAGTCAAACGCCCCAACTGTTCCCCAGGTGCTGAGTCGAGTCCGGACGTGACCATCCGACGCGCTAAACCCTTCCCGTCTGCTGCCGCAGATCACGGGGCCGGTGCAGGTGGCGCGGCGCAGCGACGTGGACATGAACCAGCACCTGAATAACGTAACCTACCTGGCCTGGTGCCTGGAGACTGTGCCCCTGGACGTCTACACCAACTGCCAGCTGCACCAGGCGCGCACAACATTCTGTTCTTGGGACTGTTCTTGGGATCCTGAGCACCGTGCACGCATTATTCCCCCCTGCTAGAGTGAGCAGCCTCAGGTGGGATGCAACCTGGTGGTCTGCTCGATTGCGCCCTGCATGAGAACGGAAGGTTGAGTTGCATCATGCTGCGGCAGGTGGATGTCCACTGCGAGGCGGAGCGCGTGACGGGCCCACACACAGGAAAGCAGTAGAGCATGGCGGGTTCAGTACTCGGCAGCTTGACGAAGCGTTTCATGATCTGCGGCAGGTGTAAAGATCGACTCTAAGGCGGAGCGCGCGGCGGGCGATACACAGGAAAGAGCTCACCATCTGGCCACAGGAAACCTTGGTAACGTTCACGTTATGTCAACTCGGTAACGTTCAAGTTATGTACCTGTTGCAGGTGGAGATCGACTACAAGGCGGAGTGTGCGGCGGGCGACACGGTGGAGTGCCACGGCGCCCGCATCAGCGACCCCGCAGACGTCAACGGCAACGGCACAGGTGCGCTGCGCCTCCCTGGCAGGCTGGGCTGTGCGGGTATGGTTTAGGATTTCACAATCCTAAACCCTAGCTGCACTGGCTGGCGGCCGGCACGAAGCTGCTCTCTTACTAATCTGGTACAGCCGCCGCACGTCCACTTAATCGCGCTATTGGGACAGCCGCCGACAGCTGGTCACCCACCTGCTGCAGCATGCAGCTGCGCAGCGACAGGAAGTGGTGCACTCTGAAAACGATACCGGGACAATCACGAAAACAAAACCAGGACATCACATCGAGAACGCTTGGCTCCTCGAGGCGCAGGCACGCGCCACCTGCTGCGCATGCTGCACCACTGCGCCGAGGCTGGCAGCTGGCGCAACCCTTATGCACGAAACCCTTATCAGCTCACCACCAATATCACCTGCCTTCCCACTCTCCAGGCATGCGCAACCTGCTGCACATGCTGCAGCGCTGCACGGCGGGCCGGCTGCCGGGAGGCGGTGCGCTGGCGCACGACTCTGACGCACGACCTGAAGGCCACACCCACAGCAACTGTTCCCACCCCACAGGCACGCGCCACCTGCTGCACATGCTGCAGCGCTGCGACGACGCCGGCTGCCGGGAGCTGGTGCGCTGCCGCACCGCGTGGCGGCCATCGCCCAACGCCATCGACGCCAACGCAGCGCTCGGCACCGCCGAGTAGGGTTTCAGGGGATTCCCAACCCTAAATCCTGCGGCTGTCGTACCGCCTGGCGGCCGTGTCCCAACGCCACAACGCCGGTGCGGCGCTCGGCATCGCCGAGTATATTCAGGGCTTCGACACACCCAACTGCGCGCAACGGCGCATCCTGGCGGGTCTCAGCTGGTAGCGGCGGGAGACGGCGAGCGGGCACGGCGGCAGCAGCCGATGCCACGAAGTACGTCGATTCGCAAACGACTGGTGACGGCACGAGCGAAGGGATTGTGCAAGGGGAGGACGACAGAGTCTGCCGAGAGACAGTCATATCAGACATTTATAGTGCACTTGAAACGTCTTGCTTTTGTGGGAGTCCTGGTATGAGCGCATTCCGCCGAGGGCAGAGAGAGCACGATAATGTATTACTGAGTGGCGGAGTCCGCAACGGCATGCGCGGCAGAGATTCGGGGCAACGCTATTGTTGTCTGTTCGAGGGATGAATGGAGCGCGGTCCTGCATTCGTGTGCGGTTTGCATTCGTATTCTCCTTGTACAATATCCTTCATGTAAGCCTTGAACTTCTTTTCCACCCAATGCTCAGCTGAATCGTTTGCAGAATGGAGAAGAGGCCGTTGTGCCACTTCGCCCTTCATCCGGGCATCATTACCCGCACAAGCCAAAGCAGTGCGCACACGTTTGCTGGTGAACAGTACAACCCCACCGCCGGTGTGCGCAGGCTCGGTCCGAAATAACCTCATACAGGTTGATTATCCAGCACAACAGCGCGGCACAATCAAACGTCAGAACTGCCGCCTGTCACAGCCGCCACCCACATGGTGGCTTCCAGGTCCGCAGCGTCCATGGCTACAAGAGGTTTAGGGTTTGGTAGGGCATGCCACTGTTGCACGCCCAGCGGCGCCGGCGGCAGCCCGGGCAGCCACCCGGCATCAGCCGACTGCGCCTTCGAGGTTCGAATCTCCTGCTGTCTGTTCTGCTGTCTGTTGTGGACCCGTCCGTCTTCTGCAGGTGCCTGAATGGGCATCCGTACATGTATAGGCAGGTGTATAGGCAGGTGTATAGGCAGGTGTATCTTCCTAGTTGTTGTTGGACCCGTCTGTCTTCTGCAGGTGCCTGAATGGGCATCCGGATTCACAGACGCAGTGATCAATCCCCATGGCAGAGATCTGCTCAGGTTCTGCCAGCAGACGGGCCTGCTGCTCTGCAGCGGCCGCGTAAGTGGCGACCTCACCGCAACGCCAACATTCAAGGCACGACAGCACACGCAACCATCTCGCTCACGTCCTTACGACGCCCGATACATTTCCGCTCATCCACAGCAGTTCAGTAAACGCAACTCAGTGCGGGTCGGACCACTGGCCCATAGAGACAGAATGCCATGTGGATTTCGGGGCTTTACCTGCAGCTGATGCTGCGCACAGCGGCACTCTGCCGCAAGCGCGGTGGCAGTCGCGGACTCAGCAACAGTACGCCAGCGCACTCGATATGGATGATGGTCTACAGAAAGTCATATCCTGTGCAGAGGATGGACGATTGGATGCAGCGTCAGAAGCGATATTTAAAGCAGTAGATTCTGCCGCTGCTGCCAGCCAGATGCAAGCTTGTGCATTGCGCAAGAACACACAAACTCGACCGCAGCGGCTGTTCAGAGATGCAAAGGTGGATGCGCTCAAGGGGGTTGTTCGGCAGATTCAGAAGGTTCAGCCGCGCAGTGATGAGCTGAAACAAGCGGAGGCAGCATACCAGAGAGAAACCCGCAGAGTAAAGCGCACCTTGGAGATGACAAATTTCACTACGATGTCCAAACAGATTCGCACAGATCCACACAGTGTTTATGCCACCTTGAAGGGCAGGCCAAAGCGGTTGCCGCTTCATCTACAAACCACGTCCGCATGGAGCGGTTATGTGACAAAGCTGGCAGCGGGTGCCTCAATTGCAGCACGAGGTTTGCTCAACCCACACGCAGTACCTTGCCATCCATCAGTGAATCACACGACGCCAGTGTTGCCGGACATGGTTCATCTGGATCAGCTCCGGTCACAGGCCGTGATTCTCAATGATCCGATTTCCATCACGGAGGTGCAGGACTCCCTGCGCAAATTGAACAACAACAGGGCTCCTGGCCTCGATGGATATCCAGCTGAATTTCTGCGGTATGATGTCATGACAAAACCTGACGGCAAGAGGGAGCATGTGCTGCTTCCTGCACTCACCGCCGGTGCTTCCTGCACTCACCGCGGGCCGCGATGCTGAATGCTGCATTCATGCAAGGGTACATACCTGACAGTTGGAATGTCAACCTGACCACTCCCATATACAAGCGTGGTGACGCCTCAGATCCAGCAAACTATAGACCGATTGCAGTTGGCGCCCCCATCATGCGCCTGATGGCAGTCATCATCAACCGACGAGTCATGGATTTCACAGAGACGCAGGGATTGAAATCCCCCATCCAGGCGGCCATTTCAGACCGCAAATGTCATGCGGCCATCAGCTGCTGGCATTGCAGCATTTCATAGACCAGGAGGTGCAGCACCACAAAGGGCACCTTTACTGCTGCTTCGTCGACCTGAAGGGTGCATATGACAGCGTTCCCAGAGATCTGCTGTGGCAGACGCTCGCTGGCTTGGGCATGAGCGGCAAAATGTTGGAGTGCATAAAAAGCATGTATGCAAACAGTGGTTTGGCGATCAAAATTGGTGGCAAAATGGGTGAGCTGCACACCTCACGGCTTGGAGTCAAACAGGGATGCCCCCTGAGCCCCACTCTTTTCGGGCTGTACATGGACGCGCTGTATGGCCACCTGCTGCACACAGTGCCAGGGGTTGGGCCGCGCCTCAGCACCGGGCAGTATGTGCCGGTGCTCATGTACGCAGATGATATCGTACTGATGGCAACAACGTGTCAGGACCTTCAAAGGTTGATTGATGCAACATACCAGCTGTGCGGCTGGAAGAAGATGACAGTCAGTCCCGAGAAAACGGCAGTTGTGGTGTTCAAGAGTCCTAGAGCCAAAGTTCAGCCATTCACTTGGACATGCGGCGACAAACCGCTGCCACAGCGAGACGGTTACAAATATCTTGGTTTGCCTTTCATTTCCACACACGGTGTTGCTGGCGCTATGTCTGAGCTGCAGCGGCGGCAGAACGCCGCGTACGGCTTGCTGCGGCAGAGATACAGAAAGTTACATGCTCATTGTGCCATCACACTCATGCTGGAGCTGCATCAAACTATAGTGCAACCAACGGCATGCTATGCCAGCGAAGTCTGGGGCCTGCGGCACATGCCGCGTCCCTTCAAGGACATAAGAGCGAGCCTGGGTTCTCACTTTGTCAGTGTGCTCCGCAATCTGTGCGGAGTGCGCCGCTCAGTTCCAGCAGCTGTCATGCTGCATGAACTGAACTTCCTGCCGCTGCAAACGCAGTGGCAGTATTCTGCCGTTCGACTGTGGAACAACCTGACTTCACTTCCCCAGGATTCGATCTACCGCACCATCGCTGCAGACGATTTGCAGTCTGCCAGGCAAAATACAAAACTCAAGAATTGGGCGGCAGGTCTGCTCGAATGTGCGAAAGCGTGTCACTTTTCGCTCACTTTGCCATCTGGCGAGATGCAACTGGTTTCGATGCAACATGTCACAGCTGCAGCAATGGCTGCTGCCACAGCTGACAGGCAAAGT
>JAABUW010008802.1_pt1 | contig 11682 bp, 12 predicted proteins | sample 5560081 | NCBI WGS metagenome assembly JAABUW01 (sample SAMN10711882, study PRJNA513363) | rock metagenome | isolation source: Antarctica rocks | place: Antarctica: Victoria Land, Knobhead sud | reverse complement strand
ACTTCTGAATCTGTGGCTCATGCTGCACAGAGTTGGCACGCATGTTGAAGCTAGTCTGCGGAAGGTTGACAGTGTCCTTGTAAGGACCTGCGCACACCACAAACAAGGAGGCGTTTGATCAGCATCCTTGGGCAAATTTGTGTCTACAACAGCATCTTACTGTCGTCCTTGTTCTTGTCTCTGTTCTTGTTTTTCTGAGCCTTGCCCTTGGGTGGGGAAGCTGTGGTGGACATGGCTCTGACATGCATGGCCCTGGCATGTGTTGACCTGAGAGCAGTCAAGTGGGCACAGCCTGCCCACCGCTCTGCAGGATTTGCTTGCTGCCAATGACGCCATGACGGAGACAGCCTTAGTGGTCGACATAGCAGCTTTGCCTGTGTTAAACACTGACTGATCTGTGAGAGCCGACTGGGGGTTGTGATTCGAGCGCGAGCTTGCGTGGTTCAACGCAAATTTGATATGCGTGTTCTTTTCTTACCCGCTGCATTACGGGCCTATGAAGGCAACACGGGGCTAGGAAAGGACTAGCTTCGTGCAGGCATCGGCCTGTAGGCAACGCACTCATGTCCAATGCCCTTACCACATAGCGTCTGTAACACTGAAGCAGCTTTTGAATTGTGCGACGAGGTTTACATGTCGGTCCCCCGCATGGGCGGATGCAGCGGACAGTGGGCCAAGCATGTCGCTTGTGGACATGAGGAAGAAGATGTCTAGAAACAACGCCGATACCAATAACCCAATAACGAATGCATCCGCGTCCGGGTGCGTACCAACGGCGAATGCATAAGCGTGATCTACAGATCTCTGATATGGTGGCCTGCTGTGTATTGCCGTTCGTTGTTTTGGTGATATGCAACCAGTAGCACGTCGGAGCCTTGCATGCCGTGAGGCTTGTCCCTGACGTTCCAACGACATGAAAGCGTTTGCGTCTTACACGGATGCAACTTGTTTAGAGCATTTCCCTACGGTACATCTTACAAGATTCAGCCTGACACAAGCACTCACCTGTGGCGTCAAGACAGTGATCAGCACAAACAGGGCGTCCTCATCGATTGTCTCAGGTGCCAATTTCATATGTGCAGTTGCAAACATAGCTGAGGTATTCGCCCAGTCTAGGCGCAAAGTGCAGGTGCCATGTTTTCAGAGGAACTGCCATATGTTTTGCACGGCACTCAACACGGCTTTGCGCAGAACTTGACTTGGTAGTTTACCAGTACTGTCTGTGATATGCAGCAGTACCTGAAACTAACAGCATACTGCCCAATGGACGGCTCAAGATCGGAATCAACCTGCCTCTCTTGGCCCGACGTTTCAGATATTTGCGTCTGGTTGGAGAAGGAACCTCAGCACAGGCACATCCCCACAGCTGACTGCTTCCTTCACTTGTAAAATGCAGTTGTGCACGTCAACATAAACGGTGTATGGTACACACAGGTGATCCTTGCTGAGGACACCCATTCCCACAAGAGAAAGCTGGTGGTCATCAAAATCCTCAAGCGTCATTTTGCTGCTGCAGGCCATAAGGTATGCAATCAATCATGCAAAACTTTGCCATGCAGCCTCAAAGCATGCACAAGATACACTGGCATTGTGTTCCACCGGCCAAATGTCCCCATATTACTTGGATACCACATCAATCACCCGTGCCTCATCATGCTCTGCAGGAACTGCGCGCTCTGAGATTTCTTCATAACAGAGAAGCAGCATGGCAATCTGGCCTAGTTAGGCTGCTGTCAGGCTTCACACACACTGGCCATGTCTGCCTGGTGCTAGAAAGGCTGCATGGCAGCCTGTTGGATTATGTCGTGCACTCTGCAAGGCTGCACCCATCAGAAGCCTTGCACGATCTCAGGAAGATTGCTACACAGTTGCTGGTGGGACATCAAACACAACTCATGTCTTGAGCTGTCACTGCACATGAATCAGTCCTGCTGGTTTTGGCAGCATGGCTCTGCACTATCAGCCAAGACGTTTTTGGTCGATGCTTTGTGGTCATCTTGGCAGGCATGAACACAAACAAAGACTGTTCATGTGGCGTATGCGTGGCATTGCTTGTTCGACAGCATGATGGGTTTTTTGGTTGCATGGGCATGCTTGATTGATATGTGGCAGTTGCCCACACACAAACCTGCAGCAGTGTTGACCCTGCAGGGTTGTTTGGCCTTGATGCACAGCAAGGGTGTTGTCCACGCTGACATCAAACCTGAGAACATCTTGCTGACCAGCCCACCAGGTAAGCAAACTGTCTTTGCCAGCAGACATTGTGCATAACACAGCATGCACAGCATGTCTCCTGTGCATACCAGAGCCTGCACAGCATGTCTCCTGTGATGCGGCATACTGCCATAGGCTGTAGCATGATAAGCACGGCACTCGCTCATGAGAAAGTAGCCTCAGCGCTGCTGCATCAGCAAGTTTTTCATGTTGGCTCTGCAAAGTGCAACCCTACACTCTGTGCCCAAACTCTGATGCGATTTTCGTGAGTTTGTATCTGCATCACCTCTTCTGCATTGTTGCTGTGAGATAGAATGGATGACAACTGTTATGAGTCATCTCTCCAGCAACACTCATAGGGACTGCATAAGACATGTGATTGTTCAGGACCCGTTAGCTGCCCGTTTCAATATGTTCGCATCATGTAACATAAGCTTGCTTACATTCAAGGACACTTGCGGTTGGGATACTGCCCCTTTGAGTGTGTGTGTGCCACAATGTACTGTTGTGTGTAGAGAGCGGCAACGTTGGTGTGAAGTTGATTGACCTGGGCAATTGCTTCAGCCCAACTGGGACTGACACCTCCAGGATCAGCTTTGAGATGCAGACGCTACCTTTCAGAGCCCCAGAGGTACAGTCTACAGTCTGCCATAACGGCAATGTCCCTTCTGCACAGTCTACAGTCTGCCATAACGGCAATGTTCCTTCTGCACAACAGTCTACAGTCTGCCATAACGGCAATGTCCCCTCTGCACAACAGCATCTGATGCCGTGCTGTTACATGCAGCACCCAGAGCTTGTTGCATGAGCCAAAGGGCTCCACACACCTCACTGTTGGCACTGGCGTATATACTGTGTATCATGCAATCTTGGAACCACACATCTCACTGTTGGCACTGGCGTATATACTGTGTATCATGCAATCTTGGAACCACACATTTCACTGTTGGTACTGGCATATATACTGTGTATCATGCAGTCTTGAAACCACACATCTCACTGTTGGCACTGGCATATATACTTGTGTATCATGCGATCTTGGAACCACACAGCCCACTGTTGGGATTGGCACACTGTGCATCATGCAATCTTGGAACACTGCTCTCTGCTTTCTGCTCTGGCCCCTGCAGTACCTTGTTAGTACAGCAACGAGACAGCAGGACAGCACCCAACAAACTCAGAATCACAACATCAGCTTCAACATATACAGGTCAAAGACCGCCTGCTTGCACAAGGCTCTCCCTGTGTTTGTTCACACTACAGTGTATGAGCATGTATGCTTGTCAACACACAAGCTATGTTCATACTCTAGTGTGACCTGTACAGGCATTGACTGGCGGTGCATGTGGAACAGGGATAGATGTGTGGTCCCTGGGATGCGTGCTGGCTGAGGTGGCTCTGCAGCGCCCACTGTTTCCCATCACCACCACATCTGAGCTGATGCACCAGGTACCTCCTGTCCATGTCTAGAACCCATAGGTTACTGCACAGTCTCAAGCTGCCGTTCAAGCAAAGTCTCCAGCGCAGTAGTCTCACTCTCTCTGTCACACACATGTGAAGCGAATCCAGCCAATTGCCTGCAGCTCATGCACATGTGTCCGCCCCTGTCATGCAGCTAGCTCATGCAGCTTTACTGTTGCAATGCATGCTGCAGTCCATCCCTGATACCAGCAGCACACATTTCAATGCATCTGGTACCTGTTGGTCAAAACTCTGCATAGCACTTTCTGTGTCATGCTTTCCATGTGTTGGTGTATGTAGCCATGCTGTTATTAGTGCGTGCAAATGCAGATGACAGCTCAGCTAGGGCCGCTGCCACTTTCTATGCGCTCACACTCACCTGCTCAGGCCTCAGCTGCTCCCGCCTCAACTGCTCAAGCCTCACCTATCATGGTAGCTCAAGCAGCCCCACCTGTTCACAAAGGCACAGACTCTGTCCAGATTCACAGCTGGGCACGTGGGCAGCAGGTGGGGTCCATGTGCTCCATCATGGCTCAGGCAGGGCCACTGAAGATGTGGCATGAGAGGGCGAGTCCTCTTCATCTGGAGCTTGCCAAGGTGGATCCTAGCATGGCTTCACTAGTCATGTCCATGCTTGACTATGATCCCCAGACTCGCATATCAGCTGCTCAAGGCCTGAGCCACCCCTTCCTCAGGGGCTTGAGCCCTGCGCTGCAACTGCCCCAGAGCAAGGCACACAGCTCTACTGAGCCATCTAAGCAGGCTGTCACAACCAACAAGGTGGATGTACACACCGCTGGAAGCCTAACAGGGGTGAGCTTGCCTTTCAAACCAGAGCCTAGAAGGCAACTTGGGGTCAGCCTGCCCATCGGAGCCAGTCCTGCAGTTCAGGCAAGCAGCGCCTCATGGACGCTCCCACTCCCAAGTGACCCTCTGTTGAGAGCTCCTGAACCCCAGCTGGGGCCCTTTCACCCAGCACAGCCACCACAGCTGGGGCTGTGGCGGCCACCACCGAGCTTGACGGTACAGCAGCATTCTCCACTCAAAGCTGTCCAGACCAAGCTGGAGCCACCTGCAGAGTCTGACTCTCAGCTGGCGCCACCACAGCTGGGGCCAAATCGTGGGTATTCAGCCCCAAGGCCAACTGTGGGCCTTTCCCCCAAGCAGCCCCTCAGTTCAATCACCAAGGCAACACAGCAGCTGCTGGAACAGCCTCCATTTTTAGGGAAGCTGAGTCACCAGTGCAGGAGAACTTCTTCCTCTCAAGCCGCTAAGCAGGGGCAGCGTGCTGGGCAGAAGCAGCATGCAGAGCAGGGGCAGCGTGCTGAGCAGGGGCAGCGTGCTGAGCAGGCGCAGCGTGCTGAGCAGGGACAGCGTGGTGAGCAGGGGCAGCATGCTGGGCAGGGGCAGCGTGCTGAGCATGACATACACAACCGAGTAGACACCCCCAGGCGGGTCCCCTCAGCAGTGGATGGACCAACCACAACTGCCCCTGCTACTGCTGGCGCCCTTGCTCAACCTGGCAATACTGGGATCCTACCTCATGCTGCTTGTGCAGCAGCTGACCTGCTGCCTGTTGGCAGTGGCAGCCCTGCTGCAGCTGTGGCCAGGCAACTTCAGGCCCCTACTGCAGCTGCAGACGGCGTTGCTACAGCTACCCTAGCTGATGCTCAATCCTCACCCTTGGTCTCAGATTCTGAAGGCAATGCCCCAGCCCTAGGGAATTGCTCCCTGCAAGCCCAGCATCAACTGGCTCCTGCAGCAACATACAGTTTGAAGAGTCCAGATCCAGGCCATGCACAAGGTGCTGAGCAGAATCCTGGGGAAGACTTAGCACAGGGCTTACAGCAAACCCTGGGCGAATTGGCTCGAGGAGCAGTGCAAACCCCGGGGGTGGTGAGGGCCTGGAATGGGGTGACCCGTCTGCTGGAGACGATGACCCCTGGTTCTGAGGTATGCTGATCACCAAACTGCATCATAAATCTGCACATGGCAACATCCCCAGCATGGCAGCATCCCCAGCATGGCAGCATCCCCAGCATGGCAGCATCCCCAGCATGGCCACATTACACCAATGGTTTAGTCAAGGGCTTCTTGACAGAAGCTAGGCTGTACAGCTAGGCTGCTTCCTGTGGCCTGCACGTTCAGCTTGTTTTCATTGGAGCTTGATGCTGAGCCTGATGTGGCATCACTGTGATGCAGTCTCTCACTCAAGCTGCACATGAGCCGCTCTGGCCGCCAGTTGCAGGTCATGTCACAGAAGAAGTGTGCAAGTTTGGCGAGGGCAGGTCTTGCCGGCAGTTGTGGGGTTTGCAGGCCCTGTGGCCCTGACACATGGTGCTCCATGGGTGTCTGCATATGACAGCAACAGCACAGGACAGGCTTCAAAAAGACACCTTGTGCAGCCCCATTACATGACTTTCAATGTTGTTGCAGGTACGACCACCTGTGCCAAGTCTGTCTGAAGCTCTGCTAGCTGCTGGCCTCCCCCAGCGCCCCCTAACTACCCATCATCCCCAACTGGCCCTGCCGTCTGCCCAACTATCACCTGCTGTGATTGCACAGCATCAGCAGCACCTGGACCAGCAGCAGCAGCAGCACAAGCATCGTTCCTCTCAACAGAAGGTCTCCACTGAAGCTGCGGTGATTGAACAGGAAGAAGGACAACCAGGGGAGGGCAGAGCCAATCTGCCCTCCTGGATCAGCCCCAAGCCCGAGCAGGATCACAGCTCCCAGCAAGAGTCGCATGTGTCACCGTCACATGTCTCTCAGTCTCCTGACAGCAGCAGTTCACATGGCTTAGCTGCAAGTCAGCAGTTGAGCCTTGAGCAGCGAAGCAGGCAGGAGCATGTGACAAGTGGTCACATGCTGCTGCCTGATTTGGCAATGAGTCAGGTGTCCAGTCAGGTGCAGGCTATTCAACCATTGCTGCAGACAGCAGACAAGCCTGATCAGGCCATGTCAGCAGCAGAGCCTGATCAGGCCATGTTTGAAGCTGACAAAGGTATGACTGATGAGACAGAAGCTCATGCCCTAAAACCCGCAGGGGCTGTTGACAGTCCTGCCCTAGCAGCCAAGTCTGCACCAATGGCAAAACAGAAAAGGCTTGCAAGCTCATCAGGCACTTCAGGGCAGAAGCTGCCACGGCCGTTGCAGAAGACACAGCAGCAGCTTCCTTGCACAGACGATGACTCCACAGAGAACCAGCCTCAGCAGCAGCAGCAAGGCAGGAAGTCAAAGCATAAGCCGTCTCAGCATAAGCTGTCTCAGCAGAAGCTGTCTCAGCAGCAGCAGCAGCAGCAGGAGGAGGCAAACTTGTTGCTGCATGCTCCCAACACAGAGCAAGCATACCAGCTTTCAACAGCAGCATCACGTGAGACCTCCGCAATCCCAGCGGAGTCTCAGCAGAGCGCTGTGCACGCTTTGGGTGGAACACGCCAAAGCCAACCTGCGCAAGAGATGCACCGCACCTCTCATGAGTGTGTCCCACAAGCTTCAGCCTTGTTTCAGAAAGCATTGCCTGAGCATCAAGCAACCTCTGGCAGGGGAAAGAGGCACTGGAAAGCGGTTCAGGAGGCAGACGATGGGGTGAAGGCAGACAAGCGGCGGCGATCTTGCAAAGATGCCTTGTCTTGCCCTGAGCAAGAGGTGGAGGTTGGTCAGACTGTCACTGAGGCCAAAGACGTCTGTGCCCAGAAAGCTGGCAGTAAGAGGCCCAATGTTGCAGAAGACTTGCACAATTCACAAGAGCATGTTGCTGCTTTGCACAGCCAAGGTCGTGAGTCAAGGCCAGCAGTTGACAAAGTGGCAGGAGCTGATGTGCATGCTGATGCCTTGGTAGAACCTGTCAGAAGACAGATGGAGATCAACAGTGAATGCAAAAGTGATGCAGCTGCTAGCACTGATGGTCCAGCTGCAAAGCGTCACCGTCGCAGTAGAGACAGACCAAGTGATGCAAACAAACCCTGGTGGGTTGTATGAGTGTGACTTGTTTGTGAATTAGGCTTCCATCGAGTGCTGTGCTGTAGATTTAGTTTACCTCTATGCTGTTGCATTTTTGACATTGCTGAAAACCCTGCACCGTTGGTAGAGTGGATGGTTGAGTGTCAGGTCTTTCATGCTGCTGCTGCTGTTTCTGTCAGGCAATAGATGCACCTCATGCTGAAGATGTCTTTGAGATGGTGTTCCATTCGTTAAACCTGAATCTTGTTACATGTTCAAGTCAGAGATTGACCTGCCAACCCACATGTGCTTGTGTTGCATAAAAAGCAAAAACGGTTTGTTTTACATCTGAACACATCAGAAAGCAAATGCTGCACAATATATTGCTTGCATCACTCTGCTCAGAGCCACCAGCAATTTGAAGGTTGGATTGGTCTTCATTGTCCTTCAGCAGGAAGCTGTGATCATGCTGACAGCAGTTTGACCTTGCCAGCAAAGTACTTGCCCTGCAGACATGTGTTGCACAAGTCAAATCATTGTTACAGAGTGATGCTGATGCATGTGGGGACAGAAATGAGGGAACCAGCAAAGCATGGTGCACACTCCACAAGCAATGTGGATACATTGTCACACAGCTGTGGAAGCGCCACACATGCTTGCATACCAATGCACTGAGATCACAATTCAGATGTGAACTGCTTCAGACTCCCAGCTAAATGCTACAGCAGCAATGCTCAATGCATGATACAGAAAGTTGTCTGGACACAATCATCAGACTGCAGCACAGCATACACTCACCTGGTGCTCAGCATGCTCCAGTTCAGTGTGAGTGGGCTGGCGTGCACCGGTGGGGCCAGCAAAGGTTCCGGCACCCCACCCACTACCCCCACGCACTTCATCCAGAGAAAACAGGGGCTCACCAAAGCTGTAACCAGGAGGCACCCAGATCATGCCATGAGCTGCCACAAATGGCAAGCCTGTGGAACAAAAAGCAGATCAGTCAAACTGTGCTGTTCTGTGTTTGCTGAGGTGATGCAGCCTGACATAAGTGCAATATCTACACTGTGATGATGACAGCCAAGGAGTACAGATTTTGGGCCTGCGCATAGGATTGATGCCATTGACAAGCAGGATTTTGCATTGCTCAGCAAAGGTTGTTTGAATGATTTGCCACCAGGCTGTTGATCTCGTCAGCTGTGTGTTAGGCTGCGAGGCTTACTGGAGCTGATGGTGACCTCCTGTCCACCTCCAAGGGAAGCAGTGCTGGTGATGAATGTAACAGGCTTGCCCACAAGAGCACCACTCTGCCACAACTGGCCAGTGGCATCCATGAAGGCCTTGAACTGTGCAGGCGGCATGCCATACCTGCAGAGCAAGATGCAACGTGATGCGCTGCTAGTTACTAACTATCTCAAGGGCATATAAAGTAGGAAAGAGAGCTGCTGATGAAATCCTCTTGAGATCCTGTTCAGCTGATGCAGGCCTACCGAGTGGGGAAGGCGAAGACAAAGCCATCGGCAGAAGAAATGTCGTGCACATCCACAATGGGGACGTCCGGCTTAGGTGGGGCATGCATCTTTTCCAAAACACCCTCTGGAAGAGTCTCAGCTACCTGCGAGGGTACGATGTACAGCGTGACGAGGAAGAGCGTGCATGACAGGTTATAGGCCTGCGGTTCTCGGCCCCAACGACTCGAGTGGCAGTGCTGGAGACCGCGAATGCACACGCTTGATTATAAGAACGCAGATGTCGTGCTTCAGCAAGGCCCGTCACGGAATGCACCGCAGCACCACAAGCGGGGGTGGTAGATCACCTGAAGCACCACAGCCTCTGTGCCCGGCACTGAGTTGATACCTTTGGTGACTTGCTCAACCAACTTGTAGATGTGACCGTATGTCGTGTAAAAGATCACATATATCTTTTTTGTTCCGGCTGACGACATCGTTACAGGGGTTGCGTTGAATGGAGGGATCGGACTTGCCGCTGGCTGTGCAATCGGAGGTTGCTGAACGCCAGAGGATGCAGATCTCGTCTGATTTGGTCCGTCTTCCACGGTCTTCGAACTTGCGCAGCCAGATCCTTTTCCCATAAAGTGTCAGCAAGGTCAGCGCCGAGAACATTACCAAAGAGCAGATGCCAGAGTCTGAAGCTGAGTGGCCCGATTGAGATTCCCCGACCGGCCCCTTCGGCAAGCCGGGAAAGGCACCGTGCCAACTCGAAAGGCAAACTCCCACTCCATCTTGGCGCCCTTCACGCCATTGTCTTCACTTGTATCTGGCTCGTAATTGCAGCCACTGATGCCAGATTCCAGGTCAGGTGACGAGTGGAGACTCTAGTGTAGTCGCGCTACATGCGCAACAATACCGACAGGGGCGGTCAGGCGGCTACACTTGCACTCTTTTCGGTTGCAACTCCGCCAGTGACTCAAGAAGCAGCTCGCCAAAAGACACTACTACTCAACGTTGTTGGGTGCGCTCTAAAGATGTGTTGTGTGGTCGACTACACCCAAGCGGCATATTGTGCAGGTCTAGCACCACCACCACTTATACTATCACTAACCATGATGTGTTGCCAACATGTATCAACAGTCATTGCAGCTGTGCCTGGCACTCTTTTGTCATACTCCTGGATTTGGGTACCACTGCCCTACATAAGACATACCATACACTGCATGATACGCTTTTGACACTGCATACAGCATTTATCAACACCTTATTTCAATACAAGGTGCAATGTTTTGCTGCTTGTGTTTTGCAGCCTCAGTTCCTGTGCTGTTATACATGAGGGCCAGTCTTCTCATCAGTGCATTGAGGCAGCAGTCTCAGCCACACCTAGCAGTATGGCTTGTGTGCTTCATAAAAAGCTACATACACAGTAACTGTATCAACAGCATATGGTGTAGTATCAGCCATATATGTATCTGCAGGCAAACGTGTTTCTCTACGCAAAAATTGCTTGTCTTCTGTATGCATCAGAAAGTCCTGGAGTGCATGCTCAGGCCAAGTTGGTAGGCTTGAGTCTGCAGATCTTGACGACAATCAACTCTCTGACAACAAACTACTCTATCAGATCAAACCTAGTTGGGCATGCCTGCTGAGGCTTGCAGCTGATAGCTGCCTTGCTGCGCAGCGTCCAAAGCAGCAGCATTTGGCAGGAGGATCAAACAGTCTGATTGCAGCAATTATTGGATAAGAACTGTGTCCAACTTGGCAATAGATGGGCAATGGAGTCAAGATATTTCTCATGCACACTTCCATTGTGAAGGTGCCATGTTGCTCCTCCCTGCTGTGTGACACACCTCCCTGCTGTGTGACAAAGTCTGGTTGCTAAGCAATTCAGGTGGGCCAGTCGTGCTAAGCTTTGCAGCTGAGATTGATAAGCTAAACTGCCCCCCCCCCCTTCCCTGACCTACCACTTACATGGCTGTAAGGCCAAGGGAAGCTTGGGCCCAGTATGGGATCATCTCAACCTTCTCTATATTGAACGCCTAACGGCATCGTCTTTTCTTATCTTTCTAAGCTAAACTGTGTGATCTCTAGGTGTCACATGTACCCTAGGAGCCTGATCCAGGATGTGTTCCTGGAAGCTGGTTGCAGGCTGCAAGTTTGGACAGGAGCACATGTGCTCCTGTACAGGCAATGCGGTAGCTCTCATATCACGCATGCTGTTTGCACAACATGCGCATCTAGAGATCTGCAACATAATGCCACTGAACGTTTTCCCCATAAGGCACTACAGGCACTGTGCCTCTTGCTGCGACTCACTGCTGCATCAACAAGAGTGGCACTATAGTGCTAGCTAGCACAAAGCAGCCCAATTGCTCATCAGTCATGACTGAATTGTATCTTTGTGCTACGATCCGACATTCTGCATGTAACTTGCAGCAACGCTGATTGGCCTCATGACTAACACATGTGCATCGAGCTCGATCTGGTCAGGGCAGATTGTCTTCTGAGTCATGCCGACCCACTTTGGATTGCTCCACTCATGAAGTACGTCTGTAGCTGCAACTGCAAGTAAGGCAGAAACTGCAATGTCACGCATCAGTTAGAAGCTGCCAAGCAT
>JAABUW010008801.1_pt1 | contig 11683 bp, 14 predicted proteins | sample 5560081 | NCBI WGS metagenome assembly JAABUW01 (sample SAMN10711882, study PRJNA513363) | rock metagenome | isolation source: Antarctica rocks | place: Antarctica: Victoria Land, Knobhead sud | reverse complement strand
CCCCGTGTTGACAGATCGCGCCTTCCTGGCATCTCCCAAAGCTATGCTCATTAGCTTCCTGCTGGCAGGCCTCATCTCTGGCTCCTTCATCTTCCTCTTTGCCTTCACTGGCATCTTTGGCAACATGGTTGCCATCTTGAAACCTACCACGTGAGTCATAAGCGACTGATGAGTAACTACTGCAGCTGCTAGCATCTGGCTCATGCAAGATTACACTGACTTGCCTCTGCCGCAAAGTTGCCATTTTGCATGTTCTGCCGTGACATCACAATGCATACAAGCTCACAAGGGAGCCTTATGCGGCGGTTGTTGCTGCTGCCTGCATTGGCATCAGCCACTGCAACCATCTTGAGCATGCTGCTGTTGCGTCAACTGCACAGATATCGTCTGTGAGTATCATATTGCATCTCCCCTTTGTGGCAGCAGCCGTCACGGCTGATTCTGTTCAATTTACTGCATGCATCACACAACACACCTCTTGCAGTATGCCCCTGTCTATGCAGACATCAAGCAAGCTTGTCAAGCTGTCTGGTGCAGACTGCAGGAGCCGGGCTTGCATGCCACTCGTCATGCAATTAATTGTTGGGTGTAACAGTGTGCCTGCAGGAATCTATGCCAACATGCTCCTGGGCAACCCAACAGCGGTCTCCAAGTACTTTGGCACCGCCATGTACTCCGTGACTAACATCATTTTCATCACAGAGTCCCTGTCCACTTTAGACTCCACCTTCACATCTGCTGCTAAGCTGCTTGGCCCAGAGTTCCTGGGGATTTTGGAGACCGGGCACCCTCAACCTCCTCAAACTGCAACCAAAAGGTCAGCTGACAATGTTTGGCTTTGAATGCGTCCTGTTGCATAGTGCTGTGTCTTTTGTACCACCAGTAGCCGTGCGTTGTCCTGCTGTTCATTGTGATCTTCTTACAATTCGGTAGGCATGTGTACAGCAGCTTTGGGTGTGTTTGGTTGTTTTCACAATATGTATACAGGTGCATCATGCTATATATATCACAGGGTGAAAAACCAAATGCAGTCATAACAGCAAGGTTGGATGTCAGTGGTGGAGCAGCTTCTGGAGCCTTTACGCCGTAGCCATCAAAACATTTTAGCTGATGCAACCATGCAAGCATTTGCTGCTATTGGCTTTCCTGGGCAAACCCTGAGGGACTTGTTTGCTATGAGTTGCCTAAGCCTTGCATGCGCATGCAGGCACCTGAGAGCCGGGCGCATCATCATTGTCATTCTGGCTGTCATCGGCATACTTCCTCTGCTGGCAAGTCCCACTGCACTGAATGCAACCACAGTGAGTGGGACCCTGATTATGGGACTGGGCCCCCCTGTGTGGTTCCTCATCTTTGTGAAGGGCTACCGCCCCCTCACCTTCCATCTGCCTTTCTGGTGGTGAGTGTCTCTTGTTGAAGTGTTGCCTCATGAGGCAGTGTCTGCCCTCCCTGCTGTGCCGTGGCTGACAATAGCCCTTGTTGCATGCTCTCTGGTTTCCCATGGCTCTCTGTTTGTAGCTCGTGCAACATTCCAAATGCGCTGAAGCACCTTGTGTGTCACAGCTTGTAAACTGTTGCTGTTTTCCTGCCCTCCTGGTCACTGCCCCGTCCTCCTGATTACTGCCCTGCCCTCGTAGTTACTGCCACTCAGTGCCTGCAGGCTGCCATTTGGTGCGCAATCTGCTGCAATGTTTGCATCTTTGCTGCCCTTCAGCTGTCCATTTGGTCTCATATGATGATCTGACAGTTCTGCCCCTATACCATTTGTGGTACCATTGTTTCAGCAGGACAGTGAAGTCCGTGCATGTGCAGGGGCATTGCAATGGGTGTTGTGTTTCAGCTGTCGACAGCTGCGTGCTGCAAAGACTACATCAATGTACGGGGCTTTGCTTGGGGCACTGGAGGTAGTAACACACTGTTGGGATTCAATGTCATTGGGACTGCTGTGGCATGGGGACTGGCAGGCCTGACCCTGTTGGAGAATTCAGAGGGTTCTAATTTGATCATGGCAGCAGCCCATGGCAACAACATTGTGAAGGTCATTCAGAAAGGGCTACAGCCGCTTGACCGCCTATTGGGCGGCAAGTTCGACAAGGGTGCCGCGTCAGCGCATGAAGCACATGCAGTAGTTGGAAGTGACGATGTTGTGTGCACTATTCCAAAAGAGGATGATCAGCTGCAGACTGACGCGGCTGCCAAACAGGACATGGCAGTTTGAAAGTTGGAAGAAACGAGATGATCCAGTATGCTGGGCAGGCATGCGAGGGTTAAACCAGTCAGCCGCGTCAGCTGAACCTTAAATAAATAATTAATTGATAAAATATTTTGGTTTATACGGCTGGCTCCAAACAGTGCTGCTGGGTTGCGTTTGGGGACCCCTTGGCAAAGCTTGCAGAGGCAATGCCCCGGGCTTGCGTTTTAGGCTGCCTCTCATTGCATGTTGTGCTTTCAAATTTTGTGCAGGGGCTTGCAATGGGACTGCTGGTCAGTGTGAATACTGTTAGCTTGTGACAGACTTTATTGTATTGTCTGGAAGGCGCAGGGGTGCAGAGGACCAAGCTGTGAAATGCGTCCTGTCATCTGAGTCTGTTCAGCAATGTATACATATAATGTAGCACACTTAATGGTATTACACTGCATCCGTTACTGTCGGATTGCTTTCTTCAGCTAGCTATCAGCGTGTAATGGTGCTCTACGAACATGGTGTAGAGATGCATGAATGGGAACAGATATACCTGGTACAGGTATACAGGTATACAGGTATAGCCTTGTCATAATCAGCATATGATCCCTACCCAGGATCAACTAGCATATGTTACCAGATAAGTTGTGTGCTGAGTCTAGCATTGAAACGGTTGTTCTGGTCGGCCCTACCGGTTTCACTCTATGTGATGCCAGAATGGCAATTCTTGAGACAGAACCATGTGCATCGCCAATTGGAGCCAATCGCAACCATGCTGTACATCATGTTGATGCAGTGTTGCTTAGCGTTGCTGAAGTCTACATCTCACCGTGCATGTCTGGTTGTGCAGGTTAACGAATTCAAGAAATGTTTGATTCGCACCGACTCACTGACGCACTTTTTCCAGCCCGAATGCGCAAGGACGAATGCGTCCCCGCTTTTTCCCCCAGCTGTCACGGCGTTGCTGTTGCGCTGCATAATTCCGGCAACTTCTCGCCGTCGTGGGCGCTGATTGCGAAGAAGTGTGAAGTGTTCGACCGTAGTCACGATGGCGCTTCCCCGACGACTTTTCCTCGCTTTTTGTTTGGTCTAGCTGCACCTGACTTCTGTGTTTCGTTGTTTGTGTTACACGGCAACGGTGGTCATAACGATACCTGAGATGAGGATTGCCTGGCTGAGTAATGTCGGCGAGCTGTTCCTCCAGCTCTCTACCGGGACCCTTCGGTCCAGCTGGGCACGATAGCCCTGTCTCTCACGGCATAAATAGGCAGCAGTCACAGCATCAGGACCCGCAGCAGCCTGCATTCCAGCAGACCTGGCAGCGAGCAGACCTTGATGCAATTCCTGTTCCAGACTTTTGCAACTTGCCAGCCTCTCAGATTGAATACATCAAGCAACAGTGGGAAGGCAAGCCAGTGCAGTTATTTGCAGGTCTCAACAGCGGTGTACAGTCCACTTCGAATAGCCCTGAGGTTGCTGCTTGGAAGAAGTACTTGTTGCAAGTAAGCTATCCGCCCTTGTCAGCCAGAAAATCTTGCTGTTAAGGTTGCCGACATATGTGCTCTTGCAGAGTGCATATGACTCATACTCAGTAGAGCTGGGCTATCAAGTCTTGAGTTGCACCGATGATGATGATGATGATGATGATGATGATGATGTATAAGGCTGAGAGCCAAAAGCTTGCTGCTGACCGATTTTGGATAAGTCGATTATGGTGACCATGCATCAAGGTTTGTACAGGTAGCATCTTTGACTTGGACATGTTGCATTACAACAAGCTACTGAATTGGATGTGTATTGACTTCAACAGCCAAGGCCCATCAACTGAAAGATAGAGACAAGAGACAAGAATGTGATGACCCTCAGCATCACATGGATCAACAGTGCTGTCTTGCGTTGTATCATGTACCACTGTGTACGCAGTTTACGCTTGATTTTACTCGGCAGCAGGCATTACGATGCTCAAGCTTGTCCTTGTTAATGGGCATTATAGATTGTGTTGATGCAATGCTGTGTGTTAATCAATATCTTGTTCTGTAAAGACCAAGATGGTACCTAGCAATGAATCGCAATCCTCTTTATGTTCACCAGGCGGAAGATGACTGTATCATCTGCCGTGATCTATTACACAGTGCAATGATTGTTAGATCAAACAAGTGTGTGTAAAACCCTGCAATGTGGTGCATGGGCCTTTGCGTGTCACACCAGCTCACATGCACGTGTGTAGCGTGGCGACTTTTGAACAGCCTGACCAGCATGCAATTGCGTCAATAGACAAGCCACCTTTACCAACACTTGTCAAGCCCTAGACAGGCTATCAAACAGCAATCAAATTAGCTATGCAAGTGATCATTGTGACATGGCACATACGTCCAAAAGCATGCTACTGCTGCAGGATATCATGATATTATTGTGGCACTTTGGCCTTTGACAATACTTCATCCCTGTACTCTGAGCCCTCACATAGCTTGAAGCCAGGACCAACTTTGCAGTCCCTCACTGAGGACTGAGCCTGCATGCAGATACAGAACCATTGACAAGAGCACTGCCAAACCCAGCATAGATGCATCACAGTCACGAAGTACACATAGTGCGGCTACTAAGCTAAATCATTTGCAACACGCTGGCACTACAAGATCAACCATCACAGGGAAGGGCATCGTTCTGCACAGGTTGGTGACATACTTTGCATGGAAAAATCCACATGCACGAAGCATACCTGGACATGAGAACCGCTGCAGATGATGGAGTTCTGTATATGACTGCCTTCTTCCACAATGACATCATCCATGACAATAGAGCTGACAATCTTGACGCTGTTGCCCAACTTGCAGGTGGTGCCAATGATGGACCTCTTCACACTGCACCTGTCACCAAGGACAGTGCCCTTGGCCACAATGCAGCCAGCTGAGACTGTCGCCTTGCTGCCCAGTTGGACAGACTCATGAACAAAGTTCTCAAAGCGGCTGTTTGGCTTCTCTGTCAGAAGGCGGGAGGCGAGATCAAAGGATGTTAAGTCCCTGCAGCATGGCACAATCAGTTCAAGCTACCCAGCACAGGGACGCTGGTGCTCTCAATGAGGCTGAGCGCAAAGGCTTTCCAGCTGCAGAACATGACATAGCAAAGGGGCAATGTCAAATGATCAACACGCTCAAGATGCAACCACTATGACAACACTCACAGATCACAAGAGCCCTGTCTGCTGTCATAGTGGCCTGCACAAGGCTCTTTCTATTTGAGCCAACAGCTACAGCTGCAACAGCTTGCCTGTTGACTTCGCTGTAGGCTTGGAGAGTGTTAGCTCTGCCACAGTAGCCCTCTTTATCGGCAACATAGGCATTGCACCACATATCCCTGTGCCCAGACACTCCAGTGCCCTTGCTGGCACTCAATATGACATCCACCAGTTGAGAGCCGGGCGTCAGTGAGTCTGATTGCTGTAGCTTCTGAGAAGAGGAGGGACTAGGAGTTTGGTGGTTGGAATCTTGTTTGCTTGAGAAAGGATGCCTGCTATGTTGTTGCCGCACCATGTAAGGCAGCAAGTCCTGTGCACAGCAAAGTCTTTGTGTAAGAGACATGGGATGTAGCATTGGCTTAACAGGGTTGGCCTGCAAAAAGGCTATTACATCAGCTTTGACTGACAAGACTTTCGTGTCCTTGTGCACAAGAACAAGGTAATAAGCATGGCATGAGAGGCAAGCTCTGCATTGAAGCTGATTGCTGTCATTACCCAAGCAACACAGCTGCATGCCAAATTGTCAGCACCCCATCAAAGCGATAAACAAGCAGCATCACACCTCACAACAGTTCTGCTTCATGGCCTGACGTCTTATTACCTGTCTGATGCTTTCATAGGCAGGTCTGGCTTCAAGCGCCTGGAAAAAGGTGCGCTTGTGAAAGATGTACAAGTGCGCGTCCATGAGATCTGTGCGCAAAGACAGACGCCCATCTTGCAGAGCAGCCAGGGGCACTCGGACTTGGCGCCGTGCCTCAGGCGTGCTGCCAGCAATGAACGTCAGCTGCTTTTGCTGAGTATCTAGCCCTGTGACAAATGTGAAGGGCTTGAATACATGAAGGGCTTTAATAGATGAACGGGGGCTTGCTAGGGATGAAAGATACATATCTGCCACTGTGTTGATGACCATAAAACAGTCCTGACGCTTGGCTGGCAGGTGAGGAGATGCATTGTTGCTCAACATATTGTTTCTCTCACTCTTGTTGTATATACAGATGCTGCACAGCTCAAGCTGAGCCTTGCAAGGTGGGTGCGTCCAAAGATGCAAAGTGTTAAGGCTGCATGGGTCAACAGCTCAATGCATCGTCTAGTCCAGATGAGACACACCTATGTAGTCAACGTTTTTTGGTGCCTTTCCAGGCTTTGTCTCTGATGCAGGCGAAATCCGCTTTTCTTTCAACAACACTGTCACTGTTGCCTCTGTGACATAGTGTGATGCTGCCAATGCCTGCACAGCAGACAGGAAAGCCTCAGCAACCAAACAGCAAAGTATTGTGAATGCCTTCAGCTGCTCTATGACACCTCTGAGTACATGCACGTGTCATCAAACCCCAAACAATGGGGAAAGCGTTGTTTGCATGACTGATGATGGGCAGCACAGACTTTGAGTAACAATTCGTCAGGAAGCAAAGATTAGCTGTTGTGTGCACCTTTAGCGGTACATCAGAGACCAGGTCGCCAGACAGGACAATAAAGGAGTCTGCTTGGAGGTCATCCTTAAGCTCAGCAACTGCTGCAGCAGAACTGCTGTCCTCTGTTACAGACCTGACTTCAACATGCATCTTGCCCCCATAGTTTTTGCTGATCCAGTGACTGACTTTAGAAGTTGCAGCTTCACCCTCAACTACCTGCATAGAGGCAAGAGATGTGAAGCTTGTTATGGATGCACAGAGTAGAAGAGTGCAACGCAAAAGACATCTTGCAACACTTGACTTCATGCTTCAGTTACGCACCACTATTGTGTGTGTCACACCACCCTGCTCTAAAGTCTTTAGTGAAAAGCTAATAAGCGCTTGGTTGCCTACCGGAACCAAAGCCTTGGGTGTGCCAGCTGAGGTGAGAGGATGCAACTGCTTGCTCACGCCTCCGGCTAGTAGCACGGCGTGAGAAAGTTGCATTCAGCTGGAGTGTGTCTGTTGTCAATACAGCTGATGTTGACGTTGATGGCCTTGTAAACGTCCGCCGCTGAAGTTTCACGAACGATGAAGCTGCACCTCTGTCGTGTGCTTCTATTGTAGACCGACAGCAGGACACGAATGTGGGGTGCAACAATACTTGAAGGCCTTGAAGCACTCAATATTGATGCACGGCGTCCGTGGAACAAGCGTTATGCCACTGTCTGAAGCGTTACGCCGCTCTGCCAATCTCTACGCCACTGCTCACCGGGCCAGCAAGGTCAGACTTATCGGGCCTCGATATGCTCAAAGTTGTGCTGACTCTGTGATATTGTGGACGGCCGGGCCTGTGCTCAAAGTCCAGCAGTTGTTGTGAAGCATCAGAAGGACGCTTGCGCCTAGCGGCGTTGCAGCCAAACGAGAAACAGTTCGGTAGCGGCCCCGTCTGAACTCTGGGTCTGATTACGTGACTGGCAATGCAGCCGATTGCTCAGGCCAAAGAGGGCACAGCCTAGTGTATTGCTGGTCAAAATATGACTCGCTCGCGCAAGCATAAGCACAACTCAGCCTCAGCAGGCCCTCAGCACCAGCAGTATGCCGACCAGGATTATGAAGGTTCAGCTTTTGAAGAAGTCAGTTATGCTCTGCCTCCAGGACCTCCACCACAAGAAGCAAGCACAAGCTCAGCTGATACTGTCGAGTTGCATCCACAAGCAACACAGGCCAGCTTTCTCAGATTAGTGTCAAGCTCTCCACAGAGGGACACAGATGCTGCAGATCCAGTAGAACAGCATAGTGTCCACTTTGTGGATATACATGACAGCTATGAGCCACCCTCGACCTCAGAAGCTGACCTTCCAATCAGCCAGCATGTCACAGCTGGAACAGAGTCTCCTGGTGGCGGCAGCAGTCAGTCAGACAGCTTGCAGCAATCCCTTCCCAGGATAGCTGTGCATGCAAGTACTGTCAGCGACCTACAGACCAGCAGCACTCCTCATCAGTCCTTCACCATATCAGCAAGACCTCGTGCGCAGAAGCTGTACTACCTATGGTCTCCCAAACACAAGCAGCCTGATGCAGCTGTAGCCAGTGCGTCATACATAGAAAGCTTTGATGATGGCAAGAGAAAGCTGCTGAAACAGGGCAGCTCACCATTTGCTGATGTCACAAAGCAACAAGTTGCACGGATGGCTACTTGGGCGCCTGATCCAGCAGACGACAAGCACTCACGTAAGCACCTGCGCCCATGGTGGGTGAGACTGCTCTCGCCTTGGCAGAAGCCCAGAAACAAGGATGGAGAGGCATCAGGTGATGATGACATCCCAGATGCTGAGCCAGCCATGCCAAGCTGGCGCTGGAAATTAGTCGTTTTCCTGTGTTGCTTGGTGGCCATGATCTGCTATGTGGACAGAGCTGCCATGAGTGTAGCCATCATCCCAATGAGCCTGCAGTATGGCTGGAGCAACAGCACCAAGGGAGCCATCAACAGGTGTGCCCTTCCTGTTCCATTTTGTCGTTGAGCATCACATTCAGTTCAAGCCAAGCAAGCACCTTTTCTCGGACCATGTTTCAAACCAACCCACCTACAGCATTTCCCAGCCCTTATTGAATGCATGTTTACCCAGTGTGCAGTTCTGCTGGTCTATCCGGCCTGAGCCTACACCACATCTGATGACAGAGGTCTTCTGCTCTTGCAGTGTGTTCTTTGTGGGCTATACAGTAACCAACATTTGTGGTGGGTACCTGGCGACGCGCTACACTGCCAAGCTCATCCTGGGGCTGGGCGTGGTGGCCTGGTCCATCTTCACCATGCTGACACCCGTGGCAGCCTCCACCAAGTCTGTGTATGTGGTGCTGGCCTGCCGGTGCTTGATGGGGGCAGGAGAAGGGGTCACCTTTCCAGCCATCCAGCATCTACAGGGCAAATGGCTGCCCAGAAACCGGCGCACTTTTGCCAACACCCTCATCTTTACAGGCAAGGCTTGTGTCGTACTTGTTTGAAAAGGGCTGTGCAGCTAGCATCAAATATTGGGTGTGACTTACTCAAGCATGCTTGATAAGGCATGAGCATCAAACACTAGTTTGAGCATGACCACCGTCTGTGAAGTTTGCACAATGAATTGCAAAGAGAGCACGATGCATGTGTTCAGCTGTGGTGGTCACCCAAGGCAGTCAAAAACAGCATGCGTTGTAAGCTGTTGGGTCATGACCTGTAATATCAGACCCTGACAAGTCACTGACCAAAATTGTCATTAGTCTTTTGTCGGGCATACATGGCCAATTGGTTCTCCTAGATCCATCCTCACTGGCAACAGGTGGCGTCTTGCATGTTCCTCTTATGTTCTCCTGTGCTGTCACTAGTCTCAGCTATGCAGCGCTGAAATGGAGTTGCATTCTGCTAGCACAAGGGCTGACGCCCCCTCATGGGGAAGGGTCGTAGCCTCAGCAGGAATGTAAATTCATGCTGGCACCCTTTGGGATTATGCCACGTCCAATAGGCCAATCATGACTAATAAAACTTTTGCATTCTGCTTCTGCTATTGCTTCTGCACAGTTGCATCCACATGCAGATCAATTGAGTCCCAGCAGACACTAACTGCCTCTTCATGTGCCTTCTGACAGGGGCTACCAGTGGGACCATTCTGTCATATGCATCAGCACCAGCCATCATGGCTAGGTTCAACTGGCAGGGCTTGTTCGTGGTGTATGGCTGCCTGGGCCTGCTGTGGTGCATCTTCTGGATTCCTCTTGTCAGCGAGGACCCCCCTGCTCGGCAGAGCCAGTACCCCCATGGAGAGGGTATCAAGGGGGTGGGGGATGTGCCCTGGGAGAAGTTTGTGCGAAGCACTGCCGTCTGGGCTATATTTGTGGCTCAATGCACTCAGGGTACACGCTCAGTCATCACATACATTTGTTGCTGTTGGCACATGCACGTCACAACAATACAATGTAAACAGATGTTCAAGGAATGCATTCGCTGGCTTCTCAACTCTGCATGATATACATGCCTGCTTGTGTCTTTTTTGTGGTTGCGTCACATGCAGATGTCTATAGTGGCGTGTTGCAGTCACATCTCTGAATACATCTGCAGGCGTGATGCACTTCTTGGTATTCTTGTGGATCCCATCATACTACAATGAGAATTATGGCGTGGATGTGAAGCAGTCCGCTCTGCTGTCCATCTTCCCCTGGTGCTGTGCAATAGTGGCGACTATGACAGGAGGGGCCATTGCAGATGCCCTGAGCACTCGAGATGTCCTGCCCCTGACACATGTGCGCAAGATCATGCAGGGCATTGGCTCCTTTGGCCCTGCAGGCTGCCTCTTCTACCTCGCCTGGTTGAACAAGGTAAGGCTTCATGTCTGCAGAGCATCAATGTGACCTCTGCTTGCATATGTCATGCGAGGTGAGCTGTGCTCTGTTAGATGCCAGTGTGACACTGCTCATGTCACAACTGGCCACAGCTGAGTTGCCTGGCATGTTTGTGTAGCAGAAGCCTTCCACATTACTACCCAAATCATGCATATAGGCAGGTCTGATTGCAGTCAGAGACTGTTTGGTGCCCCAAGTTTGTGGTCACACATTTTATGACCTTGTCAGCTTTGACTGTAAGAGCAACTGTATCTGTAGAAGAGCTGCCTGCGTGCATGGCATGTCAGGCTGTAGCTGCACAGTATCTTTGTTGCCATGCCATGATTGCAGTTATACCAGCTCATCTTCCCAAACCCCAGTCGCTATACCTCTGCACGTACCAGGTGTTCCCAACCACACAACACACCATTGCAAGTCTATCATGTGTTCACACTCTATTCAGATGATTGCTGACCTCGGTTGCTTACAGTCCAGACAGCAACACAGTTGGAAATGCTGTCATACATGCTGCAAATGCCACTGCTCTTGTCAGCTTTCAGGTCTCACTGCGCTTGCTGCTATCCTGCAGGGTGGGAGTGCAGCACACGCTTGTGTTGTGCTGAGTATCATGTTATCACTCGAAGGCTGCTATGTATCTGGAGCTGCCTCCAACCATCTAGTAAGCTCACGAGTAACTTTCACTTTGCAATCTTTCAATCTGCTGCTAACCAATTTGTGTTGTTGCTCTTGCTTTCACTAAAACATGGTCTGCATTCATGCTGGTCATAATTGCTGCTGAGATTTGCAAACACAGATCAACAGGCTGATCATCACAGGCTGAGCTTGCGAATCTGGTGTGTGCAGGACCTGTCTGCCAAGTTTGCTGGCATCATCTTTGGTCTCACAAATGGCTTGTCCAGCATCGTTGAGGCCTTCAGCATATATGGTACTGGCTTGATTCTTGATAGCCGACATTCTTGGCCACTGGTATTTGAGATCGTGGCTGGAATCAATGTGCTT
>JAABUW010008797.1_pt1 | contig 11689 bp, 8 predicted proteins | sample 5560081 | NCBI WGS metagenome assembly JAABUW01 (sample SAMN10711882, study PRJNA513363) | rock metagenome | isolation source: Antarctica rocks | place: Antarctica: Victoria Land, Knobhead sud | reverse complement strand
AATATCTTAAGAGATATATATATTAAAATTAATCTCTAAGGAACTTAAGAAAATATAGGAGAGTATCTAGATAATATATTTCTACTAAGATATAGTCTAATATTATACTAATATTATCTTATATTTATAAGAAAGGTCTATTAAGTAGATTATATAATAGTATATAAGGCGTATATATATAATAATCTAATATAAGATATTAGTCTTATTATATAATTAACTTTTATTTAAAGTTAGTCTTATAATAAGATTTAATATAAAGAAATAGTATAGCTATATTCCTTTTACCTACTTATATATCCTTTATTTACTTACTTATATATCCTTTATTTACTTATATATATATATTGTCTATATTAGGTTTAGCTTCGTTTATAATATACATGTATCTAATTAAGCTTTAAGGCTAATATAGAGTAAGCTATTATTCTAAAACCTTATTATTATCTTTAATAATAGCGTATAACTTATTAGGAGCTTATCTTTAATAGATAATAAACTTAGCTAGGTTAGCTAATTCTAATCGCTTTAAGGTATTAACTTCCTAGGGAGCTCGCCCCTAGAATTCAGGAGTTATAGTACTCTCTTAGTAAGGCGTATTATATTAAGGATAGGCCTAGAGCTTAATTAGGTACGCGCGTACTATTTCTATTTACAGATAAAGCTAAATCTAATACGGAGGGATATATATTTAGGTAAATAGGAGGTATATAAGTAGGTAAAAAGGATATAGCTATAATACCTCCCTTAATATATATAAAAGAAGGATAAGTAGGAAATTAATTAAGCTTTAAGGCTATCTTATAAAATATATATTCTTTTTTATTATTAAGAGATAAAGAAGACTTTAGATTAATATATATATATAATAATCTAGGTAGTTCTAGAACCTTATTATAGATAATAGATTAGGGGTACCTAGCCCCTTAAGATAACCTAAATCTATGATGAGGTAGAGCTGTAATAGTCCTTTGATTGGCGTCACTTTGTGTACATGTTATACCTTGTAGTTAGCGGAAAGTACTTGGTAATACTCTATCTACGATTTTGATAATTCTACCATCCGGCTGCCCATCAATACTTCATAACCGCCATAAGATTCTAGAGCATTTGCGTCAGTCATGCCTTGGAACAGCGACCCTGTCCCCCGCGTCCATGCATTAAAGAACCCTCTGCTAAACGGGGTGGGTCAGATCCGTTCCAGTCAGTCCTGAGACTGTTCATGCCTGCCCGGTTGAGGTTCAGTGATTCATCCTACAAAAGGACCCCGATGTTGCACGCATGGAAAGCATGTATCGGCAGTCGACAGACGCGTCCGACCGGGAGCCGCAACTTATGAGAGCAGTGTTTGCTTACAATGCCGAGAACACAAAAAGCTACAAGCGTAGTGTTAGATTGTTGGCCGCGAAGCGAAAAGGGGCTCCGAGACTTACATTATTTGTCGCCGCAATCGCTATGCTATCTTCGAATGGATGCCAGCTCATGTGTAAGATCTTCTTGTTGAAATCGATTTGGTCTGCATCCGTCTCTTTCTTCATTCGCCCGCCCTGGCCTCCTACTCCTGCCGCTGGGCTACCAGCTCGGGAAGAACCCTTCTTGTTCGACGGTCCGTTCGTAGGGCTCGTAGCCGAATTTATTGGGGTGGGAACACCGATCTTTTTTTGCTTGAAAGCCGATTTATCGGCTTGGAGTACAACCTCAGTTTCCCTTTCTGGATCTGAAGGGTAGATCATGAAGTTATTGTTGTAGCTGCCGGTCATGACATTCTTAGCGTCTCCTGAAAAGACGACTTCGAACTTGTCGAAAATGCTATCGTTCTCGTATGTGTCACAAAGTCGGGGACGCAGATGCTCATGGATCGGTATGGTCTTGACGGGCGTCCGCTCCATGTTGACGTCCCAGATTTTGACGGTCAGGTAGTCGCGTGATAGAATATATCTGCCGTCATGTGAAAATCGTACGTCCGATATCGAGGATATGATCTCTGAGAAGAATGAGCGGGCCGAAGGGTCTTCTTCTTGCTCGAATTCTGCACACGTTACATCAGCTGTTACATATCTCGCAGATGACGATCTGAAACCTACGCTTTGCATGCTGATCGCAAAGAGCGTTCTCTCGCATGTCCGCAAGCTTAATGGTGCCTTTTGAACTCGCATACATGAACCAGTTGCAACTCTGCGGGTGAAACTCGGCAGCGGTGATGACCTCCGTCAATTCCTCCATGTTCGTAGGTTTTATGTCAACGATATTAAAGCTCTGATCTTGTATGTTAAGATTCCATAAATTTATCCGCAAGTCATCACTGCTGATGAAGGTTTCTCCGTCACTATTGACAGAGATGCTGTTGATGTGGTACGCATGGGCGTTTGCGTAGTTTCGACGGGGAACCGCAGCAACAACGGTATCATGATGTGTCAGGCGGGGAAGCTTTAGTGACGATGCGTCCTTGAAAGAAACATTGGGGTTCGGTCGCGGAGCGCCTCCACCTCCGCCGAGGGCACCACCAGGGGTGAGATCGTGCGAGAGATTGTTCTCCGCTACGACCTTCAACGACTTCTCAAAGACTTTCCAAAGCTTGATCGTCTTGTCATTCGTTGAGAGAAGATAGTGGGATGCATTTTGTCTCCTGCACCACTTGATCTTATTGATCTTCTCTTCTATCTCCAAGGATTTAAGGTAGTCAAACTCCGGCTCGTGAGATTGGAACTCGGTATGGAACTTATACTCGCATGTTTTCTTCTGCCAACGGTCAACTCCGTAGATCTTCGGCTTCGCAAGCCTAGTAGGCTTTCTTGCTCAGGATATCACCTACCGATTCGTTTCTCTCGAATAAGACCACCCTCCCCCCCTTGTCACCTGTAGCCAAATAATTTCCTGTGTGATCGAACTCGACAGTCGATATTATATCCGCTAGGATCAGCTGTCAGCGTGGTCCCCGGAGAGAAACATCACCTATGATCAACACTGACCTTCTGTAATGTCTTCTACATCGCCTTTGTCGCCAAAGCACCTAGATTCACAACTCAGCCAATGCCTAAGCTCTGGATCGAATCCCTCGTCAAGCTGAGTATCACCCATTTGTGTGATCGATTTGTCAATGATTTTGCCAACATGCACATGTTCGAAGACGTGAGGGCTTCACTCTCGGCGACACCATGAAAAGCTCTAGCTTGACACTTACTGAGTGAACTTCCATGTTGGCTGGGTCGGGTCGTCGGGAGCCACCATCTTCTCAGGTCCTCAGTGTCTCTCTATTGTTGATCCTGTAGCCTTGAACCGCCACGATGGTATCCTATTATCGAGGATGTCTTGATGGAGTAGACTTTGAGTTGGAACACTTCTTCTGGGCTTGTGCCCGTTTCTGTATAGGCGACAGGGCAGTAGTCTCGGTATGAGAACGGGAACTGTGTATGGGTATCTCGAGGCAGAAGGGAAGCGCGTGTAGGACGGTGAAGCCTAGATTGATCGGTTCCTCAGAGTGGATTCGGTGGTGGAACTACGGTGAGAAATCATGTTCCTGCATGACCTTCACAGCTTCAACACGAACAAACAAATCGGTAGATGTGATCAAACGTGTTCCGAGGCCAAGAAGGGAGGTATAAACGGGAGCCAAATGCCAAGGCTGACCACGAAGAGCTGCTCAAGTGCGTCACCGAGCAGAGCCTCTCACTCTTTTGATACAACCCAACCGCATCTTTTTCGCTACTGTAGGTTCCTACATAGTTGTAGCTCTATATTGAGGGAAATGACATGGAGATGTCCCACGACTGTTATCTACCCCGACTTGCTCCACAACCTCTGGTGACGACTTTGCTTGAGGTCAAAGGCTGAGGTCACGATACATAAAGCTTTGCCTGATCTGATGTCTATCTTTCATTTTCTCTACTCTCTCCCAGATAGCCACCACATCTATTCCCAGTTCGTAAAACCGGTTTTCCCACTAGTGATCGTCTACCTTTTCATGTACTCTACTGCCAGAGCTGTACTTCGAGACAAGAAAGAAAATGGATGGTCTGCCATGCGGTCTTCAATGTATGCGACTTATCAAATGCCCTCAAGGACTGGTGAATGAAGACCAGAAGATCAAACACAGCAAGGTATAAGGACCTTAACGCCCCTCCGAAGCAGCCGAAGGCATGACTGCTCTATAGATTTTTTGGAACGTCTTTTGCTCAATTACTGAAAGTGCTCTTTCGCAGTATTCGATAGGCCACACTATCGGCCCCTTCGCCGTACTGCATGCCGATGGACCCAATAATCGTGTAAAGCTCTCGAGGGTCTCTGAGGCATCCTCGTCAGCGCAGTGTACCACGGTTCGTGAAGATCACAGTCTAGCCAATGCTCGTCGGTGGGTGCTTCCTCCAGGACTGGCTACAGAACAGGAGCGAACGGTGAATGAATAGCCTGCCCTGCATTCGATGAGTTCGAGGAATGATTTCAAGTCATAGACACTGCTCGTAGCGTCATGAAGGTCAATCGTGGTCTCGTTGGAAGCCATCGCTTGCACTCAAGTAATGGCTATGAGGGTGTTTATAGTAGCCTCGCACAGGTAGTAGATACGTCCCGAGGACTTCTGAACTGTAGAGCGTCTTACGAAATAAGCCGAAAGGCGTGACCAAGACTTGCGCAGGTAGTCGGAAGAGCGGTCCGCAGTGCATTTGATAGTTTTGAAAACTACCTTAAGACTTCCATGACAGTAATGTCACGAGAGATGTGACCCTGCACTGGGATCATAGATCGGCCAGTGATGAAGAACTTACTGACTTCTGTGTTTAGACTCACCAAGGCGAGTATAAATATAGTATCAGCAGCCACTTAAGGCTATCCCACATCGTGGCAAATTTGGCACGGCAAAAACCCCTGAAACGAGTGCCTTGCCAGGATATGGGATACGATCCGGCGCCTCAGTAATTACAACCACTTTCTCAGACACCTTGACTACCCCGGCGATGGTCAAATTAGGCACTAGCAGGGATTTCAGGCTCGACATTATTGCAGCTCAAGTGGCTTCAATGACCTCATCCCATTCCTTCATGATTTTGAGTGCTCTCTCATATGTCCACATGGTGACTGCACTAGCCGGCGCAGATTTGACCAAACCAACTCCGAGCCCTCTATACAGCCCTTTCCATCCTTCTTGCCGAAGGATGCTTCTGCCCGTTCTCCATATGCCCTTCTCATAGATGGGAATCTTCCCTCCACCGTATCGTGCTCTGGTCGGGCCTTGCACCTGCAGTCGTTTCCTAATCAAGTCGAGTGGGAATACTCCAGTCTTCGCTAAAACACTCGCAACGACACCAGCCGAGGCGTCCCCAGATCCAAAAGGCAAAGATAGCGCAGCCAGGGGTGGACGAAGAGCCTCATAGGCGCTGAAGAAAAGACCCATGTACGGTACCACTTGGCCCACTCCAGCGCGCAAGCCTTGGAAGAATCCTTTCGGCCCTTCCTCACGCCAGATGTCGCCGATCCCACGCCTGAGATTAGCATAGACTTTGTCTGGGCCTTGTGCTGCGAAGCGGGTGCGGAGGAGATCGAGCGGGTAGGTGAGGGTGGTCGCTGATGCTCCTGCGACGGCACCGGATATGAAAGCTTCGGCGCCATTGGGAAGTTCGAAAGGCTGGAGGGTTTGGGTGGTGAGGCGGTAGGTGGAAAATTGGAGTGCGCCGTAGTTTATGTAGAGCAGTTCTGCGCTTAGATTGCCTTTCCAAAAAGCCTATACAAATCAGCGCTGCGTGGCGTTGAGCGGTGGCTTTGGCGAGAACAATACGCACAGTCGCACCCTCATCTCGAAGAATGTTCTTGAACGTCGCAACCGTGCCATAACGCGCCTTGCGAGCTGCATCTATGGGATCGGAGAGAGAATAAATCCGGAGCTGAAGCCGGATCTTAAGGACGTCGAGCGGAGCTATGCAGAATCTAGAACGCCATGAGCGAGAGAGTATTGCTCGGAGGCGAGTGTGATTGCCTACCGTGACACAAGGCCGGCGATAGCTCCGGCCGTCACTACCTGCATCCTCGAACCCTGATGCTGTCAGCAACGTCGCGCATTTTACAGTGATATTTGCAGAATACCTCATCTTTGAGATGCTCGCCACCCCCAGACATTCCATGGATGCTCCTTTCAGCTGCTCAGATTCATGTTTGAAGGCAATGAGGGAAATCACCAGTCAGGGATGTTCTTTGATCCTCAAGTTGACAATGACCGAAACCATCGCGCTTGCCGTTCCGCGGCCGCAACCTTTCCAGATTAGGAAAACTTGTAATTTCGTATACATAATCTGTATGATGAATAAGATGTTAGACGTTACGTTCGCGACAAGTATCGGACTTCTACAGAGGATTTCCTAAATAGATAATATCGATAAGATACTGCGGCCCGTCTTTGGCCGAAACCATGATATTCGTGGCTGTCGTTTCTTCACGGTGGTATTTTCAACCCAATTGGTTCTCTTTCTCAAGTAGTGACCGGTTCCACTTGAGCCTCCGGCGCGGCCATACCACCTTTTCCCTTTGGCGCTGCTTGAAATTCGGAAAAGTATTCTGGATCACTGTCCAGCTCCTCTTTCACAATATCAAGGCCACCAACAAGCTCTCCTTTGAGGTACAATTGTGGAAACGTTGGCCAGTCGGACCAAGCCTTCAGCCCTTGCCTTACCTCTTCGTCGGCGAGTATACTGGAAGCGTTTAGTATCGGATCCTCCATTCCTAGTGTCGATGACAGTCTTACTTGAAAAATCCATATCTTACACCCTTCTCCCTCAGTAGCCCAACAAGCTGCCTGCTAAAGCCGCACTGGGGCGTACTTGGTGTGCCTTTCATAAACAGCATTACAGGCGCAGCCTTCACTAAGTCTGCCAACCGCGTGTCCAGATCTTCCTTTTGCCCTTCGGTAGATGACATCTCGGGCGCCGTTGCGGCGTCATTGCTGTCTGGAGCATAGCTGCTCAAGTTCTTAGTCTTTTCCGTTTGCTGTCCCGCCTCCCCATTCGTTCTCGATTTCACCTCCAGCGCAGGCGGCAGTCCAAGCTTCCCCGTATTCCCTCCCTTGCCCGCATTCCTCTCCACGGCGTCCCGGACTCTTGATGCGTCGCTTCCACTGAGGCTCTCAACGACTTTGCCATCTCGCTGTAAGACTAGAAACGGCACGGCAGTAACCTCATAAGACTCTGAAATGTCTGGTAATGCCTCGGCGTCAAGGCTTAGGAAAGAGATCACCGGAGGAGACTGTGGAGGGTAAGATGTAGCGAGTGTTTCCAGAATGAGGTGCATTTGCTTGCAGGGTGCTGCCCATGGTGTGTGGAAAGATATGACGGCAAGGGCGGTAGGCGGGAGAGAGGAGATGCGAGAGTGAAATATGGAATCATCGGTAATTTCTGTGACGGTAGACATATCGTCGTTAAACAGTGAGTCAAGTGGAAGGGGTGAAAGTCGTAAGCACCGCGTGTCAAGGCTATGGGCGAGGCGCTGACGGGTGTAATCAATGAAGAGCTTGTATTCGTTACTCTGTGATAACCACTCTTACTAGAGTGAGACTTGATCGGCAGAGTGCTTGTTTTGTATACCGAGAAGAAGTTTATTGACAGATAGTGTGTCAGTGAGGGTCATTGATTGGAAAAGAAAAGATCGAATTTCATACCATCGATGACGCAAATTTCTAGACCGATTGTTGGCTCTAGAAGAGTCGCGGAAACCTGTCCCGCGGAGCGATATTAGGTCCGAAAATCATGCCAAGACTTGAATTCGACTCCGTAAAGTCTATATAGTACTATGACTATTCAAGGTTTAGCTACTAAGTAATATATATTACATGATAGAACTTTTCTTTTTCCTTCTTATATATCCTATTTACTTATTTATCTATATAGTACTATAACTATTTAAGGTTTAGCTACTAAGTAATATATATTATATAGTAGAACTTTTCTTTTTCCTTCCTATATATCCTATTTACTTATTTATCTATATTATACTTTAACTATTTAAGGTTTAACTACTAGCTAATATATAATATATAATAATACTTTCCTTTTTTTTTTATATATATATATCCTATTTACTTTAAATATTCTTTATATTTATCTTATTCTATTCTTTATTATTCTTTATTATCTTTTTCTTATCTATATCTCTTATATATATATATATATTAAACTTAGAATATAAGATTATTCTTTTTAATTAGGAAAGAGAGTAGAGCTACTTTAAAGGAAGTAGTAAGGAAGTAAGATTATATAATATAAGAGTATTAAGAGAGTATTAAATAAGTATAAGAGTATCTATAAATAAAAATAGGATCCTACTAGCTCCTAGATATCCTCTAAGCGCCTTAGGAACTTATATAACCTAGGATCTACCTAGGATATAATATGATTTATTTAGGCCTCTAGATTTATATAAGGAAGACCTAGAGTAGGCTTAAGGTAGATCTAAGGGCGGGCTTTAAAGGCGGGCCTTAAGGGTAGCTTAAAGGAGGCCTTAAGGCGGCTTATAAGTAGCTTAAAAATAAGTTAAAGAAGTATATTATACCTTAAGCTTTAAGAGTAACTCCTAGGAAGGTAAATTTTTTACTATTCTACTAAAAGTCTTAATTTTTATAATATTAGGAAGGGTTTCCCTTAAAGACTTAATATTAAATCCTTTAAATTTTAAGGATAAGTTATCTTAAGGGCGCTAATCTCTTTAAGTCTTAAGGATTAGATATTATAATATTTATAATTAATAGTAACCTTTAAGATATTATCCTTAAAATAATTCTTAATATTAAGGATATTTAATACTTAAAATTAATTAATTTAATTTAAAGTATTAGGTATATAATATAAGTAGACCTTAAATAATAGGCCTATTTTTAAGAGTATAATAGTAGTAATTATATATTATATATTATATACTTAAGGCCCTTAAGTATAAGAGTTATAATAATTAATATATAATATATAAATTATATAGAAAGCTTATATATAGGTATTATAAGGATCTTAGCTTAATACCTAATAGTACCTACTTAATATAAGCTTACCTAGACTTCTAAGGCGTCTAGGATTATTTAATTATTAACTCTAAGGGCTTAGGCGTAAGTATTCTAGCCTAACTACTCCTAGGAGTCCTAGGAGCTCTAAGTTAACCTTAGAAGCTAACTATATAAGATTTCTATTTATAGATAAGAATATTAAAAGAGTATAAGAGATTACTAGAATAAACTAACTATTAAGTTAGATTTTAATTTTAACTTTTAAAGTTAAATTACTAAGTCTTTAAGTATATTACTATTAATAGTATACTATTAATAATATAAGAGTTTAGTTATAACTTTAACTTTTAGAACTAAATTACTAAGAATTAGTAGCTTAGTAGTCTTAGTAATTCCTTATAATTACTTTATACTAGAAGAGTACTAAAGTATTATAAGTAAATAAGTATTATAACTAGCTTAAAGTATACTCTTAGTATATATCTTATTTATATAGTAAAGTTAAAGGGAGAAATAATATATAAGGCTTATAAGTCTTCTAGAAGAGATAGTATAAAAGACTCTTATAAAAGATCTTTTATATTCCTTAAGAATTAATCTTATTATAAATAAGATTATTATTATATTACTATATAACTCTTTTAACTACTAATTATAATAATAATAACTTTAATTCTTTTACTTATATAAGAATAGTAGTCTATTTTTAGTTATAATTAATATATTTTTAGAAGATATTAAAAGTATTATATTATTATTATAAAGTTAAGATAAAGGAAGATTATAATAGGATTTAAGAACCTTAATAAGATTATAATAATAGCTTAAATAAACCTTTAAGGGGTTATAAGAGAGAGAAGAACTATACTACTATTAATAGTAATATCTTAGAATAGACTAGGAAGGCTAGTTATCCTCTAGATAAGAGAGATAAGCTAATAGATATTAAAGGATATATTAGTATAAAAGGCCCTAATTATTATAAGGATAAAGAATTAGAATATATAAGATATCTAGTAAAGATCTTTATAAGGATAAAAAGGATTAAAAAATATTATAATATAATATATAATAAGAGTAGGCTACTATAATAATAGTACTATTAAAAGATAAAGAGATATAATAGATAAATATCTTAGCTATTTAAGAGCTATTATATATAAAAAGGATAGGCTTAATATATAACTTAAGTAAAAGGATATTCTACCTAGTATATAAGATAGGAAGGGATATAAGGATATACTTCTTTATAAATAAATAATAAAATATTAATATATAAAGAGTCAAATTTATATTAGAAGACTTATACTTCCTAGGAATATAAGTAATAGGAAAAGAAGGAGGAGAGCTATTTTATTTTTATAAATATATAATATATATAACCTTAGCTTAAAGTTAAGAATCTTAATAGATAGCCTCTTAATATTATTAAGGATAAAGAAGTAGCTAGACTAGCCTAGGAAATATATATTAATAAGAGACTTTAACCTCTATTATTTAAATTAAAATAATAAGGGTAAATATACTTATTATAAGATAATAAATATATTAATAGATATTATAAAAAATAGGGGAATAGAGCTTATCCTATTAAAGGATATAATAACTTAGAAAGTAAAGAAAGTTAAGAGTACTATTAACTTAATATTTATAATAGAGACTATTAAATAAGCGCTATTAAAATATTAAAAAAAATTATTTATTTATTATAACTTTAATTATATTTTAATATATATTAAGGTTAACCTTAAGGTAGAAGAGATAATCTTATACTTATAAAGAACTTAAAAATAATAGACTTAAAGGAAGTAAAGAGGTAAATAAAAGCCCTTTAATACTTATTATTATAAGAGGAATTTCTAAATAGGATATAGATAGATAATATTAGGATTCTCTTAATCCTTAGACTTCTTAAGAGTCTAACTCTTAATTAACCTAATTAAGTCTTATAAAGAGGAGTATTAAAAATAGTATAAAAGTAGGCTTTATTAAGTTAAATTAATATTTATATACTTAAGAGATAATATAAGTTAAATATAAAGTTCTTATATATTATAAAAGTAATATTATTATATAAATAAAGGAATTTGTATTAAGATTAATTAACTTAATTAATTTAAGAAGTTTAATTCTTAGACTCTTTAAGCTTCTTAAGTAATAACTTAATTATTTAACTTTACTTAATACTTAAGCCTATTTACTTAATTTAATATACCTATTATGCTTATACTTATAATATTAGATCCTCTCTTTAAGCCTTTATTTTAAAAAGGTTATTTAACTTCTTAATATATTAATATATTATATTTATATTTATATTTTAATACTTATTATTATAACTTAATTATTAATTATTAATTCTATTAATTTTATATAATAATATATCCTTATAAGTCTTATTACTTATAAGGCCTTCCTTATTATATTACTTAATAAAAACCTAAGTATAAAGAGTATAATATTATAATTATTAATATAATTTAGCCCTTAACTTTAAGGATATAAATAAGGTAATTTAAGAGTTTAAAAAGTTAAATAATAAGATTCTTAAAATTTACTTAAAGCTTATTTACTTAAAGAATAAAAGGAAATTTTAATTAAAATAATTAAAGGATTTAAGTAATAAAGAATCTATTAATATCTTAAAAATTAAAGAGGATAAATAGAATATTAATCTTATAAAGACTCCTATTTTTATATTATTACTTAATAATCCTC
>JAABUW010008796.1_pt1 | contig 11689 bp, 3 predicted proteins | sample 5560081 | NCBI WGS metagenome assembly JAABUW01 (sample SAMN10711882, study PRJNA513363) | rock metagenome | isolation source: Antarctica rocks | place: Antarctica: Victoria Land, Knobhead sud | reverse complement strand
CACGACGGATTTATCCAGCATGGACTCAATATGCGTGCTTCGTGCCTCAGCTATCACATCTTGTCGAGTTGCATTGGAGGTGCAGCATTCACCTCCGATCGCTGCCGCTGGTGGCCCTCCACGTGAGTAGCTTATACCAATAACGAAGAGGCGTCAACAAAATCCCTGGCCTCCTCAAGCAAGTCTCTTTGGCTTTCAATACTTTTCCCGGCCCTACTACAGCAGTCGTCCATCTGCGCGTAGCAAGTGATTCTGCTGCAGATTCGCTCGTAGCTTGACCACAGCCAATGGCCGGTCACTCATCGTGATAATCACAGCAGATATTGTTTATCGACCGGATGCAATCGCCAGCCTCCTCTGTCCTCCCTTTTGCTTGCACATTCGCTCTCTTTCCTTAATGTCTCCTCAAATCCAAGTGTTACTCCTCTCGCCCTCCACCTTCTTTTCTGCTTATCTGTCCAATTATATTTGCCATCTGATATGTCGCGATGATGCATCACAGCTGTCGCAACGTACTAGCGTGCAGATGACTGGGCTGGCTCCGCCTTTTGTATTGTGCTGATTGCTAAGAGGTGGAGGAGGACGGAGGAAGGACGATCAAGGGTCATAAACACAGGACTCGGAGTCGTCGTGGAGGAGGCTTCTTTGCGATCATAACACAACACTGCGAAGGCCACTGCAAGAGGTCGAAATGGTCTCTGGGAGACACTGCCATTGTACGCTGATGTTTCTTCCAATCACAGCGCCCACGACGCCGGTTTTGCGTCCAAGTCATTGATGGTAACGGGCAGCGAATCTGTGAAAAGTCTGCGCAAAGCAACTACTTTATGCACTGCGACAGGCAAACCCCGCAAATTCCGAAGTCAGGCACATAGTTGGCACCTTCCACCCACTCAAGACCATTGGTGCTGATCCTGTTCTTTGTATGCGCACACATAACCACGATCCTATGGGGACGCTCTTCATGGCAATTCCATCTACACGGAAGCATTATCGCAAGCGACCAAATAGAGCTCCACGGCGCTGGAACCCGCCGATGTGTTCGGCTCGCGGGGAAACCGGAGCTGAGGCAATTCAACAATAAGTTCTACTAAAAGTATCGAAAAGCCAGGCTAGCAAGCGATGCGGCACCATGCATTATTCCACTTTGGGTTCGATTATTCCGTATGCAGGCAGGTAACGGATCATGCAGCCAGGTAACGGCAGGTCATTACGAGACAGCCGTGCGGCGTGCGCTAAGCTCGATTACCTCTTCCCCTCCTTCTGCAATCGGTCTGTGTCCACATCCTCATGACAAAATCAATCTTGAATTGGACTGCGGGCAAGCCATTGCATCATGTTTCACGTTCTGTCAAAGCAGTTCGAAAGTAGTCCCTGAGATTTCGCAGAAATTGTACTCGTACAACCGCCAGCTTTTCTGGGCCTGGCCGCCGTTGCAGGACATAATGACCTGATCAGGCTGAGCTCGAGCTAGTGCCAACGCTGCCGTTCTTTACACGGCGATCTTCGGCAAATTTTACAAACTGCTTTGAGAATGTTACTTGTCTCATTGGCTCTTCCCTGTAACTGTGGGAACCCGATCAAGTCACATTCAACATCAAAACCAATAGGAAGCATCCTCAAGGGTCCCGCCGGATCGTTCTGTTTCCGCTTCTTCTGTGATGCTGCGCGGTTCAGAAACGAAAGTCCTGCCGCGCAGCAGACCGCTGAGACAAGCTCGAAGCGGTCACTGGCGGAGGCGTTCCGAGTATGCTAATCTCAAACAAGACTGACATTAATTTCTCAACGTACTTAGTACACCATTCTTACAACACTTTGGCGTACGAGTAGAAGCCACAGATTGTAGTTGTGTACGGGGCGGAAGCTGATCTGTGCTGGATCCATCCAGTATCGAATGCATTGTCGGGCGATGAAGCTAACGGAATACTTTTTCGGGAGATCGAATTATCCAATGCAGACTGTCTTTCGCGATGCTCGATCGTCCTATGTTCGTCTCACATCACCAAGCCTGCATTTTTAGGGTCATGCAATACGGGTCTGTGGCGATCTTGTGCATATGACCCTTGCTCCAATGTTGTCTTAACACTTGTTACACTAAGTGTCTTCCCGCGGTGGCTTCCTATCCCTTTCACAACCTCACGCAATCTCTAGACCCATTCAGCTTCCCATAAGTCGGAAGGGCCTGGCTTCAACACGAACTTGGCCTTGCGTTTCTTAGCTCTTCAATCCTTTGGCTATCTCACAATGTCCCTCTTCTTTAGTCCTTCGTGTCCAAGCGGTGGCAGCTTCTATGCATGCTCATCGGGCACTTACTTCGTAGGTTGCTGTAACGGCGACCCTTGTCAAGGCGGTTGCTCCGACGGCAACCTTGAGCCAGCATCTTTTGACCCATTGTTCATTGGAAAGTTTAAAGACCAAGAATGCTCGAGAGGGAGTGAATGGTATACGTGTACAGCGACAGTTCCGCCCTTTTTGGGTTGCTGCAAGTCCAATCCATGCACGGGTACGACTGGGTGTCCTAGCGGAGACGTGACCGCCGGATTCCTCTCCTCAAATCCAGCAGTCGCAAAAGATTTCCTGCCTGCTGCGGCGTCCTCCGCCTCCGCCTCCGCCTCATCAGCGACCTCAAGTAGCTCGCAGACCTCCAGGGCAAGCTCTTCGCCAGCATCAACAAATTCATCAGCAGCATTGACCACTACGGCAGCATTTGCAGATATGCCTACCCACACGACTTCAACGGGGACAATCGCTGGAGCTACTGTGGGGGGCCTTGCTGGGCTGGGTCTGCTGGTAGCGTTGTTGGCCTTCTTTCTCCGGCGGCGGATTGCAAAATCGCGACAATACATGGCAGAGGGAAGATCGCCGTCAGGGAACTCAAGCTCAATGCCAGACAAAGGCGACGCCGCGATGGGAGAAACTAAGCACCTTCCCTTTTCAAGTACGTCACAGTCCCCTTCGTCTGAAGACTACGCTGCTAACACCCAATTACCAGCACCTCAACCGTCTACGCCTGCCCCAATGTACACACCTTACAGGACAGAAAGGAGCGAATTGGACAGCCCAAGCGATAGTCCATTTTCCTCACCACCAGCGCAAGAGCTTCCATCTCCGTACCCATCTCCAATGCCGCAAAACTCGATCACACCTTTCACTCCGAACCACATATTCCCTACGCTTGGCAGCTACTCTGATGGTCTTGGCGTGAGCAATAGCAACACAGCAATTCATCCGCCCACTCTACACTCAACATTCACAGGAGCTGGAGAGTAAGCTCCGCGTTACACGCGGTAAAGAACAAGTATCGCAGTGCTGTTGTCACGGCAGAAAATACCATTGGCAGAGATGCAGTTGCACGAGCACATATACGTCATGGTTGGGCATGGAAAAGTCAACAGTCAGTCCATATGAATGTAGTGTTTTACTTGTGCACTAAGAAACTGTTACATGGTGACATCGCCTTCGTTGAGTGAATTGGTACGCGTAATCGTCCTCCTGTTTGTCTCTGCGACAGCCAATCTTGCCTTTACATGCTTTGAACTGAACTTTCGCCAAACATACATCGTACTGCAAGGAAGGTATCGAATTGTGTCTCTGCTAGCAAGGTTTCACGCGTGTTGACCTTTCATCGATCCAGTTAAAGATTGGCTGCTAGACGCACGCAACTCGCCTTCACTAACCAAAGTCGCCTGGCCATGTTGCAATTTTTCCCGAAGGCAATTCGGCGCTGCAAACCTATTCATTGTAATGCCTTTTTGGCGCCAACCAATTGGCCATCTGCTCGATTATAAAGAAAATGATCACGCTCCATACATTAGTCCAGCCACAGAAGCCGAAGAGGCATTACGGCAGCCCGCCTGACAAATGCTTGACAGCTGTCAATGCGCGGCACGCAGACATGCACTTTAGCAAAGAGTATTCCAATCTGGGAACTCAGATGTCCACTCAATTTGTATGATGTTGAAAGAAGTGCTCGATAGATAGGAAGAATGGACTGATTCTATGGCAGAGTAATAAATGAGGTGGCTGGGGTATATTACCCGCCAGGGGTTCTAGCGTCTTGTCATTTCGACAGATAGTTCGACAGATGTGCTCTCGTATCTACTTTGAGGGCAGACATAATGTATTGCAGCTGTTGCCGGTAACTGTCCCGCCCCTCTCAAAAGCTTTCCTACTCAATCTTCGTCACTCATGAGCGGACTGATTTGCTGGCCATGCATGATCTCAACGTGCAAGCGTTTTACGTGCTGAGAAACGACTTCGAAGACTTTCTTGCGGCATTTCTATCCTTAAACGTAGAATAAGATCACTGTCTCACGAAAGCAGTTTGGCGAAGTGTCTGCGTGTTACGTTTATGCAAAATTCAGGGCAAAAGAGGCGATCGTTGACATTGTAGATTCAGCTTGCGCAACTCGGCCTCGACCCATGCTTCTAACAGTAAATTGTTGTTGCTAACTGCGAATTCCATGCGCGATAGGTTTCGGCGTGCGAGCTTGTCTTGAGCATAAAGGCCAATGATAATACATCAAGATTGCATAATGCTGGCTTGCACGTTGGCCTTGCCCTGTAGGCAATGGAAGTCTAAGCTACAAACGATCAAATCGACACTAAGAAATTGCCTACGGACTTGTGAAGGTATTCTTATATGCTTCACATCATTGGGCGCTTTGCAAGGTCATCTTTATTCGTTGACTGTAGTGAACGCTGAATCAGAACTCGTGCAACTGCTCCGGGCAAGGTTCTGACTCGACATTCGCGACACGGCGGACATGCATTGACAATACTTACAATCCCATTCTTAATAACCCCCTCAATCAACCGTGGCATTGGCGATTGCGTGGCTATTCTCAGTGGGTCAATCAAAGGTTGGTCCCAAACTTGCCCTTCCCTTGCTATAGTATCTCTCGCTGAAGAATGTTAAGGCGCTCCATTCAACACCGCGGTGTAATATCGATAGGACCTAGGTTGGTACTTGTGGAGGAGTATTAAGGATTAAAGGATAATAAGCTTCGTGTAAATATAAATGAAACTAGATAAGTCTTGATATAAATTTATATTTAGTATCTAAGATTAAAAGTTTTAAAGGAAGTTAAATATAAAGTTTTTATTTATTAAAAAATATACTATTTATATAATAGAAGGAAATTATATTAAATTATATACTCGCTATATAAATAAAGCGAGTATAATCTTTTTAATATTTAAAAATACTCGCTACGTACGTAGGATATATTATAAATATATATAATATTATTTTATTATAATATCTAAGGCCGCTAGCGTAGAGCTAGTAATTTAATAATAATATAAAAAATATAAAATAATTACGAGGTTTATTATTAAGTAATTTTTAAATCCTAAATTTAATAATAAAACTAATCTCTAAGGATTCTAATAATACGGGGGAATATTAATTCGATATAAAATTATTAAAAATTAAAACCCCGCGATATTAAAGCTAGAACTCTATATCGATAAATAATAATATTATAAAGATAGCGGAGTATAGATATATATAATATACTAGCGCCTTTAGCGGGGCGTAGATATATATAATATATTATTATTTTATAATTACCTCCCCCTTTAGGCCCTAGTCTCTAGGTATTTAAATATTTTAATTAAAAGATATTTATTAAAAAATCTTTAAACACCTTAAGAGAAATAAGGGAAAAGAGTTATTTAATATAACGCCGTTATTATATAATAACCTAAATATAAAGTTACGTATTTAATTCTTTAATACCTATAGTATTAATTACGGAATAATATTTAATTAATTAATCGAAGTTTATTAAAAAAACCTTTAAAACCCCTTAAGGGAAATAAAGGAAAAGAGTTTTCTAATTTATATTATCGATCCTATAACGTTAATATATAGTACTAGTCGCGGAGCGATACGAAACTATTTCTTATAATACTATTATATAGTATTAGTAACGGAAGAGTAATACTACTAAATTACCTCTATTATATGATAGTACTAGTAGTAAATAAATAATATATTTATAAAACTATTCCTATAGCGTTAATATATAATAATAATAGTTAATTAAATAATATTTCTTTCGTCCCTATAGTACTATTATATATAATAGTAACGGAGCGAAATAGTATATACTATCGTTCTTATAGCGCTTATAGTATTTATAGTAAATATAGTATATTAGATTATTCCTATAATATTTATAATACTAGTAACGAAATAATAATAATTACCCTTATTATATACTTTTATTATACTATAAAAATATTAATAGTAAAATATTATATATAAATAATATAGTTTTAATATTATACCCGGAGATTAATAATAATATAACTATTATAATAACGGTTATATTTATTAATAAAAGCGAGGTAGCGGAGCGGAGGCGCGTATCGACGTATAATAATAATAAGATATTTAATATAACGGTTTATTATTAAAATAAACTCGCTCGTTTATTTATTTTCTCTCTCCGTAACTTTTTTAGTCTTTTTTATTATTATAATATGACTTTATTTACTTTAGATCCAATTTAGATTTAAATTATCTTAACCTAACCTAATTTATCTTAGATCTAATTTAAGTCTAAGCTAGTTTCCCTATTTTTATCCTAATATAGTCGGGATAAGAAATAAATAAATACTCCGTACACTAGCTCCTATTTAGATAATAACTAACTTTACTCTAATTTTCGTTCTTTATCTTTTATCTTAACCTACTCTTATATTATAATTAAGTTATAATTTAATAAACCTAGTCGTTAGTTTAATAAATATCTAGATATTAATCCCGTCTCTTAATATTATAAAAGATTAATTACCTAGCTAGTACTCTTTAATATTAGGATAATTATTATAAAGGATTAACCCCTTAACCCCGAAGACCGCGTATAATAATTCCTCGCCGAAGTTTAGAATAACCCTATTAACTTCCTAAATACCTTCGACTACTTATATATCTAGGTCGAGAGTAATTCTTTATTCGATATTTTATCCTCGTTTACACTTTTTCCTCCTTTTATATTAAATATATAATCCCTAGTCTATACTATCGTTTAAGTAATAATCTAGGTTATATTTATTATAACCTAAATTATATCTTAACCCCCGCTTTAGATATTCGATAAGAATACCTTTAATAATATTATTATTATAAACCTACGCTCGTCTTCCCCTTTAAATATTTAATAACCTACTCCCTCCCGATCTCGAATACCTTTTAAATCCGAAAAACTCCTAGATATCTCGGAATATAAAGGGGATTAAGATAAATTAAATATTTAAGAATAAACGTTAATATAACGGATATATATTAATTATAACCGTTACTCTACCGATAACGATAAGATCGCTTATATAAAACTTAAATTAATTATTAATAAGAAGGTCTTTAATTTAATAAACCGTTATTAAAAAAAAGGACTTTATACCTTAACTAACTTTACCGATTAACGAAAGAAATTACGGGAAATATATAATAACCTATTTAAATAGGAGGATACTCGGAATTATATCCGGGAATTTAAATAAAGCTTTATACTTTTTAACGAGTATTTTAACCTCGTTATTTAAAAAAAGAAACGTTCTCGAATAAAGGACGAATCCTTAATTAATACTATAAAATATAATATTAATTATATTATTTAATAGGCCTTTATCTCCTAAAGGAAAATTAATAATTAATAGTTATATACCTTCGATAAATACGTCCGTATATACTCCGAAATCGACTAAAAACTCTAGTAGATTAAGTACCGTTTACCTCGTTAGAGTACTACTCTTATTAGATTAAAATAAACCTCGAGGAGGTTTATTATACCTTTATTAACTTTTACCCTTATAACCCGCTTTATTATAACGAGTACTTTTATCCTCGTTATCGTAGCTTTAACCCTTTTATTTAAAGAGTTAATAAATCTTAATTCTACCTAAATTATTATTAAAGGTAAATTAACGAGAACCCCGGTTATTAAGATTATTTATAAGAAATAAAGGTTTTACTTTTATTATAAATCGTTTAAATATAATATAAAAGTCTATTTAATTAAACTAGCTAGTCTCCGATCTAATATTATAATTATCGTCGACGACGACGAGAGCGTTATAAAAGGAGTTATTTTAGACGCGGGAAAAGAATAATCCCGATATAAAGTCGTATATTAAGACTATAAATACCTAGAACCTTATATATACTTTCTTACCTATCGGTTATATCGTTTAATTTACCTTCGTTATTAACTAAGTTTTCGTCTAAGTTTATTATATAGCTTTTTAAGACCGACCCTACTTTTCGTAATAGGTATATAGTTATTTCTTATTAACTACGGTATAGCCAGTCCCGAATTTAAATTAAAGCCTTGATTAATACTGGTATATCCGGCTACCTTTTTATCGATTATAATTTTACGTATACCTAGCGTCTACCCCTTCGCCTTCTTCGTTATCCTCGTATCGTCCGACCCTTTAATAACGTACCTACCGTTATAAGACGCATTATTTATATCGTAGAAGCGATTTTAAATATCTATAGTTATTAGGAACGAATAGTCTTCTTTATTACTAAATTTAGTTAATACCCCGTCGTAATCGGCCTGTTATACCTCTACCGTTATGGAGCTACTACCGATTTCTTAGATAATTCCTTAACCTTCGCCTTACGTTTCTATTTAAGAAATTATACCCTAAATCCCGTAAAAGTCTTCGCGGAAAATAAACTCTTTCTTATACCCTAAAAAAGTTTCTAGACTTAAGAATCCTAGTCCCTAGTTTTATCCGATACCCGCGTAGGGTAAACCCCGATTTAAAAGGAGTCGCCAGTATATAGAGAGCCGTTATTATTTATAGACGATAACGTTACTACTAAATAACTAATTCCGACTCGAGAGAAGTTACTTTAGCTCTAGGTTTATTAATAGTATACCTAGTCCTAGGCTTATAAAAAGTAAACCTTAATTTAAGAAAAGTTAACCTAATCCTAGGTTTATTAAAAGTAAATTTAATTTTTAGCCTAGTTTAATACTTATATAAAATAACTTAGAACTTAAAAGGAGTTACTTTAGTTCTAGGTTTATTAATAATAAATCTAGATTTAAAAAGAGTCTTCCCCGCTTTAATTTTAATTATTTATTCCTATAAGAACTAGTTATAATAACGAGTATAGTCGTATCGTTATTATCGTTAAATAAGGAAAGACGCTTAAGATTAAATATCGTAGCTTAACCTCGCTTCGTTTTAAATTTTAATATTAAGAATAACGAACCTAGTACCTAATTATTTTTAATATATACGAGATAGGATCTCGATTATTTACCCGGCTCGTTAGGCCTAACGAGTAAATTATATTTAATTTATTATTTATAGAAATCGATCGATTTTTAGGTATTTTAAAAGAAATCTCGACTTTAAGTACCTAGTTTTATTAAGAACCTAAATATTATAAACCTAAACCCCGCCTTAATTAAAACTTTAAATTAAATATTTATGATTAAGCCTAGAACCGAGTTTTATTTAAAATAAATAAGGAGTTTTACCTCGCCTCCGCTGTTATTTAAAAAGAGTTTTAAATTTATCGAGATAATAAAAATATTAACCTAATTATAATTTTATTTACGCGGTATTATAAATTCCTAGATATCTTTTTAAGAAAAGACGCTGATACTTTACCTTTATATCGGTTATATAATTATATTATTAAATTTAAAAAAGAGTTATAACCTCCGTCGTTTAATTTATATAATATATATTATAACGAGATCTTAAAACTCCGCCGTTACCTAGATAAGAATCTTAATAAAGATTTTATTCGAGTTAATCGGTCTTATACCGTATTCCTTATCCTATTCGTAAAGAAATTTAACGGAGGCCTACGTTTCTATATTAATTATCGAGGGTTAAATATTATTATTATAAAGAATAAATACCCTTTACCCTTAATATTAAAAACTTTAAATTAATTAAATCGTACTAAGGTATTTTCTAAATTAAATATTATATTTATTTTTAATCGCCTCCGCGTTAAGGAGGGCGACGAAGAATTTACCGTATTCCGTACCCGATTCGGCCTATTCGAATACCTTATTATATTATTTAAATTATATAATAACCCTACCTCGTTCTAATATTATATTAATAATACTCTTCGTAAATTTCTCGATAAGATTTATACTATATATCTCGACGATATTTTAATTTATAGCGATATCGAGGAAGAGTATAAAATTTATATTAAACGTATCCTTTAGAAGCTCCGCGAGGCGGGGTTTTAAATAAATATTATTAAATACGATTTCTACGTTAAGGAAATTACGTATTTAAAATTAATTATTATTATTTAAAGGATTAAAATAAATTTAAAGAAGATCGATACGATTTTAAATTAATTATAGTTAGTTAATATTAAGGATATTTAAAGTTTCCTAGGGTTCGTTAACTTTTATCGGCGCTTTATCTATAAGTTTAGTAAACTCGTTATATTATTTATAACTTTAATTAAAAAAGATATTATCTTTAAGTAGAGTACTCGATATTAAATAATTTTTAATACTTTAAAGAAGGCTTTTATCTTTAATATTATCCTAGTTTATTTCGACCTCGACCGTAAGATTATAATAAAAATAAATACGTTTAATTATATATCGGGGGGGGTTTTATCCTAATATAATAATTAAGACGTCCTTCGTCCTATTATTTATTTTTTAAAGAAATATAATCTTACCGAGTATAATTATAAAATCTATAATAAAGAGTTTATAATAATCGTCCGCGTATTCGAGGAATAGCGCCTTAAATTAAAGGGATCTACTCTCTTTATCGAGGTAATATCTAATTATAAAACTCTTAAATATTTTATCTTATTTAAGATATTATCTCGCCGTTAAATAAGGTAAAATAAATTCTTATCCCGTTTTAATTATAAGATTACCTACCGGCCCGGTAAAAAAGATAATAAATTTAATATATTGATACGTTAATTAAGAGACCTTCTTAAAGAAGGGGATAAATTAAACCCTAGATATTAATATTAATATTAAATTATATTAAAAAGAAAAAACCTAGCCTTATATCGGTAAAGCGGTAAGCCCGTATTCTACCGAAAAAGGCGGAAAAGGCGCTTAGATCTATTTAGCTTATATACTAGCCCTAGAGATCGATTTAATACCTACTTTCGTCTAAAGTATCTAAATACGTATTTAGCACCTCGACTTATTTTAAATAAATTTAAATAAATAGGAATAAGCTAGTCTAAGTAGTACCGGTAGATAATTAGATATATATAGTTATAAGTAAATTATATAGTCTATAATACCGCGCTAGTTTAAGGGGTGTTACGCGCGTATATTATTTTCGTGAATCGACGTAATTTAAAATCTAAATTAAATTAGCGTGGTTATAACGCTTTATATAACCTTAGCGAGCTACCCGGCGCTAGTAGAAAATCATAGATTTAAAATCTTAAATCCGAAGTTACTATTTTTAGGTTTTTTATTAAAAAAAAAATTTTTTTTCTTTTTTTTTTTGAACGTTGTCTTTTAGTTATTTTTCCGCCTAAAGCCGGTAAAATGTATATTTAGTACCTCGACTCTTCTCGTATAGTCTCCCGCTTTATTAATATAAAAGTCCTTAAGGATTATATTTATAATATATCGTTAAATATAACGACCCTAGCCTTAGTCCTAGTTACCTTAATTATATTAATAATAAATTT
>JAABUW010008794.1_pt1 | contig 11690 bp, 4 predicted proteins | sample 5560081 | NCBI WGS metagenome assembly JAABUW01 (sample SAMN10711882, study PRJNA513363) | rock metagenome | isolation source: Antarctica rocks | place: Antarctica: Victoria Land, Knobhead sud | reverse complement strand
GAAGTTCCGCCAGGTCGCCTCGCGCTAGCACCGCATCGATGTCGTAACCGCCGGGCTCGGGGATGGCCTCGTAACGCATGCAGGTCGTCCCGTGTGGTGTGGCTATCCCACGGCTCCGCCCGGAGTCAGGGTGAAGGAAGTCAGGGTGAAGGGGTCATCCCAGTCAGGGTGAAGGGGTCATCCCAGTCAGGGTGAAGGGGTCATCCCTATTGATGACCATTATTTAGGAGATTTGGGTAAGGTTTGTTCCCCGTCGCTGACCTCCTCGCGGCCTCAAACTGAACTCAAGACCGAGTCGCTTGGCGGTGCCCTGGGTCCATTGCTCAGAGCCGAACGGGCGGCCGCGACGAATTGCCCGTCGGATCGCCTCGACTTCGGCCTCGGTCATGGGCTGATTCACGAACTCGGCCCAGTCTTCTCGGCGAAGGAGTTCCTCGCTCGCGAGTTTCGGCATGACCTCGGCGTTCTCGGAGGAGGCCCCGAGGCTCGACCAAGGCCAGTCTTCGGCCCGAGTCACGAGACCCGCGCGAAGCGGGTTCCGCTCAACGTAGCGGACCACCGTCACCAGGTGTTCGTCATCCTGGATCGGGAACGCTTTGAATCGCCCTTGCCAGACGTGGCCGCTGTGTCCGTAATGCCTCAAATAGCGTCGCACGTGGGTCGTCATCAGCCACTGCATCCAGCGCGAGAGGTCGCCATCGTCATGAGGCCGCATCACCAGGTGGAAGTGGTTCGGCATCAGGCCGTAGGCCAGCAGGCGCATCGGCAAACGCACGGAGGACTCGCTCAGCGCGTGAAGGAACGCCGAATAATCCTCCGGCTTATGAAACACTTCGGATCGAGCATTGCCCCTATTCAAGACATGATAACAAAATCCGCCTTGGCTCGCCCGCACCGTCCGAGGCATCGGACTCACTCCCCGACTTCGGTTACCCCGGAATAAGCTACCCAGAACGTCCGAAGCGCGTCAAGGAATAAGGATGTCCCCTTCGCTCTTTGCCCGTCGGCGTCGTCGTGGTAGGTGGTGGCGTGCCCCAGGGCGTCGGTGGTGGAGGCGAGCCTGCGGAAAAGGGGGGCGGGAACCGATAAGGGGTTTGACATGGCTTGTTATCGGCTCAGAATGTCCCCTTCGGACCCCCTCCCTTTCGGACCCCCCTCGCTGTCCGGAAGTAAGCTTCCATACCGACCCAGGACGGCCTCGACCCGCAGCTTCGCCGCGCCCCAATCGTAGTCTTGACGCTGCTTGATGTTGGTTTCTCCGAAAGTTATCGCCCTCTCGATGTCGGATTGAAGCTGATTCTTCTCTTTGGTGCTCAGCCGGCCCCATAGTTCATCCGGGATCAGAAGCCGCGTGACATAAGAAATGGCCGTCTCGTGGTAGAACCACCCCCATCTGTTGGGTGGATCGAGGTCCATACCGCTCAGGCCGTCCGCCCACTTGGCGGCCCAGGCGTCGATCCGATCGGGCGACCATCCCAAGAATGTGCTCAAAATCTTGTTCCACACATTCAGATAGAGGGGACCGATGATGGCGGCATCTCGCCTATAATCGGCGACCAGATCATCATCCTGGGATTGATCATTCATGACATTTCCCTCAATTGAAGACCGGGAGAATGGCGACGGGTTTGAGCTTGGACCCCGCGGCGAACGTCTTGAAGACGTATTGGCTCGGGTAGATCCGGTTGGGCACCCAGTCGCCGGTGGCGTTTTCCTTGCCGACCGGCCCGATGATGGCGTCGAACTCGGAGAGATAGTCCAGGCCCTGGTTCCTGTTGCTGTTCACGTAATGGGTGTAGTCCTGGACCGGCTCCGTGCCGAAGTCGACCTTGGATAGCCCATCATAGTCGCCCTGCCTCATCGCGGCGATCAGCACGAAGCCGACGCCGCCGAGTTCCCCCTGCTTCTGGCTCGCGCGAGCCAGCGCTGCGGGGATGCTCCGCGGATCGTCCAACCTGAACGTGTAAAAGCCGCGACCGAAGTCGAGACCGGACTTCCCCGCAGTGACATCGATGCTAGTGACACCTTCCCAGCCACCCGATGAGGAGCCGTGGGCGAAGTAGACGTAGTTCTGCGTCCGGTCCAGATCCTGGATGTCCGTGATGACCTTGACCCCGAGGGCGGCGGCGACCGGCGCGAGTTGCGGGGCCGCTGCGGCGGCTGAGGCGGCCAGGTGTGCCGCGAGGCTGAGCCCGACGTAGATCGAGCCGATCGAAAATGCCGCGAACCCCGCGCTGATCGATCCTACGGTGATTGTCTCCCCTGAGCTGAAATCGTGCCCCGAGGGGTCGGTGTTGTCAACCGGGTCGGCGCCGGCGTAGAGGTAGTGGTTCTCGGTGATCGGGTCGGAGGTCGAGCCGTCGTGGGAGTCGCGCGAGGTAAATTGGCCGGCGGAGGCGTTGTAGACCCGCGCGCCCATGTCGTACTGGCCGGTGGCGGCGTCGAGTCGCTGGCCGGCGTACTGGTACGGGTTGATCGTGCCGCCGGTCGAGGCGATGAGGTTGCCGTAGGGGTCGTAGGTGTAGGTGTCGGTCACGGCACCGCTGGCGTTGGTCAGGGCGCGGGTGCTGCCGAGGTGGTCCACGGCGTAGTAGGACAGTCCGGTGCCGCCGCCGGCCGCCGAGCGGTCCTGGAAGAGCAGGTCCAGGCCCCGCACGTAGGTCGCGGCCAGGACCATCCCCGGCGCGTACTCCTCCAGCACCTGGTCGTAGGCGCTGGTCGGGTCGTTGAGGAAGGTCGTCGTCTGGCCGTTGACCGTCTCCGAGGTCCGGTTTCCGGCATCGTCATAGGTGTAGGAGACGGTCTGCGTCGTCGCGCCGCCGACAGTGACGACGCCCACCAGGTGCCCCTCGGGGTCCCAGGTGTTGGTGACGACCTGCGAGCCGGTGGTGGTGGTCAGGGTGTTGCCGGCGGCGTCGTAGGTGGAGGAGACGCTATAGACCGGCCCGCCGGAGACCTGGTAGGCGCCCTGGATGGCGGTCAGGCGTCCGTCGGCGTCGTAGGTGTCGCTCAGGTACTGCTGCGCGGAGGGGGCGCCGGAGTCGGTGAAAGCGACGCGGTTGCCGGCCAGGTCGTAGGCGTAGCTCAGGGTGCGCGGGCTGGACGAGTTCGGGTCGATGGTCTCCTTGAGGAGCCGGCCGTCGGCGTCGTAGGTGTAGTCATACTCGTGGGTCGCGCCGCCCTGATTTTCCATGGCGACGGTGACCCGGCCGTCGGCGTCGCGGGCGTAGGTGGCCGAGAAGACGACGGGGCCGGCGACCCCGTCGGTCGAGGGCGGAAAAGGGGGTCAGGAACCGATGACAGGTTTAAATATGGCTTGTCATCGGTTCCTGACCCCCTTTCCTTGCCTCTGCATCAATCGAGCATTAATAGCGTGCGTTTCTGATTGACATCAAAATCAGGATCGAATCCCGCCTTTCGGGCTAGGGCACCACAAAACCGGAGCAATTGTTTACGGCTCTCTCGATTCCGTGGCAACTCAACTACTAGCTGACCTGTGTTCTGGTCCTCGTCCACGCGCCCGAGGATATTAACGGCATGGACGGCGACCGCTCCCAGGCCATAAAGTTTCTTGACGAGTCGTAGGGATTCGTCTTGGCCCGTCGCCTCGCCCAATGACCGCGATGGCTGTCGCGTTTCCATGAGCCAGGACATAGCCTCGCGCACTTGAGCTCCATCTAAAAGTTTCGCCACCGTGTCCTCTGGCGGCACACTGTTGACACTGCGTGCTTTGCGGCTCGGCTTGGCGGCGTCGCGCATAAACTTCGATTTTTTAATAGGTTCATACAGTGGCAGGGAGGGATCGCGAGCGCATGCTTCCCGATAGCGTTTTTTGGAAACCTTCTCATCTTCCAGCCAATACGTCTCTCCGCATAACTCCCCGTCCTCAAAATACGCGAGCTGACGTCCTGTCCACTTCCCGTCGATCATCGAAGTCTCGCCCATGAGGTTCCCGTTCGGGTGCCAGATCCGGTAGATGCCCGTGCCTTTCCTGATCTCGCAAGAGCCGATCAGTTCCCCACTGTCCTCCCATTGCCTCACCATGCCTTCGATGATCCCGTGGTCGAGCGGGATCTCCGACGCCAGTACGCCGTTCGGATGCCAATGACGAGTTGTGCCGTGGGGACGCCCATCAACCAAGGTCACTTCGCCCTCGATCCTTCCGTCCGGATAGTAGGTTCGTTCCTCAGTCCTCCCTTCCGGAAAGCGGGTCTGTTCGATGGTCCTTCCATCCGGGAAGGATTTCCGCTCGGTGATGCTCCCGTCCGCATGGCATGTCCGTTCGGTCTTCATCAGAGGAACCCCATCGCGGCAAAGATTGTGCCGATCCCCAAGGCACCCTCCAACCTCGCCCCATCTCCGCTGACTCGAAGCGCGACGAGGCTTGGAATTCGATCCCCAAAGGCCACGATGATGGATTGCGCGAGTCGTTTGCCCAGTGGAGAGACCATGAAACTATTCACCAGCGCGAGCGACGAAAGTCCGACGAAGTCCTCGAATGAATCCGTCGCGTCGGTATAGAAGATGATCCCACCCGCATTGAAGAAAGCGATCTCCAGGTTTCCGGCCATGGCGAAATGAGTGGACGGCTGCCAGGAGGCGTCGGGAGAATAGCCAAACGGTTTGAAAACCTCCGAGTATGCCAGGTATTGGACACCGGCTTTGGCAACTCCACTCGTCGAAAGAGGCTTGATCTCTGCCCACGTCTGCGCGCTAAAATTCAAGATGTCCGGCTTGAGCCGGTAGGCCAACGCGGGGTATTTGCCCAGCTTCGCCCATGCTCCAACTGGGTTTACGTTTTGACCAGGGTGGTCTTGAACATACACAGCGTAGATCGCAGCTTCGGCGAGATAGCCGATCTTCTGAGTGAACATCCCAGTCGGGTCGGTGTTGTCGACCGGGTCGGCGCTGGCGTAGGCGTAGTGGTTCTGGGTGATGGGGTCGGAGGTCGTGCCGTCGTAGGAGTCGCGCGAGGCGAATTGGCCGGCGGAGGCGTTGTAGACCCGCGCCCCCATGTCGTACTGGCCGGTGCCGGCGTCGAGTCGCTGGCCGGCGTACTGGTAGGGGTTGATCGTGCCGCCGGTCGAGGCAATGAGGTTGCCGTAGGGGTCGTAGGTGTAGGTGTCGGTCACGGCACCGCTGGCGTTGGTCAGGGCGCGGGTGCTGCCGAGGTGGTCCACGGCGTAGTAGGACAGTCCGGTGCCGCCGCCGGCCGCCGAGCGGTCCTGGAAGAGCAGGTCCAGGCCCCGCACGTAGGTCGCCGCCAGGGCCCCGCCCGGGGCGTACTCCTCCAGCACCTGGTCGTAAGCCTGGTTGGGGTCGTTGAGGAAGGTCGTCGCCTGGCCGTCGACGGTCTCCGAAGTCCGGTTGCCGTCCGCGTCGTAGGTGTAGGAGACCGTCTGGGTGGTGGCTCCGTTGACGGTGGTGACGACGCCCACCAGGTGCCCCTCGGGGTCCCAGGTGTTGGTGACGACCTGCGAGCCGGTGGTGGTGGTCGTGGTGTTGCCGGCGGCGTCGTAGGTGGAGGAGACGCTATAGCCCGGCCCGCCGGAGCCCCCGTAGGCGCCCTGGATGGCGGTCAGGCGTCCGTCGGCGTCGTAGGTGTCGCTCAGGTACTGCTGCGCGGAGGGGGCGCCGGAGTCGGTGGAAGCGACGCGATTGCCGGCCAGGTCGTAGGCGTAGCTCAGGGTGCGCGGGCTGGACGAGTTCGGGTCGATGGTCTCCTTGAGGAGCCGGCCGTCGGCGTCGTAGGTGTAGTCATACTCGTGGGTCGCGCCGCCCTGGTTTTCCATGGCGACGGTGACCCGGCCGTCGGCGTCGCGGGCGTAGGTGGCCGAGAAGACGACGGGGCCGGCGACCCCGTCGGTCGTCGCGATCGAGGCGAGGCGATTCAGCGTGTCGTAGGCCCGCGTCTCGACCGTGTTGTTGGGCAGGGTGGTGGTCAGCAGGTTGCCGGCGGCGTCGTAGGCGTAGGTGGTGACCTGGGATGCGGCCTGGCCGTCCAGCCGGTCGGCGGTGACCGTGGTCAACTGGCCCAGGTCGTTATACGCATACCGGATGTCGGTGCTGGTGGTGGTGACGCCGGTCTTGGCGCCGGTGGCCGGGTCGTAGGCATAGGCGATCGTCCCCTGGGGCGAGGTGACCCGCACCAGGTTGCCGTGGACGTCGTAGGACGAGGTGGTCGCACCGCTTAGCGTGCTGGAGACGGTGTCGGAGTGGCCGCCATCGCCGTCGGGGTCGGGCGTGTCGTAGGCGTAGGTGACGGTGTCGTAGGCCGTCGTTGACCCCTTGGCGTAGGCCGCCTTGGTGGCGAGGCGGCCCTGGGTGTCGTAGGTGTCATCGGTGACGTTGCCGTTGAAGTCGGTCGACGATGCGAGCTGGCCGAGGCCGTTGTAGGCCCAGGTCTCGGTCGGCGTGGTGCCGTCGGCGAGGGTGGCCAGGGTCTCGGAGGTCTTGCGGCCGAAGGCGTCGTAAGTGTACGAGATCGTGGGGACCCAGGTCGGTGGGCCGCCCATGTCGTAGTGCTGCTGGGCGAGCGGGTCGGACTCGGTGGCCAGGTTGCCGTAGACGTCGTAGGTGTAGTGGGTGGTGGGCCGGGCCGACTGGCCGGTGGCGGTGACGGCGGGCAGGAGGACGGCGGTGAGCTGGCCGAGGGCATCGTACTGATAGTCGGTCTCGGCACCGGCCTGGTCGATCGCGGCGACCTTGCGGCCGACGGCATCATACTTCGTCTTGGAGGACGTGCCGTCGGGGTCGTCGACCTCGACCTGGCGGCCGTCGGCGTCGTACTTGTAGGTCGTCGCGTGGTTCAGCGCGTCGGTCGTCGAGATGAGCCGGCCGACGACGTCATAAGCCGAGGTCGTCGAGCGGGCGGCGCCGTTGGCGGTGTCGTCGACCTCGATCTGGCGGCCGGAGGCGTCGTATTTGTAGGTGGTCGTGTGGCCGGCGGCGTCGGTGGAGGTGGCGACGCGGCCGGAGGCGTCGTAGGTGGTGGAGGTGGAGGAGAGCTGGGCCCCGTGGCTGACGAAGCCGCTCGTCGCCGGGGCGCCGGCTGGCTGGGAGACGGTGATGACGACGGCGGCGAATCGCCCGGTCGCCTGGACCTTGCCGGTGTCGTCGTAGGTGGTGTAGGTGCCGTCGGCGGGCTGGCCGGGGAGGTGGGGGTCGTCGGCCCACTGGACCCGGCCCCGGGCGTCGTAGACGGTGTCGGAGACCTGGCCGTCGGGGGCCGTGGTCCGGACGGCGCGGCCGTCGGCGTCGAAGGCGGTGAGGGTGACGCCGCCCAGGTTGTCGATCGTCTCGTAGGCACGGCTGTCGGCGTCATAGTAGGTCTTGGTGACGCCGTCGGGGGCGTCGGTCTCGATCAGGTGGTCGTTGTTGTCGTAGATGTTGGTGGTCGAGACGACGACCTTGTGGCTCGCGTCGTTGGGGTCGACCCAGGTCCAGGAGCTGGAGGTCTGGTTGCCGTTGGCGTCGTAGGCGTAGGTGGTCTTGGTGCCGCGGGGGTCGATCACGGTCTGGACGTCGCCGAACGGGTCGTAGGTGTAGCTGGTCATGCCGTCGGGCGTGGTGGTCGCCTGGACCTGGCCGTCGGCGAAGTAGCTCGTCGAGGTCGTCACCCCGGTCGGGCTGGTGGTCGAGGTGAGGTTGCCGTTGCCGTCGAAGCCGAAGTGGGTCGCGTTTCCGAGGGCGTCGGCGCTCGACGTCGGCTGGCCGAACTGGTCGTAGGAGAAGTAGGTTTTGTGGCCCTGGGGGTCGGTCGCGGTGAGGACGTCGCCGTATTGGTCGTAGGTGTAGCTGGTCGTGAGGGCCTGGCCGTTGACGGTCCGGGTCTGCGAGGCGAGGTCGTTGCCGAGGTAGGTGGCCGACGCGGCGTTGCCGTCGGCGTCGACGGCGCCGGTGACGTTGCCCAGCGTGTCGAAGGTCACGGTCGTCGAGGCGGTGGCGCCGGGGGCCGTGGCGGTCTCGGAGAGGCTGCCGAGGTCGTAGCCCAGGGTCGTCTTGTTGCCCAAGGCGTCGGTCAGGCCGTCGACGCGGTGGTCGGTCCCGTAATTGGCCCGGAAGGCGACCTGGCCGGACGGGGCGATGACGTGGTCGAGGAAGTGGGCCGGGCCGGTGTCGGCGTAGACGAACTGCGTCTGGTTGCCGTCGCGGTCGGTGACGGAGGTGAGGTCGCCGGCGGCGCCGTAGCCGTAGAGGATGCTGTGGTTGCGGGGGTCGGTGATCGCGGTGATGTCGTGGGTGAGCGGGTCGCGGGCGAAGGCGACCTCGCGGGTGGAGTTGCTGTAGATCCCGTCGTCCTGGAACGTGAGCGTGTTGTTGCTGCGGTCGCTCTCCGTAAGGATCTTCCCGGTGCCGGCGTCGAGGACGTAATTGAAGCCCTGGTGGGACGTCAGGGTGAAGGTCCCGCCGAAGAGGGAGTCGGCCGGGTTGTAGGGGGTGCCGTCGGCGTCGGAGCCGGAGAACGTCCCGTCGCCGTTGGGGGTCAGCGCCTCGTAGTCGCCGCGGTCCTCGACCGATAGCTTGTCGGTGACGCCGGGGTCGGCGACGAAGAAGGGCTTGTAGAATTGGCTGCCGGTGTAGATGGAGCTGAGGATCTGCTGGGGCACGAAGGTGAAGCCCTCGGGGTCCATCCCCGGCCGGGTCAGGGTGACGCGGGTGCCGGCCTGGAACGGCGCATGCACGCCGGCGGCGCCGAGGGTGCCGTCGGGCTGGCTGACCTGGAGCTGGAAATCGCCCTCGCTGAGCGTCCAGCCGTGGCCGAAATCGCCCTGCTTGTTGGCGTTGAGGGTGTCGTAGGTCCGCGTGATCGTGATCGGGATGCCCGCCACGGGGATCGCCAGGTCGGTGAAGGAGAGGTGGAGGTTGCCCAGCTTGAGGTGGCCGGCCACGTTGACGATCCGCTCGTCGGTGGCGACGTGGCCCCCGGCGTTCATGGCCGTCAGCCGGATGGTATACGCGCCATTAGCCAGCATCGTCGGGTCGAACGTGCCGAGCGGGCCGCTATTCACCGCCTGGGTGCCCGAGTTGATCGTGGTGAACGGGCCGCCGGAGACCGGCGCCACGGCCAGGGTCCAGGAGGTCAACTGGACGGAGTCGGTGGCGGTGCCGACGACCGGCGTCGGCGCCGTGACGGTCGCCTGGTCGCCCGGCGAGCCGATCGTCGCCGTCGGGGCCGAGGTGTCGGCCGGGTTGATGACGGCGAGGGTGTCGGTCACCGTGCCGGTCTGGCCCCCCGCGTCGGTCGCCGTGGCCACGACGGCGAAGCTGCCCGGGTTGGGCATCAACAGCCGCCCGGCGCCGTGGGCGTCGAGGGCCAAGGCGGTGCCGGCGACGGTCAGGGTCATCGAGGTGACGGGCACGGCGTCCTGCGCCGTGACCAGGAAGGTGACGACCGTCCCCATGTCGGCCGGGTTGGCGTCCTCCTGGACCTGGACCTGCGGCGGGGTCACGTCGGAGGAGACGGCGATCGAGAACGACTGCGGTGAGGAGGACAGGCCGTAGGCGTCGGTGGCCGTGACGGTTACGGTCTTCGTCCCGGTGTCGCCGGCCTGCGGCGTCCAGGTGATCTGGCCGGCGGCGTCGACGGCCATCCCCGTCGGGCCGGCCAGCGTGTAGGTGAACGCCGCGTCGCCGTCGCCGTCGCCGGCCGAGACGAGGTACGAGAACGGCGCCCCCACCGTCGCCGACTGGGCCGGGATGGCGGCGACCGTCGGCGCCGTGTTGGCCGCCGCGGTGATCGGGTAGGTCTGGCTGGCGAAGCCCCCGGCGGTGTCCTGAGCCTGGACCGTCACGGTGGCCGTCGTCGCCGACTGCGGGGTCCAGGTGATCAGTCCGGTGGACGGATTGATCTGCATGCCCGACGGGGGGGAGTTCGGCAGCGAGTAGGTCAGCGTCAGCCCGATCGGGCTGGTGGCGACGACGGGGTATTGATACGGCGACCCGACGGGGGCGTACAGGCCCGGCTTCGAGATGATCGTCGGCGTCTCCTCGATCGCCGTGGTGCCGAGGACCAGCGTGTAGGTCTGGGGCGTGAAGGCCCCCTGGCTATTGGTCACGGTGATGGCCACCGACTGATTGCCCGTCGGGGTCGGGTCGGGCCAGTCGAGCAGGCCGGTCGCCGCGTTGATCGTCATCCCGGCCGGCGGGTTGGCCAGCGCGTAGGTCAGGGCGTCGCCCTGGGGGTCGACGGCGACGACCTGGTAGGAGTAGTCCTGCCCCTGGGCGGCGCGGGTGTCGGGGGTGGAGATGATCTGCGGGGGCAAGGGGGCGCCCAGCGCCGGAAGCGGGAAGGACTGGGTGCAGTAGCCCCCCTGGCCGTCGTCGACCCGGATCGTCACCGGCTGGGTCCCCAGCTCGTCGGCGGTGGGGGTCCAGAGCACGATCCCCGAGACGGGGTCGATCGCCATGCCGGTGGGGCCGGCGACGAGGCTCCAGGAGAGCGGGTCGTTGTCGACGTCGGTCGCCCTGGCGTCGTACTCGTAGGGCAGGCCGAGGGTGGCGATCGGGCCGGGGGTCGATGTGATCGTCGGCGGGTGGTTGACCTCCTGGGCGACGACCTGGACGGTGACTTGCTGCGGCTGGACGCCGCCCCGTCCGTCGTCGGCCTGCACCGTGAAGCTATTCGCCCCGAACTGGGCGGCCGTCGGGACCCAGGAGACGAGGCCGGTCGCCGAGATGGTCATGCCGGCCGGCGGGTTGGATAGCGCGTAGGTGACCGGGTCGTGGTCGTCGTCGACGGCGACCGGCTGGTAGAAATAGGTCCGGCCGAGCTGGATCGAGCCGCGCGGGGTGGAGGTGAAGACCGGGGTGTCGTTGCCGGCCTGATTGATGATCGATAGGTCGAAGGGCTGGATCGAGATGAGGCCGGCGGCGTCGGCGGCCTGGACGACGACGTGGAAGGTGCCGAGGGCGGCGTTCGGCCAGCTCAGCAGGCCCGTGTTCGGGTCGAGGATCATCCCCGGCGGGAACTGGTTGAGGTGATAGGTGATCTTCTCGCCGTCGGGGTCCTCGGCGCGGACGGGATAGGTATAAGTCAGGCCGGCCAGGGCGGTGGTCGTCGGCCTGGAGGTGATCGCCGGGGGGACGTTGGCCGGGGCGACGGTGACGGTGAAGGACTGGAGGTCGACCCCGCCCCGGCCGTCCTCGACGCGCAGGAGCACGGACTGCGGCCCGACCTCGTCGGGGGTCGGGGTCCAGGCGACGACGCCGTAGAGGGGGTCGACGACCATCCCCGCCGGGTGGACCGGCAGGTCGTAGGTCAGCCGGACGTGGTCGGCGTCGGTGGCCCGGGAGTCGTAGGTGTACTTCTTGTCGACCTGGGCGGTCGAGACCCAGGTGGTGACGAAGTGCGGCGGGTGTTCGGGCCCGGCCGTCTCGACGTTGTCGAAGTCGTTGCCGAGGGCGACCTGGCCGCCGGTGAGGGTGACGGTGTAGGTGCCGGTCGCCGGCCCGACCTGGGTCCAGCCCGGCTCCTGGGCCTCGGCGACGGTGTAGGTGCCGTTGGGGACGTCGCGGAAGGCGTAGTCGCCGTTGGGGTCGGTGGTGGTGGTGGCGACGACCTGGCTGCTTGAGTTCAGCAGGTTGATCGTCCAGTCGGGCAGGCCCGGCCCGCTGGTGGTGGGCAGGATCGGGCCGATGCCGGCGGGGGCGAAGGCGAAGTGCTCCCAACTGCCCGGGGTCGTCGAGTC
>JAABUW010008789.1_pt1 | contig 11695 bp, 16 predicted proteins | sample 5560081 | NCBI WGS metagenome assembly JAABUW01 (sample SAMN10711882, study PRJNA513363) | rock metagenome | isolation source: Antarctica rocks | place: Antarctica: Victoria Land, Knobhead sud | reverse complement strand
AAGGTTCAAGAGCTGCAGATGGCCTGTGGGAGGGCGCTGGACGTGCAGAGTTTACTTCAGGCAACACTTATGAAGGGCTTTTTCAGCGTGGGCAGATTCATGGCCAAGGCAAATACATCTGGACTGATGGACTGCTGTTCACAGGCAACTTCATAAATAACAAAATATCAGGCACAGGGGTAAGCATACAGGCTTTGCTGCGCTCTAGTTGCCAGATGTGCACAGCAGCAGACCTTGCCACAAGACTGACGCTGACCGATCCTTCTGCAAGCATCACACATACATTATGTCCTCATCATGCTGCTGACATTATGAACATTGTGATTGCAGGTTTATGAATGGCCCAGTGGTGCAAAATATGAGGGTGATGTGTCAAATGGCAAGCGCCATGGGTTTGGCACAATGCGTTTTGCTGGCAGCGATGTGGTGTACACAGGGCAATGGCAAGATAGCAAAAGGCATGGTCAAGGCAAAATGGTGTATGATAAGGCTGAGAAATGCTTTTATGAAGGTAGCCACACTCCTAAGTAGCTGCATCAAATGTCATGTTGGGTGCTCAGCATAGCCTTGCTTCCTTCGTTGCCCACTCACGCATGAGAATAGCTCATCATGGTCCCACCAAAATTGCTGCAAGAAGTCACATCCATGGCACATGTCGATTGCCACTCTGGTGTCAAAGACAAGGAACTTGTCCTATCCAGTCTCAGCTGTTGGGTTGTATACTCAGGCGAATGGCAGAATAACTTGAAGCATGGGCAGGGGATCATGCATTACAGCAGCGGCAACACATACACTGGAGGATGGGAAGCAGATCAGAAGCAGGGGCAGGGGTGCATGCAGTGGGGTAAGGGGGAGCAGTACACAGGGCAGTGGGCCAACGGCCTGCAGAATGGCATTGGCCAGCATGTCTGGATTCAGCCTGCCTTTCCAGGCGCCAGCACCAGCACCAATCATGCCTTCTTCCTGAGGCACAACAGGTCTGCAGCAATTGCAGTCGCTTCTTGCTCAGTGCTTGCCGCTTGCAACTCTGCATACCAATCAGCATGTGCTTCGCATTTGTGTGGTGAACATTGAGAAGCTGGCTGGCCATAAATAGATTGATACCAATGCCTTCCGGGCTTTGGTCCAGAACAGGTTTGAATTGCTTGTATCCATGTACACAGGAAGAGGCATTGCAGCAATCCAAGCTCTTAGGCTAGGGCTATCATGTTGCTGCCTTCAGTTGTTTCACTAGCACTGAATTTCTGGCCAAGCGCTGATCTAGTGTTGCATCTCTGTCTTGTTACCGTGAGGCTCTGTCATGACAGGAAATTCTCACTCACAAGACCACGCAACATTTGTGGCTCCTAACAGGATTTTTGGTACATCAGACCGCTCTTTACCTCTTCTGCACTGCAGATATGAGGGCATGTTCAAAGACGGGCAGCGGCACGGCTACGGTGCCCTGTATTACGCCACAGGTGCCAGCTATGAGGGAGAATGGCAACATGAGCAGAAGCATGGCCGAGGCGTCTTCACCTTTGAGGATGGGACGGTCTTTGATGGCATCTTTGCCCAGGACCAGGCAGTCCTGAAGGAAGGGCAGGCCTGGGGCCCAGTTGGGTTGGGCGTCAAGCTCAGAGTGCATGAGCTGCTGGAAGATGGTGACAACAAGCAGGCATGTCCATGTGCCATGTTGTACTGACTGGCTGCAAGCAGTCAGAACTGACCATTTGGGAAGTACTGCGGCCAGTTGCCAATCATGAAGTTGTGTTGGCCCACAAAGCAAAAGTGGGTCCACAGAGTGTGCATCAAACAAGAGCACAATGACACATACTGCAGACACGAAGTCAGGACTGCTGTGTTCACATGTCAGCAAGTGTGCATGCTTGGGATGTAATGGTTGACCTTGGCACTGACAATGTGTACACAGCCAAGCATGTGTGTGTATGCGTGTGCAGGCAGTGCTGACGGCCCTGAGCAATGAGCTGCTGTGCGTGAACACAGAGCTGCGAGTGGTGTATGATGCATACAGTGGCAGGCAAGGGCAAAGGCCCTGGGCCTGGGGCCAGCCTGAGCATAGTGCAGCTCTCACTAGTGCTCAGTTGTGGCTGCTGCTGCGGGAATGTAATGTACCAGAGCCTGACTGCTCCCTGGCGTACATCAACATGGCTCTTGCTCAGGTCAGGCTGAGTTTGCAAGACTTGCCATACCAGTATACCATCACATGCAGGAGGATGACGTCAACAGCATGGTGCTTAGCTTTTGCAAGCAAAGTTTCCTGTTCACTTAGAAGGTAGTGAAAGACGTTGTGCTGCTGTGAGTGAGTGTGCTGTTGATGGAGTGTGGCTTCATCAACAGCAGAGCATACAAGACAAACTTAGAAGACCTTGTGCAGGCTGCTGGGCAACTGTGTACATGCAATGACACATCACTGACAAGTGCAACTCAGCTTCTGCTGCTGCAGGCTTGCTCTCCACCTCAACAGGTGACAAGGCTGCGCTCAGAGCTAGCTTCCCCACAGCTGGCAGAGGCTGTGGGGGGTGGGGTACCGCCGCTCCACACCCCCATCCGCCAGCTGCTGTTCTGGGATTTCTGTGAAGCCCTTGTGCGCATAGCACACCTGAAATTCAGGCATCTGCCCAGCCTGCAGCAGCGCCTGCATCAGCTGCTGCACGCTCTCATACTGCCTCATGCAATCAAGGTCAGCCTTAGTACTACTTGCTTGGAAGGCAGAGGCTGCACGTGCCTGTAGGTTAACGACGCAACACCCAGCCTGCACACTGCCAAAACATCCATGTGCATGCGAGGTCTTTGATCAAGCGCATGCCGCTCAGATGTACAGGTGGTACCACAAAACTGCACATTGCATGTGGCTTTCTCTGCCCTATACTGCTAGTGGCCTAGAATGCTATTGCAATTTGCATGCTGAAAGTGCCAGGTCTTGACTGGTTTGCAGAGCAACAAGAGCAATCTTTGGCTACAGCAGCAGTCAGATGCAGATGTGCAGGCTTTATCTGCTTCCACAGCAGCTTTGCAGCCTCTCTTCCTTCACATTGCACAGCTTGAGCCCAACAGCAGCTCAACAGCGCCTGCAGAGTCGGTCAGTGCTGGCAACAACAGTGATCATGACTCTGCACCTAGCACAAGTACTCAGGGTATTCATCAAGCCAACAGCAGTGGCAGCCAAGTTGCAGAACACGACAGGAATGACCAAGAAAGACAGCTGTCATGGACATCCACAAGCATATCCTTGCGGAGGGTATTGCAGACATTGCAGAACAGAGGGCTGTTAGGAGCAGGGGTATCTACACAGCAGGCATTGCAAGCTTTTCAGGATGCGTGCTATGCTGGATGCCAGGCAGACGAGGCTGGGTGAGTCGTACTGTGGTCTAGCTCTATGACTATCTGAAGCTTGCATGAGCCATAACATTGTATTCAGCTAGCTTCACCATGAGCGTCAAATGAGCCTGTGTGTCTTGGAGGTCGCACTGATACTGTCATACTCTTGACATGAGCCCTGATCAGGAGCTGATACTTGCAGGCGAGCTGGTGCAGCTGATAGCCTTGCAGATATTCTCAACTTGGACAGCACCATGATCTTCCCAGAGTTTGTGGAAGGACTAGCACGCTGCTGTGCCCTGGTGAGTCGTGCTGCTCATGACTGTGAGGCCACATATAGCTGTTGCTGCCACTCATGAGAAAACTGCAATATTGCTCTCTTGATGGGAGTTAAGACTCTGCTTACATTTGTATTGAGTACAATTCGCAACCCTGCTTCAAGAGATTGGAATATGTATGCAGGAGGCCAGGCAAGGGGAGCAAGACTCATGGGTATCACAGCTGAATGTGATGGTGAGTAAATTATGAAACAGATCAAATTTGGTGCAATTGTCAAGGCAAACTTTCATTGTAAAGTACAGACTTTACTGGAACACAAGTGCTGCTGTCCTTTGCACGACAGACCAGCAGTGTTCACACAAGCTTGCAAACATGCATTGACAATGGCAGCTTGATCTTGCACAGATATGACTGCTGTTTGAATCATTTGCAGCTTTGCCACCTTCAACACACCAAACTTTTTACAAATCGCGTCACACCCGAGAGATTGCCGCCTGCACATCAAGCACACATTCAGACAGGTGCCAGCAGCAGCTGATAAACACAACTTTTACAGGTGCGCCGCTCACCGTCAGGCCAGATGTCATGGCATTTCGGGCCATATCTCTGAGTTGAGCACTGGCTTGCTTGCTGCACTTTGTGTACCCAACAACATTGGCACTGCTGAGCACTACTGCCACAACTATTACTAGCAGGTAATCTGCAGTCGACCAGACTCTTCAGCTTCACGTGCAGGGCTAGCACACAAAAACATAGCAAAGTAACCTTTACAGCACGACATCTACTTACCTACGCTGATCTTGACCAGCGCAATGATCCCTAACAGGCCCCACACAACTGGCTGCAGTAGCAGAACATTGTGTACAGCCAGAAGCAGTAACAGGCAACCCCTACTGATAAGATTGGTATGTACAGCATCTCAATTTGTGTGTCATCATACCATGATGTATAGGGACCACCAAAAGCATGCAGAGTCCTTTTTGTTGATCTGCCTCTGCCCCTGCAGATGCAGATTAAAGATTGCTTGAGCAGCCATAGGCTCTGGACGTCTGACAAGCAGGTGTGCTGCATCAAGCTCTAAATTTACAGCTTGCCTCTCCTAGAGTCTCAAATCTCCAGTTGCTGCCTTCATCTGTAGTTTCGTTCCACCATCTCAGTCCGACCAACAATCGTCCAGAAATATTTTTGGTCTGCATACATCAGCACTTGTTCACGGATTGTATCTGAGACGTTTTGCTGATGGCTATTGCTTTTGCCCAGCACTCACCGTCCAGAAGTCCAAAGTGAGTAACAGCACAATCACTACAAAGTTGACAATGAAGCTCGAGCTGAAAACGCCGCAGAATACGTAAACCAGGACTGCTGCCACCTGTGATGCACAAAAAGCTCAGCCGGTGTCATCAAAGTGTCGACTTTTAGCTGCTAGCCAAAAGCTTAGCTGCTCACCAAAGGCGAGGCATACCTTCCAGAACAGATGAAAGAAGGCTATTTTTGGATGGCCATAAGTTTGCAGAACTTCGCCGTCTTGCTGCTGCGGGGGCATGATGCACGCGATATCGCCGGCAACAGCCGGTGCTTTTATTGCACGTTGACGATCTGCTCGAGCTGATCAGTTCAGGTCATGTAGTATGACAGCAAGATCCCTGCATATGCCAATTACCACGAAAAGCTGTTGGTACACGCAATGATGACAGCTGGCTGCCAGGCTTGTGAAATATGGGTCAACACTACAAGGTTCTGTGATGAAGTGAAGAAGCCGGCTCCGAGACCAATCTCTTCCTGATGAAAGACTGCAATATAGTCAAATGGACTAGCTGACTGTAACTTCCCTGAAGTGTGAGCCTCAGATCCTGCAAGGTAGAGCAGTTTCCCGTCGTAAACAGCATGCAGCCATTGAACAGAGCTGTAGAGTGCTCTGCATACCATCAACTGATCATTCAATGTATGCTTCCTGTGTTTAGGACTGTGCTATGATTGCACAACCAAAATTTCAGCATCTCACGTGCATCAAAGTGAATTGTGACATTCCCAAATTGCGAAGCATGCTGCACAGTTTGACTATATCAGAAGAAATCCCTGATGCTGTACAGATAAATGGTCATGGACGTCCATATGAGCAGTGTTTGCGTCCATTCAAACGGAGAAAGAACTCAGTCCACTTGGTCTCTACAATTCTGCTCAATGCCATACATGATGAGCTTGATATCTTTTCTGCAGAGCGGACATGTTCCTTCCATTTGGGTGCGTAGATCTGAGCACTCAAAGTGGAAAGTATGCCAACAAGGCAGCACAGTTAGCCTCTTCCCAAGGCCATGGGCAACTCTGGTGGGCTCCAACAACTTCATTGCATCACGGCACATGGCACACTGTGGTTGAGCTAGGTTAGGAGCAGCAGCATAGAGGTGCTGCCGGTAGATGGCAGCCTTGTCCCTGACTGACTGCTGCCTCCTTGCAGTCTCATGGTACTCAAAGGTGTTGGATAAAGCTAGCAGAACTCTTTGTTCATATCTGGGCCTTCCTGTCAGGCTGGCGTACTGCACACACACACACACAGTGAGCACTTCAGATCAGACTAGTCTCACCTCAAGAACGGTTGAATTATGCACCAGCATCAAAGGTGATGGAGCTACAAAAGTTCTTGTGTTGGGCTTGCCAAAAAGACAAGTGTGAGAAAACAACAGTAAGAGCCTGGCGACCTGCTGCAGAAGCTGCATACCTCCAAGGCCTGCCGTAAAGCACTTTCTGCTAGATCAGGGGTTTTGTGCGTCTCATAAGCCTCAGCCAGCCGCACCAAGATGTTGACGAGGCTTCTGGCACAAGTCCTGACCGAATCAGTACGAGGCATTTGGGTCATTTGCTCAATCGTTGGAGTTGCTTTACCACAGGCCCTCAAGCAAGCAGCCTTGAGCATGCCCACCCAGAGTTTCAGACTGCTGGACAGCAGACTCTTTCCTCTGCATGGCAAATAACATCTGATATGGTGCAGCAATGGTCTGACATCCACATTTGACGCAAGAAAATCCTGTGACAGCTTACAGATTTGTCAGTATGCTTGCACGTGCCTCTACTAACTACATGCTACCACATCGCCCAATTGTGACTAGAGCACGCCTGCCAACAAAACAGATCTAGGAACTCCGCAGCCCATTTGGACTCACAGAACATGTTTAGTCATGGCTGCACTACAGATTGCACATCAGCATCAGTATTTACATGACAACATTTTCTGCATCACCACAATTGCCATGTTTGTGTGGTGTGTGTTGCAGGTATTTGGTTGCAGGCTCCCGAGCTTGGAGGCAACACATGCCAAAAGCGCTTCGCAGCTAGGTTGAGGGCTTTTGCACACCATCATCAACTACTGCTGCTCTATCAGCCGAGCTTGCAAATGATGCAAAAGCAATACTCGAAGCAAAAGCAGAGCATGTCACTTACTCTGTCTCGTCCATCTCTATTGTCATCAGGCCAAGCACCAGAGAAGCTGCTCCTTCCAAGTAGATGTCTTGACGTGCTAGGGCTGCTGCAAGTGCTTCTTGGCAGCATGTCAACATGTTCTGAGTGACTCCCTCCAGATCAAAATGACGGCAAGTCTGCACCTGATCTGCACCAGTGTATGAGTGAGTGTGTGACTGCGTGAGTGAGAGGGTAAGGGAGTGATTGAGTTTGTGTATGAGTGAGTGCGGGGGTGAGGGTGTGAGTGAGAAAGCAAGGCAGTGAGTGAGTGAGTGCATGAGTGAGTGAGCATGTAAGTGAGCGAGCGAGCGAGCGAGTGAGTGAGGCAAACCAAAAATTCATGGAGTCAACAGTCAGTACAGTAGACATTGAAACTCCTGGCATGTTTACGGAGAAAAGCATGTTTACCCTTTCAGTTCAATCATGCTGTAGCTGAGGCAGTCTGCAGATTACACAACCCTTGCCCCAGGAAGACACAGGCTGGTTTCAAGGCCCTACAAGTGCTGGAAGCTTTACACATTGTCAAACGTGTGATATCAACAGCCAACCTATGCTAGCTGGACTCTGCAAGCATAAGGCTGTCGGCAGCTTAGACATAACTCATGACAAATCAGTGAAGCCCTACAAATGCTTAGATCTGGCAGCTTACACAGCAGAGCACGGCCTTCCAGGGTCCAATTCCGCAGCTGGCGAGCTATGTCAGACGCTCGTCGGAGGAAGCTCCATCCCTGCACAGTTCATCTGCGATTCATTTCATTGCTGCATGCTGAAGCAGACCAGCGCTACTGGGAACAGGCTACTCTGTGGACTTAGCTCACAAGGTAAAGCATGCGGTATGCGCACACCATGCAGGAGGTATAATGGTATGAGCTAGACATCAGGGATACACATGTTCAGTAAGAGCGACTTTGACAGACAGTACTAACGTTCATGGGAAATGAAGTCACTGTGCAGCTTAAGTGTCCAGTCCAAATGCAATTATCCCTATCACCTGAGGAACATGGTTCGTGCAGGCCCAGCAGAGTCCAATCCACAGGCAAGCCTGCCCACAAGGAAGACTGCTCTGGACTGCAGGGTCTGTGGAGCGTGAAATGTCATACAGCCTCCTCAGGTCTGTTGTCACGCCATCGCCCTCTGCTGGGGCTTCCATCTCAAAAGCTATGCGAAGAGCCTGAACAGGCTGAGGCAACAGAGGATACAAGGTATGCCATGCAGAATCCAGCACGCTGAACAGATGCATTTTCTGCAATGCTGCAAATGTCCAAGTTGTGTGAATTTGCAGCGTCTTGATACGTGCTGTACAGAATGTCTCCAAAGGATATATGGCACAAAAAATGTATACCCGAAAAATGCATCTCTCTTTAGCTGTCTGCCAGCTTAAATTTGCCCTGGCCAATGCAGGCAACTTGTTTATGATGCTATTTAGCTACTTGCCTTCAAATCAAAGTTCGCTGATTGCTCCTCGACAGGCTGGCAGTAATGCTTATGCACCGGCCATGCTGCTCTTTGGCACGCACGGTTGCAGAAGCAGACCTGAACATGCAGAGACAACGTAATCACTGCTACATTCCAGAAGCGAAGTCAGACATTGCACATGATAGTGACCTGCATGCACCTGGAGCAGAGAGTGCCTCCTGGTGAAGCACACGCAGCGCAGCGGGAGCCATCCAGTGAAAGCTCTCGTGGCTCTTGTTAATTTACTTTCAAGGCCGTATATTGAGCCGACCACACATTTGCTTTGATCCAATCAGGACAATTTGTACTCCAGTCTGGATCAGGCCACGATGCCTCCACTGTCGGAAAAGGTGTAGCCGGAGGCAGTGGACGTCGAGCCATTAGCTTTGCTGTGCTTGCGTGAACGACGTGACCACTACGCGGACGAAAAGATGGGGTGTAAACTCAAATGCCAGGTTGTTGTGTACATGAGCACACCTCAAAACGGTTACAGGCTTGCAGCAGTTCTGCGAACACAGCGAGTTGAGCGCAGGTACTATCACGAATGCATAAGAGCGCCGGTACGATCGCAGTTGAAATTCAGTGCTGGTTTATAGACCTAAATGAAAACTAGTTGTGCCAGAGCAGCAATAACAACGAGGCATCATTGACCGATCGCGGACATTGCTTTATGCATTGCGGTACCAGCTCCGAAACCAATCAGATAGATTGGATCTCAGATACACTTTCCCAAGGATACACTAATTTGCAAAGCTTGGTAAAATGCCTGGATCATAGAAATATTGTGTCAGATACAGGATGCAGTCAAGCAAACGTTGTGTTAGGTTGCGCGATGCATTGAAGTGCACCTCGGAGGTGATATTTACAGTCGTGGAGAGTAGACTAGTGGAACTGCTGACTAAGAAGTTGCTTAGATAGCAGTCATGGCTTCCAGATGTTTGATCTCAACTTTTCCCCCTTGGAACCAGCATCGCAGAATTCACTGGAAGTTGCGGCGTCACAATCTCAGAAATGTATATACAAACAGCGCCATCTGTCTCAGCTTCATGCAGACTACAGCCAACTTGACGTAACTGAGCAAGAAACTGATTTGTGGCAGGAAGTGACCTGATTTTGTGTGCAATTGTAAGAGGACAATCTGAGCTATGTTGCCGAAGCTGCTGCAGTGTGTCTGTGAGTGGACTAATGTCTTTGGCTGCATAGATAAGATCTGCCCCAACAAGCAAGTCGTACTGCTTGGCCAAAAGTGACTGTGAGGAACTTGGGGAGTTCCAGTCAAGAGCAGCTTCAGCAGCTTTTCCATGACCAGACTGGATGAGCTGCCGATTGCATTGTAGATTGTACTTTGTGTGCGGCACAATAGCTGCAATGTCTGTCAGGGTGACATCAGCTCCTAGGCATGCCAAAGTAATGCCCACAACTCCAGTGCCACACCCTAGCTCCAACACTCGCTTCCCTCTCACCAACTCTGTCATGCCAGCGCAGTTTGATACAGACCTGACACCAAGCAGCTGAACACATGCATCTTGTGAAGAGCAACTTCTAGATCTGCTTGAGGCCCATGCAAGACCAACTACAGTACAGTGTATGCATGTGTGGCACAGGGTGCACCAAAGCTTTTGCAATAGCACTTACCAGGATGGCTGACAAAGTAGCGACTCAAGACAAGTCCAGCCTCCCAAACAACATGTCCTGGCCCACCCTGTGCACCTGTGCATGCAGTGGAAGCCATGCCTGGAAATGTCAATAACAAAAGCGAGCGCACAGATATCCCGCTGGAACAGACTGCATTATTAGCTAGCCCCTGAACACTTGTGCGCCCCTAATAGTCCATACCTGGAGTTGCTGCTGCACACCACACTTTGCACAACTGCATTTGCTGTAATGTTCTTACAGGTTGATTCTAGGGGCTTCACAGCTACTTGGTCTTTCAAGCCGAAGAGTATCTGTTGCCTCTGCTCACCATATAATTGCCCAGCTTACCATATGATTGTTCAATTTGCAGGCCAGGAAGTCCAACTGCAAGAGCTAGCTGCTGCTGCTGCAGGTGCTTGACCTCTGCCAGCTCTGCCTGGACTTCCACATCATGTGGCTGCATGTCCTGCTCATGCAGTAGGTGAAAGTGTCAGCAACAACAGTGGCATTGACTTTGCAAAAATAGCAGTGTCTGATCATGATGTGAGCAACCATTTTGCGTAACACTAACAGTGGCATAGGCAGGGGATGAATGGCACGCGCCCATGGTTGCGTCGTGGCTTCATGCGACGTCACTCACCAAGTACTGGGAAAATTGGTGGTTTGCATCTGGCAACAGACCAGTGTTGAAGCTGCATCTTGCCAAGGTCAACAGTGCTTCAGGCCACTGCAGCACAACCAATTGCTTCACATGGACGAAACATTCGAAGCATCTGTTACTTCAACTGCAGTGTATGCTGACTGGCCTGTGGCGCAAGGTTCAAGGCCTCAGAGGCTGCTTGGTAAGCTTCAGGGTATTGTTCTGTCTCCAGGAAACACTGTGCTAGTTGTTCAAACAGCTTTGCACAGTCTGGACGCTCTGCAATGGCAACTTTGTACCTGCAAATGGCGGCAGGAAATTCGCCTTGCTCTGCTAGGAGCGCTGCCTGCTCCTCCGACGAGCTAGCACCAGTCGCCATATTTTACGGATCACAACGTGCATGGTACGGCATCCTTGAAATCACCCAGTTTTTAAGTGATCAAGCAGCAGATCTTTTTGCTGAGCTGCAAAACGAGACATCATCTATCACGTTACAAATTTGGGCCTGCATTTGCCCAGAGCTGCAACCTATCGCCGGTCAGCTGCGCTTGCAGCTGCGCTTGCCGTCATCAGTTTAGGTTACGGGATGACATGTACCAGCACGCTCCGGCCATCATAGTGACCTTCGTGGCCAGATTGATGACTTCCATTGCCTGTAGGTCAAGACAGGGTTGATTTTGCTGGCTCTGTTACTGCATCAGAGCATTCTCTCAGACGGCGTACTCTGGCGTGCTTGGGATGTCGCAGTGGCAAACAGTAAAAAGCAATAAGCCTGATGTGAAAAAGAAGCGTAGCTCTGAGTCGACTGTGGCGCCAGCAGGTCGCATCGAGACAACAGACTCCGTGTTCTCTGCCCTTGATAACTGGTATGACAACAAGCAAGAGCAGCGAGGGTCCCATCAGAAACCATCA
>JAABUW010008767.1_pt1 | contig 11696 bp, 10 predicted proteins | sample 5560081 | NCBI WGS metagenome assembly JAABUW01 (sample SAMN10711882, study PRJNA513363) | rock metagenome | isolation source: Antarctica rocks | place: Antarctica: Victoria Land, Knobhead sud | reverse complement strand
GGCTGGGCGAGCAGGGTGCGGCGGGACGGCTGCTGATGACGGGGTCGCTGCCGCCCTTCGCCTTTGGGCCGCCGCCGCCGCCGCCGGGGACGCATGGCGGGCGCCTGCGGCTGCTCTCGTTCGGGCGGCTGCTGCCATATAAGGGACTGGATCTGCTGGCGGACGGGCTGGCGCGGCTGGGCGCGCGGAATGACCTGGAGGTGCGGGTGGTGGGCAGCGGGCCGGAGTCCGCCGTGCTGGATGCGCTTCGGGCGCTGCCCGGCGTAACGGTGGAGAACCGCTGGGTGCCGGAGGACGAGGTGGGCGGGCTGCTGGCCTGGTCGGATGCGCTGGTGCTGTCGCACCGCGAGGCCAGCCAGAGCGGTGTCGCGGCTGCGGCCATCGCGGCCCGGCGATGGATCGTGGCGACGCGGGTAGGAGGCTTGCAGGAGCAGTTGCAGGGGGTGCCGGGGGCGATCCTGTGCGAGCCGGATGCCGGCAGTCTGGCGGGGGCGTTAAAGCGGTTAACGGAAGGCGGGACGCCATGCCCGGTGCTGGAGCAGGCGGGAACGGCATGGCAAGGGACGGCGAACCGGATGGTGGAAGTACTGGCGCGAATGCGGCAACCTTAATCACTGCTTCGTACTATGCTGGCAGCATGAGCGATACCAGCTTTGCCAATTTTCGGACGCTTTACCGGAAGGCTTTCGCTGACCACGGCGCGAGCGCCTTATGGAGCAGCCGGCCCGTGCCAAATCCTGCTCCCGAGGACGCGCTGGCCATCGTAAACAGCTTGCGGTTGGAAGGTGCCCTACAGGCACGGTTCCTGGCGGAGCAGATCGAGCAGGCGTGCCGCGATGCCTCTGGCTAGGATACAGGTAGACATACTCCGCCTGTTGACTGCGCATCGCGACCCGGAAAGCTCCGTAGCCGGCAGCACACCCTTAAATGCAGGGGCAGCCCGCTATTCCAGCGACATTGACGCGTTCCATGACTGCGAGGAGCGCGTGGCGCAGGCTGCCAAGCAGGACAGCAGCGTTCTACAGGGCAACGGCTTCGACCTGCACTGGGTGCGGCGCGAGCCGGCCATGTAGTCCGCGGTGGCCCGCAGGCATGAGGACGCGACAAAGCTGGAATGGGTGGTGGACGCGGACTTCCGGTTCTTCCCAACCGTTGCGGACGCCTTGTTCGGCTACATGCTGCATCCGGTTGACCTTGCCACCAACAAGCTGATGGCTGCCGCCGGGCGGCGCGAGCCGCGTGACGTGGTGGACGTCCTGACGATCCACGACCGTATCTTGCCGGTGGGGGCTGTGGTGTGGGCATCTGTGGGGCAACAGCTTGGGTTCACCCCCCGAAGGCTTGATCAACCAGGTTCGCCGTCAGGCTCGCTATACGGATGCCGACTTCCGGCGCTTGGCGAGTGACCCGCCGGTTGATCCCGCGGTCACCATGACCCGGCTGCGGCATGTCCTGGACGAGGCCGAGGAGTTGCCCCGCGACCGCCGCTGGAGGTGTCTTGCCTCCACCTCGCCGTGCAGGTCAGGAGCGGCTACGAGGGCCTGCTCATCGCCCTGCCGCCCGAACACTGGCCGTGCTGGGACGACGCAGACTTGGCCGGCTTGGCCCAGCACCTGCTCCGCCTGGCCCGCAACATCAACCCGCGCCAGGTCGCCACCAGCAAGCGCGGACCCAAAATCGCCAAACCCAAGGGCTACGTCGATGGCAAAACCGCACGCACCTACGTCGCAACCGCACGCCTACTCGCAAAAGCCTAGGCAACACCCTGAAAGGGTTGGTTTTATGGGTGCGAGCAACGGCCGCAATCTGCTCCGGCCGGGGCGGCGCCACGCTATCCCAGCCGGCCCCGAGCCGGGAGGGTCCGCGGCGGCGACCTGCTGCAGCCATGTCCCGCCGCTGGACAGGTGGGCGCCGCAGGCCACGCCAGCCCGGCCTCTCGCCACGCTTGCCGAAGCACCGGCGGCACCTGACCATCCGACCCGGCCAGCGTCAGCAGCACGGCGACCACCAGCGGCTCCATCGCCGACCCCGACCGGCACAGCGGCAGCGCCCAGGTCCGCCGCATCGGCCAGGCCAGGCGCAGGCCGGCGGGCGTCAGCAGATCAGCCGCAAGATGCGACAGCGCCCCCACTGCCAGCGGCGCCACCACCCACCGCGGCGCCCCGCCCTGCGTCAGCCCCCACACGCAGGCCGCGACCGCCAGCGCCGAATGGGTGATCCCACGGTGCCCCAGCAGCGCAGCCACCGGGCGGGACACCAGCCGCAGCCGGCGGCCCAGCCAGGACTTCGGGTGGTCCAGGTCCGGCAGCAGCGACCCGGTCAGCGCCAGCGCCAGGCAGGCCGGGGACAATGCCGGCAGGCCCAGCCGGGGCGCCGCGACCACCCAGGCCGCCGCCCCCAACGCCACATGCGACCCCGCCATCATCGGCCCAGCTCATCCCTCGCATGCGGCAAGCCGGACACTTGCGCTTGCCGGAGTCCGAAGGCAACAGGCCAAAGCCGCCGGGGGTTGACAGCCCTTGCACCCCGGTGTCGGACGATGAAATAGGTGCCGCCTGAACGGCGCCGACGCCCCTGGGAGGACCCTGCCATGCCCCGCCGACGCGCCCTGCTGCTCGCCCCGTTGCTGGCCGCCTTCCCCCGGCCCAGTCGGGCGGCGTCCCCCATCCGCGTCGGCACACTGCGCTTCGGCTCCGTCGGCTGGGAGCTGGACGTGATGCGCCGCCATGGCCTGGACGCTGCCGCCGGCGTTGCGCTGGAGCCGGTGGAGTTCGCCGCCGGCCAAGCCACGGAGGTCGCGCTGCAGGGAGGCCGTGTGGACATGATTGTGCAGGACTGGCTGTGGGTGTCGCGCCAGCGGGCGTCCGGGGCGGATTGGACGCTGTCGCCGACCTCCGCCGCATTGGGCGCGGTGATGGCGCCGCCAGGGTCGCCGGTCGCCGGGGTTCCGGACCTGCGCGGACGCCGGCTGGGCATCGCCGGCAGCCCGCTCGACAAAAGTTGGCTGATCCTGCGTGCCTATACGCAGAAGCTGCACGGCCTGGACCTGAACACCGAAGCCGAGAAGCAGTTCGGTCCGCCGCCCCTGCTGGCGGAGCAACTCAGGGCTGGACGGTTGGACGCCGTGCTGACCTACTGGCCCTTCGCCGCCCGGGCAGAGGCAGCCGGGCAGCGCCGGATCCTGGCGATGGAGGATGCGGTGCATGCCCTGGGCATCCCCGCCGGCGTGCCGTTCGTCGGCTGGGTGTTCGCCGATGCCTTTGCCGCAAGCAACCCGGCTGCGGTGGCGGGCTTCCTCCGTGCTTCGACCACCGCCCGCACGATCATGGCCGCCACCGGGCCGGAGGCGGATGCCGAGTGGGCGCGCATCGCCCCCCTGACCGGCGCCGCCAACCCGGCGGAGCTGGACCGGCTGCGCGAGTGGTATCGCCGCGGCCTGCCGCCGGCCTGGAACGAGGCCGCCACGGCGCAGCTTTATGACGTCCTAGCCGCTGTCGGCGGCCCCGCCCTGGTCGGCCCCGCCACCCACCTGTCGCCCGGCACCTTCTGGGCCGCCCCGCCGGCATGACCTCGGCGGCATGAGGGGCCGCCATCTCCTGTCCCGCATTCTGCCCGTGCTGGCGCTGCTGCTGGTGTGGGAGGGCGCGGCGCGGCTGGCCGGCGCCCGGCTGTTCCCGCCGGCCAGCGCCGTCGTCGCGGCGCTGGTGCAGGACGCGCGGCACGGCCCGTTGCTGCACAACCTGGCCGCGACGCTCGGACGGGTGGCCGCCGCCTTCGTGCTGGCGATGGTGGGGGGCAGCGCGCTCGGGATCGTCATGGGCCGGATGCCCCGGCTGGACCGGGCGCTGGACAGCCTGCTGACCGGACTGCTGAACCTTCCGGCGCTGGTCAGCATCGTGCTGATCTACGTGTGGTTCGGCCTGAGCGAGGCCACCGCCATCGCCGCCGTCGCGCTGAATAAGCTGCCCAGTACAGCCGTCACGGTGCGGGAAGGCGCGCGGGCGCTGGACCTGGGCCTGGCCGACATGGCGCGCAGCTTCCGCATGGGCCGCGCCGCCACGCTGCGCCACGTCATCCTGCCGCAGCTCTATCCCTATTTGTTCGGCGCCGCGCGGTCCGGGCTGGCGCTGATCTGGAAGATCGTGCTGGTGGCGGAGCTGCTGGGCCGCAGCGACGGCGTGGGGTTCCAGATCCAGGTGCTGTTCCAGTTGTTCGACGTGACCGGTATCCTGGCCTACACCCTGGCCTTCGTCGCCGTCGTGCAAGGGATCGAGTGGGGGTTGCTGCAGCCACTGGAGCGCCGGGCCAACCAGTGGCGCTGACGCCGTTCCTGGACGTGGACGTGGCGCGCAAGGACGCGGGTGGGCGCACGGTGATCGCCGGGCTGCGCTTCTCGTTGGCGGCAGGGGAGATCGTCGCCCTGGTCGGCCCATCCGGCTGCGGCAAGACGACGCTGCTGCGCCTGATCGGCGGGCTGGACGACAGGTTCCAGGGCCGCATCGCCTGGGCGGCAGGCGGCGCTCCGCGCATCGGCACCGTGTTCCAGGAGCCGCGGCTGCTGCCCTGGCGCACCGTCCGCCAAAACATCGCCTTGGTCCGGCCGCCGGACCCGGCCCTGGCCGAGGCGCTGCTGGACCAACTTGGGCTTGCGCCGTATGGCGACCTGTATCCGCCGGCCCTTTCGCTCGGCATGGCCCGCCGGGCTGCCATAGCGCGGGCCTTTGCCGTGCAGCCGGAACTGCTTCTGCTGGATGAGCCGTTCGTGTCGCTGGACCCCGCGATGGCCGAGCAAGGCCGGGGCGCGCTGATCGCCACCTGGACCGCCCGGCGCTGCGCCGCCTTACTAGTCACCCACGACCTGCCTGAGGCCGCATCGCTGGCCGACCGCATCCTGCTGCTCTCAACTGGCCCGGCACAGGTGGTGCGAGAGGTTGTGGTCCCGGAGCCGCGTCGGCGCGGAGGAATCCGCGAAGGCACAAAAGTCGCCGCAGATCTGTTCCCTTCTCCCTCTCCCTCCGGGAGAGGGTTGGGGTGAGGGGGTCTTCGCGGCGCCATCCATGCTGATACAAGACCATGTGCTGTCGGCGCCGACGGCCCCCCGCTCCGCAGCCAAGACCCCCTCACCCCATCCCTCTCCCGGAGGGAGAGGGAGCAGAGGAGGAAGCGGCCGCTCTTACGCCATCTTCCCGTGGCAGTGCTTGAACTTCTTGCCGGACCCGCAGGGGCACGGCGCGTTGCGGGACACATTGCGCCAGGTCGCAGGGTCTGCCGGGTCCAAAGCCGGGTCGGGCGCACGCGCGAGGGCCGACCGGGGCCGCTCCGCTTCCAGCACGTCGCCGCCGGCATAGGGCGCGCTGGCCGCAGGGTCGGAGTAATGCAGGTTGGACGCGAAAAGGTTGGGCTCCTGCAACGGCTGGAATGCCTCTTGCGGCGGCTCCTGGCCGATCTCGACGCGGGCCAGCATGGTCGTCACCCGTTCCTTCAGGTCGTCCAGCATGGCGTTGAACATCGCGAACGCCTCGCTCTTGTACTCGTTCAGCGGGTCGCGCTGACCATAGGCGCGCAGGCCGATGCCCTGGCGCAGGTGGTCCAGCGCCAGCAAATGCTCCTTCCACACGGCGTCGAGCACCTGCAGCAGCAGCGACTTCTCGACGTAGCGCATGAGGTCGAGGCCCAACACCGCTTCCTTCGCGGTCATCGCCTGGGCGGCCGCCTCCTCGACCCGCTCGCGGATGCCGGTCTCCTCCATGCCTTCCTCCTGGCCCCAAGCCACGACGGGCAGGTCCAGGTTCAGCAGGCGCTTCAGCTCGTCGGCGAGTTGCTGGGTCTCCCACTGCTCGGCATAGGCCTTCTCGGGGATATGCCGGGCGACCAGGCTGCCGACCAGCTCCTCGCGCATCTCCCGCACCGTCTCGGACACGTCGTCGGCGCGCATGAACTCGCGGCGCTGGGCATAGACCTCGCGCCGCTGGTTGTTCATCACGTCATCATACTTCAGCACGTTCTTGCGGGTATCGAAGTTGCGGGCCTCGACCTTCTTCTGGGCCTTCTCCAGCGCCTTGTTGATCCAGGGATGGACGATTGCCTCGCCGTCCTTGAGGCCCAGCTTCTGCAGCAGGCCGCCCATGCGGTCGCTGCCGAAGATGCGCATCAGGTCGTCCTCAAGGCTCAGGAAGAACCGGCTGGCGCCAGGATCCCCCTGCCGGCCGGAGCGTCCGCGGAGCTGGTTGTCAATGCGCCGACTTTCATGCCGCTCGGTGCCGACGACCAGCAGGCCGCCCGCAGCCTTCACCTCCTCGTGCCAGACGGCGATCTGCTGCTCGATGGCGGCGGCGCTGGCCGGGCGCTCCTCCTCAGGCACCTCCACCAGCTCCAGCTTGATGCGCATGTCGGCGTTGCCGCCGAGCTTTATGTCGGTGCCGCGCCCGGCCATGTTGGTGGCGATGGTGATGGCACCCGGCGCCCCGGCCTGGGCAACGATCTTCGCCTCCTGCTCGTGGAACCGGGCGTTCAGGACGGCGTGCGGCACGCCCTTGCGGGTCAGGATGCCGCTGATGGTCTCGCTCTTCTCAATGCTGGTGGTGCCGACCAGCACGGGCTGGTTGCGGCTGCGCGCCTCCTCGATCAGCACCGCCACTGCCTCGTACTTCTCGGCTGCAGACCGGTAAACCTCGTCGTCCGCGTCGTTGCGGCCGACCGGCACGTTGGTCGGGATTTCAATCACCTCCAGCTTGTAGATTTCGGCAAACTCATCCGCCTCGGTCATCGCCGTGCCGGTCATGCCGGCGAGCTTGGGATACAGCCGGAAATAGTTCTGGAACGTGATGGAGGCGAGCGTCTGGTTCTCCGGCTGGACCGTGACGCCCTCCTTGGCTTCCAGCGCCTGGTGCAGGCCCTCGGAGTAGCGCCGGCCCTCCATCATGCGTCCGGTGAACTCGTCAATCAGCACGACCTTGTCGTCGCGCACGATGTAGTCCACGTCGCGGGCGAACAGGGTATTGGCGCGCAGGCTCTGCTGCACGTGATGCACGACGGTGACGTTCCCGGCGTCATACAGGCTGCCCTCGCTGAAGATGCCGGCGTCGCGCAGCATCGTCTCGACCTGCTCGGTGCCGGTCTCCGTCATGTTGACGGTCTTCTGCTTTTCGTCTTTCTCGTAGGTGCTGGCGTCCTTCACCAGCTCGCGCACGACCAGGTTCACGGTGCGATACAGGTCGCTGCTGTCTTCGGCCGGGCCGCTGATAATGAGGGGCGTGCGCGCCTCGTCCACCAGGATGCTGTCCACCTCGTCCACGATGGCGTAGGCGAAGTCGCGCTGGGACATATCCTCCAGGCGATACTTCATGTTGTCGCGCAGGTAGTCGAAGCCGAACTCGTTGTTGGTGCCATAGGTGATGTCGGCGGCATAGGCCTGGCGCCGCTCGTCGTCGTTCAGGCCGTGGACGATCACCCCGACCGCCAGGCCCAGGAAGCCATAGACCCTGCCCATCCACTCGCTGTCGCGCTGGGCCAGGTAGTCGTTGACGGTGACGACGTGCACGCCCTTGCCCGGCAGCGCATTGAGATAGACCGGCAGCGTCGCCACCAGCGTCTTGCCTTCGCCGGTCTTCATCTCGGCGATCTTACCCTCGTGCAGCACCATCCCGCCGATCATCTGCACGTCGAAGTGGCGCAGGCCGAGCACGCGGCGCGAGGCCTCGCGCACTGCGGCGAAGGCTTCCGGCAGCAGGCTGTCCAGCGTGGCGCCGTCTGCCAGGCGCTGGCGGAACTCGGCAGTCTTGGCCTGCAGCGCCTCGTCTGACAGGGCGGCCATCGCCGGCTCGTGCCCGTTGATCGCGGGCACACGGCGCTGGTAGGCCTTGAGCGAGCGGTCATTGGCGGAGCCGAAGACGGCACGGGCGATGCTGGCGAACATGGAAGTCCCCTGGGTGGCGCGCTGCCGGGGCGCGGGTCCCCCGGATGCTGTGGCAGGACCCTCGCGCGCATGAATTACCTGCGTGCAGATAGGACCCGGACGGGCGAGGGTCAACGACAGGGGTCCCGACCCGCTCCCTGCTCCTTCCGGGAGAGGGTTGGGGTGAGGGAAGCCGCACACACGAACCGCTGCCAAATTTGAGAGCGGTTCACACTGCCATAACTCGATAGCACCTTTGTGACACGTCAAACCCTGCCCGTCCTCCGTATGGAGAGAGTCGCCGGGGGGCTCCCAAGCTTGTCCGCCCCCAGCCCTTGGGGCATTGTCCCGCCGCCGAGCCCACCCAGCGATCATTCCGAGGTTTTCATGCGCCGTACCAGCCTGCCCGCCGCCGCTGCGGCCCTGCTGCTGAGCACCACCGCCGCGACGATGGCGCAGGCGCCCGCGCCGCGCCCGCCGGTGCCGCCCGCAGCACGCCCGACCACCCCACCACTCCCTGCGCCGCCAGCGGCTGCCACGCCTGCACCGTCTGCCGCCCCGGCGGCAACCCCGCCCGCACCGCCGCCTGCCGCTCCGCCGGCATCCAGCGCCACCGCGGCGCCCGCCGTCCCGGCTGATACTGTCGTCGCCCGCGTCGGCACGGACGAAATCCATGCCTCCGAGCTTGCCGATGCCGCCCAAAGCCTGCCGGAGGAGCTGCGCGGCATGCCGGCCCCGGTGCTGTATCCGATGCTGCTGGACCAGCTCGTGGACCGCCGGGCCATCATCATCGCCGCCCGGCGCGATGGGCTCGACAAGGATCCCGCCGTCCGCCGCCAGATCGCCCGCGCCACCGACACTGCGCTGCAGAATGCCCTGTTGACGCGCGAGATCGCGCCAGGGCTGACCGACGAGGCGATCAAGGCGCGCTACGAGCGCGACATCGCCGGCAAGGCCGGTGAGCAGGAGGCCCATGCCCGGCATATCCTGGTGCCCGACGAGGACACCGCGAAGAAGATTGTCGAGGAACTGAAGGGTGGCGCCGACTTCGCCGAGCTGGCCAAGAAGTACAGCACCGACCCAGCAGGCTCCACCAACGGCGGCGACCTCGGCTTTTTCAAGCGCGGCGACATGCTGCCGGAGTTCGCCGGAGCCGCCTTCGGCCTGAAGCCCGGCACCTACACCGAAATCCCGGTCAAGACACGCTTCGGCTGGCACGTCATCAAGCTGGAGGAGCTGCGGACCGCCCCGCCCCCGTCGTTTGAGCAGGTGAAGGACGAGGTGCGGCAGCAGTTGATCCAGGAAGGCGTTGCCCGTGTGCTGGCAACGGCAAAGCAGGGCATGTCCATCCAGAAGTTCAACCTGGACGGCACGCCGCTGACCGAAGCCCCGGTGCAAGCGCTGCCGGGTGCGCCCACCGCACCGGCAGCACCGGGCAAGTAACGCCATGGCCCTGCCGGTGTCGCCGCTCGCGGTGCCGTTGCCGGACTTGCCGCCGATGGCGGGGGTCCGCCTGGGAGCGGCAGAGGCCGGCATACGCTACAAGGGCCGCACCGACCTGATGATGGCGGAGCTGCCGGCAGGCACGACGGTCGCTGGGATGTTCACCCGGAACAAGTGCCCCGGCGCCCCCGTGGACTGGTGCCGCAGGGCGCTGCACGGCGGCCATGCCCGCGCCATGGTCGTGAACGCCGGCAATGCCAACGTCTTCACCGGACGTGCGGGGATGGACGCCGTGGAGGCGACTGCGGACGCTGCCGCTGTCATTCTGGGTTGCCACCCGCACGAGGTGTTCGTCGCCAGCACCGGCGTGATCGGCGAGGTGCTGCCGTACGAGCGCATCACCTCTGCCCTACCCGCGCTTCATGCCTCCCTAGGTGCCGACGGATGGGAGGCGGCGGCGCGCGGCATCATGACCACCGACACCTTCCCGAAGGGGTCCACGCGCACGGCGCAACTGGGTGGGGCGACGGTGCGGATCAGCGGCTTTGCCAAGGGCAGCGGCATGGTGGCGCCAGACATGGCAACCATGCTGTGCTTCGTGTTCACCGACGCCAAGCTGCCCGGCGCCGTGCTGCAGGACATGCTGGCCCGCGGCGTGCGCCGCAGTTTCAACTGCACCACCGTGGACAGCGACACCAGCACCAGCGACACCGTGCTGATGTTCGCCACCGGCCAGGCAGACCACGAGAAGATCGGCAAGGGCGACAAGAAAGCATTGCGGGTGTTCCGCGATGCCTTGGAGGCCGTGCTGCTGGACCTGGCGTTGCAGGTGGTCCGCGACGGCGAGGGCGCGCAGAAGCTGGTCCGCATAGACGTGACCGGCGCCGTGTCCAACAAGTCGGCCCGGCGAGTGGCGATGGCCGTCGCCAACTCGCCACTGGTCAAGACGGCGATTGCGGGGGCGGACGCCAACTGGGGCCGCATCGTGATGGCAGTCGGCAAGGCGGGGGAGCCGGCGGACCGGGACAAGCTCTCGGTCGGCGTCGGCGGCACCTGGATGGCGCGGGACGGCGGCGTGGTGCCGGGCTACGACGAGGGGCCGGTGGTCGAGCACATGCGTGGGCGCGAGATCGGCATCACCGTGGATCTGGGCCTCGGCAAGGGCCAGGGAACCGCTTGGACCTGCGACCTGACGCATGGTTACATAGACATCAACGGCAGCTACCGAAGCTAGCGCCGAGTTGGTGTAGCGCGCCGCCCACACCGCCGGAAAACAATTCGTTAGAGTGACTTGGAGCTTGCTTCTCCGGCAGCGTATCAGCAGGCTCCGCCCTTATGGCATTGCAACTGCTTCCCGAGGAACCCCGCTTCGCGCCGCTGCGGACCGAGCGCCTGCTGCTGCGCCCGCTGCACGCCGGAGATGCGACGGAGGTGCATCGCCTGGTCAACGACTGGGCCGTGGTGCGCATGCTGTCGCGGCTTCCGTTCCCGTATCCGCGGCGGCTGACGGATGACTGGATTGCCTCCACCGCCCGGCAGATGGAGGCCGGGAGCGGCTATCACCTGGCCATCACCGGGGAGGAGGCGGGTCAGGAGATGGTGGTGGGCTGCGTCGGCCTGCGCTTGGACGGCAAGCCGGGGACGGCAAGCCTGGGATTCTGGATCGGCCGCCGGTTCTGGGGACACGGCGTCGCGACGGAGGCAGCAGAGGCGGCGTCACGCTGGGCGCTGGCCAACCTGCCGATCGAGCATCTCGTGGCGCATGTCGCGGACGACAACTTGGCGTCGCTTGCCGTGCTGCGCCGCATCGGCTTCCGCGAGGTCGGCAGGGGACGGGAGCGCTTCCTGGCCCGCGGCGGCGAGCATCCAGTGACCCGGTTCGAGGCGACGCGCGCCGACATGGCTCCTGCCGCCGAGCCTGTTGCGGACCCGCCGACGGCGAAGCCTGCCCCCACCGGCGCCACCCCCCTGGTCCTGGTGGCCGCTTGTGCGCTGATTGACGGGGACGGCCGCGTGCTGCTGGCGCAGCGTCCGGCTGGCAAGAGCATGGCGGGACTGTGGGAGTTCCCCGGCGGCAAGCTGAACCCCGGCGAAACGCCGGAGGCCGCGCTGATCCGCGAACTGCAGGAAGAACTGGGCATCAACGTGTCCGCAAGCTGCCTGGCCCCCTTCGCCTTCGCCAGTCATCCGTATGAGCGGTTCCATCTGCTGATGCCGCTCTATGTGTGCCGACGCTGGACCGGACGGCCCGAAGGGCGCGAGGGGCAAGCCTTGGCCTGGGTGCGCCCGATGCGGCTGGCGGACTACCCGATGCCGCCGGCCGACCTGCCGCTGGTCGCGCAGTTGCGGGATTTCCTGT
>JAABUW010008785.1_pt1 | contig 11701 bp, 16 predicted proteins | sample 5560081 | NCBI WGS metagenome assembly JAABUW01 (sample SAMN10711882, study PRJNA513363) | rock metagenome | isolation source: Antarctica rocks | place: Antarctica: Victoria Land, Knobhead sud | reverse complement strand
TTCTCCTGCCATGCGACCCGTGCTATACCATGCTCTTCTGGACTGTGCACTCGTCAAAGCTGTTTGTACATGCGAAAGCGTGTGTAAGCTGCTCTGCTGCATCTCTAAACCCTCTCTTTTGCAAGAGACACTCTGTATTTCTCCATGAATTGCATTATGCTGCAAATGATTTGACATGTTCAGGTCACAGATCACATGCGTACTGAACCTGCTACCGCATACGTGCATAGAGTCCTGTAGGCCCACAGGACTAGTGTTCAGGCACACCTAGTAGGCACCTGGCAAGAACAGTTAGCTGGAATGCCTTTCAAATCCAATGTTGTTGTTGTTACACATGCATAAGTGTGTGTTGTACGTGCAGGTTGAGGTGCCCTTGACAACCAGCAAGGTTGAGGAGACTCTGACAGCCATACAAGGCCGTAAGGAGTACTACCTGAAGAAACGCCAGTCTGTCAAGGACGGCACTTATGATGCAGAGAAGGACCCCGAGGCTCACTCCAAGAAGGCAGCTACCAGCAATGGTGTTGCCAGCAGCAGCCACAGCCCTGTTGCCAATGGGGATGTCACAGAGGAGTTTGAGCATGTAGGCACCTCTCTCTGTCAATCAATCAATGTATCAAGTTTGAGCATGTAGACGCATCTCTGTCAATCAATCAATCAATGTATCAATTTTGAGCATGTAGACGCATCTCTGTGTATGTCTTGTGATGAGTGCATGCATGCTACATGCTGCATTGTTCTGCCGTCAAGCCAAAGGTATGCATATCTTTCAGCTGCTAAAGGTCTGCTTATGATCATTGTGCAGCTGTGAATGCAATTGGCATTAAATTTATTGCAAACTGCCTGTCACAGCAGGACTGCATTGGTCTTTTACAAGATTTTCTGTCTATAGTCTGCAGAGGTTGCGCTGTTTATATCATACAAAGCGTCTACCAGTAGGACAGACTGAGCCTTTAAGTGCGCACTGTTGCTTACTGACATGCACAAACCAATGTTCGGCAAAGCACATTTGCTTACGACATGCACCAACCACTGTTGCTTACCAACATACACTGACATGCACAAACCACTGTTGCAGGTTGACAGGGAGGAGGTCAGTGGGCCAGAGGCAGAGGCAGCTATTGCCCGAATCACTCAGCAACCCCCTTCCACCCCACAGCAGGATTCTTCTAGCCCAGACCCCCATGCCAGCAAACCCACCACCTCAGCACTGGCTGAGCATGACGCAGCATTTCCCGCCATTGGTGCCATGAATGGCATTGCTGCTCCCGGGAAAAGCGGGGCAGCTGCCAACGGCACTGCCAGTGTTGTTGCAACCATCGGGGATGAGTCAACATATGCACCTGGTGCCTTGGATGCTGCTTTGGAGACCATGCCCAGCGCAGTGTCTGTCTGTCTGACTGTGGGTGACGAGGGCGAAGATGTGCTGGTTTCTCTCACCCTCGATGGAACAGAGAGGTACAGCCGCTCTTGACAGCAGCCTTGCATTTATGCCTGTTTGGAGACTGTCTCATTCTGCATGTTGAAGCAGACTGGAGCATGTGCAAAAGTTGGGCATGAATTGTTTTGCACAGGCTGAGCATATGTATGGTAGTGTGAACCAACGGAACTCTGCTGAGCTACGTGCAGCTGGCTGTGATGTTCATGTTATCAATGATACACTGCAGCGATGGTTTTAATTGTGTTTCTGTTGGCTGCAGCAATTCTCCTGATGGACGAGGCAGCGCTTCAACAGCTACTTCTCATTCAACTGTGGCTGCAGTCCCCACACCACCCAAGATGAACTACAGAGGTGTTTTGTAGCCTGGCGTGTTGAACAGTATCTGCAGTCTATTCAAGCTGTCGAAGTTGCCCTATATTGCCCACGTAGCAGCTGCTCTCTTCAGACTATGTAGGACAGTTTTTCAATTGCTATTCCTGTCAATCTCAGCTGCTCAACCCCATTTGTGCAGAGCTTTGCTGTGCAGAACAAGGCAAACCCTGTTCTTTTACATCTGCCTGCAATGTATGTTTTCAGATCTGTTTGGCACGATTTCACGTTGCAGACGGCGAGAAGGTCTGATATACATTGTAAGATGTATCTGCCAACAAATATTGGCTGTCTGTCACAGCAGGCATATCTGCAGATCTCCTGCTGCACCTTGTGTAAAACACTCATATAAATCGCCATTCTGGTCTCGGAGCAGGTCTCGAGCGTTGAACCGAGTCCCGTTGCGAACTGACCGTGCGCATGACGGTACCGAGAGCCTGAAACAGCTTAAGCGCCTCCTGACGTGTCAAAGGGATGTGATGTTGCTGGAGCTGTGCAGTCTCCACATCGCGACAGCATGAGCCTGGCTGTCTGGTTCTTGCTGGTGATCTCAGGGGCTCTACAAACAGCACAGGTGGACCTCATTATGCATCCTGATTTGTTTTAAGCTGAAAACACGTTGGACACGAAAGACCGGCACCTAGACTGCAGCGGCGAGCGTGTGTTCGTGTTCCCCGCAGACACAAAAGCTCGACTCGTTTGTGCTGAAGAATCGCAACGGTATCGAAGCACATATCCTGCCTTACGGAGCGATTGTTCAGAAATTGTTAGTTCCGAGCCGCTCTGGCACTCCCACAGATGTCGTCTTGGGCTTCGACGACCTGACACCTTACCAGGTCGAGTGTTGTGCTGCTTTCACAGTCTGGCAGCAGAACTCTCCATTCTATGGGTCTGCTGCTCTGGGTTTGCTACTATATCTTGGCACGGATGACGTTCAAGTCTCACTGCATTTCCAGCAGGACGGCACTAGTCCATACTTTGGTGCATTGGTCGGCCGTGTGGCCAACCGCATAGCAGAAGCAACATTTGAGCTAGATGGCGAAGTTTACCACGTCTCAGCAAACGAAAACACTACATCACTGCATGGCGGCAAAGTGGGATTGAGCAAACGATTCTGGAAGGGGCATGTCTTTTCAGAGGGAGAGGACTCCGGTGTCATGCTGCGCTACGAAAGCCCTGACGGCGAAGAGGTGAGTCATGTCAGAGTGCTGATTGACATGTCATCAGATGCTACACATGTTCATGCTGTATGCTATGGACGCTGGGCTGACACTTAGTCCATAGATTAGATCAGGTTCTACCTGCAGATGCACCACATGCTTCGCATGCCTTCATTTGTATTAGATGCTGTATATGCACACCTGTCACATGCACCTTTTTCTTTGCAGGCATCAGTATTCGACACTGTATGTGCGCACCTGGCAGTATTTACACCTCGCTTCTGGCTCGCCCCTGGAGTACAGCATAAGCACCTACATGTTGCACATATGTCACCAGTCATGCCAGGCTTTTGCACACATCAACGTGGAGATGTCCATGTCACATCAGAATCTTGCACTGACTGGCTTGCTCATGGCTCTATCAAACAGTAATCTCCTTGTCTCTCAACATGCAACAATCACACCTGCCAGCAGCAGCTGCTGAGCACCTTCATGGTCACCCTTCAGCAGACCCACTTTAGTTGTGAGCCTTCCCAGTGTTCAGTTGCCTTGTTGACGCACATATGCTGCAGGGCTATCCAGGCAGTCTAACAGCTACTGTAATCTATCTGCTGACTGCCAGCAATGAGCTGCGCATCAGCATGGAGGCCAGTACCTTGGCTGCCACGCCTGTCAACCTAGCTCAACATACCTACTTCAACCTCAATGGCCAAGAGACAGCATCCACGGTGCTGAACCATGACGTCTCCATCAATGCGTAAGCATGTGCTGCTCTGGACAAACTGCAGCGTGACTTGACTGCCTGCCTATACCTGGATCTGTACACACTGGCACACAGAGATAACACCACAATGTGTCAGCAGCACTCTATCTCTCTGCCTGTGATGGTGTCGCGTGAACAAAGAGCACTGTTTTGATGAGGGATTTGTACAAGCTAGATTGTAAGCTCAATGTTTTGACTGGGACGCAGCATCATGCTATCATGAGGGACTTGTCCCGCACGTACTCAGCTCATCATGAGCTGGAGAGTGATTTTGTTATCACTGTTATGATTATGCGTGCGCTTCTTGCAGGGCTTACATCACTCCAGTCACACATCAGCTCATCCCGACTGGAGCCTTCATGCCGGTGGTGGACACCCCATATGACCTCAACAATTCTACACGCCTCTCCCGCAATGTAAATCAGGTACGCCTTGATTGCTGCAGTGCAGTCACAGGTGGTGGAGCAGCTGTGGGCACTGGTCAGATCTCATGACGTGTTCTGTCACAGAGCCCGTGAGCATCTTGCCTACAACATCCAATCTTTACTATCATCTTCAAGCAGGAAGCGCCTGCAGCATGTTGTCATCAGGCAAATAGGGGCCAAGTCAATCTGCCAAACCACTGTCCCACCAGGGTCGCATGAAGTGAGAGGATGTCAGCACCTGAATCCCCAAACCCCTGGTCAACGCAAGCGTTTGCTGACCATGCAGGTGCAATGATTACCAGCTTGTGATGATGATATGCAAAACATTGATCTGTATGTAACATGTATGTAGTGAGCAAGTGTGTTGTTCTACAGGCAGGTGGGCTGCCTGAGGGTTATGACATCAACTATGTCCTGTTTGGCCTGACAGGAGAAGAGGCCAAAGAGAAGATGCTGTATGGCAAGGTCTGGGATGAGTAAGCTGCCTGGCCTTCAGTTGCTATGCCTACCCCTGGTGTGTTGCTGTCTTGTGTTGGTGCTTCAACAACCTGACTGTGCAAGCCAATTCTGTGTCTGTGTCTGTGTCTGTGTCTGTGTCTGTGTCTGTGTCTGTGTCTGTGTCTGTGTCTGTGTCTGTGTCTGTGTCTGTGTCTGTGTGTCTGTGTATGAGTCATGCTTAAGGACAGCTGTATGGCTGAGTGCTTGGCTGCTGTCAAACAGCCGCTGCCATTGTTGTGTCTCTCTACCAAGCAGGGCCGTTTAGGAGCAGCACGCCCTGCCTGAAACAAACAGCCCTGCTGTTTACACACAGCCATCATCTCTCTGCATGCTCACCTGACATGCATGCTTCACTCAAAGGCTCCAAATTGAAAAGGCTGAAACACACATGCTTGCAGCAATGCTCCCTTGAGCACATTGTTCATACAACACAGTGCGCTATGATGTAGGCCTCAGCATGCTGTCACAATCAGCTCACCAACAACTGGCATCACACTTGAGGTGGACACAACCTCACCAGGCCTGCAATTCTACTCTGGCGGCCTGCTCAGCGTCGACACCCCAGTCACTGGCAAAGCAGGTGTTGACTACCCTCAGTTTGGGGGCTTTGCAGTTGAAACTCAGGTACTATAGATTTGCTGTACATGCAATAAATGATATGACATGCCATGCCTAATGTAGGTCATAGCAAAATGCAGCACTTCATGAGCCCGTCATTGCATGCAACGTCACAATCTGTGCTTGCTGACACACCATCAGCAGCTTGTGCTACATTGGCATGGCATGCTCAGATGTGTTGTCCAGATCTTGCATGCTTGTGTCCAATTACATTTGCAGTGGTGGACTCATGCTGCAAGTGTGCCTGCAGAAGCATGCATGCCAGCAGTATCCCATTTGTTTTGTTGCAGAACTTCCCGAGCGGTGGACTCATGCTGCAACTGTGTCGGGATGCATGCCATCAGTAACCCGTTTGTTTCGTTGCAGAACTTCCCAAATGCCATCAACACTCCAAGCTTCCCTGACAGCGTCTTGCGGCCTGGCCACACATACCAGAATGTTTGCATCTGGCGATTCAAGACCTTGCCCAGGCAGGGCAGAACACAAAGGCTATTTGTGGGACTTGGAGTGGTGCTCATCCTTGTGGCTGCCATCGCGTTCTACACACAATACTATAATGTCAACTCTAGATACAGGTTGCGAGCGCCTCGCTATGACAAAACATGAATGGCATGGCGTTGGTGATTGGCTAGACAGTCTGTGTGAAGTAAAAGCACGCATGGCTGCAGCAGCAACCTCTGCTGAGACTAGAGCTTGCAATGAGACCCGCATGATCTCAAGCTGACGACCATTGTGGTGATTGATCAGCTGAACACCGGCACATGCTGGTCAGTTGTTCTCATATGGCCAGGATGCAGTACATAACTTTATGGCGGATACAATGTCAGTGCTTTTGGTCACATAGGAGCCACTCTTCCACAGGGTCTCTCCAGCATGCTTGATGTTTAGAGACTCAGTTGTCTCAGGATACAAGGCTTCTTAGTTTCCATCCACAATGCAACCTTTCATTGCAATGTGCCCCAGCAAACAGAAGCTGGGCAAGCATGGGCTCTGCTTCCTTGTTCTGTTGGTGCTATACCAATGCATGCTGTCAGGACAGGTAGCAGGTGCAGTCGATTACTGAACAATTGATCTGTACAAATCAGCAAAATCATCAATGAATAGCACATGAAGTTGCTGATCCAGCTTGTGCTTTGAAGTCAACAGAGAATGAACAGAGCTGTCTAGTAGAGTCAAAGTCAAGAACATAGGTTGTGAAAGGTCAAAATCAAACTCTCCAACAGCACCGTACATCAGTATAAACTTCATCGGAATACATTGTCTTGAAATTGGGCTGCAGCCAAAATGCACAGCATTTAATGTAGGAGCATAACAACTGGTCATAGCCGGTGTGCTACTCCGCGGTTTCAGCACGTTGGTCAGCCATAGAGGTGTTCATGGTCAGCATGCTTTCTATGCTTATATCGAGCTGCTTGTGACAAATTGATATATCACACGATTGGTTGGCTAGCAAACGAATGCTGGAAAACTTATCACGTCACTGCGTTGAATGCTGGAGGCATATGCATGTTGATCACTGGCATGTCAGTTCTCATTGCTTTGCTCAGCTGACTGGAAATAAAGCTAAACGCAAAGAGATTGCTCCTATTCACACCTAGCCAGGGACTGTGAAAATCCAGCTGTTGTGCTTAGTCACATCAACTGGTGTCAACTGCCGATGCCTATGTTCTAAAGCTTGCAGGAGCCTGTTCAGATACAGAAATCTGGATTCCTCAATACTGCTCAACTCCTCACAGGCATATCTATTATCGATATTCATCCTACTATCATTGTCATCATTGAAGTCAAAGTTCAAGTATGTCAAACACGGCAAACTAGCAAGGCCCACGACATCAACTGTCAGAAGTGAGTGCATGTTGGCAAGATCCAGAGACTGAAGCCTAGCAAGCTGCAGCAAACATGTAGGAAAGCTAGGCAACCTTGCTTCTGGCATCCGCAGCACCTTCAAGTCCTGCAAGCAACTGAACCAGTGCGGTAGATCCGACGCATAGTACGAGGGGATGATGAGCTGTGTAATGCTGGTGTAGTTTTGCCATTCATGGGGCAGCTCTGTCAGCCTATCAGTCCTCTCGCCAAAGTCTAGCACTCTGATATGAACAGTTAGGCTATGCAAAGCTGGAAGAGAAACTGGCCAACAAACTGTCTGCATGGACTTGGGCGAGATTTCAAGATATGTCAGGTTTGATGCAGATGGGAGGTGGTCTATGGTACAGTCAGCTTGCAGTGACAGATGCTGTAATGCCACATGTTTGCCGGATGGCAGGATGACAACAGAGGTTTCTGGATCTGGTGTGCCTGTGACTTGCAGACGTGTCAGTGCTGTGCATTGTTGCAAGTCTACCCTTGCTGCCTCATCTGTGCTTGGTGAAAGGTGCACATCCACCAGATGTGGAAACGCTGATAGGAAAGCTGGAGCTGGAATGTACATTAGGCTGATTTGACGCAGCTTAGATAAGGCTGTAAAGCCTTCTGGCAAGCGCTGATTGCTGTCCCCATCAGAGACCAGTGTCAAGGAAGTCAGCTGAGTAAGCATACTGATGTTGGAAAGCTGCCTCAAGGGCGTGTGTAAGTCAGCTCTCAGCGAGACACATTGACCACTCAGCAGTTGGCAGAACAGGGGCTTCAGCAACAGTGGATTCTGCAAGTCTGCATCCATGCGCGTTGCTTGGGGATTGTGGCATGAAAATGCAGTGCAGGCAAAAGAGGTCACACAGGGCAATCACCTTGAATGCGGATGCTCAGGCTAGGTGCTACAAGCTTTTGCAGCTCCAACAATAGCCACTCCAACGAATATGCCAGAGCATTCTTGGCATAGTCTAAGCTGTACAACGCGTCCCATCCTTCTGCATCCCAAAAGCAGATCTGCTGCCACCCGACAGCTCGCTTCAAGATCCACTGAACGACGTAAACCTGGCGAGAGGGACATCCCAACATGATCACCAGGCTCCGTCCTGAGCCATGAGCGACTGCTGCTTTGCGTGAATCAACGGTTTTCGCGTCGCAATCGTATGTCAATGTGAGCTTGCTGCCCCAAACACCATGAGCTGGCCTATCGCGAAGGTCAAACAACCAAGCCTTGCACACTTGCTGGCAATATACTTTTTGACGGAAGGCAGGAATTGCGGCAAAGATTCTGGTCCATATATCACGATCTAGATTGGTCCAGTCAGCAGTTGTCACGGTAGGAGTGTACATTGCTGTGGTTGAGTTTGACGGGCAGCCAGTATCTGTCGTGTTTGTGCCAAAAGTCAAAGCCGTTCGAAACTATATGGTGCGTGTGTGCGAAGTTGTGTAAATCAGGGAATCTAGACATGCGAGAGATCAGTCCAGCATGATTGCTGAGCACCTGAGCTGACTGACAGCCAAGCTTGCGAGCCAACAACAATGGCACACATGCTCCAGCATAGCATGGCCTTCATAACACCTTGTCAGGACACCGTTTTCATAGTGATAGCATGAAGTGGGAAACCTCTCAGGCTCAACAACAGGAGCGGTGAAGCATGTCTACCATTAGGTGTGCACAGTGCCTGACAAACCTTTACGGAAAGATCCCTGCAATTATTAAGCACCGTGGCCAGCAAGTACTTGCCATCCATCTAAAATTGTCATCACATACAAAACCTTGTACAGTATAAACATGCTGTACATGTACATGACAGCCAAGGCAGAAACATGTGTTGTTTTGCCAGTAGATGCTGCAGCTAGCTAGGTGTACAATGTCACTAGGCTGCAAGCTGACAGTCTGTGTGCTGTTAGCTTTCTAAAAGCTCATGCCACGCCCCAAAAGCTGTGCCCGAAAATGCAATGGAGAATGATCCTGTCAACTGCCAACATCAAGGGACGTTGGTTGCTATGGGAGCATGATTCTGCAGTAACTCTCTTCTGTCCCAACTAACAATCCTTTTCAGACCTCCTGGGCATGCTCACTTTCTAGACCTTGACTCTCTGATTTAGTTATGTCATTTGTGCAGTTTAGTCATGTCATTTGTGCAGAGAGTCTGCATGCTGTGTCACAACTAAATAATGACTGTACCTTCATGTTACTTCACTTGTGCTGCTGCAGCTGCGTATGGCGATCCATGGTGACGCAACTGGTCTGCAGCTTTTTGACGCGTTCTCTTCGGCTAATATCAAATATCTAGATGTTCTCCTGTCCGACTGTCTTGCACCTCAGTCCTTGCCAGAAACATTGTCCCAGAAGAGTTTGTGCATCTGCTGACTAAGCAAGCTCCACAGCAGAGCCTTTTCTCAGAGCCGTGACTGAGGTTCTCTTGAAATCAGACACGACAGGCGCCATGGCTGACAGGCCAAATGCTGCCTGCCTGCCAATCTCTGCAACACATACACACACAGAGAGACAGGTCATACTCTGCAGACAACAGGCTTAGCCTCGCGAGTCTTCATGCTGTCATCACAATGTAGTCGTGTGTCCAAACATGCTGCAGCATTCCTGTGCTGGCGTGCCCATTGGCACAGTTTGAATGGTATGCATTTCTGACATATGCTAGCAAACAACACATTCAATTTGAGGCAGCACCATTCTGCTGTTACAGTGTCACATGCAACTTGAGTCAGCTGCCACTGTGACACGCAACCCTCGCAATCTGCAGCCATGCATGGGTGCCCTCATCACAAATCAGACAATCCAGATCACCTGATCCCACATGGTCGCCTGATCTGAAAGGGTCAAGACCAACAGGCCTGCTGCAAGATATGTCATACACCTTGCCCAGATCGTTGCCAGTCAGCCGATCAACCAGTCTGTCTAGCGCGAGAGAGTGTGAGGTGTTGACGGCTGCCGTGTCGTAGACAGCTCGCCGCAGCTGCAGCAGCTGCAGCTTCTGCCAGGCCTGAGCTTGCTTGGCCCTCACAATGCTGCATTCAAAACAGCAAGGCTCTGCTTTATTCTTCTGACCACAGGCTCATGCATGAGGTACAGTGTTGATGTGGATCGATGGGACTTTGTGACTACACATGCAGGCTCATGCATTAGCTGCAGTGTCAATCAAAGATGCTGAAACATTGCAACCGCAGCCACAGGCTTATGCATGAGCTGCAGTGTTGACTCTGGCCAATGCTCCAGTAGAACATACACAACTAGAGGCCAGGTGTCTACATGAAACAGATTAGTCTCATTTCACCGACGACAGTACTTCTTGCCGGGCTGCTCAGCTACCGTGCACCAGACCCTTATGCCATGCAGCTGCTTGCATCTGACCCATACAGAACCTGGTCTGAATGCATGTTGAAAGCGTGTGCATGCACAAGCAGTGACTTGAGCCAAGCTCTGCAGCACCTGCTACATGTGAGAGCTATGTCTTCGATGCGCAACTCTTCTACATCATCAGGGTGCAAGGGCATCAAGCGGCCAGGCAGTGCCAGCTCACTGGGTGACCCAGCAGCTTCCAAGGCAGCTGCTGTCTCCTGCAGCTGAGCCAGATTACCTGCACTCAGCAGTGACCCAATATGTACTCTTGCAAGTATTCTGATGGAGTCAAGGGGAAAGCAATGAGGCAGGTTGTGTGTGCAGTAAGACCAGCTCACTAGCACCTGCACTTGCTAGTTGCCATTGCTTATCAGTGGGTGATCATCATGATGAGATGACTGCAGGATGAGGCCCATGACCAGAACAGCAAGTCATGTTGGGAAGAGCCAAAGTTTTGCAGTGGAGCATTCTGGGTTGAGCCTTTGGGTGCGTCCATGCTGAGGACACGTGTGTCACATGCTGACGTCATGGACATTTGGAGTACAGTCATACAGGTACATCTCAAGCATGAAGGGTTTGCCATCTGAGACTGCTCTCTAGGACTGCCTGTTGTGACTGCCTTTCAGGGTGCCTTTCAAGCCTGCCTTTGAACATCTGCCTTTCAGGGTGCCTTTCAAGCCTGCCTTTGAAGGCCTGCCTTTCAGGGTGCATTTCAAGCCTGCCTTTGGAGGTCTGCCTGTCAAGTGGCTTTTCAAGCCTGGTTCCCAAACATGCCATGTAGCAAACAACCAGGGCATGCAATACTTACTGAGCACGCTTTGAGCATTGTAGCACAATGAAGCTCTGGAAGCCTGAGTAGCCAATGTGACCAATGCTGGGACAGCTCCAAGTTGCTGTAGGCGCATTTTGTTGACATCCAGCAGTGTGAGGAAACGCAGGGCCCCTGTGATGGCCAGCAGGGCTGTTTCCTGCAGGGCGGTCAGCACCAAACCCTTGCTCTTCTTGCCCTTCTTGGACCCTACGCCGGCAGACATTCATAGTGTCACTTTCAGCTGCATGTGCTGAAGTATTCTGACTGTTGGCATGCAGAACAAGTGAGCCACACACTTGAACCCACTCAGTCACTGCGCAGTTGTCACAAGCTCTCTGCACTTCTTGAAGCACCTGCTGTGCTCATATCTGATCTGGCAAAGGCAAAGTTCCTGCTCTGTAGTGCCCTGG
>JAABUW010008784.1_pt1 | contig 11702 bp, 16 predicted proteins | sample 5560081 | NCBI WGS metagenome assembly JAABUW01 (sample SAMN10711882, study PRJNA513363) | rock metagenome | isolation source: Antarctica rocks | place: Antarctica: Victoria Land, Knobhead sud | reverse complement strand
CGATCAGGGAATAGAGGCTTTGAAGGATATTGTTTTCGGATCTGTAATTATAATCTTCTGCCTTTATTCTCACGGAAGATGACCCTAATTACCCCGTCTCCTAGACAGCAGGTATAATAGGGAAATTTATTGAGTACCCATTCGACACCATCAAAGTCCGCCTGCAATCCCAGCCCGACCACATCCCTCTACGTTACACCGGCCCCATCGACTGCTTCAAACAATCCCTCCGCGCTGAAGGGTTTTCGGGTCTCTACCGAGGCATCAGTGCGCCCCTCTTTGGTGCAGCCATCGAAACAAGCAGTTTATTCTTCAGCTACCGCATCGCTCAAGATGCACTCCAAGCTAGCCTCCTCCCGTCCACACAAGGCACTCCGCTTTCACTAAATGCACTTGTAGCCTGCGGCGCAGCCAGCGGAGCTTTCACAAGTCTTCTCCTCACCCCGATCGAACTCATAAAATGCCAGATGCAAGTGCCTCTTTCATCATCCGCTCTCCGCGGCCAGGGTCCACTTTCTATAATTGCCTCGGTTTTTCGTCACCATGGACTTTTTGGCTTTTGGCGCGGGCACTTAGGTACCTTCATTCGGGAGACTGGCGGTTCGGCTGCTTGGTTTGGTAGTTATGAGGGTGTTTCCGAGCTTTTTAGAAGATACAACGCTCCCTCCAGTTCCAGCGCTTTTTCCTTAAAGGGTCAAAAAGTCCTTCCTATGTGGCAGCAAATGCTTGCAGGTGCAACGGCAGGTGTAAGCTACAACTTTGTCTTCTTCCCTGCCGACACCATAAAATCGCGAATGCAAACGGAAGAGGTCGGCACTGCTGGGCTTGGGACAAGAAGGACGTTCTGGGCGAGTGGAAAGGCGTTATGGAGACAGCAGGGACTGCCAGGGCTTTATAGGGGATGTGGGATTACAGTGGCAAGATCGGCACCAAGTTCGGCGTTCATATTTGCAATATACGAGGGGTTGAGGGGCTGGTTTGGGTGATGGAGTTTAGACTGGAGGTTAGAGCATATAGAGGCGTTGCCATGTGTCAGTGGGTTAGGAAAGGGACTTACAAAGCAATCCACAACAATGCTTTGGTTTTCTGTTTGATCATCGCCGTTGTCTTTTCCCGTTGTAGATCGCTGGTTCCACAGCCACTGAGCTTGAGCATCTAACCTTCTCCCTTCTCACCCAACTCACCACAAACTGCTTCATCCTACAATGTCCCGCCCAACAACCCCTTCTGTCTCCGTCCCCACCTCAACCTCCCACCCCCTCCCCCTCAACACCTCCGCCCCCGCAAAATCAAAACACCACATTCCCCACCACCCCCACCGCCATCATCACCACCATTCCCGAGACAAAAGCGTCCCTCAATCGGCGATCCAGCTGTCTACGAAACCTTTCAGCCAGATCCTCAGTCCTATAATTAGCCACACGAGTAGCAAGAGCGATGGCATCAACGACGCCTCGCACTCCCACCATAGTCGGAGTTCGAGTGCTGTGGCGCAGGAAGCAAGAGCGAAGAAGGAAGAAGAGGAGAAGCGGGTGAAAGAGGGGTGGAGGCTTGTGGAGAGGAAAAGGGAGGGGAGGAGGCGCTTTGATGAGTATGTAACCTCTTGTCCCAGTCTATTGGTCTCAACCTACTATACGGTCAAACTTTATGAACTAACAGATATCGAAGGGAGCTCCGACAAACCCTCTCCGGCCTCTCCGGCCTCTCCACAACCACAACTCGCCGTCTAGACTACACCTACTACTCCCTCCTCTCGCACCTCTCCGCCCTTACCGCCACCATCTCAGACCTTCGTTCCCTCTCCTCTACCACCCTGACCCTCCAGCAAACCTTCTCCACCGAATCCACCGAAATTTCCCAAGAGATCAGTCATCAGATTTCCGCCTTTGAGGACTTTGACGCGCAGAGTAAACGCATCAAGGCCCTGCAAGAGCGTATGGAGGTCGGAAAGAAGAGTGTCCTGGCTTTGGGGGGAAGACTGGAGCGTGTAAAGAGCAAGGTGGAGAGGTTTGAGAGGGTAGAGGAGGAATGGAGGGATAGGATGAGTAGGAGGTTAAGGATGCTGTGGGGAGGCGTTGGAACTATTGTGGGTCTGTTCGTATTACTGCTGGTGATACGGCATTGGCCAAGAGCAAGGGAAGGGTTGCCGCCAGTGGCGAGATTTGGTAATATGTCGATTGAGAGCGTGGTGGGCATGAATGCAACACTGCCTGTTGCTACGAGTGGGCCTCTGGGAAAAGAAGAGGGCAGGACAGTGAGAGATGAGGTCACTAGCAAAACGGATGTGGACTTGGATGACCATCCTACGTTGCGGCTTTTGGATGAGCTGTGAAAAGGAGGTGAACGGACTTTGAAATCCTGGATTGAGCACACAAGAGGAAGAGCCTGTGTGATTCTTTTCACTGCTGTCTCCCGTGCAATCATCATGTTTTGTTTAGGAGGCGTGCGAGGGTATGCTTCTACCCGTTGCTGTTTGTCGTTTTATTTGCTTATAAATGTGCCAGAAATATCTTCGCTGCCTTCCTCTGATTTATATACTCCCTTCAGCAATCCCCACTCTTTCCGGTGGCTCTCTATTTTCTTAACCCAAATATCATCTCCTTATCCTCTGGTATTAAACCCCTGCAACTGTGACGCAGTACTGTTATCATGGCATAATCATTACACGGTGGAGGCACTAGCACCACAATTACTTCCTCATTCGAACGAAGTTTATGTCACTATTATATGCATACACAAACATGAAGGCTGAAGCCCTTTCGACACGGGAGAAACACATCGCTGGCCAGTTCGTCAGCAGGAGGCCGACAATGTTATGGCCGAACCAAAGTTTCCTATCTCAAGGGATCCTTAATGATGCTACTCCAGCTTATCACGGCAGCTTTTCGGCCGCGTTTCCGGGCCTCAACAATCCTAGTAACCATCGTGGAAACCATCAGCCCGCCCAGGGGGCTCGAAGGCTTCCAACGGTAGTAAAGACTGCTTGGCCAACACGACCATCTCGAAGCATAGCAGATGCTTTAAGAACTTGAGCTGTCCGGAGGTGTGCATCATCGTATATATCTAACCTGGAAGATAGCGATGAGGACGTCTGCAACTGCACGTTCGAACTGCCTATGATACAAGGACCCTTAACTCTAGGACACACTTATTTCGTCTGAAGCATTGGCAGCGTTATAATACTGGTGAATGGAGTCGTGCTCGGTTATTGCAGGTGTTGATAATGCACGAACACCTCTACCAAACTGTTATATCTTTACATATACTTGTGATTTTTCTGGACGCTCTGAGACGATCAGCCACCTTAGGAGGTGAATAATGGTGATCATATCCTATACTGTGAGTCCCTACAAGATCCTTCATCGTTGTACGCTATATTTTCTTCCTTGGAAGACGGTGCTGGAACAGAGTCATTGTAGGGGATTCACTGTCGATGCTGTGCTGGGGAAAAGTTTTAGCTGGCATTCAATTTTCCTCTTTGTGACGGGAAAGTCATTCAAAGGATTGTGTTACTGACACTCTCATGCTTAGGATCTTTCGTTGTATATATATACTGGACATTCTTGACCTCTTACTTATGTTCCATCCTTCGTACACAACAAAAACCCGAAGAACCTGAAGAACCCTGGGTACCTCTCGATAATTCTGAACCTTAAGAACTTCAAGATATTCAAGAACCTCAGAGCTCGAGTGCCTCCCAAACTTTCATACTTATCAGGACCTTCGGCACCAGAAGAATGGAATCGTCGACATGCCTTCGCTTTGAGGGTGGCGATGTCGTCCTCCACCTCTCCAAGACCAAGGCCGACACCCTTATACTCCCTTCCAAACAACTCATTGCCCATTCAGACTGGTTCAAAGCCAGCCTGAAATGGCAAGAACCACGGCTGCAGCCAACCGCCAGCATTCCAATCTGGCAGTATGGACTCGTGTTTGATCCGTCAATCGAGACCTGGACACTGCAGTCCATGGAGAAGGGAGTTGAAGAGAACAAAGACGAATTGTCCTCTTCGGCGGGTCAAGAATCTCTTCCGACACTTTTGAGTAGGATGGAATTATCTGGAGGCGACAACGCTGATACGGGAAACATGAATGTCGAAGATGTGCATGCAAAGTGTGTTGAAGCGCACAAATTGGTGTTCGCAATCTTATTCGATCAGCCATTCTGCCTGGAGGGTCCTGGAATCACCAAGTCTGCGCTCATGCTTGATATCGCTCTCGGTTTACTTGAGTACTATCAACTCCTTAAACCGCTCAAACGGAAATTCGAAGCCGGCCTACGTACGAATGCAAATCTGAGGTATAACATAGCTGAAAAGCCGATATACTACCTTACCATCGGCGAATTGCTTCGATCACGTCCGGTCTTTGAAGAGGCCATGCGGCATTTTGTCGGCCGCGGCTTTCTCAACGCTAGTTTACGGCCTTTCAGTTCCACGCTCCTAAGCTCCCCAACTGCGCTTCTTGCCTATAAGAAGCACTGCGGACTCCTCTCCCTGCTCGCCAACCTCTCGCAATCCCTCCAAACCGTCCCCACCCTCGGTCTCCCAGCCCCCATTTTTGCCAACCCCGCTTACCGCCCCTCCATCTGCGAAGAAACTCGCTTCCTCGCCCGCGCCATCTGGCTTGACTGGCTCGCTGCAAAAAGCGCGAGTACGGTGGAGCAGTGCGCGTGGGGTGGGGCGATGTGGATGCAGGTAGTGCTGACTGCGACGACGAAGCTTTACGAGTGGTGGAAATGGTGCCTGGAGTGCGAGACGCGCAAGGGTGATGTGTACGCTTCGCCGTGCCGCAAGCATGGCGATCCGACCGCTGAGGTGGGTCGGTGGGGGGATGCAGAGGAGCTCAAACGCACCGGCCGGTCGACGAGACTAAAAGGAAGCGACATCACCTTCCTAGGCGGCGCCGGGTTGGTTGAGGACATTCTTCGCTCCTATCAAACGCGCATGAATAAGGCCATGCTGGGGGACGTCAGAAGGGAGTTGAAGTGGTGCTTGCATGAGCAGGTCCGGGCGGCGGGTGGTATTTTACTGCACAAATTGCTGGATGAATATAACCCGCCGGCGAAGGGGGTAGATTATGAGCGATTCTATATAACAAACATGAGGTTTGAAAAGGGAGAGATGCCCTGGGAGGATGAAGAAGAAGAAGAAGAAGCTGAAGACGGACAACAGAACGACAAAGAAGACGCGCAAGCAGAGGCAAATATACCCAACCTAGAGGAGGCGTCCGAGAACTGGCTAAGAGCCATCGGGATGCCTCATATAATAGACTTGAAAATCGAATAAAAATCCCAAAAAACTTGTTTTCATTGCCAATGACTGAATGCCAAAAGTGAAGAAAAAAACTTATGAGTTTTGGGGCTAAGCTAGAGTGAAAAGATGTCAAATACGTTGATTTAGAGTGAGGCCCCTATTAGTGTGATTGTTCTAGTGAAAAAAAAAGAGGATGGGAAGAGGAGAAGGGGAGGGGGGGAGTGAGCGAGGGAGTGAGTGAGAGAGTGAGAGTGAGAGAGGAAAGGGAAGAAAAGGAGAAGAAGGAATTAGGAGAAGTGGCAACCAACCACGGCGCTGAAAAGAAAAAGTAAAGAACTTTCACAGAAAACCCCCCCCAAAAAATACACATCCAAGCATTTCTCCAACGAAAGCCGTCTCCCCCCCAAAAAAAAAACATGTGCGCCCCTTATATAACTTCCTCCTATTTATCGCTATACTCTACAGTAAATCGCTCGTCTACCACAAGAGCCCTATCTACACATGAGCCCTTTTTTTTTCTTTTTTCAAAAACAACGCATCAAAAAGAAAAAAGAACAGACACCCCTTTTCGCGCAAACTAGAACTGTCCTACTACTGTACGCCGTTTTGGGTAGATTGGTGGAAGGGGTGGAAGATTTGGGGGGGTGAGTGGAGTGGTGGATGGGTGAGTGGAGGATGGGGGGGTTTGAGGTAGAGGAGGGGGGGGGGGATGGGATGGAGGCTGTGGGGGTGGGTGGGGTGAGGAACTTGCGCGGTGTTTGTGGTTCTTGTGGGTGTGTTTCTGGTTGAGGTGGTTTTTGGGGCAATACCCAGGGGGTTCTGTTTGCGATGTGGACTTTAACGTAGCGGCGAGAACCTAGAGTAAGCCATCTCCCTGAATTTCTCATCTACCCACACGCCTCACCCCGCACTCTTCTTCCCCTTCACCTCGACCATCTCCACATTCCTCTCCGGCACCCCCTCCCCAACCACCCACTCCATAATCTCCTCCGAATTATCCCCCTGCACCACCACCTCCTCCCCGCCACTCGCCGTCTTCGTTACACTGGCCCCTGTCGCAAACTTCTTCCCCCACTCCTTGGCCACCTTCTTCAGATCCATGCCGTGCACCTCGAGGCCCTGGACCGCGGTGACGTATTTGCGCTTGTTGCGTTCGACGCGCTTGATGAGGACCTTGGCCGAGGCGCGGGTTTCTGAGGCGCGGGTTTCGGCCAGGGCGGCTTTGGCTTCTTTTTTTTGCGAGTCTTTGAGGGCGCGTTTTTGGGCGTCAACGGAGAGGGTGGACAGGGAGGCGGTGAGGGCTTCTGAAGGGGCGGGGAGAAGGAGCGTTAGATTGGATTTGTATCGGGGGAGGAGAGCGGGAAAGGAAATGCAGGGGAGCACCTTCAGAATAAAGCCGTTCGTGCATGTCTGTATGATTCTTGTCTAACCATTCTTTGCACTTCTTTGCCGTGCCGCCGAATTCGCAGTACTAGGGCGTGCTATGCGCATCAGCCTGTTTCTTAGCTAGAATTCGTAGATGACGGAAAGGTGTTGGGGCGTACCTCTGGGGGAAGGGTACAGACTATCGAGCTGTTAGCGCTAGAATTAAGTCAAGTCCTTCATAGGCAATGACCTACCACCGCAGTATACTACATGTCGAGCTTGCGGTTCTGTAAGGCTAGTCTCTGTGGCTGTTGCGGCTTCAGCCATGATGGATTACGTGAGGTGGGGGAGGGTTTCGGGTGTATAGTTGATGTAGGCTTGTTTGGCTAAATAGTTGTTGTTGTGAAAGAAATTACAGCTTCGACGTTCTTGGGTATAATGGAACGGCAAAATTAGTTGTCGATGAGGGTTGCTTGAGCTTCGCTTTTCAGTCCAAGCCCTTTTCGGCTGATAAGGGTTTGGGCAAATCACGGGATTCTTGATAACGCTTCAGGGTCATCGATGTGGTGACGAGAGAAACTAACCATGTAAACCAAGCAAAAGCACAAACACTGTTGCACAATTGTGGTATTTCTCATATCTGATGGAGAGCCATGTGCCAAAATCCTTTAAATACATAGCAATAGTGAGCTACTCTCAGTAACTCAAAACGCCAGACTCGTCCGCATGCAAGCGCACCTGTGGAGCGCACAAGTAGACTTTATGTAGCAGCACCTCCTGAATATAAACATTGAACAAGATGCACTTTCATTAGTGTGCAGGTACTTTTAGAACCTCCAACGCCCGAGAAGCCGAAGAACGCCTGTATCTCGGATGAAGTCATTATGTGCATATTGTCCGAGGACATGGTTACGAAAAAGCCTCCATACGCCGTGAAATCGAACTCGGTCGTAACTAATCACCCTCGCCATCCGACATTCCAGATTACGTGGGCAATGTCTTTTGCAGTGTTGACTGTGTCGACAACCTTGCCCAAGAGGCCGGAGGGTTGAAGGTCATACTCATCCTCTTCGTATGGCATAAACATGCCGGATGGTGTTCGTCTCAAGCCAGTTCGCTTTGTCCCTTCGTTGTCCTCCTCTTCATCTTTGGGGCCACGCATGAGAAACATGCTATCTCTTCTCCCGCCAGAAGCCGAAGGCTGCCAATCCATATCTGCATCTTCGTCCTCATCATCAAGAAGGAAATTTGAAGAAGGTGCTGAAGGAATAAGAGTCTCTTGAGATGGTGACGGGCTAAGCTTCGAGCCCAGGTTCCAGAATGCTCTTTGTTGTTTAGACTTTTGCTCCGCAGGCTCTGGGGTATCTCCCCGATAGTTTAGGGTCGTGGAAGGCAACATGGCAATGGTTTTGCTTTCACCGCTAAAGCTGTTCCGTGGCGTACTGCGATTACTGATCTTGGCTCCGTTGGTTTGGACAGGCTTCATCGTTAATAGGTCATCATCAGAATCATCGTGGATCGCACTATAGTAATCCTCGTGGTCTCCTTTGTTATCAATTGCAATACATTGCTCGACCTTGTTGTTGAAATGGATATGGCGTTTGGTACAAGGCGATTGCCGGCCAGAAGCGGATGCGGATGAGAGAGTAACCGGTGAAAAGGATGCTATACCGGGTGATTCCGGGTTGGAATAGGCGACGGAATCTGAAAGGACTCTGTTGCCTAAGATCGGTCGATCTCGTCGTCGTTTTTCGGGTTGCTGAGCCCGGAGAGAATCGGTAGCTTGTTTCATTAGGGTCGAAGATGATAGTGACCGCTGGAGCATAATCTCTGATAAACCCCGCTTTTTCAAGATGGGCTTTTTTGAGCTAAAGGAATTGCTTCTTGAGAGCTGGCTTGCTGGAGGGGCCGAATCAAAATCCAGAGGTTTGGCTGTGCCTGTCTGAAGGGGACCGTAGAGCCAAGTCACATCATGGTCTTTCAACCTGTTCGGTGTTAGGAGAGGTACAATCGACTATCCAACGCTTGTCGGAGCGAAAGAAAAACAACGTACCAATTCAGTGCCTCAGGCGAGACAGTCTTCAATCGGTATTTCGACTTGACCCATGTTCTCCAGGATGCATTTTCAAGCCTTGGGCTGTTACTGTAGACTTTTCGCCTTGCTACAATGTGCCTCCATGATGACCAGATATCCTCCTCTTTCCAGTTGTGTGAAAGGTAGTCAACGTGCCGTGTAGGCTCTCTGCTTATACACAAATCATCTCCAGCGGTGGGTGGAGCCTTTGGGACATGAGGTTTTGGCGAAGTATGTACAGAGCTGTCGCTTGCAGATCGTGGTATAGTATTTAATATCTCGGGATCAGGACTGCCGGGGGACTCTAGGTCGGTGCGTCCCTCGAAGTACTCCGAGTCGTCGTAGGAAGGAAATATGATATCCTCCTCCTCCTCATCGCATTGTTCGTCCAAAGAAAGGCTGCTCGACGGCGTAGAGGTGTAGGATGGTTGATTAGAGAACTCCGAGTGCGTTAGGCGTGGAGATGAAGGAGCGGAAGAGGGGAGCGATGCCGAACGGCGGTTGTCATAACCAGCGCTCGCATATTTCGATTTGGCAGGTGGAGATGGATGTTTAGGACAAGAAGGAGGGTTCTGTATTAAGAAGGAGGTCTGAGATGGTGATCGGCGAAGAGGGTTTGTTCCAAAATGTGAGGGCCCTTCTGTTTGGGTTTGTATCGACAAAACCTCCGTCATCCTGCAGGATACTGCCCGGTTCAACGGGAGCAAGGCGATTGCATCAACAATTAACGGTCTTCAAATCCTCCCTCGTCCTCCTCCTCCAAGCCAACCACGCGTAAAACGTGAGCAGTGAGGCGAGTCTAACGGAGTGAGCATCGATGGCGACTTAACCAAGGTTTTCCAGTGAGTTTCCAGGCCTTAGGCCTACTAGAGCATTGGAATTTTCGTAGAGCAAAAGCCAGAATCCTGCTCGTGGATTTGATGTAAATTAAGATGCTCAGATATGTATGCACGGTATGAATCAATTGTTGGTTTAGGGCAAGTGTCAAGTCATAGCAATTGGTGGTATATGGTGATTGTGGTGGTGAGTGGTGAGTGGTGAATGGTGAATGGTAAATGTTGAAAATGACTTTGGACAAACGAAATGATCTGCAACGGGGCAAGATGTGGGATCTCCAGCCACGGCGAATAAATTCTTTTGGAGGAGGGGGGGTGGGGGGAAAAGGCGTGGAGTATGATGGGCTTTATCAGGAGGGTTCAAGCACGGTACTCAAGTACCGTGGAAGGAAATAAGAATTGAATTCGACGAATTATCTGGTCGGGATGAAAGTGGGGTTTTTGGCAGGGTCTTGTTTATCCCTTGTAAAGACTCTGACAGTATCATTTGTGCTACTGGCTACAGCAGTACTAGACTGACACGAAACATTGGGCCAGTCCTGTGCCAAGCGTTGCAAGGTCAAAGTCTACGGGCTTAGACGCTTCAACAATTAGATTGAGAAACAGGCAAAAGTCCCCCAAGAGTTTTCTGGGGGTGGCCACTTTAACTACAAGCAGTCTCGGCCGGTATTCCGTGCCCTGACGTTGTTACTAATCACTAATCAATTCGCTTCACCTTAGGTTGTGCAGCAATACCTTATGAGGGACTCGTATATAACAGAGGAGTCGAAAACCTTGATCCGACGTGCAGTACGGACTGATGAGGGGGAGAGAGTATATCATCCCCCCACAATCAATTAAGAGAAGCGTTCCAAGGTACCTCCGTGTTGCAGGAAGCAGCAGCCAGGGATATCGGCAGCGCCTCCACTCGTTTGGATTTTCCCTCCGTAATCCTGCAGACTGCAGACTGCACTCTGCTGTCTGCACTGCACCGCCTAACCCTCGCGCCAGCAGCGAGTCTAATCCGATCGCCCGCGTCGTATTTGATAAGATAGGTATAGAGCATCACAGTAGTAACACGACAATCTCGATAGAAGACCTGAGCATGTTTTGCATAAGTGCTTTTGTTGAGATCGAAAGATGCGACATGTATGCCTATGTTCCGCAGTCGTGTTTCAATCAGTACGTGCAACTTGGTAAGGTATGCTTGCGAGCATTTTCCTTGCTGCTCTTCTGCGGCTAGAGAACCGCTTCAGACACATATTCTACGATGAGCGTCGCCTACTTCCCTTGGCTGCTCGAAAAACCTCCCAGAGGCGGCTCTGGGCTCTCGATTCGTGGGAAAAATTCCCTTTGATTGGATCTGCTTACGGGTATGTCGTGATTGAATAGTCATTTTTGTTGGCATCTCTCTCCTAACCTTCCCATTTCCCCGCTCCGCTTCGTTTCTGACGTCTTCCCCTTGCACTCTCTCTGACGTGGCCGAATTCATAGCATCAAAATCGGTGTGCATCGACGTTATTATCATAGCCTCGAATCAGAGGTGAAGAACTTCATGGACGTGAGTTGGATATTCGGATATTATAGCGCCACAAGTTGGCTATCTTAGTTGGACCAAAATGATCTCCAGCCACAAAACCCGTTTCGTTGCACAGCCTTATTTGCAGATCAAGCAATCATTCCTACTCTTTTGATAACAATCAATCGTTAAATCATGAGCTCCTATAGTTCTTTTCGAACATGCACCTCATCTCTGGGACTGGATCTGGCAACCGCTCCCAACGCACAGACCTGCAAAGCATTTGTGGCGTATGCGAACAAGGTATGGTTGCATGCCTTAGCGTACCCGGCAATGGCATAACCATACAACTGGCCATAGTCGATATCTACAATACCTATCAATATCATCTTCTATCCACTTCTTGCCGGTCGTGTGATAGCTTATCAGACTTTCATACTGCTACTCACCATGCATTTCATGCATTTCCGGTACCCGCACGCATTACCACCCTGTGATTCGTTCGATGAGCTTGAACGGGATATAGTTGTGCACAAGTGAAAAAGATGCTTCCACAGGGGTCGACAAGGCTCGGCAGCCCAATGGATGAAACAATGAAGGAAGCGCGGGATGACCAGAACAAGCTTCTGATAGAAGAAACCCACGATTGCTTTCGAATAGGAATGATAAGAGAT
>JAABUW010008783.1_pt1 | contig 11702 bp, 14 predicted proteins | sample 5560081 | NCBI WGS metagenome assembly JAABUW01 (sample SAMN10711882, study PRJNA513363) | rock metagenome | isolation source: Antarctica rocks | place: Antarctica: Victoria Land, Knobhead sud | reverse complement strand
GATGGCTGCACTTTGCTTACCTATAAGTTGGCTGCTGCAGACTGTCTTTGCATGTCAAGTGCATACATGAGTTATTGAGGGCGTGAATCCAAGGGCTGACACAAACGCATCTTCTCGTATGCTCAGTCTATGTGGTTGGACCGTTGTGCATGTGGCACTGTTCATGTGTATGTTTGTTGCAGGCAAGCTGGAGCCGAATGTCTACCAACCGTAGCATGAGCAGAGGCGCTTCTGGGGATTTTGGGAGCCGTTCTGGGACAGCCAACTTCAGCGAGGGAGGGAGCATCTTTGCCAGTGACAGCAGCAGGACGTCCACAGTATGTCCCTCGCTTCCTCTGGCTTTGTCTAACTGCTGGGCATTTCCAGTTAATCATGCTCATTTACAGAGATTCACATGACCTTCACTGTTCTCCCATGGAATTGTCACTTTCTCTACAAGATATTGTTGCTGCTGGTGATGGTTGCACTGCAATGCAGTAAAGCTTTCTGCTTGTGCTCTGTTTGCCCACCACTCTAACTTTGCAAGGGAGGCTGCAGTGTGCCTCAAAGATCACTTGGCTTCACTCAACTGTTGTTTAGGTTGAAGCATCAACGCAAGAAAAGGCTCTCAGTCATGACTATAAGTCCAGAGGAGGATAACTGTACATCTCCAGCCAACCAACTAGGTTGTACAGATGTTCCAGGGTTGTCAGTAACCCGGTCAAAAACATCATTTCTAAGCAAATGTCCATCCCTGCACTGCTTGGCATGGCTGTGCAGGGATGGGAAATGGGCATGGTCCGACCAGAGGACGGGGATGAAATGGCTCCACTCAAGCAGTTCATCTTTGACCAGCGGTGGCTGGTCAGACAGCTGGTGGAGGACAACCGCTTCAACCAGGCCTTCCTTGGCATCACCATTCTCAATACCTTCTTCCTTGCATTGTCCTACGACGGTATGCATTACACAGATCAAGCAGATGTGCTTTCACATCAAACATGTAGCTGGTCGCCAACGGTTGAGATGGTTCTGCGTACACTGTGATCAGCAGCTGGAAGGTGTCGCCATCTATAGTGGCTGCTGCTTGAGTGACCAATCAGACTCCAATGTCTGTAGCAACTTGAGAGTGAGCTTGAGCTGTTCATGTTGTCAAATGCCTTTACAGCACACCATGGTGGATGGTGCCACGGTGTTGCTTGCGCCCACAGGAATGTCCAATGCCCTTGCTGAGACTTTGACCATCAGCAATTACATCTTCACCGGCCTGTTCACCATGGAGATGATCCTCAAGCTGTTTGCTCTGGGCTTCTTTGAGTACGTGGCAGACAGCTTCAACATATTTGATGGTTTGGTGGTCATTTTGTCCATTGTGGAGATCATTCTTGATGTAAGCATGCTCATACAGTGCAGTCTCTGTGTGCCATGCCCTGCCCTTTTGCGCCCTTTGTTGTCGAGCCTGCTAGTATTGACTGCTCCGTCAGGTCTACACCTGTGCCTCACTCATGCCCAGTCTTTCTTGCTTGCTTTCTGCTGCTGCACGTCCTTTGCACTGGTATATAGGTGCTGTACATATCTTCAAGGTAGCCCTCTCAAATCACATCATGCTGCAATATTCTGCTCCTGGTCCACAAAGGCAAAATCGGTGCACTGCTTGACATGCTTCGGGTTAGACTTTTATTCTCAGGTCATGCGCCTGATTTTTATCAGTAGCAGCTTGCTGCTGGCAGGGTTGCTGACAGTGCTGGTAGCTTTACTGACAAGTCTGTTTGCTTGCAGGTACTCAATGTCTCCAGCAAAGGCTTTGCAGGAATCAGGGTCCTCAGGGCTTTTAGAGTGCTAAGGCTCTTCAAAGTCTTCAAGTACATCAAGGTGCTACAGCTGCAACCACGCAAAGCACTTCAGTGCATTCTTGCCTGACATTACAGCCACGTCACAAGACCTGAGTACATCAGCAAGAGCAAGATGTAGCTGCATTTGGCAACTTGACGTTCATGCAACAACCTGTGATCTTGTGTTCAGCCTTGCGGGTGAACTTTCATGTGGGTACAGGCAACAGCTGTGGTGCCAGATAGCTTGCGCTCTCCCTTGTCCCTTCTTCTCTGCGTAGTACGCAGGCATGAATAGCGTAATCACACATGCACTCACAGCTGCACTTGTGTTGTCTTCCCTAGACAAAATGCATCTTGATACATGTTCCCACAGATGCACTGATCTGCAGAACCTGGTAAGTTTCCTGGGATGCAGAATTTGTGGTGCCTCTGCAAAGCCTGGTAAATTGCCTAATTCATCAAAGCTGTGTTGGTTGTGCAGAGCCTGGTAAAATGCCTGAAACGCCTGGATCATAGAGCTTGTGTTGCTGCTGCAGAGCTTGCGTAAGATCACTGAAGTACTGCTGGCATCTGCGGCATCCTTCCTGGCCATTGCTAGCCTCATCCTGCTCTTCATGATTGTCTTTGCCATCATTGGGTTGCATGTTTATGGGGGTACACAGCAAAGTGATGAGTACCCCAATTTCAGTACCTTCCTGCTGTCTGTGACCACCATGTTTCAGGTAGGCCTACACTCAGCCTGCTGGCATATTGGTCCTGCTCAGATGCCCAGTACTTCACATTCTCCCATGATACTCCATACCTTCACTTGTCGCTGCTGTTTGTCAGTACTTTGTTGCATCCTTGGCATGTGATTTGTGATTTTAGTGAAGCTCAGCCTCTGTGAGGTGTGGACATGTGTGATGACTGAAGGTTTGACACCCGCACAGGGACAAGTTGCTGCATCACAGCTTTGTATTGGGGATGTTGTTTTCATCTCACACAGGTTGCTCTCAAACAATGAGCCCCTTGGACTCGCCACCACAATTCACAATGGAGCCTTGACCGGGCATCTGAAAACAAAATGGGTAGCTCATGCAAGGGGCTTGCCCTGAGGCGGGTTTTGAGTTGTTCAACCTGTCAACATATAGCACAGTACTGCAGTCAGCCCGTGTCTGTAAGGGCTGCACACATCTGGCCTTTGCCCAAAGGGGATGAGGCACCTGCCTGCGTAGATTTAGATGGACACTCGCATTTATATTGTAATCACATGCAATACGCCTGTGCAGGTGTTGACACTGGAGAACTATGACAACATCCAGTTCCAGCTGGCAGACGACACCAACTTTGGAGCACTGATCTTCATACTGGCGTGGGTTGTGTTTGGCTACTATGTGTTGCTGGTGCTGTTCATGGCCATCATTCTTGAGGCCTTTGAGTCCAAGTACGACAAGGGCGCCATTCAGGATGCATACTTGGCATGTGAGTTCACTACCCTACATGTCTGCTGCAGCACCCTGTATGCCGCCTTGCATGCATTGCTCTGTTGTAAATTACAGATGCATTGCTGCTCTGCATTTTGCCTGCAGCATGCTCTGCTGACAGCAGCATCCATTTTGTGACTGTGTTGTACCCCTGTGCAATCAGGCTGCATTTGAACAGCACATCCTGCCCACAATAACAGAGCACACACTCATTCATTGATTCACCATTCACAGAATTAGCTTGTTGCACACGGTGTACTCCAAAGGTTGCCGGCATCAGTTTACATTCCTGCCAAGGCCCTACCCCATTGGCTCTTCAGAGGTGATCAGAAGTGTGAAATATTCCTGTATGATGCAGACAAGGGCAAGAAGAGCAGGTTCAGACAGCTGACAGACCTAGTAAAGACAGGCATGTCTGCGGCCACCAGCAGGGCTAGCAGCAGGACCCCTAGCAGAGGTCCCACGCAAGACCTTGAGCAATCTGAGCCTATATCAAGACAAGGCAGTCAGCGCTTGCCGGGAATACCAATTCCCTCCAAGGGCACCCAGGATATGGGGTCGAAGGGGGCTCTCAAATCAGCCCCAAGCAAAGCCCTGCAGGGCAGAACCTCTTCAGGACCTGTTGCTGAGGGTCATGCTGGGCTGCTTGATCGCTTCGCTGTCTACAATTTCACAACTACCAACATGTCACCACATGAAAGGCCGCACAGCAGTCCTCAAAGCATCCATGCAGAGTCCTTGCTGGCCATGTCTGATGACTGCTGTGACACACCAAGATCTGATGATGCAGTGTCGCTATTTCAGGATATCGTAGCTGCACAGCCTTCCCGTTCTGCTTCTTCTATGGCCCTCAGGAGTCACTGGCCAATCGAGCACAATGATTCACCCCTTGACCTGATCTCTGCAAATCCTATGTCAGCCGCCACTCAACCTAAGCAACCTGGCAGTAACATTGGCATGCCAGTGGCAGAAGGCATTGAGGGTAAGTCTGCCTCAAATGCCACAGCACGCACCAGATCCATCCCCAAGAATACACCAGGATTCTTGTCAAGCGCTTCCACTGGGCGCGGAGTAATTGCCCATGAGACACCTGCCATTGCAGCTGCACCAGCAGCTGAGACACAGACATACCCACTGACCAGTCCCAGGCAGGGGGTCCAGCAAGGGCTGCTGCCTGGTGCCCTGCCTGAGGAGCTGGCTGGAGCTCTGTCGCCAATGGAGCGTTTCATGCGCATGGAAGATGACCAACTGCATGCAGCTCAAATGCACTCCATGGCTGCTGATGAGATGGAGGCGATCATTCCAACCATTAGCGATGCGGCTGATGTTAAAGACGGTGAGCCACCTGTCAGCTTTCAATTCCACAAACTTGCAGGCTTGTAAACATCTATATACCTTATGGCCTTATAGAGATGCACACGACAGGCTGCTCTGGAGAGACAAGACTTGTCCTGCACGTGCCTAGCTCATCAAGAACTGCAAAGTCCTTTTACTAGTATTATTATCATTATCATTATTATTGGTTTTATCATGTGAACTTAACAGGGCAGGTGCGGCAATAATAACACGTGCACCACAAGCTGTCACTCCTGGATCAAGTATGCCGTTTGAGACTGAGATTGACATGCCATTCTCCCCGTCATATAGTATTCTCAGCTACATAGTACATTCCACAGTCATAGTGGTAAGAATCAGGAGCATTCCTGTTCAACCCATATACAGAGTGTGAATTGTGCAGAGGATCCAGCACTATATGACATTCCAGGAGCTGCAGATGAGATGCCGCTCCCACAATCAATCCTGGGTGACCCCAGGGGCCCTGGGGGCAGGGGCCTTGAGGGGGTCCCCCTGCTGGCAACCACCGGGAATGATATGAGCAGCAAGGAAAGCGTGGACATGCCTATGCAGGCCATGACACACCCTCTAGTAGAGAAGGCAAGCATAGCCTACAGTCTGGCTGATGTGTGCCAAAATCTGCACGTGCCGGCTGTACAATTCTCTGCCCTGAAAGCGCAGTAGGCGCCAGCTCAATAGTCGCATTATGGTGTGTGACTGTTACATCATGAGAACCATACAGTTGGTGGTCACACCTGCATACTGACACTGTGAAGCTGGTGGCAACTGACATTTAGTCTTGGTGTGACCTGTGAGCACAGTATGGTGTGTGCAGAAAGTTGCAGCATGCAGTGTGCACTATGCTACCTCACAGCCGCGGTCTGCGTTTCCTGTCGACTTGCACATAAGTTTGCGAAGGGGCCAAAGAGCGCCCTACCTATTCAAACAGAAAGGTTGCAGGCGCAAAACCTGCTACTTTGAGTTCCCGACATTTTACCCAATTAAAACTTGTTGTGAGATGAACGCAAGAGCAATGAAGAAAATGTGTATAACCAACAGCTCGCGCGTTTGATGTGCAGGCGGTGCGCAAGTCCAAGGAGGCCTTCAAGCTGCAAGAGGACGCACAGTACGGTTCCTCACCTTTCAAGCCCAAAGACAAGGTATGCCTGGTTTACACCTGCGCAGCATAGAAAATATGTACTTTGACACTGCCACGTACTGTGAATACAGTTGACACAGGCAGCTGCAGGTGCAATTTGCACGTGCATTCTGACTAGTCTTGGTAAGCCTCATAAGCCTTGTTGCAAGGAATGACCATGTACACACGAGCTGGTTTTTCTGCACAATGATGTTTGCATGCTCAATGTCCTGATTGGGCTATCATCCATCATCTGTTAGTTTCCTATGATTTCAACAGTGGATACAAGTCATGCCTGACTTGCCCTATGTAATCACTTTGTCCTGATCTTTGCACCCATGAATGACATGCTGGTGTGCAGCAGATTGCTTGCTTTCATCACTTTGTCCTGATCTTTGCACCCATGAATGACATGCTGGTGTGCAACAGATAGCTCCCCTGCCCAGCACCCTGGCCACAGTACCCACCAGCCTGACAGCCACCAACTTCAACAAGCAGCTTGGTGGCAGCAGGCGCTTCTCACGCACAGGCTCTCGCCGGGATGACGATGCTGCATCCCAGGGATCTGGCCACAGCTCTGCCAGCAGGTGGGGATGCTGCAACACTGCCTTCCTTGTTTCTTGTACCTGATGCTGCAGTGTAGCATCACTATGTTACCTTGCAGTTGCTGCGTTGTGTTGATGATAATAATAAAACGCTTTCTAGCTCATGATGAGCTACGAAGTTGCCGCACAAGTCTTGTCTCTTCAGAGCAGCCTGTCTTGTGCATCCCTGTAGGGTCTACTAGTTTGACAGTTTTGACAATCATGCAACACAACATCGTTGAAATGTTGTCTTCATGGCAGCATGAAAAGACCACGACTGTCTGCTGCTGCACTTGAGCTGATGCTGTCTGACCTGACTGCTGAGGATTTGAGTGCCTGGTTGCAGAGCAAGCTCTATAGGACGCAGGGACTACCCACCACTGACTGGCAAATCATTTGGGTACATCAAGGCTGACAACCTTGCCCGCATGCAGGTCTAGCTCCACTGCTTTCATGACTGTAACTGTCGTCTGTCAGACTGGCTGTGTTGCAAACTGGCGCATGTATGTAAACGCAAGCACAACAAGCAAGGGTGGACACAGTAATGAGCTCTGCTGCATTGGTATCTTGTTGCTCTGCTGCTTTGAATACTTAGACTGTCTTGCTCATTCTTGCATTGCTCAATATGTATTGAACGTGCACACGCCAGGCTTATTTGACCTGACATGACAGCTGCTTGACACTTTTTCTGATTGACACTGTGTTACCTGACATGTCCTCACTGTCATGACCTTTGCGCATTCTGATGCAGATCTATGACCTGGTCATCAACAGAAACTTCGAGTACTTCATGTTTTTCTGGATCCTGATGAGCTGTGGGCAGATGATGGCAGAGCGGCCTTCTTTTGCCCGGACCTCCTTGCCTTACAAGGTGTGCTTCTTTCCCTGAGACTGTTACCTTAGTGCTGTGATCATATCTGAGAACCCTGTCACCAAGCTGATGTTGCACTTTTGTCCTGTGCTTACATATGCTGTCCTAGGAAGATAAACTGTCATGCATGAGTCGTGGAATGATAGGCAAGCCATGGCCTTTCTGTGAATGGAGGATGAACAGGTTCATGAACTGTTCGTGTGGCTGCTTTTGATTGCAGATCATCAATGGATTGGATGCTGGCATCACAGCAATCTTTGGTGTGGAAGCCCTCCTCAAGATCATTGCCTTCACATTCACAGCCTACATCAGACTGAACAGCAACAAGGTGCAGCATTGCTTATATTCCTTACTCCAAGCATCAGTGCTTAGTACATAAGCCAAGCATTCTACATAGCTTAAATCATACACGCTTTGTGTTCCTGTCTTGTACACCACTGCGTAGCACTGTTCCATCATCCCATGCCTCACCATGTGGGCAAATCAGCAACCAGCCGGTCTGACTCCACCTGGGGGTTTCTGACAATATGGTTGAACTGACGTCTGCTGTGAATGCTCATTGGTCTCACTACCCAGCACTTGTCTCCTTGCCTCTTCTGTAGTCTTGCCTGCAGCTTCATCATTGGTGTCATGCTTCAGCAACAGGGCAAAAGTACACCAGCAGACCTATGCCACAATCTCCCAACTTGCTTTGTGGTCTGCAGCTCGACTTCTCCATTGTGGTGGTGTCTGTTGTGGTGCTGGCGCTAGACGCCCTGCTGCCCAGTGTGCAGTGGCTCAAGGGCTTGCGAGTGCTCAGGGCTCTCAAGCCTCTCAGGTCAGCCCTTCACCAACAGTGCACAACGGAACCCAATTCGCAGCTGACTCCAGCTATGCAGGATTTTTAGCAAACTGCAATGCACCTGGGCAGCATCACTGGCCTCCACATTGGCTTGACTCTATGTCTGCATACACACACACATGGTAGAGTGAGGTAAACCTGTGTCTAGCATTCAGCTGTTTTGATGTAGCAGCACTCATACACGATGTTGCTGTGTGTGCACATTGGATCAGGGTGCAACACTGGCTTTGTGCTGCGCTGCACAGGGATGCTTCTTGCCTGTGTAGCATATCAAAGCTTGACAGTCAGTTCAGCTATCATCTTTCCAGGAGAATGAGGCGCCATGGCATGAGCTGCGCCAGTGTGCTGTCCCATGACGCCTCGTGCCATGCTTTGCTGCTCTATCATGCATACCGCAAATGTGACCTCCTGTACAATACCGTGGACCCTAGCTTCTGCTGCAGGACATTGACAAGGAGCCCCGGCATGATGCTGGTCTTCCGATCAGTCACCCTGTCACTGGCGTCCATGGCCAATGTCTCCATCGTTGTGGGATTGTTCTTCTTGATCTTTGCCATCATGGGGGTGCAGCTCTTTGGTGGCCGCTTCTGGACCTGCAATGACACCTCTGTGGCTGATAAGGTCTGAAACCCTTCTCCTATGCATGTGCCAGATGAGTGAGCATGGTTGTTGAGCATGACCAATGCCATGGTCTTCTAGACCAGCAAAACAGGTCTTACACTGCCTTGCACACCAGCATAATGTTATGCCTCTCTTGTCAACACAGCAATGGGCAGGGCAGCTTCTTTGCATGCTCTTCGTGTATGCTTGTACAGGCAAATCCCATATGCTGTGCTGCATGCGTCACATACATCATAGAAAATGGGGTGACCAACTCACAAGGAAGAAGCATAGCACAGGTAAACAAGTTGAACAGAACAGATAGCATCAACATAGATTTGCTTGATGGAAAGGCCGCTCAAAGCGTCAATGTTCCTGCAGGCAGCTTGCACTGGGTATTTTGATGACAGCGATGTTGTGACGGAAAGGGCGTGGACCAATCCTTACCAGAACTACGACAATGTTGGCAAGGCCATACTCAGCCTCTTCATTGCTGTCACCCTCAATGGCTACTCTCGTAAGCCCCCGCCAAGTATACCTGAACTTCTGCACCAGTTGGGATGTCACATGTGGCATGCATCCAAGCCACTGGTGCAACACTGTTGATAAACTATTCATAGGATGTGCAGCCTTGACGCAGAGCTGAAGCATGTATGCCATTGGCAGTAGCTTCAATACACCCTGTGCACAAAGCAGCTGTGATACTGCATCTAGCAGTATGGATTGTGTTGAGAGCAGCTGCCATGTCTGCAACAGCACCTGTGCATTGAAGACAATTTAGCAGATGTCCACTACTTCCATCACTCATTACCCAGGCACTACAGGGATGCAAGCTGTTGTTTACACAGCTTCGATGTCTGCAGCAACGACAAAATATGGAATCAAGTCTGGCAGCACGTTCTCTGTGCTCTGTGAAACTGTAGACTGACCTGGTCTATGTGTGATGCAGCTGCCATGTATGCAGCAATGGCTGCACCAGATAATAAGGATGATCAGCCAAAGGCCACCAGCAATGGCATCCTTGGGTTTCTCTTTTACGCCGCCTTCATTGTCATCTGTGCCTTCTGCCTGCTGAACCTGTATGTAGGAGTCATCTTCTCTGAGTTCAGTAAGATCCGCCTGCTCAGCACTGCAGGCTCTGCCTTCCTCACCACAAAGCAGCAGGTGGGGTTCACCTGGCCACATGCATTCAGCACGGGTGTCAAGTCAGTATCATGCAAAGCAAGCAGTCTGCCACAGTTTGAATGTTCAATGCTCTTCGTCCACAGGCAAAGCAGCTTGAAACAACATCCTGAGCAGCGCACACATTGAATAGCATACACCTTCTGCATCACTTGCAAAGGTGTGCCTGCAGCTCCTGATATGACTGCAGAACAGGCTGAAAGTTTGTGAGAATTCATACTGCTGCTGCTCGTTGTGGTGTAGAGCAATTGTGCCAACGGCAGCTAGCTGTACCAGTCCGTGCTGCCTGTCCTGTGACAACAAAGTGTTCATGGACAAAAATTGGCTATCATGCAGGAATGGACGGCGCTAGCCAAGATGGTGTTCAGGTTGAAACCTCTGCAGAGAAACAATCCGCCCACCAACAGAATCCGTCTCAGCTGCTACAGGGCAGTTCACACCAAGGTATGCACATCTCTTGCTGCCTGAGCTTCCAGATGCTCTCTGCAAGCTCAGATGCATTTTTATAGATCTGGAGTCAGGGGTGAGGACATGTTGCATTCGGCACACTGTATGACAAAACAGCCCGTGGCCTACATTGTAATGCTCTGCCTTGCCTTTGTGAAGTTGATTGTCCAGCCAAAGATGGCAATGCCCACACCCTGCGATACATAACCAACTTGTGACAGAACCATGTCGCCACCTTTGCATATAGTGCTGCAGCTGTCAATGGTCAGCAGGCTCATCCACAGAAGTGGTGCTGGTTCTGTCTGCAGACCTTCAACTACATCATCACAGCAGTCATCGTGGTCAACATTGTCATTCTAGCCTCCACCGTCTACAATGAGTCCACATCTTTCACCAGCGCCAAGGAGGATTGTAACTACGGCTTCACAGCGATCTTCATTGTTGAGGCTGGCATCAAGATCACCGGCCTGGGCTGGCGCAGCTACTGGCGCAATGGCTGGAACAAGTTCGACTTCTTCCTCATCCTGATGGCCATTGTGGACATTGGCTTCACTGTGATCGCCGCTCATGGGTCTCAGGTGTGTAGAAACATGACCCTGTGCTGATACCCCCAATTGGGTTGTTGAGCTTTGTACTTCCATATCTTTGCCATTGTTTGCAGAGCTTGGTTGTTTGATCCTGCTGCTGCTGCTGTTACTATCCCCACTTGTTGTGAGCTTGGCAGTTTGATGCTGCTTCTGCTAGTACCGCCCCAAGTGTTGTGCGTTCCAAGATCTGACCTGATCAATTTGTTGCTGCTGTGATTGCCTGGCATGTGCTCTCAGGGCAAGGCTTCCTGGCTTGTGAAATGCTGATTGCAGAATTGTGCAGCAATACACTACTCATTACAATTGGGTCTGTGGCGTGCAGGTAAACCAGCTGCTGAGCATCCAGAAGCTGCTGCGTCTGCTCAGGATTGCCCGCATCATCAAGCTCATCAAAGGCTTCAAGGTGACCACAAATCTGCTTCTGTCTTCAGTTGCCAGCTTGCTCCTTGACCCCGCATCGCCACTGACTGCATCAACACTTGCAGTCAAGTGTCACCCCATGCAGTGCACTCTGTGAGCAAGTCCTGTCAGATACATCCTTGTTTGCAATTGCCAGGGGTCGCTATGAGAAGCATCCATGCATCTGCCTTGTGCATGCAGTCACCTCCAGCTGGAGACAGCAGAACTGCCAAGAGGCGTGCTGCACAGCTGGTGAGCGCATGCCACTGCAGATTGATCCAGCAGCAGCAGCAGCAGTGAACTGTAGTGTGGCCTGCAGCCATTGTGCATGCTGGCCATGCTCTGTTGCAATGTTGCCATGTCAGCAGGAAACACTGACAGCCAAGAAGTATAGCCAGCAGCGCTTGTGCAGGCTAGAAATGCCATCTTGTAGCGCCAGCATGTAAA
>JAABUW010008778.1_pt1 | contig 11709 bp, 1 predicted proteins | sample 5560081 | NCBI WGS metagenome assembly JAABUW01 (sample SAMN10711882, study PRJNA513363) | rock metagenome | isolation source: Antarctica rocks | place: Antarctica: Victoria Land, Knobhead sud | reverse complement strand
TTTATTTTTAGTAATAATTTATTTTATTTTTAGTAATAATTAATTAATAATTTAATAGAAATAATTAATCTATTTAATTTAATTAATAAATATAGTAGATTATTTTTATATTATGCATTACTATTGTATATTACCTAAAAAATAATAAAAAATCTAAATTTAACATTTTATTTTATACTATTTTTAGTATTCTTGGCGTTCTTAACAATTCGATTCGATTCCTAATATTGAAATCGAGAATCGAGTCGAATCGAATCGATTTAATTTCAAAATAATAGAAATCGAATCGAATTTCGAATCGATTTCTATTGTTAGAATTGTCGAGTCGAATCGATTCCAAAAGTTGGAACCGAAACCCGACCCAACAGTCAATCTAATTGTTAAAAAGATCGAGATCTTGCAAAACTTTCTTCGCTAAAAATTTATTTAAATTTAAATCAAACAAGTGGAATTTGCTAATCGCAGACACGCTATAGTCTCAAAATTCAAAATCGATAATTAAATTATATTCGATATTCAAAATATTAAAACAACTCGATTATGCAAGTCTCTAAAACATAAAAATATAGATTTCTATAGAATTATTTGAACAATTAACAATTATATCTACAAATTAGAATTGCTCAACTCGATAAAAATTTATTTAGTATTCTATTTATAGTTTTTGCATCTCGACAAAAGTAAGTCTTTGCTAGATTAACAAATTAAGCTCTTGTTGCTTGTTAATACTGTCAACAATATTAACAACAATTTCGAATACTATATTAAGAGTATCGGAATATTACAATACAATATACGCAAAAATAACAATAATATAAATTTAAATCTAATTGTTACTGATTATAGACGCAAAATACTATAGTATCAAATTCTCTTTATAGACTACACGAACTACAACGATAGATCTAAATAGCTAAACTACTTTATAGTTAATAATTGCTCTAACTTTGTTGTCAACTTCTATTACAAATATTTAGACGTAGCAAGATTTTACTAGATATTCAAGATATCTTTTAATTAACAATCTAATAAGTAGAATAATTCGCATCTATATATTTTTTGCGCTTTGTTATTATTGTTGTCCAATATATATCTACAGTTCTTGTTGTTGTATCTAAAATCGATTCCGAAAACGCATTGTCAATATATTACTATTGTTGAAAGTTATTTGCTATATCTTTGCAGTCAAAATTAAAGATTTTTTCAAATCGAATTGACTTAATATATTACTTTGTCTTCTATATCAATCAACAAGAATCTTGAAAATATATTATTAATATATTATTATTGTCGAGAATTACTCAATATATATTTGCAGTTTTTGTTGTTGCTTCTATAGTATTTTTGTCAAACATTCTATAGTTATCTCTTCTAAAAAAATTTCGAATAAAAGTTAACTTAATATTTCTAAATATACGCACGACTGCGTATAAATTGTTGTCAAAACACTTTTATATTATTTTCTTTTTTTGTGTTGCAGATTTAGACAAACGTGTTCGAATATAGTCAAAATTCGACAAATTTCGACTTTTGAACGTCGTTACTTCTTTTTGTTGTTGTCAATCTTCTCTCGAATTACATAACTGATCGATTTTTTGAACTCTTTTGTATTTTGCTATCAATCTTTTTGTTTTTGCATTATATAACTTGAACTTTCTCTCTAAAGTTAGAGTTAGTAATTTTTTGTATTTTCTTCAATTTTTCTATATTTGTTGTTTTTTTAAAATTTATTTATCTTTTTCTCTCTCTCGATCTTGTTGTCGCTCGACAAATTGCTCGAAACTCGATTTTTGTTGTTCGACAATTGCTCGATATTTTGTTTCGAGCACTAGATTGTACTCGACAAATATATTCAATATCAATCGAGAATAGTCGAGAATTAATTAGAATACTATTTGCAATATATATATTTTTTGTTTCGCATATTACTGTTTTTTGTACGTTTTGTTTCAAAATTTTCGACTTTTTTTTTTTTATTCGACAAATTTATTCTTTCGCTCGATACGTATTGAAAACTTTAGTTTTAATTGTCGAACAATATTCGATATATATTTGATATTAATCGAAGCTTGTATTCGACAAGTATTCGAGATTAATTAAAGTTAACTAGAAATACTAACTAAAAGATCTAATATTGTTTTGTCGAAACTTGCAAATAGAAAAAGAGAATAGTATTACAATTTTAGACTAGATAGATTTTGCTCTTCGATTATTTTTTGAATTTTTGCTCTCTAGTCTTAAATATACTACGAATAACGTCTAGCGTCTTGATATCTATAGTATTTATATCTATTTTCTGTATATAGTTAGTTCTGCATAACTAGTATTCTCGTCAATCAACTACATACTAGCTATCAAAGCTCTAATCCTAACAATAAAAATTGTATTAATCTAAAGAACTAATTTATACAAATAAATATCTATTTTATTTTCTATTTTGTTTTAGCAAATTAAAAAACAATTTTTTTATTAATATTTTTTAGAGAAAAAGCTTAGCATTAACTTAGATTAAACTTACAAAAATATCTAAAAAATAATAGCAAAAATTCTTATATAATATTTACAAACTTCAACAATTTTAAGAAAAATTTTCATTTTTTTTTTTGAATATTTAACAAAAAACAAATTGCAAAAAAAATAGTTTAGTATTTAATTTAACAAATTTCTGTAGCAGATTATATAATTAGATTTTAGAAATATGTTAATCTAATTAAGTAAAACAATATTATACTTATAATAATATTTCGACAAGATTTAAAAGACAATTTAAAAAACAAAATTATATATAATAAGAGAATTCTTAGCAATATATTTAATCTTATTGAAATAGTTATTAATCTTAACATCAAACTATATAAAAAAACTATACAAAAAAATTCAATTAATTTCGAAAAAAAAAGAAATCTTCTTGAAATTAGCAATCGAATATTAGCAAAAAAAAAATTGTTCTAATTAGAAATATAGTAACTTAGACTATTATAAATCTATATCTATAAAATTAAATTCTATTTAACAATATAAAAAAAGAATTTTAGAAAAAAGCAAAATAACAAATTTTAAAAAACATACTATTTATATAACAAATCGAATTACTTTGCAAGAAATTGTCAATTATAGAATTTAATAAATTGTCGACAAACTAATACTATATTAAAAGAGATATTCGATAATTAGAAAAATATTAGAAAGCAAATTAATATAGAAACAAATACTTTCGAAACTAAATTAAACAACAACTATTATCTAATAGAGAATTTAGATTAGTTATAGAAAGTTCTAGATAAAATATTATTAGACAAAGTATTTGCATTTACGCAAAAAGTTAATAAAAAAGTTAATAAAACTAAAATATAAAAACACAATAACTAAGAATATTATATTTTTACTTAGTAACAAACTTAGACAACAAATATAACTAAAAAGACTTTTACAAATATCTAAACAATATTACAAAATATCTCGAGACTTTAACTAGCTTATTAAAGATACAACAAATCGATCAAGTTGTAGATAAATACAAGAAAGTACTAGAAAGCAATATTACAACAAAGCAAAAAATTCTTAAAAAAAATTATAAATAGCTAGATTGTATTAGTCTAACTAGAAAACAACTTAATTAAACAAAAAGATACAACAAATTTAGCTAAACAGCTTACTACATCGGCAATTCCGGAATCTCTGCTCAGAAAGTGTCTGTTGCAAATTCTGCTAATTTGACTATTAGTCGGCTCAAGGTTCGTTTAGCAGCAAAAGTCTTGGCGCTTGCTTGACAGAAATCCAATTTTGATATTCGAGATGCGCACAGACTCTCGCAATGCTTTGCTTACGTCTCTATTTGTTACTTGTTTATATTATAGTAATTTGTATAACAGAATCGAACAATTCGTAAGATTTCTACACGCGAGTTATGCGCCAACGTAGACGTCTCGATTGCGTAATTGTGTTGTGCGCATAGTAGTTGTAAATTACGCTCGTAGATTGCGCTCGTAGATTGCGCTCGTAGATTGCGCTCGTCGTGGAACTTGACAACGTGCGGGATTAAGTCTTGACAAAGCGCGTGTTAATTACGCGTCTGCAAATTCTGCTAATCGCAACTCAATCCTGCGCTTGGTTATGTAAAGCGAGCACATTGGCATATCAGCTAATTTGACTATTAGCTATCAATAGTACTATTAACAAGAGTTCCGAAATTGCCGATATACAATAATATATATTAATATTACAAGACTAATAAGCAAAAAGTCGAATAATATTTTAAGAAATTAAAGTTAACAATACAAATAGTAGAAAATTTTAAAAAAAGAAAGAAACTCGAAGCACAAATTAAAGCAAAGCAAAAGAAAGAAGTTTAAATCTCTTAATCAAAAGTATATTAGAAAAATACAATATATTAGCTTAATAGTAACAACTAAACTTAACGATATATATACAATATTTTATAATATTAATTAAGATTAATAATTGTTAATTTATTGCAATAGTTAATTCTAATATAATAGATAATTTTATAGTTAGAGTTTTTGTTAAGAAAAAAAAGTATTCTACTTGAAGAAAGTCTAATATATACAATCTAATAATTGTAAATAGAAATCTATTATCTAACAAGAATAGAAAAATAAATAAAGAAACAAAACTACTATTAGTAATTATTTAGCAATATTACAAGAAACTAATCTTTAATGTAGTAGAAATAGTTATTTATAATATTGTTCTAAAAATATCTTAATTAAAGCAACACAATTTAGAAATTAATTAAAATATATAAGTATTTAGATTTGCGTAATATATTTACGCAATTTATATCTAATCTACGCATTAATAGCGTTCGATAATAGATAAAAAAAACAAATTAAAATTTGATTGCAAATAGGAAGCTTATATTTTTGCAAAAAACAATCTATTAGAGTTCGATTCAACAAATATTAACAGAAAATAGTCGAACTACAAAATCAAAGTAAGTAAAGAAAATTGCAAATCTTCTAAGAATCTTAAACTATTTAATAGAGCAAAAAAATTGCTATATATATTACAAATATATAACAGATAGAAGTATCTATTTTAGAAAAAAATAATAATAGAGATTCTATCTAAATATTAATTGTAATATTACGAAATCAAATTTAAATTAGACAAATAATCTATATTTAAATCTATATATACTCTATTTAAGAAGAAGCTCGAAGTACTTCGCAAATATCTTATAGAAAATAAAAAGATTTTTTTTATTAGAAAATCTTAATTATAGATAGAATATTTGATTTTCTTTATATTAAAAAAGAATAAAACTTTTTGCTTATATATTAATTATCAAAAGCTAAATAATATTACAATTAAAAATTAATATTTACTACTTAATATTAGCAAGTTTTAGAATTAACTATTTAAAACAAAATACTTTATTAAACTAAATCTATAAGAAATATACAATTAAATTTAAATAAAAATATAGAAAAAGTAGAAAATAGCTTTTTGTATATAATATAAATTATACAAATATATTATAATATTGTTTGAACTTACAAATATTTTAGCAATATATTAGAAAATAATTAATAATATACTATAACAATATCTAAATTAATTTATTATAATATATTTAAACAATATTATAATTTATTTAAAAATCTTAAAAAAGTATATTAGTTATATTTTTAAAGTTTTAAAATATCTTAATATAAAAAATTTATATTTTAAATTAAAGAAATATAAATTTTATTAAAAGAAAATTAACTTTTTTAAATTTGTTGTTAAACAATATAGAATATATATAGATTTTAAAAAGCTACAAATAGTTAGAAAATAAAAATTATTAACAAATATTAAAAAAATATAATTCTTTTTAGATTTTATAAATTACAATAAGAAGTTTATTAAAAACTACTTAGCAAATACAATATTATTAACAAATTTTACAAAAAAAATTATACTATAGATATAAAAATTTGTAGAGAAAAAATTATTTTAAAACTTTAAACTAAAATATTTAAAGAAATTAGTAATAAAGATATACAATTTGCAATTGTTAAATAGAATTAAAATCAATATATTAGATTTAATTATAGATATATATTACAATTAAAAATATAACAATATATAATACTTAGTAATATATATCTTAAGAAAACTTTTATTAGTTAAATAGAACTATAATATTTATAATAAGAAATTGCTTGCTATAGTAGTTGTCTTAAAATTATAGAAAGTATATATAGAAGAATTATTAGAATTTATAATTTTTACAAACTATAAGAATTTTGTATACTTTACTACTATTAAACAGTTTAACAAAAAACAAATACAATAATTAGAAAAATTTAAATAGTACAAGTTTAGAATATAGTATATTTTCGACAAAAATTATAATAAAGCAAATATATTTAGTAGAAGAAGTAATTATATAAAAACAAAAAAATTGTTTGATTATAGTATACTTAAGATTAACAATAATAAATAAATATTAGCAAATAAATATAAGCTAAATATTATATTACAAATACTTTAAAATAATATGGAAAAGTATCTAATAAAGAAAGAAAAACTTTAGATATCTATTAACAAAATCGACAAATATATAAAAGAGTATTATAACAAACTACTATAAAAGTATTTAAAAGTAATTAAAATTCTTTAATTTTTATATTAGTATTGTTAGTTTTTACAAATAAAACAAGTTGTCAAAATATATATTGAAAAATATCTTAGTTGTTAGCAAAACAAATATAGTATATATACAAACTATAGCAAAATTTAATATTAGAAATTATCTAAAGTGCTATAGAATAAAGTTACAATAGACTTTATTATTAAGTTGCTTAAATCGACAAATTTAGCAACTAAAAATAGATATAATTTAATACTAATAATAGTTAATAAGCTTATTAAGTATATATATATTATTATATACAAAAAAAAGATTAATATAGAATAACTAATTTATATTATTTTAAATTAATTTATACAATACTATAGTATACTTAAAGAATTAATTAGTAATAGAGATAAGCTCTTTATATCTAATTACTAAAAGAACTTAATTTTAATATTAGATACAAAACTTTAAATATCTATTGTTTATTACTCGATTATAAATAGTTAAATAGAACAGACAAATTAGAGTTTTAAGCAATATTTAAGATATTATATTAACAATACTTATAGCAACTAAGTATTACTTCTATCTATAATACAATTAATACTTAATACAAAGATTTCGAATACTATTACGATAACTCTATTCTTTGTTAATTATAGCAAAGAATTTAATCTTTTTAAAAAAGAGGAAATATATTTGTTAGCGCAGTTAATTATTAAAAAAATAGTAATACTAAGAAAGACATACAATAATATCTTAAAGATACAAATCAAATCGACTAAGTATTAGAATAGAAAACAAAAAACAATATCTTAATTAAAAAAAAGAAATAAAATATATCTTTTTATAAAAAATCTTAGAATAAAAAAATTAAACAAGAAATTAAATTATATTAAAGTCGAATTGTTTTTTATTAAAAAAACTAAGAAATCAATTAGCTGCAAACTCGATCTATTTAAAAATATTAAATTTTTTAATATTTTATATATTATTGTTGAAATTAGTCGATTTTAGTATATTTTTACAGAATATCTTTTATTTTTATTAACAAAAAAAGAAACAAGTTAAGATTAAAGAAATTCTTTAACAGAAAAATCAAAAATATCTTGTTAAATAAAAGAGATATTTTATCTTAAAAAACACTTAAGAATCTATTAAGAACTTAAGATATTGTTAATATTGTTTACAACAGTTTTGTTAAAAAAAGTTAAAAAAGTAAACAATTATTTTTTAATACTATTAAGAAAAACAATCTATTTTAAAGTAATATTGATTAGAGATTCTAAAAAGAAAGAATCGACAAAAAAACTTAATAGAATTATATTCTTCAGATTTTTCAGTTTGCTACTTACTATTGTTTGTTGTTCTTTGTTAAGTAATTAAGTTAACAAAGTAGTTATTGCTACTTTGTATTTACTTTACAAAGCTCTTCTTTTCGTTTTTAATATTGCTTCTTAAAACAATATTATCGAGCAATATTTAGAGATATTAGATTATACAAACAGTTGCTGCGAAGACACTTTATATACTTATTTGAATTTTCTACAATACAATATTATTTAAATATATTAATAATAGAAGCGTGTTACAATAAAAGAAATATTGAGCTTTGCAACTTAAACAAGACAATATTGATAGAAAAAGACTTTAAATTTAACACAAAATATATTAAAAGTTTGCTTTTAAAACAAAAAGTCTAAAGAAAAAAAACATAATATTACGAGTCTATATCAATATATAGTCTACGCACATTATATAGTATCGAGAACAAATAGCTATATATATTCTTATAGCTCTACAAAGAAGCAAGAGAAATATTGCTTTTTTTGCTTTTTTAAAAAGCAAAAAAAGTATTAGAATTTGCTTTCTTTACTTTGTAAAAAAACAAAAAAAACAAAAAAAATCTCTTTAGTATATAGATCTTCGAATACAACTTTTTTATAAATTATATTTAACTTATTTTAAATCTTAACTTATTATTACAACTATTAAAGTTGCAAACTTTTGTTATTAAATAATTGCTAGTATTGTTCTAAAGAGATCTACAGATCTCTTTAATAGTATAATTCTCTCTAATATCTTCGTAAGAAGAATTAGCGTAATATATATTAAACTATTTAAAATAATTCTTTTAAAATATATTTAAATTTGTAGAAAAATTAAGACAAATTTTAAAATTATTTAATATATTTTTATTGCTTTAAATATTTAATTTAGTTTTTAAAAAATTGTTTATCTAAAAGTATTAATATATTAAATAGATATTATATTTTAATTTTACAAATATTTTATTAAATTTAATTCTCTTAATATTAGATATATAAATTGTTAATTAATATTAATATTTATAAAAAAATTGAAATTTTTCGAAATTAAAAACAAATTTCTTAAAATTGTTACTAATAATATAAGTAATAACAATATATTTAAGAACAAATTCGAAAAAAATTTAAATTAACAAATTTTTTAATAAAATAAACAATAAAATTTTGTATTTTAATTTAATTATAAAATCGAAAATAATAATTAATAATATTATTATACAATTAAAAAATAAACAATTTTAAAATATTATAAAAAGCACAAATTTATTTAGTATAAATAAAAAAAGATTTAAATTTATAATAATATAAAAAGATAATATATATATTAATTGTATTAAATTTGCGCTTTTATAATTGCTATTAATAACTTAATTTAATATTTGTTTTAATTTAAAGTTTTTTAAGAAAAAATTAATAAAAAGTTACAAAAACTAATATAAAATATTTGTATTTATTAAAACTTTATTTATTTTATGTTTTGTTAAATATATTAATTGTGCAATTATATTAATCTTTAAATAAAGAAATATTTTTAAAATTTAAAAATTTAACAAGTTAAGTTGAACAAAAATATTTTTATAGTTTTGCAAACAATTAATATAGATAGACTAATTATTAAATTGTATTTTGGTTTCAACTTTAGAAATTAATTTTATCTAACAATTTTAATATTAGAAATTAATCTAAAACTTAATTCGATTTCTATTATTTTAACATTAAATTTATTCGATTTAACTCGATTCTCGATTCCAATATTAGAAATCGAATTAGCTTTTCGATTTTAACTTTAGAAATTAATTCGATCTAATTTAGATTAAATACTTAATTCGAACTCGATAATCTAACCCAACGCAATTAGTCTAAAATATAAAAATTTGTTTAAAATTTTGAATATTTAATATAGTATTTAATTATCTTAAATATCTAAAAAAAAAAATTAACATTTATTTTTCGACAAATATTGTACTTAAAGTTTGTAACAAAGCTTTAATAAAGCTTGCAAAATACTATTTAAAAATAGAAAAATTAGTCTTTATAACTTATAAAATAAGAGAGAAAACAACAATATTATTAATTACAAAAACAAATATAAGATAAAATTCAAAAATTATTATTATTATTATTATTATTATAATTTAACTACTAATTTAAGAGTTAAAACGCAAAGAGCAACTATTGGTAAAAAATTATACAATATAATAATATATATATATTTTTGTTTTTATTAATACAATCTATTGTAACTATTAAAAGATTTTTATTTTAATAATTTGAACAATCTTGTTCGATTTAAAATAAAAACAATTAATATCTTTGTATTAATATTGTAGAAAATAGATATTTGAAAGATTAAATTGCTTTATTAACTTTTTAGTAAAGAGCAAATTTATCTTCTAAAGTATTATACGCTTCGCGTAAATAATCGCAAGATTCGAATCTATAATATACAAAATATTAATTATAATTTTGTTATTATAATAGTAATGCAAAGAGATAATATACTTATTAGAAAGAAAAATAATTATAAATATTTTAGTTGCTTTTTAAAATTTTATTAAAATTGAGTTTTAAATACAATAGTTAATTTGATTACACTTATAACTATTAGTTTTATTATAAACAAAACTTATAAATTAAACACTAAAATACAAGTTAAAAAATAAAATTTAATTAATTTTTAATATTTTCAAATTTTACAAAAAATAATAGTATTAAGCTTTTACTCTTGTGTATGCTATCGCAAAATATTAGTATATTAGTCGAAAATACATTACTTGTTTATATTATCTTAATTATCTTAGTATTTAAATATTCTTTTCTTTAGTACTTTTGTTTCTTAAGAATTTTCTTTATTTATATTTATTTTCTTATAACTAAACCAAGAAATTAGTTTATTACAAAGAAACTTCAATATTGATCGACAAATTAGCAAATTAAATATATTAGTTTTAGATAAAACTTTTCGCATTATTTGTATAGATTATCTATTTACTTTATATAAATTATCGAAAAAATAATATATTAAACAATATTAAAAAGAAATTTATATAAACGTTAAAAAAAAAATCGAAATAAAATTCAAAGAAGTTATAATAAAATAAGCGATAATTTTGATAATTTTAACTAATATAAACATATCGAAAAATTGCGTAAAAAGAGAGATCTAAATTAATAATTAATAATAAAAGTACGTAATATAAACAATAAAATAATTAACAAAAATAAACTTGCGTAAAATATATTAACAAAATTAAAACTATATTAATATAAAGAAATTATAATTTTATATTAACAAAAGTTTAAAGTATATATTAGTAAATAAATATTAATTCTAATTTTAATATATATATATTTTTACTTTGTTTTAATAAAACTATTTGTTAATATATTATTTACAATTTTGTTAATTTTTTCGAATTTTTTATTCTTTAAATTTTATTGTATTTTTCTAGATATTGTAAAAAAAAATTGAATTGCTATATAATTATATTACTTTTATATATTACTTATAAAATAAGCTAAATATATATATAAATAATAAAAATATTGCTAATTAATTTTTTAAGTATTGCAAGTTACAATTATATATAAAAATAAAACAATATTAAAAACAAAACAATAATTGTAAAACTATATTAATTCAATTTATAAAATTGCGTAAAATAGTTTTTTTTTTTTTTTTTTTTTTATACTTGATACAATATCTCTAAGAGTCTATACAAGATTCTATATTTTAAAATTTAAATCTAATTAATTGTAATTTAACAAAAATACTAGTATCTATTTGTCAAA
>JAABUW010008776.1_pt1 | contig 11710 bp, 11 predicted proteins | sample 5560081 | NCBI WGS metagenome assembly JAABUW01 (sample SAMN10711882, study PRJNA513363) | rock metagenome | isolation source: Antarctica rocks | place: Antarctica: Victoria Land, Knobhead sud | reverse complement strand
GGGCACTGCTTGGACAGTTGGAGCAGATCCACTGGTTTGCTCTTTGCTTCGGCTTGGGCGGCCTGGGAAAAGTACTGTTTGGCCCAGCGCCAGGAGGCGGCTTTTAGGTGCTTGAAGCGCTGTTCGAATTCGAGGTCGGTACGGGGAAGGAGGGGGTGGGGGGCGAAGTAGGATTCGAGGTCTGCGGTTGTTTTGGGGGGGTTGGAGGAGGAGATGGGTATGGTGGTGGTGTCGGAGCGTGTCATGGTTCTAGATTTTCGATATGGTTGGATCGAGTTGTCGTCGTTGTCGTCTGGGAATCGAGAATTTAGGGGAGGAGTAGCTTGGGCTAGTTCTGTTTGGAGTTGATTATTGGTCAGAAAGTCCTGGAATTCGGACTCTTCGGTTCCGTCGTCGATTCTTTTACATTTCTGTACGAATCCTGAAGATTCTGGCATCTTCGTCGGCGATTTCGGGACTATTCACATGGTCAGTTTGTTGAAAACACACGACTTTGATTCACTCACGGCGGCGTGGTGGTTTCTTAGAAGGCTGTGGAGCAATCGTGACTCTTCTGCCCGTATTCTTGGACAGTTGGGCTGCAAGCTTCTGGTCAATGAAGCCCGGTAGCACAATTGGCGATTGAGATCGAGATATTTGTTCGCTCTTGAGCAAAGTAGAATTTTCTGGACGGAGCAATCGCTTAGAAGACGTAGAATTGGCTTGCGGATTGGGTTCTTGCGTTTCGTCTGATATTTGCTGTTGCTTTTGGAATTCTTCCATGAGTCTCGCATTGAGTTTTATTGCGGCAGTTCTAGATGCTTTGGATGCAGCTTTTGTCGATGATTTCAAAGGCGACTTGGACACTACAGTTCGTTTGGCTGCTGGACCGGCATCTTCGTTGTTGATCTGTCTAGGCCGTTTCCTCCCTGTCTGAGAATAGACGGTTTTTACCATAGAGGGCGATTTGTTGTCTTGAACACTAGAAGTGGGCGGGTTTGCGGATTCTTTTCGAAGACGTGCAGATGATCTTGTGGGGGTTGACGCCATTCTGAAGTATTGGGTGAGATCAGAAAAATGACAGATTCTGGGGTATTACTCTTACAATCGGTGCGAAGGTTAGAAGCTCTAAGCAGCCTCAGGAACCTGTATATCTTGTCCTTTATGGGATCCGCTAGGACTATATCGTACTATTTCCAGATTCTGCTCGGGTCTTTGTTTTGGTAACCTCTGGCTCCGTTTCCGGACGACTTGTAGCATTCGCATATCCATCACCTGTATCCATAGAAGAGAACGTAGGTTGAACAACTGGATTTGGTATAAGAATGTCATCTAGCTTCTATGGAATTCATTGCGAGAATCTTCCTGCTCATCTATTCCGTGCACAGGAAGTCCAACACAAGGTCGTCGGTCACATCTTCGCCAGTTCTTGTCTCGTACCTCTGGAATGCAAATAAGTCAAAAATCGCCAACAAACGGAATGCGAGCCGCAGAGGCCGGCTGCGGTATCTCCCCAACCGGGCTGACCTCGAGCATTACCTCTGATTAGGAAAACCTTCAAGGGTGCTTACCTACAGATGCGCGATACACTCGATTTCCACATCCGTCTTCATAGGCAGCTCCTTGACCGCGACGCAGGTACGACACTGGGCGTGGTTGACCTCGTTAGCTTCAATGTCCACAGAACTGAAAACGTTTGTCTCTGCAAGATGGAGAATCCGACTTACAGGCTTCGGCTCGTCCCAAAAAGTATCATAAACGCGATTCATCGCCGCAAAATTCGTCATGTCGGACAAGAAAATATTGACCTTGACGACATTTTTCAACGAAGAACCAGCCTCTTCGAGGACCGCGGAAAGATTCTGCAGAGCTTGTGCCTAATGCGAATATTAGTCCTCTTCATGTTCAACTATCATGGCGTTTATTGACGATCGATATCTATCACTGACCGTGCGATCACCAACCCCACCTTCGACCAGCGCCTTCGTGGTCGGACTGACACCTATGCTGCCGGAACAGTAGACCATGCCATTGCAGATGATGGCTTGGGAGAAGAATGGGAGGGGAGGAGGGGCTTTATCGGTTTTTACTGCGACTCTGGTGGGCATTGCGGTTGATGTGGATGGTTGGCGGTGAGATTGTAAAAGACTAGATCAATTGAGATGTGGTGGCCTCTACGCGGCAGCAACTACTGCGCTTGGGCACACGTAGCGAAGCCATCAGACGGAGTTTATATAGGTAGTCATGGTATTCGTAGAGCAAATCCAACATGGGCGTTTTCACATGGTATCTATTCAAACCCCTTGACTCCTGCTCATTGTCCTGCTCATTGTCCTGGTCATCGACCTATCCAACCGAATTTGTGCATCTTCTTCTTCGGCCGCAGCCAAATGCTCTCCTGGCAAAAGTACTGCCCTATCAATCGCGACCGGCAATCCTCTATGCCTCCCTCTGAGCATGACAGCGCAAAGAATCAGCTTGCTAAGGACGTGCCAGCCCCCGCAAAAACTGTACGCCACATTTGGTAAACCAACAGAAATCCCAACACAACCATATGCAGAAATGACTTCGAAGATGACGTTGAAGACTGAGTAATTTACAGGATCGTCCTCAAAATGCCCCGTCTCGATGATCATAATAAAAAGGACGGCGAGCACAATCCACCACAGATCATGAGCGAGCTGTCCTCGGAGCTGCTGGCGTACAAAGTCGGATCTTGGCTCGATTGACCCTCCATGAGTCGTCAGTCGACGCCTCAGGCCGCTAAAGAGACCTCCTTTGGGTTCTTCGGGTTTTTCCTGAGGATCGTCGGCATAGATGCCCAAACTTCGCTCTTCGTAGACGTTTGAATTCCGCATTGTGATCGCGACAGGGTAGACGGAGATGTACATCATGATGACGTATAAGATCAAGAGGCCAATACGAAGCTGTGCTATAGCAACAACATAGAAGCCACCGCTACGAACTGCTAGGGCCTGGAAAAGACCGTCGATGACACGAACGCCAGGTGGTAACGACGTGATCGACGAGTTGCCAATCTGCCACAGAATGTCAGAATGGTTGAACGGCAATGCACTCTGCTGAATCGACTCACGCTTAGTATTTCGAAAGCTACCCAGTCAATACCGTTGAGAAGGACAAGAATAGCTAGAAGCCACCACGTGTGACTGGACGGGAACAAGGTAGTGTAACACCTACGAGGGTGATCGAGCAAGAATCGAAGGGTCACTCTGTATTCGCGGAAGAGATTGGTATCCGGCATCAATTTCAGTAAAGTCCAGATAATAAGTCGTAAAAAGATAGGATAACTATGAACGTCAGAACATTTCTTCCGACTAGCTCAAGAATACATACCATGTGTTGCCAGCGAGGATTAGAAGGCCCATGCTGATCAGCATATAACCTGAAGTTTGAAAAGCAACCTTTCGCTCGCCGTTAGCGATGGGTAGAAATCCGAGTCTGAAGGTCTCACCATATTAGTATCCAGAAGCATCATACCATTGTTGTTGAATGCAGACACCGCGTTAAATGCTCCGACCCACCTATGACAGATTCAGCATTGAGGTCTTGATGGCAGGGAAATTTCCACACATACCAGGGGTTCAGTCCATTGTCCCGTGCGGTACTCGCTCTATTGTTCGCGACATATGCACCGAGCCCCAAGCATCCCAAAAATTGCCACAGAAAAAAGTACATGGGAACAATAATCGACAGGAAGGTCACCGCTCTGTACTCAACTCCACCAAGCCGCTCTCGTTCCGCAATGGTGAGACTGCTGAACTGAGAATTTCTGCCAATGAATCCAGTGAGTGCGAAGCGGTCTTTTGTATCTTTGAGGAATCCCAAATCAGCATTCGCGGTGGTGGACGGCGATAAAGGGTATTCAGGTTGGCTAGTCTTCTTTGGATGGTTCGGGATATTCTGACGGGCTCCCACACCTTGCATTGAGAATACTCGAGTGTGAGGTCGGATTCTGACTGGGGACGACGGAGACGCAAAGGTGATTCTTCGGACTGTCCGATCATCCTCGTCGGTTGTTTGATCCTCTTTCGCCGCCCCAGACTGCTCCGCAAGGCTTCCAGGAGATTGTCCGTCTGCTCTGTCCAGAGTTGGATGATCCGGAACGACATCTCCATTTACACCATTGGCATGGTTTATTATATCAATCGATTTGGCGGGCCTAGCCCACATCGTATCCCCATCAACCTCTGGTTTCGAGTCCCTTTTAGGAGATGATATCCGTCCTTTCGAGCCGCTCCGACCACGACCCTTTCGACGCTCATTCTCAGCAATGCTTTTAAACTTCCGCCCAAACGCCTTTTTCCTAATATGCACTACTGCTATGGAAACGAAAATCGCAGAGCCAAGCATAGTGAGGAGGAAGAGAAGGAATTGTTGGAAAGTATTGATTTGTGACAGGTTAATGGTGTTTAGGCCTGCTAAGGTCATAGCACTGACTAGCGGCGTATGTTAGCAACGCTGGCTCCGATGAACAGGATTGCTTCACGAACCCACGAGGAAGATCGAATCGGTGTAGGTAACACTCCTTGGGGGTGTGGAGCTTCCCCAGAAGATGATGCTCGAGAGCAAGCATATTGAGAGGAAATATGCATAGTGCAGGCTGATGAAGTTGCGAGGGGGTCGGTTGATGGATATGCAACGGATTATGCGCGCAATAGGCCGTGGGGGACGCATTCGAGGGAGAGAGGAGACTGGATGCATTAGCTGCCGAAATTAATGTCGAGAGGTCTATGAAGCCTGTGGACTGACTCGCCATCTTGTAGATATTCGACCTATTGATCGGATCTCTAGGACGAAGCTACGTAGATTCCACGGAAAGTTAAGGTACTATGAGCTTTCAATGCATGGATGGATAGCTTAAGTTGCGGGACAATTGTAAGGTAGTGAGCGCTGATTTGGACGAGGAAGATATGGAGATAGCAATACATGTAGGCGACAAGATCTATTGAAGCAAGACATTTCGACAAGAACTAGAGAACCTGGAGTGCGAAGTAAATATGGAATGTTTCAGTTGGTCGGAGGGCAGTGTACATAGAAGTTGAGCCAAAATGATGAACTAGTCCAAAAATGGAAAGGCCTACATTTTCACTTGGCATTTTCTTCTCGAGTGTAGGGAAAGCCAGAAAAGGCAAATTTACAGAAGTTCGAACTAGACCTGAGTGTTTCGACTAATCATTTGCTGAAAGCATGCTCTGAAGAGCTGCATGTACTGCCAAATTCCTGCAATCCGCGCGTCAGGGGATGAAATGTGATATCAAGTTATATGTGTAATATTTATGAGCCCCCTGTTCTTTCTTTTCCAAAGAGCTATATACCAAGTCTTGCCATGTATCAGGGTACCGTTTCCCCGCAGTGAAGAATAGTAGAGTACTGTACAATTAGAATCTAGAAATGCAAGTTGAAAGGCGCAAGCCCCCTAAGAAAGTCAAGAGAGAGGTCCGGGATTCGCTGGAAGAAGGACGGCAGGTTTCGCCCAACGCCGCACGTCTTCAAGGAGGTGACGAATCAACTTGGTTGCCGCGAGTCATGGAGATCGTTAGGCAGAGAGTGTGATGGCGTAGCTCGTAACTTCGTAGCCGTACAGGCATAAACCCGATCCTTAAAGAACGGTTCTGGAAATGGCCCTCACTTGGCACGTTGTTTTCCAGCCAGAGGGGCAGCCTGTGCCTTGACAAAGTCCGGGGGGGACTGGCCATCTTTATTACGACTGTGTTGCACGGTCCGAAAATTGGCTTTACCCAACCGACACAGTTCGAGGACGATGAATGAACGGTACCTCCCAAGATTGAAGCACAAGCTGACTGGGTATCTTCGCTGAGTGACGGTTAAGTTGTCACTAATTCTAGCATCGATGCAAAATTTCGAATTTGACTCAAGCCACCCTGTAACAATTATGAGGCCACTTGGCAACAAGGCGTGGATGATGGACATGTTAGACCTTCAAGGTATTAGGGTCCCGGCCTTCGAGCTGTGATTATGTGCCTATGCGAGGTCAGAGGAGGAACCCCTTGTTGTAGGGTCACGGGTTACATGAGGTAGGAAGGCAGGATGCCCCAAGCCGATATAGTATAAGAAATAGGGTCGAAGACTACTCACATGTTGTTATAAACATGAATTCTCTTGTTGCACAAGGTCGTTTTGACCTCTTCTACCATCATCTTTACGTCTCTCACCGGCCACTGGAAACACCTTGTGAAGGGACCGAGACTGGTGGCCTCTAAGCCTTCGGTCAACCCCAGGTTATACCATCTTCCGATCTCCTTTTGATGAGGATCAGAAGGCCAGGGGTTGACAGGTAATCGAATGATCTCCTCTTCTATATCTACAAACCCTTTGGCCGCCAACAACTGCGGAGCATCGTGTCCATACACAATTGATCGGTGCGCACGTGTCGTGGCATCTTCCAGGTAATCGAACCACCGCATGATATCTGGAACAGACCCGTCCGGTTTACGGGTCAGAGTCCCATCATCACACCGAGGTCTCATGTCGATTTCAACTTGCTCTATGTGGCCATGACCAGGCTTCAGATGTCTATGAACATGTCAGGGACGTGTTCGTGGGTTGCAAGTCATTGACCATTGGGCCGGAAGCCACATACCGAAAGATTTTCTGGTACAATTCAGGCCAGCTCGAAACACTCCCGAGGCCCATCCGTAGGTGTATCATGTCCCAAGAGTCTTCGCCCAGGAACCATGGACTTTCGAAATCTCGGGGGGTCCGGAATCGGAGATTCGGTGGGATACTGTCGAGGATTTTAGTTACTATCCACCACCAACAACTTGAACCGTCCTAGAAATATACCGCTCCGGTTGGATGTCGACTAGGTCAATACCGACCACCTGTAGATCACGGTCAGATGCTTTCGACCCATGAGAAGTTCCCCTGCACGCATACTTCCGTCTCCTCATATTTGCTGTGTCGCCATACAGGTCAGCACCGGAGCAGATCTCGTCACACAATGAGCTTACTCAGCCATATCAATCGCCCATATACCGGTCCCGGTCCCCAGGTCCAATATGCGAGGCGGTCCGTTACTGGGTATCAGTGGCGCTTTGTGTAACGCGCCCCGACGTGAGACCAGAAACAGTTTGTGGAAGATGTCCAGCCGATCTTTTTCTTGCTGCAGTTGAAAACAGCGGTCAGCCAGCCTGCGTGTACTGGTGGGAGACGCGGTGTCGCAGTTATACCTCATCGCACGGATACATGTAGATTCCCTTCCGGAAGCCATGAAACAACCGGCCATTCTCGAGGTGAGGTTGATCATTCAACGGAACGGGAAGAGAGGCTCTATTGACACCGCGTGGGTTAGCCGGGATTACCAGATATGGTCTCTGGACCATGTGCCTACCCTTTCATTTCCATGACCACCATACGCACCGTGTGACGGCTCACGGGGGAATTCCGGAAGATTGGATCTGATGCTGATGCGGATGCCCGTGGCGAGTTCTTTGCTATTTTCAATTTCTAGTCCCAACTTTCCCATTGGGGGGAGTTTGACATGGAGAGCCAGCGCAACCGTTTGAACTTATACGGCACTTGCGCGAGTCAAGGCAAAAGAGCGATTGAAGCCAGACGCGAACTAGTGGGGGGACGAGAAGATATGCTACGATTGGAGGGGAATGAATGATTGGGAGACCAGAGTGCAAGGAGAGAGTGTATCGAGAAGGTAGGTAGGTATGATGCCCACACCGAGTCGGGGAGCTTCACAACGGGGAGGTGGGGGAGGACAGAGACTGGCATCGAAGGGACATTTCGGTGGTTTGTGTTGTTTGTGCCAGGCCCATGGGGGGGGGGGTTTCCAGGTACGGAATACGGTAGGTAGTAGCTGCGGTGTGGTGCACACTCTGTTCTGGATAATGTGAATGTGGATGTGAATGAGTGTTCTGGGACGGGTGGGTTACCGGTCTGCTGGGTCAGTGAACTGGATTTATGCTTTGAGGAGGGGTGGGGTTTTTCCCTCCCCTTTCGAGGACTGGGGACCCCTGGTAGGGGCTTGATTGGGCGGTTGGCAGACTAAGGGTACCAACTATTGTGTCCCGACAATTCCTTGGTACGGGATCACTAGACCTCGAACTAAGAAAGAGGCACCTCGGCCTTTGAATCGGCATGAGGCAAAGACGCCGCAGGTGAGCCACGGCTTTGACCATCGTTACGTAGGTAGGTACCTCGGTAAGGTACCAGTAGTGAGTAAAGTAGTAGTAGTAGTAGTAGTAGTAGTAGTAGTACGGAATAGTAGGTAGTACTAGTAGTAGTAATACTACGTAAGTGCTTTAGTGTGCCTAAATACCTAGGGGTAAGTGAAGCGGAGTTGCCCTGGGCATTTACACCGAACGCACTGCATTCACCGCTGAGAGCGAGCTACCTACTTTACCTCCCAAACGGTACGAGTAGAAGGTACCTAAGGTACCTACGTAGAATATCAATCAACACAGTCCCGGCTCTCAGTGAACACGGTGAACCCGTTCGACATCAAAGTAGGTAAGATAGGTTCACCATGTATGTACCTTACCTGATACGAGGCAGTCAGCAATCGTTCCCACAATCCTCTACCGTGCATAATGGAATGTGCCTATTTCAGCATATCTCATCATGCATGATGAAAGCGTGCGCCCATGGGAAACAACGTGCGGGTAGCGCAGCAGCGTGGAATGCAGCGCTTGATCGGGCTCTTTATTGGAGGTGAGAAGTACCACGATCAAAAGGCCAATGCTGCAAACAGCTGATGGAAACGGTGAGCCTTGGCAAATATCAATCAATCAATCAATCAATCAATCAGCCCCACCACACTTGGCGGCAATAAGAACAATCATGTTCGAATGCCAGTCGCCTTCTCCAGCATCCAATTACTGCTTGGGGACAAGGCCCGGCTTCTGAGCCGACGCTTTTCTCCGACTGAACACCTGAGTCATCTCGATCAGCAGATGATGAACGTGCTTGAAAGTCCCGTGGGTTTCCAACCATGCAATCAGTCTTTCGGTACCTTCGTAGCCGACACGTAGACGTGGTCCATATCTACTCGTAATTTCAAGGTAGTTCATTTGGATACTTACTGAAGTATCTTCAGGCTTGGGGACTGAAACTACTGAGCTTGCTTAGGCCCGCCGCCGCCCCCTAAGGTAAGGTAGAGCGATCCCTGCTCCCTGCTCCCTTAGGATGCCTCACTTGCGCCGTTAGTTTCCTCTGATGCGGGAGGGTCCCAAATGCTCGGGCTCGTGCTTACCAGCTCACTGGGTCAGGAGCTGATCAGCGTCTGAAAAGAGTACTAGTACATTCGGTGTACAATCCTGACCCGCCCCCAGAGTTGCATAGCAAGTGTGCATTCATGCTCGACTAGTGGCCATCTCTTCCCTCGCAGACTCTTCTGGATCGCCGCTGGTGTATGTACAAGGGACACTGCATACACGTCGAGACTAGAGAGAGCAAGGTAAGGTAGCTTGGTTGTGGATCGTCGGTGCAACGATTATTGTGTCACTGGAAAAGGCTTGCTTCGTTGCCCGATCACGTCTCACAGAGATGACGGCGGCGTACTCTCCATGACCCAGATCGACACCCTCTGCATCATCAGTCGCGGGACAAATGGGTGGATGCATACCCGGTCCAGTAGTGGAGGATGTGGAGGCCGTAGAGGGATGTGGTGCGACCGCGAGAACTGGGTCGTGGTCTCGGTTGGCATATGCTGTGTTGCTGCAACACACCTCGTCGACTTCCGTCTTCAACGGTGGAACGTGAGAGAGTGTGGACGGGGAGGAAGATTATCCCCGCGACAACGGCGCATGATCGGTGGATGCGATCAGTGCCGATGGGGGGGGACATCCATAGTCTCGCTAAGGTAGGTACGGGAGGGGGATGGGTGGACCGTGTGCTTGTAAGTTGTAGCGGAGACGAAGAAGCGCATGGACGACGATGTTTCACTTAGAATGCCATCTTGATTAATTCCACATCAAGTCTATTGTTCTAACAATAGACGGCGAGGGCAGTGCAACGAACGAGAGAGATGGCCAGCCCCAGTAGTCCGCTGATCGCATACACAGTAGGAGAGAAAGGAGGGCCCTTATCGAACGGCTACAATACACGGTACCCGGCACAACTGACAACGTTTTCCCGACAAGCTTTGAGCCCTCGACGCAGCCACGATAATCAACAACAACAATCACGATAATCATATGAAGACGGCTGATCTGCTGGCTAGCTCGTCTCCCTTGCCAGAGGACATATGGATCAACCGCCTGCTGCTGACCAGTGACAATGCCACCTTGGCCGCAACGTCCTCGGACAACGTGCTGCGGACGTTTGACCCAACAACACTGCAGCTAGCCGCCAGGATTGACAATCTGCACGATGGCGTCACCTGTCTAAAGCCGTTGCACGCTGATCCAGCGTGTTTTCTTACTGCAGGTAGAGACGCAGTGGTCCGGTGCTGGGATTCGAGGACGGGGAAGGCGGCATTGGAGCTGGGGAATGGTACCTATTCTAAGGATGAGTTTCCAATAGATAGAACAGACGGGGCTCAACCTCCACAGGGACCAAAACACCATACATTGCTCTCGATGATCGAGGCAGCAATATAGCCGTAGGGACAGAATTAGAAAATGCTCAAGCTGCCGTTCTGATTTGGTAGGCATTGGCATATCACGTAAAACCACCCCGAGTCACTTTGAGTGCTGATGACTGGCGTAGGGATTCTAGATCTACGAGCTCACCGATCCTACAATACGTCGAAAGCCACAGCGATGACGTTACAGAAGTCCGCCTCTCCATCTTGTCCCAAATTCTCCTGCCGTCAAAAATCCACCATGTCCCATCGGCAGGCATCTGACAGATACCCCAGATAAGCTTCCACCCAAACATACCCACATGCCTGCTTTCGGGCAGTACCGACGGCCTAGTGAACATCTACGATACCTCCATGACCGATGAAGACGATGCCCTCGTCCAGGTGATGAACCACGACTCCTCAATAAGCCATGCCGGGTTTCTCACAACCACGGATGTATTCGCCTTGAGCCACGATGAGCATTTCTCTGTCTACAAACTGGAGACAGATCCAGAAAGTGATGCATCCGAGGAGCCCCCAAAAGTGTTTGGTGACCTGAGGCCTCGATTAAACTGTGACTATGTCGTCGATGTAACCACATGCATTGGTTTCAGCCAGGGCGAAGCCATTATTGGTGCGGGCTCGAATCGGTATGCGGATTTACAACGATTCTTCTTTCATTGTGTCCTAACGAGTACAGAACGGCCGGCAGCCAACATCTTGACCTCTGTCCTCTCCACTCCAAATCAGAGTGGTCCTTCAAAGAGGAGAACAGCACCCGACTGCCTGGCGCTCACGGGGAAGACGTGATTCGAGCCATGTGCTTTAACGGCGCGGTAAACAGCAATGCTTCAAGTCCTTTGCTCTAGGGGTTTTACTAACCAATACAGACTGGTAACATCTATACAGGCGGAGAGGACGGCCTTGTAATGGTATGGCGGATTTCCGAAAATGTGCCTAAAGCTCCGAGGCAAGAAGAGGACGAAGCGAAGCCGTCAAAGAGGCGGAAAAAGACAGAAGGAAGCCGATTCAAGCCTTACTAAGTCTAGACTGGAAAATGAACTCGAATAGAAAGCATTATCGATTTGCAACGTTCCACTGTCCCTTCAGAGTCCCTCCAGAGCTTTATAACGGGCTACCCGAAGGGAAAAGGAGAGGCGAAAGTCAGTAAAC
>JAABUW010008774.1_pt1 | contig 11713 bp, 20 predicted proteins | sample 5560081 | NCBI WGS metagenome assembly JAABUW01 (sample SAMN10711882, study PRJNA513363) | rock metagenome | isolation source: Antarctica rocks | place: Antarctica: Victoria Land, Knobhead sud | reverse complement strand
GCTACCGCGTCCTGGCGCGTCCCGGCGTCGGCACTGTCTATGGCAGCCTGGCCGACGCGACGGCGACAACCAATAGCTACACGTTCACCGGGCTGGCTCCCAACTCGTCCCCGCGGGCCATCGTCATTCCCCAGAACGCGAACGGCTATGGGACGCCGAGCGGGCAGTTCCTGTCGTTCACCACGGCCTGACCGCAATTGGCAGCCACGCCCGCTGGCTTCACGCACGTCCCCGGCCCGCTGCATGTCCGCGTTTGCGACTTTGGGCAGGGCCAGGGCAGCACGTTCGACGGGCTGCTGGCGTTCGACGGCAGCGGCCCGGACCCGTTGCCAGCCGACGTGCGCGCGGAGCTGGCCGGGCACATCGCGGCGGGCCGGCGCGTGGTGGTGATGACGCACTCGGCGGCGCAGATGGTATGGGTGCAGGCGCAGATCGCCATCCTGACGGCGCCGGGCGGGAGGGCGTAGCGTGGCCATTGAGACGACCTTGCGCGGCCTGGCGGCGATCCTGCAGCAAGCCGAGAAGGAGTTACGCGGGCAGGCTGAGGCGCATGGCGTGTTCCGCTATGCGATGATCCGCGCCTGCGTGATGGTGCAGTCCGACGCGATGCTGCGGATTGGCCATTATCAGGCTGCGGTGGGGCCGTTCCCGAAGTGGCAGCAGCTCGCGGCCGAGACGCAGGCGGAGAGGGCGCGGCTGGGCTACACGCCGAACGACCCCCTGCTGCGGACGGGCGACCTGGCGCGGTCCATCCAGTTCACCATCAAGGGCGACACCGGGTATGTCGGCAGCGACCATCCCGTTGCCGCCTACCAGGAGCTGGGCACGGCGCGCATACCGGCGCGGCCGTTCCTGGGGCCGGCGCTGTTCGTGAACGAGTACAAGATACACAAGCTGTTCGTGTTCGCGGTGTTCAAGGCGATGAAGCTGAGCAGCGCGGTGGACGAAGCGGCGGGCGACATGCAGGGGTTGGGCCGGGCCGCGACGTACAGCTACCCGGGTGGGTGAGTGCTCATGCTGGCAACACTGCATTCCCAAACCGGACATTTCTTGCCGTGCCTGCTCTGGGTGTCGGTGCGATGGTCCGTGTCGGCCCGTTTGTGATTCCTTTTTCGGGCCTCCCTGGCGTCTGACTTCTGGGAAGTGGCGCCAGGACTACCCCCGCCCCTACCTCTGTTGATAGTGGGGGCGGGGCGCTACCTGGGCGCTGGCACCAGTTGCACGGCCCAGCTTGGCAGAGGCCCGCCCGTGTGATCCCGGACGTGCCCGGCTACCAGGTAGACCGGCGCCGGCTTGCCCTGGCAGGCGGAGCAGCGCAGCGCAGCCAGTACGCCCCTGAATGGACGGTCGCCCCGCTGAAGCAGCATCTTCACCGGATGCAGGACTGTCCGCGGCGAACATGGACACCGCAGCTCAAGCCAGCACTCCGGCCAGTCGGACAGGCGCTGGTCGAGGTGGAAGGCGGGAGGGTGCAAGGCGCGCTCCGGGACATTCGGGCGCCGTTCGGAATTCCTAACATATCTACAACATTCTGATCTGGCGCATGATCTTCCGTTGCGCGAATGCCACTAACGTCGCTCTGCGTTCAAGGTCGCCAACGTGGCGAAACCGCAAGACAGCGATGGAGGGCGCGCCCAGTGGCTCAACACGAAACATCTTTCGAGGGCGCAGAGCCTCAATCATTCGAAGACTACAATGCGGTCAACGACCGTCGTCGGCCGGGACGCACGGATCAGGTCAACCCAACGCTAGTTCCGCTGCTACGAGGCGATTTGCTCATAGACCCGCCACTTAGCGACGTGACGGAGTTGGTTGAGAGCCGATGGGGTGTGGCGCATTTGGTCGGGATCGCGGCCGCTGTATTTGCAAGCGCGCTACTATGGGCCGTTATCAGCTTCGTAGCGCAGGCCATGTCGCCATAAGGTCCGCAGCCGGGCCGGATAGGGCCGCAGGGTGCCCAAGGGGCAGCCACTTGCTGCGGCAGTGGTTCCGCCCTGGGCGCGCGAGGTAGGCAACAGGGTGGAGCTGCGCCTCGTGGGCACCGCGGCCCTGGAGCGGGCCTGCTTCAAGGCGGCGCTGGAGGGCATGCACGGTGCACATGTGCTGCGGCACAGCTACGCCGCCGTCGTGGCCGGCATGGGCTATTCGGATCTGACCATTGCCGGGCTGCTGGGACACCGCATGGCCGGGGTGACGGCGCGGTATGCCCATGTTCCGGATGGGCGCTTACCGCAGCAGCGGATGCGGTGGCGGGGCGGGTGGCGGCGCTGATGGGGAGGCGGGCTAGGTCTGATGGTCGCTATGGTCCGCCAGACTTCCCGTGTAAGCCCCGACAAGTATGTTTTTCTGAAATTGTATATACCATATCGAAGCCTTGGCGTCATCTTCTGCGATGCCAAAAGCATAAACGAATTGCCCTCCTGCAACGCTTTGCACCTTCATTAAATGCAGGAGCGGAAGCTGGGCATCTGATTTCCACATGCTTGTTGATACGGGTGTATTGAGATCAAGGCAGTTCCCAGTATGGTGCCAATATAGCCCACGAACAACCAGCTTTGTCGATCCCATAAAAGGCTCTGCTTCCATGGGTATGGCAGTAAGCTTGCTCCGTGCATCATGGACAATGCGCGACCTTACTAAGTCACCTCTCTGGCCTCGATCAAGGCTTGTCCAAGCGCGGTTCCATAGAAGGGAATTGAGAGGTTCAATCTGGGCAGCAAAAATCCCGACAAATTGCATCAGCAGTTCATCTAGATTGGACTTGCTTTGATTGTGGTTTTCACAGGCTGGGACCGTGATGAGATTGTGCCTGTTCTCTGGGAATATGCACTTAGGTGGAACGTGATCCCTGCTAGTCGCGGGCTGTCCGCAGTAGGCACACTTAGAGAAGTCACGCCGGTTCTGGTGACGCTTTGCCTCCCCCATGTCAGGTATTGCCCTTCCGCAGTCGCACCCCCAGCGCGTCCCCATCGGTGAACTCGACGCCGGCTGCTTCCAAGGTGGTTCGGATTACGGCGATGGCGTCCATTTGGTCTGTTCGGCCATAAAGCTTCGCGGCCTTTCCGCTCCACTCAAACATCCGCACCGAGTGCACCGAGGTTCCGCTGCGGGCGCCAAGCAGTGTCTGGTTCCATCCCAGCAGGAGCCGGGCGGCCTTCATCTGGGCGGGCGTCACTGGTCCGGCTTCCGCAGTTTCACGCCCGGTTCGTCGCCGTTGGTGAACACCACGCCGGCCTGTTCGAGGGCGGTGCGGATGGCGGCCAAAGTGGAAGGGCGTGGGTCAGTCTGACCCGCCTCAAACCGCGCCAATGTCCGCACGGTGGTATGGGCAACTTCGGCAAGCTGATCGCGGCTCCAATCGACTAAGGCCCTGGCCGCCCGGAGTTGCGCCGGGCCAATGTCCTGTTTCATGACATACCGCTTGCATGTGTCCTGAAACATGACATACCTTGCAGTCGCCTTCAAGGCAGTCGGACGCACGGGTTCCAGCCGCGCGTCCGGCCTAACCGCAACCCACGTTCTAGGAGAACGCTGGCCATGGCTAAACACGCCCATACCATACCCACGTCCCGCCGGTCCCTGCTGTCCGCCGCCCCTGTCGCAATGGTCCTGACCGGCGCTGGCATCGGCGGCGCTGTCCAGGCCGCGGCGCCCGGTCCTGATGCCGAGCTGATCGCCCTCTGCGCGCAACTGGACACCTTGGAGCAGGAGTTCCTCGCCACAGACTTCGGCGCCATGCCGAACACCCCGGAAGGCGACCGTGCGGAAGCCGAGCAGGACCGCATCGCGGACGCGCAAGCGCCCATCGTGGACGCAATCTGCGCCCGGCCGCCGCAAACCCCAGCCGGCGCCGTGGCGGTCGCGCATAGCCTGGTCCTTTGGGATGCCGAGTTGTTCCGTGAGGGCGGGCCGGACGGCTGCACCAACAAGCGGCTGGTGGCTGCCCTGGTGCGCGGCCTGACAGGGAGGGCGGCAGCGTGAGTGTACAGCCCCGGCAGGTTATCGAGGATGCCCTGTATCAGCTTGGCGTGGTGACGGACATCTTGGGCGTGATCGCGTCCGCCAACATCAGCGACACCAAGCCGATCTGCGGCACCTACATCGAGTATCTTGCGGCCAGGCAGCGTGAGCAGCAGGACCGCATTGAACACGCCCTGACGTGCATGGGGAGGGCGTGAGCATGGCGAGGCGCAGAAAAGCCGTGGACCCCGCCGACCGTCCCGCCACCATCGAGATGGCGGCAGCCCTGGCGGTGGTGCCCTACGGCCCCGAAATCGAGGAAGGCGCGGGCACCCGGCAGGAGTGGACGGCCTGCATGGCGCCAAGATACGGCGCGGTGCTGGCCATGGTGCGGGTGCTGCAAAAGGACGAGCAAGAGCTGTTCGATCTGGCGAAGGGGGCCGGCGACGAAGCCGCGCTCGCGCTGCACGAATGGCTGCACTCCACTGCGAAGGTCATGCAGGCCGAGGCGGAGCTGATGCACCAGGCTTCGACGCGCGTGATGATGGGCATGGCACGGGTGGCAACGGCGCTGCCGGACGGTGGCGCATGACGCCCTCGCCCCGCCAGGTCGGCAACGCCCTGGCCGTGCTGCTGGCCCTGCCGCCGGCAGTCCTGCAGGTACTGGCCGAACGCATCGTGGACCGGCTGGACGCCCTGGACGGCGACCCCGATTCGGAACCGGATGCCTACGACGAAGCGGACCAGGACGACGAAGCCGCGGAGGATGAGGACGGTGCGATCTGGACGCCTGTGAAGGGTCCGGCGGAGTGCTGCGCTTTGCGGCTGCTGGGGTAGGCTGGCGCGGCCCGGCCGGCACCACGCCAGCCGGGCTGTCCTGTGAGGTGCGACGTGGCGAAGCAGGTTTCAGACAAGGCGGACGCGAAGCAGTCTCTACTTGTCACGGTGCAGTCCAACGTGGCGGACCTACCGACGCCCGATGCCGAGCTTGTGCAACGGTGGATGGCGGAAGCTGGGCAAGAGCGTTTCATCCGTCTGATTGCGGCACTGGCAGCGCCGAAACGCGGGCGGCACACATTACTAGAGCAAAGGATGCCACTGCTTATGGAGATGGCGGCACAGATACATAGAACGCGATGCGCTCCATATGCTGCGGCAACGAAGGTGTCCACTGGCGAGGTGGCAACGCAGCTTCCACGGGAGGCGAAAGCGCAGCCCGATGCGTTGCGCCTTTGGCTGATGCGTTATTGGAAAGAGCATGGCATGCGGCTGATGAACGCCGCAGCGCGGGATGAGCAGCAAGCGAATGCTCAGCGCAGCGTAAAAATCAATGCTTTTGATGCTTATCGGCTGGCATCCACGTTGGATATTGAAACGGTCATGCCTGGTTACAGGGCTTCTCTTGAGATTTTCAAAGGCTTGCCCCCAGGAATGCTCATTCTTAAGCAGGCGATGAGGTCAAACCACCCGGCTTCCGCCGCTTTGCAAGTCCTGCAACGCATCCTCGCAAATCCCTATCAGAAGTAAGGGTATATTTGACAGGCGCGCATATCAGGGATCGTTAGTTTTGATCGTATCCCTCCCGATGTGCGCCCCGCCATTCTCCAAAACACCGGCGGTTAGCGCCGGACATGATCGGAGCAACCACCCATGGGCGACGTTTCGCAGCCTCTTTCCGTCACCATCGCGGGCGCCACGGCCCGCAGCGGCATCAACCGGACCAAGCTGTACGAGCTGGTCGGCGCCGGCACCTTGGAGGCCGTGAAGTGCGGCACCCGCACCCTGGTCCTGGTGAGCAGCCTGGATGCCTACGTTGCCAGCCTGCCGCGTGCCGAGATGCGGGAACCCCGCCAGTTGCGCGGCACGCACCAGCGCGCGGCTGCCTGAACCGAAAACCCCCCACACGCGGCAGCGTGCGAGGGGCGGGATCGGTCGGCAATGCGTTGGTCGCGCACCGCATATGCCAGATAGGCCGCCTGCTTTCAAGCACGCTCCGCAAGCCGGAGCCTGTCATGCAGTCCAAACCCCTCCCCTTGCCCAAGGGGCGCCGCCGCAAGGCGCCGCCGTCCGCTGCCCAGCACAACCACCGCGCCGTCCTTGCTGCGCTGATGGACCGTGAAGCCGACTTCGAGTTGCAGCGCGGGTTCCACGCCGCTGCCGAGCGGCTGTCCCGCCAAGCGGCGGGACTGCGGGAGGCTGTGCGATGACCCGGCCGATCCTGGACGTGAACACCCCCGAGGGTATCCGCAGCCTGATGGGGCCAGTCGCCACGGCCGCGCCGCACTACCTTCCGTGGCTGGACGCCGCGGCCCGCGGGGTCATCACTCTGGTTGTCATCAGCGACCGGAGCCGGCGCCTTCCGCAACGTCGCCTGGACCGCTACAGGCTGCCGACGATCCTGCTGCTTGGCGACGACGATCACCAGGACACCGGCCCGGCAGGCTGGCGTTGCGCCCGGGACGCCGCCGCGTGGGGCGCCGCCGGTATCGTCCACGGCGCTGCGGGGAGGGCATCAGATTACGCCGACGCGGTTGCTGCGGCGGTTGTGATGCGCCGCTTGCTGTTCGTAGAAACCGCAAGCCGCCACGTCCAGGCATGGGGCGCACTGATGCCGGGCAAGCCCGTGCTTCACCTTGTCCCCGAGGTAGGCTTTCACCCTGTCACGCCGGCACGCGGGGACCTGCATTGAACGCCATGCCGTCAGCCATGCCCCTGCCCGTCACGCTGGGGAGCCTAGCGGACGTGCCGCGGTGGGTGGCGTGGCAGGTGGAGGATGCGAAGCCGGACGCCAAGGGCACTACCCGGCGCACGAAGGTTCCCTACGCGCCAGGCGGCGCCAAGGCCCATGCGGACAAGCCCCGGACCTGGGGCACCCGGCCGGCGTGCGAACGCCGCGCAGCCCTGTTGCCGCAGCCCTACGGCATCGGCGGCGTAGGCATAGAGCTGGGCGACATGGGTGATGGGCGCGTGATCGGCGGCATAGACCTGGACACCTGCCGCGACCCCGCCGGCACGCTCCAGCCATGGGCCGCAGCCGTCGTTGACCGGCTGGGCACCTATTGCGAGGTGTCCCCATCCGGGACCGGAGCCAAGCTGTTCTTCCTGGCCGCAGCGGCGGACGTGGCGGCGCTGGCCGCGGTCCCCAAGCTGCTTAGCCCCATGCTGGCCCGGCAGTTTAAGCGGAAGGGCGACGATCACCCGGAAGCAATCGAGTTCTACCTTGGCAACCGCTACTTTGCCGTGACGGGGGACCACCTAGCCGGCACCCCTGCCGAGATGCGCCCCGTGCCCCTGGATGCGCTGCGGTGGGTGCTGGACGTGGCAGGACCGGGGTTGAAGGGGGATGCGCCCGCAGGCACGCCAGGGCAGCGCCACGGCGCCCGCAAGGCCAGCGCCGGGGCATCCGGCCCGCCTATCCTGCCGGCCATCCAGGAAGCCCCTGACACCCCGCCGGGGCTGCTGGATCGCATAGAGGCCAAGGCAGCCACGAACCGCCCCCTGGGAAAGCGATGGGCCGGCGACTGGTCCAAGCTGCGGGACGAGTCCGGCAGCGGGCGGGCCTTCGCCCTGATGGCGGCGCTCCGCAAGGCCGGCTTCACCCGCGATGAACAGGCCGCCGGCGCACGGCTGCACCCTGACACCCGGGAGTGGGTGGCAACCAAAGGCGAGGCGAACGGCGGGCGGGAGCTGGCGCGTGTGCTGGATCACCTGGAGGCCAACCACCTGCCCCCGCCGGCAACGTGGCTGGAGCGGTGCCAGACCAACGACCGCGGGGAACCCATCGCCAACGTCGCCAGCGCCATGATCGGCCTTCGCTCCGACCCAGCGCTACAGGACGCCCTTGCCTTTGACCTGATGCAGCGCACCGCGTTCGTGGTGGCGCCGCTCCCCGGCGACCCGCCGGCTCCCGACCACACCTTCCGGGCCGTGGGCGACGTGGACGTAACGCAGGTGCAGGAGTACCTGCAGCTTGCCGGGCTGCCTCGATTGAGCAAGGAAACCACGCACCAGGCGGCGGACAAGCGGGCGTCGGAACGCAGCTTCCACCCGGTCAAGGACTACCTGACCGGGCTGCGCTGGGACGGCAAGCCGCGGGTGGACAAGTGGCTGTCCTACTACTTGGGCGCCGAACACAACGACTACACCGCCGGCATCGGCAAGATGTTCCTGGTTGCCATGGTGGCGCGCATCATGCGCCCGGGGTGCAAGTGCGATTACATGCTTGTGCTGGAAGGCGACCAAGGCATCCGCAAGTCAACCGCGTGCGCGGTGCTGGCAGGCCCGTGGTTCTCCGATGGCCTGCCGGACCTGCAACGCGATGACGTGCGGGTGTCCATGCACATGCGGGGCAAGTGGCTGTGCGAAGTGGCCGAGATGTCCAGCATGAGCAAGGCGGAGAACGCCGACCTCAAGGCGTTCATCACCCGGACCCACGAACGGTTCACCCCCAAGTTCGGGCGCAAGGAAGTGACCGAGGCCCGGCAGTGCGTGTTCATCGGCACCACGAACAAGCGCATCTACCTGCGCGACGAAACCGGCGGCCGGCGGTTCTGGCCGGTGTGGTGCGAGAAAGCCGACGTTGATGCCCTGGAACACGACCGGGACCAGCTCTTTGCCGAGGCCGTCAACCTGTTCTGGCAGGGTGCGGTGTGGTGGCCCGATGCAGAGTTCGAGCGCGTCCACATCGCGCCCGAACAGGAAGCCCGTTACGAGGCGGACGCCTGGGAGGATAACATCTCCCGCTTCCTGGCCGGCCTGCCACCCGGTCAGCCACGCCCGGGCTACTCCGACCCGGCGCAGCCGCCGCGACCCGAGTATGTCACCGTTGGGACGGTGGCGCGCGAAGCCCTGATGCTGGACACGCCCAAGATCGGCACCGCCGATTCGCGCCGGATCACCGGCACGATGGAACGGCTGGGATGGTCGCGCGGCCCCCGCGGCGCCAACGGGGAACGGTTCTGGTATCCGCCGGCCCCTGATGCCGCCGGACAGCGGCAGGAAGCAGCCTAGCCCTCGCCGGCCTCCCCCACGCCGCAGAACGCCGCCCACTCCGCCATGAGCGCGGCCCTCTTGGCGAACAGGTCGCCCCGCCTGTAGGCCGCCTCCGTCTTGTCTTTCAGCGTGTGCGCCAGGGCCATTTCCGCCACCTCCCGCGGGTGGCTGGTTTCCTCTGCCGCCCAGTCCCGGAAGGTGCTGCGGAAGCCATGCACGGTCAGGTCAGGCCGCTCCATCCGGCGCAGCAGCGCCATGAGCGTCATGTTGGACAGGTGCCCGGACCTGCCGGACCCTGGGAACACGTAGGCGTCCGGCTCCATACCGGCCTGGCCCATCTCCGCCAGCAGCACCAGCGCCGCAGCGGACAGCGGCACGCGATGCTCCCGGCCCGCCTTCATCCGCTCCCCGGGCACGGTCCATACCGCCCGCTCCAGGTCCATTTCCCGCCAGGTGGCGCCCAACGCCTCACTCGTCCGGCAGGCCGTCAGGATCACGAAGCGCAGCGCCACGGCGCCGGTGCCGCCCTCGCCTGCCACGTCCGCCAGGAACGCCCTTACCTCGCCGTAGGGCAGCGCCGCATGATGCTCCACTTTGGCGACCGTGCGCGGCGCCGGCAGCAGGTTGGACAGGTGCCCCCGCCAGCGCGCCGGGTTGTCGCCCATGCGCCAGCCGTGCGCCGTGGCGTAGTCGAGGATGGACTCGATGCGCCCGCGGACCCGGGATGCCGTCTCGCTCTTGGACTGCCACACCGGCTCCAGCGCCCGCATCACCGCAGCGGTATCCACCCGGGCGACGGGCGTATCCCCGAGCTGCGGGTAGGCATAGGTGGCAAGCGAGGTGCCCCATTGCGCCGCGTGCTTTGCATTGCGCCAGCCGGCTTCATGCGCCTTGATGTATCGCTCCGCCACATCCTTGAACGTGTGGGCGCCGCCCGCCGTCGCCTGCTCCGCCCGGACCCGCTTGCGATCCTCGATAGGGTCTATGCCCGCCAGCAGCAGCTTGCGACAGGCCGCAGCAGCCTCACGGGCCTCTGCAAGCGGCAAGTCTGCAAGCGGCCCCAGCCCCATTTCCCGGTCCCGCCCATGCAGCCGATAGCGGAACAGCCAGGACCGATGCGCCGCGTCGCGCACCTGCAACCAGAGGCCGCCGCCGTCGCCATAGCGACCCGGTTTCACCAGTCTTTTGACCGAAAGCGCAGAAAGTCGCGTCATAAGGCCATTCTACCAGCCCCGGTTCCAGCCCACAACGGCACAGTGCATTGTGCTGAACACAGCCGGACACCATCGGAAAGCAGCAACGCCATAAATCCGCGTGCGGCCTGGCGTTTCGAACACTATCGGTCATAAGCGGACGGTTCTAATTCGGACACTCCTTCCGCCAAGTCTCTATTGTTTGTAAATCGTCGAAGGGACACCTTCTAGCGGGTGGTCGCTACTTTCTGGAGTGTGTCGGGTGAGTGAGATCGCATGGCTGGGCCTAGGGACTATTGTTGCAACATTTGTAGGTCCAATTGCCGCAGTTCTAATAACGCGGTTTGTTGATAGAAAGCGAGAGCAGGAACAGCGGCGCTTGGATTTATTTCGGCTTTTGATGAAGAGCCGTCGCTCTCCACTTTCCCAAGATTTCGTAGGTGGCCTCAATCTCATCGAAATTGAGTTTTCGAGCAATCAGCCTGTTTTGAGTGCGTGGCGTGCTCTCTTGACGGATTTTGAGCAATCCGCTGCTAATAGCCCAGCAGAAGATGCAAGAATGGCAAAGAGGCGGGATCATTTAAGAGCCAATCTTCTGGTACAAATGGCTAAGTCGTTGAGGTTCAGAATACCGGATCTTGAAATCGTTCGCGGCGGGTACCATCCACAGGGATACGTCAATGCAGAGCAAGATCAGGAGATTATCCGACGTTTTTATGTAGATATAGCTCTCGGAAATAAAGCCCTTCCGATAATCAATGTAAGCTCCGTACCGTCTCCAAAGCCTTAACTCAGCCGGGCCATCTCGTCAGAAACAATTTTTATTATCTGTTTCGATACCTAGAGAGTAAGCCTGTCGTGGAACTCAGTTGAAGGAGGTGTTACATACTGCGCACCATCTCCACCATCAGCCGGTCATAACCAATCAAACACACCCGTCTTCACAACTGCAGTTACTTTTGACCTTTCTTGAGTCGAGCGCCGGCAATGAAGACATTATTTATCAGATGTATTCGTTCTGGTACATAAGCCTTAATGAAGGAAATCATCTTCCTGGGCAGCAGCCTGGAAGCCATAAAAGATGTCTCGGCGGATGCCCGCTCGGAGGTAGAATACCAACTCCGCCAAATCCAGCGCGGCGGCGACCCCACCGATTGGAAGCCGATGAAAACGGTTGGGCAGAAGGTGCGGGAGTTACGAATGCGCGAAGCGTCAGGCGCGTTCCGCGTGATCTACCTGGCAACGCTCGCGGACAGGGTTCTCGTCCTCCATGCGTTCCAAAAGAAGACGCAGCAAACAGCGCAGCACGACATTGACCTCGCTGCGGCCCGCTTGAAGGCATGGAGAGAGTAGCAATGGAAGCCCGAACCTTCGCAGACGTGTTCGACGCCCTGGCGGAAACGCCCGCGGAGGCAGCCAACATGAAAGCGCGTGCTGACCTGATGGCAATGCTCGCAGAGCGGGTGAAGTCATGGGGCCTCCCGCAAGAAGCGATGGCGGCACGGCTCGCCATCACCCGGCCCCGCCTCCACGACCTGCTGCGCGGCAAGCTCGGCAAGTTCTCCCTC